>Ga0111176_1038_pt1 | contig 30665 bp, 10 predicted proteins | sample DeeMarSWOR324_28_FD_80229 | JGI IMG/M metagenome (GOLD analysis project Ga0111176, IMG submission 80229) | Bacteroides sp. SM23_62_1 | reverse complement strand
ACCTTGCGACAATTGCGACCTTGCGACAATTGCGACCTTGCGACAATTGCGACCTTGCGACAATTGCGACCTTGCGACAATTGCGACCTTGCGACAATTGCGACCTTGCGACAATTGCAACCTTGCGACAATTGCAACCTTGCGACAATTGCGACCTTGCGACAATTGCGACCCTTTATTTTTCTCCATTCCAACATTTATGATTAATATTACCACAAACTTATAACCGGAATGAGGCGCAAACTAATACTCGGTATCCTGTTTCTGACCTGGACAATCCTGCTGGTGACCCTGTCGGTTTTGCCAGATACGGACACAACCCCACAGCAGGATCTGTCAGATTTCAGGTGGGATTATCTTGAACATTTCACTTTTTATTTTATTCTCACCTTATTATATGTGTTCTGGCGAAGAGATACAAATTATTCCATAAGGATAACAGAACTTATTCTTTTCTTTGTCGCTGGTATCTTATTCAGCTGGTTGACCGAGTATGTACAAATATTCATCCCTGGACGGACATTTAATATACTGGATATGCTTTATAATATGGCCGGAATATTTTTCGGAATATTAATATGTTACTATCTCATTATAAGGCTACTAATCAGAAGTTACGTCCGGTCAAAATCCCCCTCATAATTTACTTCTGTTGTAATCATGAAATTACCTGCCTTCATGAAGGGATATTCATGAATCTTTTCCGGCTCCACCACTCAAATTACGCACCACCGGAATTCTGTATATCTTGAAGAACATTGCCAAACCAATACTTTCTTGCTCTGTTCATTTCATTTTATGATTGAATTTATTAATTTTATTATTGAAAATCTCCGCATGAAAAAGAAAATCAATTCCTCTGAAATCCAGGTTGGTGACATAGGGCTGGTAGACAGTTATTCCCTGCTTGCAAGAATGATCAAGTTCTTCATGAAGGTTTATTGTAAGTTGCTCAGATTACCGGTTCGAAAATTCTATAACCATGCCTTCCTGGTTGTGGATATCTGGGGTACAATGTATGTTGCTGAGGCACTTGGAAAGGGAATTACGGTGACACCATGGGAAAGTACTTGGTACAAAGGATCATCACGCGTTAAAATCCTGAGGCCTAAAAAAGAGTTAGGAGAGCAGGAGAAGAAGGACCTCAGCAGGATTGCTGTTACCTATGCCCTGCAGCCAACAAGGTATGATTTCCTGAATTTCATTCTTCAGATTATTCTTATCCTGACAGGTAAATGGATCGGACCGAAAGGTAAAAAAGCCAGGAAAAGACTTTATTGCTCTGAAGCTGCTGCAACCTGGATAAATGAGGTGCGTCCCGGAACTTTTAAGGCTCCTGAAGCAACTAATCCGCTGGATATCGATTTGAATGAAAACTTTTACCCGGTATAATAGTGTAACAGATATAAAAACAGAATATTTTTGTATGATCAGTCATAATACTGAATGAGAAAATCCTTTAAAATATTAATAATAGCAGGCAGGATTACAGCTGTGATCTGTCTCATACTTTTTTTGCCGGTTTCCTGCACAATAACTAAAGAAGCTGCATGTCCTGAATTCCCGGATAACCGGAATTATTCACTGAAATACAGGGCAGACTACAGGACAAACAGAAAATATACTAGAAATCAATCGTCAAAAGGATCAGTTATTAAAGAAACTCAAATTTTTATCATCACCAGGAATACCAGTAAATTCTCAGTGGATTTCACCATTAATCAGAATGCGTTATCTGACTATGAATCTTACAGGTTGATGCCTTTCCCGAATATTACCTCAGATCAAATTCAAAGTGATAGATAATCTTTCATACTTGCCTAAGGACAAAACATGGATTTTTAAAATATAAGGAATAGTTATAAAGAATTTGGCTAATAACTTGTTATACTAATATCGGGAAATTACATCTGAGGATAGGATTCTAAAGGAGTGAGTAATTAATCAAATCTTCAGACTTATAAATCTATTGTTTTCAATGGAATTTCCTCAATTTAGATTAATAAAATCATATTATTAACATTAATCTTATAATGACCCCTGGAGCTTAAAGAGCTCCAGGGGTCATTTTCACTCTCATCACCACAACTATGCAGTTCATCACATCACTGCGTAGTTTATCCCATTTTTTTGACTTTCTATTTATTTTATGATATCTTGTCCCTCGATATATTTCCGGGGGAATATTATTCCCTCAATTATCGGCACCCTGTGCCTAATATCCAAACTAAAACCAAAATACGCCATGAAAAAGATTATTACCATTCTTGCCATTTTTTGCACGCTTAGTACACTGACTTTGAAAATGTATGCCCAGTTAGAAGGCACCTATACAATTAACCCGGCAGTCCCCGCAAGCAGTACCAATTATCTTAATTATACGTCCGCCATTAATGATATGGTTAAGGGAATAAGGGATGACGGAGGACCTGTCAATGGCTGGGGGGTTAAAGGACATGTCTATTTTGACATTGCGGATGGCAACTACAATGAAAGAATTACCATCCCTGAAATTCCAGGAACTTCTGTTACAGCTACTGTAACATTCCGCTCCGCATCAGGAGATAGTACAAAAGTTAAGATCTATCATAAAGACCCGGATTCAAAAGGTGTTGTTCATTTAAATGGATGCGATTATGTTATCATTAAAAACCTGACCATAGAGGCTTTAAGTGGAGGTGGGTCCGGCAGGGCTGTTTTCTTTGATAATGAAAATGCATGTGAATATATTACGCTGGAGGGTAATATTCTGAGAGGAGTGGATATTAAAGAGACCGGGCAAAACTATTCGGTTGTGTATGGAGCGACAACAATATTAAATAATGTCGTTTGTAAAAATAACAGGATTGAAGAGGGAAGTCATGGAGTATTACTGGGAAATGGTGATTACTATACAATTGAAGATAATATTTTTACCGGGCAGTACTACTACAGCCTTTACAGTTATGAAGTTGATTTTGCGACCATCTCAGGAAATATCTTTAAAGATCCCGATCCCCAGTATACCGATAACAGGGCCATGTATATTTATGGGAATGATATGGATTCAAAAATTATAAATAATAGAATATCAGGTAGTTATAGATATGGAATCTATTTTTATTATCAAAATAATAATAATACCGTTTACACTCTGGTTGCGAACAACTTCATTCATTTAGATGAACCAATACAACAAACTATCTATGGGATATATCACAACCGTTCAAGGTTTGTAAAATACTATTCCAATAACATAAACATTATTGGAAGTGGCTTAGACTATGCATTCTATCAGCTAAATTACAGTACCAACAGCAGCGACCTGTTATTCAGGAATAATATTTTTACATGTGAAAATGGCTATGGCCTTTACCTGCCGCATGCAGCATCAGTTGATACTTCCGATTATAATAATATTTATGCTAAATATGCTGGATATTGGGGTGGTAGTGCAAGGACAACCCTGGCTGATTGGCAGTCAGCAACCACAATGGATCAACATTCTGTATCACTGAATCCCGGATTCGTTTCAGCATCCGATCTTCATGTAACCAATGCAAAGCTGGATGGTATCGGGGATACCACAATTCTCGCTGAAGTCCCCAAGGATATTGATGGTACACAAAGAAATACATCAACTCCTGATATTGGCGCGGATGAATTTACCATTACCTGGGCCGATGCAGGTCTTATATCAGTAGATTCACTTTACACACCTCTTTGCCCCGGTTTAAAAGATATTTATGTTACCCTTATCAATGATGGGAATCAAAATCTTCTGAATGTAAAAATAAACTGGAGTGTAAATGAGATTGCACAAACTCAGTATTCATGGGTGGGATCTCTGCCACCGGGGGTGATAACACCTGTAAAAATTGGTACTTTTGATTTCCAGAAAACTGATTATTCCATTTATGCCTATACCACCAACGCCAACGGAAGTGATGATAAATTCAAAGTAAATGATACGGCCAGTCTTAAACTTTATCACGGATTGTCGGGCATTTATACAATCGGTGGCACATCACCTGACTTTGAAACATTATCTGATGCATGTAATATACTTATGACAAATGGTATTTGTGGGCCGGTTACGTTCAACATCAGGGATGGTGAATATGATGATCATATATATCTGGCTGAATTTCCGGGTACCAATGAAACAAATACCGTGACCTTTCAGTCCGAATCAAAAGATAGTGCAAAAGTAATCATCAGTCCTGATGATTATACAACTGTCTACTTCGCAGGTGCAGACCGGATCATTATTAAAGATCTGACACTGAAACGGCAGGATAATGGGTATATCGTTCAGATTGAAGGGCAATCTGATCATAATCAATTCATTAACTGCCATATGATCCGGATGAAATCGACCAGTTCAAACTATACTGAGGCAGTAATCTATTCCAGTTCAGATTACGTTGATAACCATAACATATTCAAAAATAATATTATAGAGAATGGCAGTTATGGTATATATTATAGCGGGAGAAGCGATGATCATGAAGTGGGTACGATCATTGAAAACAATCAATTTACCGGTCAATATTTTTCAGCAATAAGTTTATATTTTCAGGATGTTCTGACAATCGGAAAGAATAGTTTATCAACAACAAATTCATTTTCATCATCACTGGCGATGGTTTTAAATGATTGTGATAGTACATTACGCATAATGAATAATCATATTACAGGATTCAATAATATTGGTATTTATGCTGATAAATCAGATGCCAGCTATAAGCATGAAGGATTGATCGCGAACAATTTCATCAGGCTCGAAACAACCAGTACTCCGGCAGGTATAGAGTTTACCAACAGCAATTACCAGAATTTTTTCAATAATACGATAAACCTTCAAACTACTTCAGCATCAACCAAGGCATTTTTTATCACGGGAAGTTCTTCAAATATCAGTGTCGTAAACAATATTTTTTCTACGGTGAATGGACATGCCAGCTATATTGCCACACCCGGTGCAATAATCAGCAGCGACTATAACAACCTTTATTCTGAAAATGGATATGTTGGTTACTGGAATGGTAATATAGCAGATATTGACGCATGGAAAGATTCTACCGGCCTTTCATCCCATTCATTATCCGTGAATCCCAATTTCCTGGGTGGCGATTACCAGGTTGAAAACATCGCCCTAGACCAGGCAGGAGATACCGTGCCGGCTGAACTGTCGGCTGATATTACCGGAGCATCCAGGGATTTGAATCATCCTGATATCGGTGCCTATGAATTCACACCAAAAGGTACTGTGGATGCATCTGTTACACTTGTTGAAAACCGTGATGCCCCACCTTTCTGTGCAGGAAGTTATGATGTATATGCAACCATCGAAAACCGTGCAAAAAATAACATCGGATCTGTTAATGTGAACTGGAGTATTAATGGAGTCAGCCAATCACCTTTCAGCCTTGTTGCTGTATTGCAAACGGGAGAAGATTCTACCATTCTTCTTGGTTCTGTATCGCTTGTAACCGGGGGAAAATATGAGGTCCGTGCATGGCCCGGATTGGTTAACGGAGTGGCAGACAGTATCAATTTTAACGATACCCTGGGAACTACATTGTATGGAGCCCTTGATGGCACATATACCCTGGGAGGAACGGATCCCGACCTTGACAACTTCACAGAAGCCATGAATCATCTCATGTATGGGGGACTATGCGGGCATCCGGTCATCATTGATGTCCGGGATGGCATATATGAGGAACAACTGAATCTGTCCGGGATACCGGGCACATCCGATACAACAGGGATTACCTTCCGTTCCGAATCGGGAGATAGCTCCAAAGTCATTTTGACTTATGAAGCCTCGACACAGAATGATAATTATGTAATAAATCTCGGTGGAATAAAACATGCCACATTTGAAAAAATAACATTTAAAGCCACAGGTGATCAATATGGGAGGGTTGCAACCATTGGTGAAGAGGTTTATTCGGCAAAGTTTAAGAACTGCGCATTCATAGGCAAAATGGATGCCGGACCCAGCTGGTACCTTAACCTGGTTTGGATGAACAATTCTGCTGGTGACAGCTGCGAATTTGTTCAGAATCTGTTCTATGGCGGATGGACTGCTGTAACCTGTACAAGCAATTATAAACCTGGACTGGTCATCAGGGATAATGTTTTTGAGAATTCGAGCTACGGAATAGACCTGTATTTTTTCAAAGCACCAGTTATCGAATCAAACAAGATGACTATAAAAGGAATTGGTATCTGGCCGAGGTATTGTACTGATGAAACGTCTATCCGGAATAACCGGATCCATATAACAGGAAGATATGAAGAAATATGTACCGGTATATTTATGACTAATTGTTCAGGTAGTCTGAACAAAGTGGGTCTGGTGGCTAACAACTTCATCACTGTAGAATTATTGGAAGGTACAGCCGATCTTGGAGGAATATACATAAATAATGTTGACACCTTCAATATCTGCTATAACAGTATAAATATTACTAACACCGCACCCGAAAGGTATAGTACCGGTATCTATTTTTCATCAGGGAAAGACAACGAACTAATGAATAACATATTCGCCAATTTAAATGGTGGTTATGCAATCGATTGTAATTCGTCTCTCCTTAACTATGTAGACACCTCCGATTTTAATAATTATTATACCTCGGGTAACTATGTAGCCCGGGTAGGAACGACTGATTATTCCACCCTATCCAACTGGAGATACTATAATCCGGGTATGGATGCAAACTCTGTCAGTTATAATCCTTACTTCAATTCTATCACCGACTTGATTCCCAATCAGCATCTGCTCAATGATGCCGGGACACAGGTCACTTCTGTAACCACTGATATTTTTGGTACTGCCAGGTCAGCAAATCCGGATATCGGAGCAGCTGAATTCGATGTGAATGGCCTGGATGCCGGAATCGTGGGCATCTTCACCACCGAAGAATTTTTATGCGATGGTGAATACCATTTCAATGCACTGATCAAAAATAATGGTAGTACAACCCTTACAGGTGCAACAATTAACTGGTCCGTGAATGGTTCGCCACAAACAGCTTCCAGCTGGACGGGTTCACTGGATATTGGTGAGATTGACACCGCACAGATGGGAACCTTCTCCTTTATGATCGATACAACAGATCTTGCACCCCTGGTTGTAAAGGCCTGGACCACCAATCCCAATAGCGGATCGGATGAAAACAGCACAAATGACAGTAATGTAGATGAGTTCATATCGGGAATAAAAGGTTCCTTCACAATTGGAAGTGATCCGTCGGATGATTTTGAATCTTTTACCCAAGCAATAGATTTCCTTAATGAATCCCTGGGATTATGTGGTCCGGTAATCTTCAATGTTGCTGATGGGATTTATAAAGAATCACTTACACTGAAGGAAATCCCCGGTTCATCTGAAACCAATTTCATACTTTTCCGGTCAGCCTCACAGGATAGCACAGCAGTAACCATTAAGCATCCTGAACCAAATGGAATTAAAAAAGTTGCTGGTGGTAATCCGCTGGTTTATTTTAATGGGGCTGATTATGTTATTTTTAACCGGATTGGTTTTGAACAGGAATATCCTGCTCCTGTTGCACGGTATGAAAACGGTTCGACGTACAACCTTATCGCGAATTGTTATCTGAAAGGATATGAAGGTTCCGGGGAATACAATTCAATCATCTATGCCAAGGATGAAACCACTAATCCGGATGATTACAATGCATTTGTAAATAATCTTTTTGAACTTGGAAGTTACGGTTTTTACTGGTATGGCGATAATTCAACCGATGAGGACCTGCTGGAGAAAGGATTGTTTATTCAGGATAATCAGTTTATCAACCAGACCAGTGGCCAGATTTATATTCAATATATTGATCAGGCATCAATACTAAACAACTACTTCAGTAATCTGACCGCTGAAGAAAGTTATCCTGATGAAATTATTTATATCTATAACAATGAATATCCGGGATATTTTGAAATATCAGGTAACAGGATTGAAATAGTTAATTGCTGGACAGGTATTTACGTTGATAATGTTTATGCCAAAGCCGGAAAATATTCACTGATTACTAATAATACTTTGTCACTCCCCGGTGATGAGGAAATTGATGCTATTTATATAAATGGAACTGACAACACAAAAGTCATCAACAACAGTGTACACATAATCAATTCCACATCTTCTAACTGCCTTTATGTTGAGGATTCCAGGAACATTGAAGTCCTGAACAATATATTTTCGGGCGCTGACAATTTAATCGGAGTTTCATGGCCCGCTACAGGCATAACCTCCTGTGATTATAACATTTATTACAACCCGGGAGGACAATTTGGATATTGGGAAACCTATGGCAACATATTAGACTTTGACCAGTGGCAGGAAAAAACAGGACTGGATGTGCATTCATTTTTTGTTGAACCGGGATTCTTCTCTGAGACAGATCTGAATGTCTGTAATCCGGATATTGATGGTGCCGGAACGCCAACCCAATGGGTTACAACAGACCAGGATGGTGTCCTGAGAAACACGATCAACCCTGATCCCGGAGCATACGAGTTTACAGCTGTGGTAAACATAGATCTGGGAGCTGACCTCCTGATTTGCCCTGAAGAAATATTAACCCTTGATGCCGGTCCTTCTGCAGGAACATATCTCTGGTCAACAGGAGAGACGGCACGTACCATACAGGTTAATACCCCCGGTACTTACAGCGTTGAGATCACAATTTCCTGTGGAACAGGATCGGATGAGATTCTTGTTTCCGCCAATACTGACCAGGCTGTCGCTGATTTTGATTACACGCTGGATAATGAACTTGTGATTTTCAATAACCTGTCGACGGGCGCGAAAGGTTATTTATGGGATTTCGGTGACGGATCAACAAGTATGGATATAAATCCTTATATATTATTTCCTTCAACCGGTCAATATACAGTTAAGCTTATCGCTTATAATGACTGTAAGAGTGATTCAACTACAAAAGATGTTTCAGTAGTTTACACAGGTATTAGTTATGGAGAAGAAAGGCATATCCGGATTTATCCCAATCCAAGCAATGGACAATTTACACTTGAGATGCAGTTAGAAAACAGTCAGGATCTGGATATCAGGATATTTGATATTGTTGGTGAACTGGTTTACACGCACAGGGTAGTGAACGCACAGCAATACAAAGGGACCTTTGATCTGAGCGATCTGCCTGGTGGTGTTTATTACTTGCATCTACAGACGCGTGATAAAGTGATCAGAAAACCGTTGATCCTACAATAAGCTTCAAAGATATCTAAGCTTGTAAAAGCCAACTTTGACGCACATAATCCGGGGGTGTGTCACAACTTTATTAAAAGGTTTCTCGCAAAGCTCTCAAAATTAATGCAAAGATCGCAAAGAACTGACTAACAGCTATGTAATCCTGGCGAACTTCAAATATTCTCTGCGTCCTTTGCGTGAAAAATTAGTTGTGATATACCCCCGGGATCTTTCTTTTGTACTCTTGTTAGTTTAAATCCGGATTCTGATAATTAATCTGATATCCGTGAAAATAATACCACGTGCATTGCCTTTCTCATTCAGAGATTAAATATTTTTTATAAACTTGTCTGACATCAGATTATTATTCTAATTTTATCCTTCTACTATCAGGATTTTGAATATATCTTTTTATGTGTCAACATTATTTAAAATTTCAATTATATATCTTCCTTAGTCTCTTTGTTTTTCTTATACCATTTCTTTCCTTTTCACAGGATAATGTTTCTAATCAGCAATTATCTATCACACAGCCGACTTATACTACAACCAGGCTTGTTACTGAAAAGCCTGTTATTGACGGGAAACTGGATGATGAATGCTGGAAGCACGGTACCTGGGCAGGTGATTACCACCAGTGGATCCCCCATGAAGGTGCAAAACCAACATGGCCGACAGAATTTAATATTCAATATGATGACAAAAATCTATATGTTGCTTTTCGCGCTTTTGATGGTGAACCGGATAAGATTGTCAGGATGTCCAGCGGACGTGATGAGTTTGCAGGTGATGTAATGGGAATAACCCTGGACAGTTATCGCGATTACAGAACAGGATTTGAGTTTACAATAACTGCGTGGGGACAGAAAATTGATGTTGTCGTTTTTAACCCGGCTGACTGGGATATTAACTGGAATGCCGTATGGAAGGGAAAAGTAGGGATGGAAGATTCAGCCTGGGTGGCTGAGATGGAAATACCGCTGAGCCAGCTGCGTTACAGCAATCAGAATGAGCAGGTCTGGGGTATGCATACATGGCGGCTGATATCGAGGCTCCAGGAGGAGAGTAATTGGGAGATACAATCCAAAAGCGGTCCCGGTATGCTTTATAACTTCGGGGAGTTGAGAGGAATAAGCGAATTGAAAAAATCCAGGCGTCTTGAAATCATGCCATTCATACTCGGAGACCTTAATACCATGGAAAAAGAGCCAGGTAATCCGTTCACGGAAAATGGCAGGAAATGGGGAGGTAACATGGGGCTTGATGCAAAAATCGGGGTATCTAGCAATTTTACGGTAGATCTGACTGTAAATCCGGATTTCGGGCAGGTGGAATCAGATCCTTCGGTAATGAATCTTACTGCATTTGAAACATTCTATGAGGAAAAACGCCCGTTCTTCCTTGAAGGACTGACGATATTCAATTATGATTTTGACCGGAATGATCTTTTCTATTCGCGCCGTATCGGACATTCACCTTCCAGAACAGTTTATCCGAATGATACATTATTTGTAAATTCACCGGACAAAACTACGATACTGAGTGCTGTTAAATTCAGCGGAACCACCTCTAAAGGATTATCCGTTGGATTGATACAGAGTGTCACCGCCAACGAATATGCCATTCTCAGTGATCAGTATGATAACAGAAGCGAAAGCAAGGTTGAACCACTTACAAATTATATGGTTGCGAGGATACAAAAAGGCTACAGGGCAGGAAACACTGTGATTGGGGGGATGCTGACTTCAACAAACCGCTTTATTAAAGAGAAAAGTCTTGAATTTCTCAGCGATGCAGCTTATACTGGTGGACTGGATATCAGGCATCACTGGAAGGATAAAAAGTATTACCTGGATGCAAGATTACTGGGGAGTTATGTTGGTGGTAGTAAAAGGGCAATTACTGCTTTACAGGAATCATCAGCGCGTTATTTTCAGCGTCCTGGTGCAGACTACCTGGATTATGATACCACAAGAACCAGTTTATCCGGATTCGGAGGCAGATGCAGGATCGGAAAAGGATCAAAGGGATTATGGAAGTACTCAACCGGTGTGTCATGGCTTTCTCCGGGCCTTGAACTGAATGACCTGGGTTATATGAACTCAGCCGACGAAATAAACCAGGAAAATGAGGTTACCTATTTTGTCACCAGGCCTGTGTCTATTTTTCATTCCTTTGAAATTACCCTCGAACAGTTTAACACCTGGAATTTCAATGGAACATGGCTCGGTTCCGGGGGGCACCTGTCTTTCGTATCGACATTCAAAAATAACTGGAGTTTTGGCACAAATCTGATCTTTCACTCCCAGGGAAATGATACAAGGAAATTGCGCGGAGGACCTGATATGATCATACCCAATAATTTAATGACATTCGGACAGGTAAGGACCGATCCATCAAAAAAACTGACTTTCTCATTTTCCTATCGTTATGAGAAGACAGGTAATACTTCTGCCAGCAGCTATGAACTTGGGCCAACAGTATCAGTCCGCCCGTTTAACGCGTTAAGATTAAGCCTGCAGGCTGATTATGAAAAGAATGATGACAGGCTCCAGTATATAACCACAATCAATTACCTGACTGAGAAGAGGTATATCCTGGGAACAATAGACCAGGAAACCTTCGGGATAACATTCAGGGCTGACCTTAACCTGACCCCTGAATTTTCAATCCAATACTACGGAAGTCCCTTTATCTCCAGGGGAAGTTATTCCGAATTTAAAAGGATCACTGACCCGGAGGCAGGGAATTATGATGACCGCTTTGTTGTCTGTTCAAACACCGTAATATCCGGTGAAAATATAGGATTGGATGAGAATAATGATTTACTCCCCGATTATTTTATCATTAATCCGGATTTTAATTTTCACCAGGCCCGTTCCAATCTTGTTGCGAAATGGGAATACAGGCTTGGCTCCTTTATTTATCTTGTCTGGTCCAGTGAACGTACAGGCAGGAATAATGATTCCCATGCGCCAATCGGTGATTCTTACAACCTCCTCCGGAATGTATATCCAGATAACATTTTCCTGATCAAGCTTAGTTACTGGTTCTCGCTTTAGTTAACACCTGGAGTTATTAAAGAGCTCCAACTGCCTGTTAAACAACAATATAGCAAACAAGAATTAAGACACCCTTGGAGCTCTTAAAGAGCTCCAAGGGTGTCTTAATTACAAGATGGCTTCCGGTTGAAGGTGGACAGGAGCAACGGCTTTTCCACTTCAATCCAGAATCAATTCAAGTTATTCTTTTTTTATGATGTTTTGTATCAGGTTTGCTTCCGACTTCTCGCTCATTACGTCAAAAACGATTGTCCTGCCATCAGGAGACCAGTCGATAGAGAGCAGTATTTGTGATCCTCGAGGTAAATATTGGCCTATATTGAGATTGCTCATCTTCCCGTCGGTGGTAGAAATGATGAAGAGCTCATTATATCCCGTTCCCGGCTTTGAGGTTCCCTTTGCTAATAGATATTTTCCGTCGGGAGACCAGGCCGGTTGCATTAAATATTGTTGATCATCAGTTTTAATATATCTAAGATTTCCCGTCTCTATGTTCATCAGACCAATCCTTGATTCCGTGTTGAATGCCAATTGTTTTAGATCCCGGGAAGCTGATAAAGTGCTCCACATTTTAAGACGCAATGAATCGCCAGATGGATCATGAAGAATGTATTTTTCATCGCCTGTTTCAAGATCATGACTGACAATTCCTTGCCCAAGCTCTTTACCTCTCTTTAAATAATAGAAAGATTTCACATCTTTGTTCCAGACAAAACTTACCGGACCACTGGAATATTCTCCTGCTGAAAAAATCAATTGTGTATTCCATCCGCCTGTTTCCTGGTCGAGCTGGCTAAGATAAAGATTGCCTGGGATATCAAAATTAATATATCCAACATTCCCATTGGGCAACCAATTAATTATTCCCCTCTGTGCATGGACCGGGCAATTGAATTTCCTTGTATCTCCTCCTTTTAAAGGCATGATCATAATACTCATTGGATTAATATTACCCTTTGGTAACATGTAAGCGATTTGCTTTCCATCCGGTGACAAGACCGGGAATAACGACTGACCATATATCGTTGATTCCAGAATCCGGGGGTTCCTCAAAGCCCTCATGTTGGGGGGATCAATCTCCAGGGTATAGATGTCGGTGATTACCCTCCAGGCTGAAGTGCAGAGTCCCTTTTGTGTCCAGGAGGCCAGCTCCTGACCTTGCATACCTTCCAGGATCAGGAATGGTTCTCCATCTGCCTGTCCATCCCTCATTGCTATCCCCCATAAAGCCCAGTTGCCGCTGCGTGTACTCCGGAAAACAATATGCCTACCATCCGGTGACCAGCGTGGCTCTTGGTCGTCTGCCGGATGATCATCCAGGGTTATTTTTGGTCCGCCATCTGCGGAAATAATATAGATATTCCTTTGTTGATTCACCGGACCATCTGAAAAAACTATAAATTTCCCATCCGTAGACACGTCGGCTGAGCCTGAAACCGCTATCGAAGCCATATCCTGAACTGCAAATGTCCTTTGTAATGGACAAAGTTCTCGGGGAGTCCCATCTTTTGTAGAGATCAGGACTAATCTACATAAACCATCCTTGGTACCCAAAACAGCTAATACGGCACTTTTGTCTGGAAGCCAGTCACACGGGGCAATTCCCCCCTCGTCTGTATTTCTGAATAGTACACGTGATTTTCCGTCGAGCGAAGTAATTCTCAACTCAGCCGGACCTCCACATCCTACATAGTGCAATATTTCTGTTCCGTCAGGTGACCAGACCGGTGTGTATGTCCAGCAGGATCCTTCTCTCCACTTGTAGTCAGTTATGAACTGCATTTCCCCGATCCCTATATCGTAAACAGCAATATTCTGTCCGATGGAAAAATCTATCCCTGCAAGCTTTGTCCCGTCAGGAGAGAGAGTCATGCATTCCATATAGATGTCAGCAGGAAGAAGCCTGCTCATTGTCAGACCATCCGTGTCAATGTTACGCAAAGCGGCCAGACGGTCCCGTGCCTGGGTGACGAGGCTTACCTGATCGGAATACTGATCTATAATCTGCTCATAAACTTCAGAAGCTTTCGGGCTGCCAAGCCGTTCGTAACAAAGTCCTATTTTCAGCAGGGCTTTTGCAGCAATTTCCCTTTCTCCGGGGAAATCATTCACAATGGCCTGATAATCCTTAATAGCTTCTTCAAGGTTGCCATTGACCTCTTCCTTGTAGATAGCTTCACGTAACAACTTGTCGGGTTGTTTCTGCTGTCCTGATGAAATCGCTGAGATGATCAGGCAGACAATCAAAAAAATAAGTTTTTGTTTCATGATTTTTTTTTCAAAGCTACCTTGTTTTATATACTCAGATATCAGCATTTTGTAAATCGTTGTTAAGTTTTTGTCAGGAATTTATCAGTCTGCAAAACGGTAACCAAAACCGTGTACACTTCCTATAAATTTTGGATTGGCAGGATCGTTCTCAATTTTTTTCCGGAGGTTTGCAATGTGGGTATCCACACTCCGCGGTGTCACCACAACATTTTTCCCCCAAACCTCATCAAGCAGTTCGTCGCGGGTGATTGCCCTGCCCTGGTTTTGAATCAGGTATTTTAAAATACCAAACTCAAAGACTGTTAGGTTAATCTCCTTCCCGTGTTTGTAACACCGGTAGTTCCGGAAATCGACTTCGAGTCCCATCAGACTGAAAAAATTCTGTTCTTCATTTTCAATATGATTTTCCATCCTTCGCAGGATTGCTTTTACACGTGCCAACAATTCCCTCGGGCTAAAAGGTTTGGTCACATAATCGTCGGCACCGAACTCAAGGCCAAGAATCCTGTCGATTTCCTGTCCTTTTGCTGTGAGCATGATAATAGGTGTTTTAATTCCCTGGCTTCGTAATTTTTTACAGATTTCAAAACCATCCATTCCGGGTAACATGATATCAAGAATAATGAGGTCTGATGTTTTGTTTAATGCTCTTTTAAAGCCCTCCGTTCCATTGGAAGCAGATTCAACCTGGTAACCCTCTGAAAGGAAATCGTCCTCCAGGACAATCCGGATGGGTTCTTCATCTTCTATGATCAGGATTTTTTTCATAACCTTGTATTCTCTAATTCTTTCATTAATGTTATTTATATACCGGAAACTTTATACAAAATGAACTTCCTTCGCCTGGTGTACTTTCAACCTTAATTTTACCTTTATGTACATCCATAATTTGTTTTACAATAGTTAATCCTATCCCGGTGCCTTTGACCGTACCGGTGAGTTCTTGCTCCACCCTGTAAAATTGCTGGAAAATTTTTTCATGTTCTTTTTTAGAGATGCCGATTCCATAATCCCTGACACATAATTCAACCCATTCATAGTCTGATTCAACACTGATTTCTATTTTTTTTGAGTTACCTGAATATTTAACAGCATTGTCGATCAGGTTGTACAATACCTGTTCAAGTGCTTCTCTGTCCCCCTGGATTTTATTTACAGCTTTGGGGCTGGTAAAATGTATGTGGAAATCCGCCGAAGTCAACCGATCCCGGAATGTTTGTATGACATTACCGGTTAGGGCAGCCAGATCTGTTTCTTCAAAATGGAATTGTTTTTGGCCGGCCTCTATTTTAGAGAAATCAAGGATATTTTCAATCAGATGGCTTAACCGTTCGCTTTGTTGTAAAATCATTGTAAAATATTTTTCCTTTCTTTCCGCAGATACCTTTTTGAAGGCCAGTATTTCAGCAATTTGCCGGATAGAAGTCAACGGGCTTTTTAATTCGTGTGAAACAGTGGAAACAAAAGATGATTTCATTTTTGAAAGCTCAATTTTGTTATTCACGGTTTGCAATGTGAAAATCAGTCCAAAACCAAGAATAACGAGTACAGCAATAAAAATATAGAAAAAGAATCCTCCGCCTGACCGGAAAAATGTATTGAACAATCCCTTTTCTTCCGGGTAAAGTGTTAATGTCCAGGGAGGCTGGCCGGGAGGAAAATCAGAAGTGACAGAAAACAGTCCCTCGGGAATTTTATCAGAGCCTGCCAGGAATTCACCCTCGTTGGTGGCAATCATCCAGTAAAATCGGACAGAAGAAGCATACTCATTGAGTGCAGGAACTATTAACTTTTCCAGGATTTTATTTGTACTAAAAAGTATTCCCCAGTCGGTGTTTTCTTCCCCGGGAAATACAGTGTAAAAATACTGCCTGCCATTTAATGCTTGTTTGTACCTGTGATTGGCAGTATTTTTTGCTGAATACACACTTTTAACTATCGATTCGCGTCCGTTCAGAAATGTAAGCAGGTATTCTGTTGTCGGTTGTTCAGCTAATATTCTTTCCTTAATTGATTCTGCTTTGTCTAGTGACGAATTTAAAATCCTGTTTCTTGAATTCTTGCAATTTATAATTGTTTCATACGCTTTTTCCAAATAATCGTTATAATATGATTGTTCAAGTTCCCAGTGCCTCCCTGCCAGCATTTCAAGAAACTTTACTGTATTTTCAAGAGCCGAAACGGTATCGTTTACCTGAAGATAGCAACCGGTTTTTTCAATAAAAGATACAATTCCCAGGGGAATGTTAATTTGCAGGTAAATCTGGCTGTAATTGTTTTGAATTGAATCGTATATTGACAATGCGGAAGGAATATCACCCCTTTTCTTCTGTACCCTTGCCATGGCATTTAACAATTCACCCCGGAACTTTTTGTCATTTGTATTTTTTAATAATGCATTATAAAACCGAAAAGCTCTGGCATAATCCTTTTCCATGAATTCGTATTGCCAGCCATTCCATAAATTTCCCGGGATTGAATTATTAATATTTTCCGGGAAGTATCCATCAGGGAAAAAAAGTAACCCGTTGTTGCAGAGTGCGAGGATGGTTTTATTTTCAAGGGAGAATATCACTTCAACTATATCGTATTGATGTATAAACTGAACCAGGGTATCGTTGTTGAAAATTTCTTTCTTCTGGCTTATATCCTGAATATTCAGTTCTGAAAAACTGTTTTCAATCGTTGCCAGAGATTCTTCCAGATCCTTATAAATCTTCTGTGTGGTCTCCATTAATATCCGCTGATGTTCGCGTTCCACAAGGGCCTGGTCGTTTTTTATTCCGCGGAAAGCAAGGACTCCCAATAAAAAGCAGGGTATAACAATGGCAATGATGTAATAGAAAATAATTATTTTCTCATTCGTTTTCTTCCTGAACCTCATTTAGTAAATGAAAATAATATTAACATCACCTTTAAGTTGGCAAACTGAAATTTAATAAAGGTAAAGAAATGTTATAGTTTTTGTCAGGAAATTGTCAGGAAAAAAACATACGCTTTTGGAAAGAACAGTTCCCTTTTTCATTCTTTCTAATTAAAATTTATTATCATTCTTTGTGGGATCACAATCTGTATCATGTTTACTTCTGATTTCCTCTAAGATCTTTTCTGCTGGTTTGTTTTTCAATTTGCTTGTACCCGGGGCAGGACTGCGAGCCCGCCTGCCTGCCCGTCCGACTGGTCATCCCTGCCCGAATGACTCGGTCAGGCAGGCGGGAACAAATTCATTCAGGCAAGAACGACCGAGTAATTCGGTCGGGGAACCCCCACGGACATATACAAAAATACATAGCCGGCGTAAGCCAACCTTATTTAAATTTATCTTTGCCCGGAGGGGAATGAAACCGCACATACATTTCATAAAATAGTATAGCCCGTGCCAACCGGCTATATTTTGAAAACTCCAGTACCCCCAACAGACAAAAGTTGCAACTATCTTTATGGACTATTATTGATCTAATGAGCTAAATATCAAGTTTATACTATGAAGATTTACCTGGAACAAAACAGTTTATTTAAGATTAATTGATGATCAACTACTGTTGATTATATCTGCCCTCGCTTATAATTGGAAAATCAGGTCAAACTGAGCACCTGATTACAGCGTGAAGTGAGTATATAAAACTAGCCCAAAGTGAGAGCACCCTATTCCGGAGCAAACTGAGCAACTCTTTCTGGATCAAAGTGAGCAATCAAAAAAGAGATTTACCAGGCTTACTAAACCATAAATTCGGGTTTTATAAATTTTAAAAGTTCAATTTATGGCAACCAAAGAGATGGTTAAGAATTAATGCTGAAAGACGAAGGAATTTTGTTACAGTCCTTATCCAAACTTTGGTAATTGAATCCTGATATTAGAAGAATCGAACAAACAATAGCTAATATTTTTACTTTTAGATTAACCGAAAAAAAAATACTGTTTTTTCTTATCTTTAGTACTGAATTCCAGAAGTGATTTTGAAGTAGTGTACACGTTGAAAAACTATCTGAGGAAAGAATTGTATGCTAATCACTTAAATTATTGAACTATGTATTTATTTCCCAGATTAATTAGTCTGCTGGATTTAAAATTTCTGAAGAAACCATTAGTAGTTTCCTTCCTGATTTTGTTAATGTGTTCCTGCAAAAATTTGCATGTAAATAATGTGTTTCAAAAGCTGGAACAAAACCAGCTGCATGCATCATCGATAATTATAGATTATCCGTTAGAAGGGACGGTCTTTCCGCCTGAGTTTCCAGCACCTGAATTCCTCTGGACTGATACATTGCAGAAATCGGCACATTGGTATATTCGCTTTTCTAAACCCAACGGGGAAGTGTTATATAACAGCTTTGTTGAATCATCAACCTGGAGGCCTGATTCAGCAGTCTGGCAGGAAATAAAAACTTTATCCGGAACAGATCCTGTTTACTTTATTATTATTGGTAAACAGAAGGGTATTCTTACCTCCAGATACTCATCCGGCAGGATCTCATTTTCATTTTCCAGGGATTCGGTTGGCGCTCTGATTTTTTACAGAGCCGTTCCACTGCCATTCGGCTATGCTGTAAAGAATGTGAATGAAATTTCATGGTATTTAGGCAGTACTGATAGTAAAAAACCACAGAAATTGCTTGATAATATACCCGTTTGTGCAAACTGTCATTCATTTTCAAGAAATGGACTTCTTGCTATGGATGTTGATTATGCAAACGATAAAGGATCATACATTATTACACCTGTTAAGGACACAACATATCTTTCTCTTGATAAGATAATCACATGGACTGATTACCAGAAAGAAGATGGAGTTTATACGTACGGACTGCTGTCTCACATCTCACCCAACGGCAAATACGTGCTGTCAACGGTAAAAGACCGTTCTGTTTTTGTAGCCGTGGATAATCTGGAGTACTCGCAGTTGTTTTTTCCGATAAAAGGTATAATTGCTGTTTATGACAGGGTGAGGAAGGGATTTTATGCACTTCCGGGAGCCTCCGACAGGAAATATGTTCAAAGCAATCCAAACTGGTCGCCGGATAACAATGAAATATTGTTTGCTAGGGCCGATCGGTACATATCTTCCAGGATTGATAATTCAGGGAGTGTTTTACTAAATCTGGAGGATGCTGATGAATTCATTTCAGGGCAAAAGGACTTCAAGTTTGATCTTTACCGTCTCAAGTTCAATGATGGCAAAGGCGGACAGGCAATACCTGTTCAGGGAGGTTCCAGTAATGATATGAGTAACTATTTTGCTAGATATTCACCTGATGGTAAATGGATTGTATTCTGTCAGGCTAAAAACTTTATGTTATTGCAGCCTGACAGCAAATTGTATATCATGCCAGCCGAAGGAGGAATACCTCGTCTTATGAACTGTAATACAAAAAATATGAATTCCTGGCATTCATGGTCACCAAACAGCAGATGGCTAGTTTTTTCTTCAAAATGCAGGGGATCCTATACCCAGTTATACCTGACACATATTGATGAGAATGGCAACGATTCCCCTCCGGTCTTTCTTGAAAACCTGGTGATTGATAATAAAGCCGCCAATATTCCCGAATTTTTCAGTTTTAAGGATAGCAACCTGAAGAGATTAATTGATGACTTTTCCCAGAATGCCATGTATTATACAAGATTAGCCTCATTAAACATAAAGTACAAAGAGTATAAAGATGCGCTGGAGAATATTAACAAAGCTATAAAAATGGATAGTTCCTATTTCGATGCATACGAAAAGAAGTTAACTTTAAATATAATACTGGGACAGTCAGGATCAACAGATGATCTTCATGATAAAGAGGTTGCCGAAAAATTAATTGAAAGGCAGATTCAGCAAACTCCTGAAGACATTTCACTTTACATTAAACGCGGTAAACTGCGATTGTTATTAAATGACTATGCAGGAGCCCTGAAGGATGGTTTATATATATTAAAAGGAAATCCGGATGACTTTAACGGATATGAATTGATATTAGTAGCCTATCAGAACAGGGGGCAGTGGGATAGAACCATATCCTGCTTTAACAAAATGATAAAACTGCAGCCTGATAATATCCAACTAACATACAATTTAGCAAATTCATATCTAAATCTTATGCAGTTTGAAACAGCCCTTGATATGATGAATGATCTGATTGAAAAGTTTCCAAATACTTCGAATTATTACCTTACAAGAGGCAATATATATACACTTAAAGGGGATAAATTAAAAGCAAATACTGATTACAACAAAGCCGTTTCAATAGATCCGGATAATTATAAAGTGTACTTTGAAAGAGGCCGGTTTTTTAATAATAATTCAATACAGGATCAGGGGAAAAATGATTTTGACAGAGCAGTTACATTAATAGGTAATGAAATAAGAAAAAATCCTCAGGATGCCCAACTGCTTATTAAACGTGCTGAAATTATGGAACAAACCGGTAATACTCAGGGAGCTCATCAGGAGTATGTTAACTATTTGAAATTGTGGCCGCTGAATTATAATGTACTGGAAAAGGAAGCATCATATTATGTTTCATATAAGCGGTGGCAGGAGGCAATTGACATTTATACAACCATTATAAATAATTTCCCTGAGGAAACAGTGGTATTCTACAACAGAAGTCTTATTTATCATGAATCCGGTAATTTACCAAAAGCATTGGATGATATTAATACTGCTATTGATCGTGATCCGGAAAAATATATTTATTTTCTTCACCGATCAAGGATAAGGAATCTTACGGGTGATAAAGCCGGTTACCAGAGTGACCTAAAAACTTCATATTCCTTATTGAATAAACAAAATAATGAAAGGAAGCTCACTGAAAGGGAACTGAATATACTGTCAACAGTTCAAAAGCAGTTGTATGATATAAAAAGTAGCCAATAAGCTTAATAAAGAGTTTCTTCGCGGTAGTGCCCGAACTGTTTTTCAGTGCGCTTATAAATCAATCTATTCATTTGAAAAGTACGTTAAAAAAGGAGACAGATGCTGAGAATATTATTTCTCTTGAAGAATTATATAAAAGTTCTGAAAATCTTATCCCGGAAAGAAACCAATATTTTTCTTATCAGCAAAATAAGAATGTAATAAAAGTATTTTCTTCAGAGGTTAAATAAATATGAAAAAAATTATAATAATAATTTTGTTGTCTTGTGAAAGTCATTTTATGATACCAGCGCAGAACATAGAGTCTCTCAAAACGCAACTTCCAACGCAACTAAAAAATAAAACCTCCCAAAATATCTATATTTAGAGAGGTTTACTTGCATATTCGTACCCGAGGCGGGACTTGAACCCGCACGGACATTACTGTCCACTGGATTTTAAGTCCAGCGCGTCTACCAGTTCCGCCACCCGGGCTTGTCTCGTGAGTTGTGAGTCGTGAGTCGCGAATCGTTGTTAATAGTTGTGAGGTTGGAGTTGGAGTTTGAGTTTGATAAAAAACATAGCGTTTATCATATTAATTTACACCTTGTAAAAAAAAATCCCACAATGGGATCTTTCGACTCACAACTCACGATTCACGACTCACGTCCTGAGCGGGAAACGGGACTCGAACCCGCGACCCCGACCTTGGCAAGGTCGTGCTCTACCAACTGAGCTATTCCCGCATTACAGTTCCCGGTTCTAAGTTTTCAGTTCAAAGTTATGTGTGGGTGTGAGTGTGAGTTTGTTTACCAGCCTGTTGTTTACTGAATCCAGGGGATGCAAATTTAAATAAAAATTACAAAATCAAAAATACAGTTATAAATAACTCACACACCCCCACTCACACAAAAGCAGGCTGGCCGAAAAATTGAGATATCGGGTCGGCCATGGCTTTGTGAGCTGCCTCAATTTTTCAAAGATTTTTTTTGCCACTTTTTTCATCAACTGGAAAAAAGTGGCAAAAAGTGGGTATGGGGGTTTACCCCCATATACTATTTCAACCCGCTTATCTTCTTAATCTCATTCAGCTTATTCAACGCCTCAATAGGCGTTAAATTATTAATATCCAGATTCTTAATCTCATCTCTGATTTGCTTCAGAACAGGATCATCAAGCTGGAAGAAGCTCATCTGGAATCCTTCACGGTTGGAGGCCAGCTCTGAAACAGGTTTTGTAAGCGATTGCTTTTGATGAGATTTTTCAAGCTCTTCAAGAATCTCATTGGCCCTGTTCACAACAGATCGTGGCATGCCGGCCATACGGGCAACATGGATACCAAAACTATGCTCACTTCCGCCGGGCTTGAGCTTACGAAGGAAGATCACTTTGTTATTCAATTCCTTGATCGATACATTATAGTTTTTCACCCGGTTATAAGCTGCCTCCATCTCATTCAATTCATGGTAATGGGTGGCAAAAAGTGTTTTGGCTTTGCACTTCGGATGCTCATGGATATACTCCACCATGGCCCATGCAATGGATATCCCGTCATAGGTTGCCGTACCCCGGCCTATTTCATCCAGCAGGATCAGGCTTCGTTCGGACAGGTTATTCAGGATACTGGCTGCCTCATTCATTTCGACCATAAAGGTTGATTCCCCTAGGGATATATTGTCTGATGCACCTACCCTGGTAAAAATCTTATCCACCCAGCCTATCTTTGCCGATTCCGCCGGGATAAAACAACCTGTCTGGGCCATCAGCACAATCAGGGCTGTCTGCCTGAGCAAGGCCGATTTGCCCGACATATTCGGCCCGGTCAGGATAATGATCTGTTGTTCACGTGTGCCAAGAAACACGTCGTTAGGAATATATTCCTCGTCTACGGGTAATTGTTTCTCTATTACCGGGTGCCTGCCCTGCTTGATATCAATGACCTCTGAATTATCCACTACCGGCCTGACATACCTGTTATCCAGCGAAACCCTGGCAAATGACAGCAGACAATCAAGCCGGGCAATCAGTGAAGCATTCAGCTGAACAGCCGGTATGTAATCTACAACATCAAGAAGTAGCTTATGAAACAGGTCTGTTTCCAGTTGAAGAATTTTCTCTTCGGCACCAAGGATTTTCTCTTCATATTCCTTCAGTTCCTCAGTAATATACCTTTCAGCACTGACAAGTGTCTGTTTCCGGACCCACTCCTGTGGAACCTTATCCCTGTGCGTGTTCCGGACTTCAATATAATAGCCGAATACATTATTAAATCCAACTTTCAGGGAAGGTATTCCAGTATTTTTTATTTCCCTTTCCTGGAGTTTAACAAGAAAATCCTTTCCGGAATGAACAATATCTCGGAGTTCATCCAGCTCAGATGAGACACCCCTTGCAATGACATTTCCCTTATTTAGCATGTTTGGCGGATCGGGTTGGATTTCCCGCTCAATCCTTTCATGGAGGGTTGGACAGGGATTCAGCTGTTCAGAGATTTTTTTCAGGCCTTCTTCCCTGGTTTTCCCACACAGCAATTTGATCGGTTCTGTTGCCAGTAGTGCTACCTTCAGCTGAACCATTTCCCTTGGGGTGATTCGCGCAGCAGACACCTTTGAAATGATCCGTTCGAGATCGCCAATCATCCTGACCTGTTCAGTGATGGATTCCCTGAATTCCGATTCTTTTATAAAGTGTTCAACTATATTCAATCGCTCATTGATGGGTACAATATCTTTTAAAGGAAGGGCAAGCCATCGTTTTAATAATCTGGCGCCCATTGGTGATATGGTCTGGTCCAGGATATCAAGCAACGTTTTTGCCCCCTCATTGATCGACTGAAAAAGTTCAAGGTTCCGGATAGTGAACTTATCCAGCCACACAAAATTGTCTTCTTCAATCCTGCTTAAAGATGTGATGTGATCGGTGTGCTGATGTTGTGTAATTTCAAGGTATTGCAGAATCGCCCCGGAGGCGATGATCCCATGAGGAAGATCCTGAATCCCGAATCCCTTCAGGGAAGAGGTCTGGAATTGTTTCAGTAACCTGTCACGGGCTGTATCTTCTGTAAAAACCCAATCATCCAGCTTATAGGTATAGAATCTATCACCAAAGATCTGGAGAAATTCATTTTGTTTTGTCTTCTCAATCAGTACCTCTTTTGGCTGAAGACTGTTCAACAATTTATCAATGTATTCATATCGTCCCTGCGCCGTCAGGAATTCACCGGTTGATATATCCAGGAAAGCTATCCCGGACAGGTTCTGATTGAGATAAACACTTGCAAGGAAGTTATTTTTCTTATGTTCAAGAACATTATCATTAAATGAAACACCAGGTGTGATCAGTTCTATTATCCCACGCTTAACTATCTTTTTTGCCATCTTGGGGTCTTCAAGCTGTTCGCAGATAGCTACACGTTGACCCGCCCTCACCAGCTTCGGCAAATAGGTATCAAGGGCATGATGAGGAAATCCTGCCAGTTCCACAAAACTAGCCGCACCGTTAGCTCTTCGTGTGAGTGTGATTCCAAGAATCCCGGATGTTTTGATTGCATCTTCACCGAATGTCTCATAAAAATCCCCTACCCTGAATAGCAATATGGCATCCGGATGCTTTGCCTTGATGCTGTTATATTGCTTCATCAAAGGAGTATCAACATATTTGATGCTGTCAGGCAAACAGAGTAGTATTTTAAATATCTAAAAACAAAGTTAGTTTAAAAAAATTCGCGAAAAAACAGATACCAACAGGTTGTTGAAAACTTCAGTATCATTATCCAATTTTTTACCAACTTTAATATTAATTAATGCTTTTTTTAAGAAGTGAAGTCATCCCGAAGGAGCGAAGCCTGCCTCCAGGCAGGCAAGCGACTGAGGGACCTCGTCGAATAAAAGATACCTAATTTATAAGAGTGTTCCAGAATTTTGTTTATCATTATCGATTACGAGTTCCCTCCTTTCCGCCTTACGGCGGATCGTCGGGATGACATGGTTCTTTCTATGTTATTAATAATCGGTGAATAATTCTACCTCAGCCTTATCCTTCTTTTCTTATACACAAACTACCCCACACTCACACACGTACCTACCAATTTATCTCTACCAATAAACCAATTTACTATTCTTCCTTAGCCTTCTTACCTCAAATGTACGATTCCGAACATGCCCTGTCCTCATACGAACACTTTTAAATATATCCAGGCTGATCTATTTAACATTTAATTAACACGAAAACTGCAACTTATGGTTTTTGGCATAATTCATGGAGATTTGTAGTCCGGTTGTTCATATTAATTCAGCTAAAAAAATCCCCGGTTTCGGCGCAACCGGGGATCAGATTCAACATCTTAAGAGTATTAGAGTAGAAAAGATGAAGAAGTTGCAGTAAAATTAATCTTTTCTGGATAAAAATTCAAGGTTTATAACAGGAAAATAATTATTCATACTCTAAACCCCTGATTTTCTGCAACTTGTACTTCAATTTTTTCGGAGACTAATCCCTCTAGAAGATTGTTGGATCGACAGGTGCCCGGATCTTTAATGAAACGGGTACCTGTTTTTAGGTTATAAAGGGCCATAATTTCCGGACCTGTTTCGGACGTTGTTGTGATTAAATATGAACAACTGCATGAAACAGGCTTTTTTATTTTCTAACCCTAAATATTAGCTTATGAAAAGGTTCTACGTATTTTTTGCATTTATCTTACTTGTCAGTTTTCAATTGATAAATGCGCAAACAATCCAGGTAACAGGGAAAGTCACATCTTCAGAAGATGGTATGCCACTTCCCGGAGTTGCCATTGTAGTCAAGGGAACCACGATGGGATCCATTACCAATCTCGATGGGGATTATTTACTACAGGTACCGGCTGATGCCCGGGCACTTGTCTTCAGCTTTGTCGGTATGAAGACCCAGGAGGTTGCCATTGAGGGACGTACCTCCATTGATATTGTTATGGAGCCTGATGTGGTTGGTCTTGACGAAGTAGTAGTGACGGCTATCGGTATTCGCCGGGAGACCAAGGCACTAGGTTACGCCACCGAAGCTGTAAGTGGCGAGGAACTAGTCGGATCCGGGGAAACCAATGTTATCCAGTCACTTGCATCAAAAGCTGCAGGTGTCCAGATTGTCAGTTCTGCCGGGACACCCGGAGCATCTTCCAAGGTTACCCTCAGGGGTAATTCAACCTTTACCGGTGAAAACCAGCCTCTGATCATTGTGGATGGTGTCCCGATTGATAACAATACCAACCGGACAGAAGCAGCAGACTATCCTTACAATGAGGGTCTTCAGGGAGTGAACTACTCAAACAGGGCTGTCGATCTGAATCCCGAAGATATTGAGTCGGTAACAATCCTTAAAGGTCCGACTGCCGCAGCATTATATGGTGTCAGGGCGGGGGCAGGCGCTATTGTTTATACCACCAAACGTGGTAATTATGGAAAAGGACAGGGAATCAAGGCTACCTACAGCTTTACTGCCGACATCAGCCAGGTGAACAAACTGCCTGAACTCCAGATGACATGGGCACAGGGGGATGGTGGCGGTGAACCCGATGGAGCAGGTGGTTATACACAGGGAACATATGATGTCTGTGATTATGGCCCCGATATGGTTGCATTTACCGCCGATGATGTATCCTATGGTACATCAAACAGCTGGGGGCCTCGTATTTCTAACCTCCCGGGCGTTACTGCTACCGATAACTTGGCTGAATTTTTCCAGACTGGGACTGCCTATACCCATAATCTCTCACTGATGGGAGGTACTGATGTATCTTCATTCCGCCTCTCCATTATGAGAATGGACCAGGATGGTATTGTCCCCAATTCCTCTTTTGATAAAACCTCTGTAAGGCTCACTTCCGATGCCAATATAACCCCAAAATGGAAAATGGGAGGTACCGTAAATTATATTGCCAGTTCAGGAAAGAGGACTCAGAATGGTAGCAACCTGTCCGGTGTGATGCTGGGATTAACACGTTGCCCCGCTAGCTATAACCTGAATGATGATGAATATGGCTTTGAGTTCCCGACAGGCCAGCAAAGACAATATTTCTATATATATGATAATCCGTGGTGGTCTGTTTATAATAATGAACTGAAGGACAGAGTCGACAGGGTGCTGGGAAGTGCTTATCTGACATGGGCTCCAATCAGCTGGCTGTCTGCAACATACAGGGTTGGAGTGGATGTGATAAGTGATAACAGGAAGTTCCACTGGGCTCCGGGTGCATGGAATGCAGATGATTTTGCCGGTGAGGTGCATGAAAATAATCAAAGATCAACAGAATATTATGGTGACCTGTTAATCTCGGCAAACTATGATTTTACAGATAAAATCAGTGCTTCACTCACCCTTGGTAATAACCTGAATCATCGCTATTACCAGGATCTCTTTGCAAGAGGTAGAGCTATCAATGTTCCTGACCTTTACAGCATAGGCAATACATCAACTCTCTATGCCGACGAATATCAGCGATATATCAGGACTGCTGCATTATTCTTCGACCTGAATGCATCGTATGGCAATCTTGTATATCTGAACGTTACCGGAAGAAATGAATGGTCGTCAACCTTTGGCCCTAACCAGAATAATTTCTTCTATCCATCGGCAAGTTTATCTTTCGTATTTACTGAATTACTGCCTGAAAATAATATTCTTTCATTCGGTAAATTCAGGTTAGCTTATGCTCAGTCAGGCATCAGTCCTCTGGCATACACTTCCAAAACTTATTACCTGGCCCCATTTATTACGGATGGATTTACCAGTGGTGTTGGTTTTCCATATATCGGCAATAATGGTTTTGGTATCAGTTCAACTCTTGGTAATCCTGATCTCAAACCGGAAAGGGTTACAGGAACAGAAGTTGGGGCAGACCTGCGATTCTTAATGGGAAGATTGAATGTCGACTTCACCTATTATCACCAGATGACCACGGATATACTTGTTCTCAGGCCAATTGCAGCTTCAACAGGGTTCCGCTATATGCGGTCAAATACCGGGGAAATGTTAAATAAAGGTGTTGAGCTTGTTGTCTCAGGTGATCCGGTAAAATCCTCAAGTTTCAACTGGAACGTCAGTGTAAACTGGGCAAAAAACTATAACGAGGTTCTGAATCTGGCAGAGGGAGTTGATGAAATCCAGCTTGAATCAGGATTCACAGATATTGGCTCTTATGCTATCGTCGGGGACGCCTATGGTGCGTTCTATGGTACCAGGTGGGTGCATGATGATGATGGTAATATTGTCATTAACCCCTCCACCGGCCTGCCCTATGCAGATCCCCTTGAAGGAAATATCGGTAATCCTTTCCCGGATTGGCTTGGTGGTGTCAGAAATTCTTTTAGCTTCAAAGGGATAACGCTTACCGCATTGCTTGATATCCGCCAGGGACAGAGCGTATGGTGCGGGACTTTTGCCAGGTTAAACAGGCTTGGCCGCACAGAAGAATCAGCCGACAGGGAAAAAATGTACGTTGTTCCGGGTGTCCTGGCTACAGGTGTGGATGCTGATGGCAATCCAATACCGGGAACTGAGAAAAACAATATCGAGATCTCAGCTTATGATTATTTCACCAGGTTTGTTGGTGACTTCGGCAGTGTTGCAAAAGAACAGGCAATATGGGATGCCTCATGGGTACGCCTGAGGGAAGTCGGCCTGTCTTATAAATTCAACCTGAGAGATAAGATCCCTGTGATCCAGACAGTAGATCTCGGGTTTACAGGAAGAAATCTCTGGCTGAAAACCGATTATCCTGGTGTTGATCCTGAAACAAGTCTCCTTGGTGCAGGCTCAAACATCAATGGCTGGGATTATTTTAATATGCCCGGTACAAAATCTTACATCTTTACGGTCAAAGTAGGATTTTAATACTTATGGTTAAAATGAATTATACAAAATCAAAATATTCGGTTATGAAAAAAATAATTGTTTTGATAACATTACCCGTATTGCTCTCTGTCGTGAGCTGTGAAAGTTTTATTGAAGGATGGGATGATTCACCAAATTCACCCACCGAAGCAACACCCCAGCTTCTTTTGAGCGTATCGGAAGTATCCACATTCATGTATTACACCGGACAGCTGGCACGTACACCTTCAGTATTTATCCAGCAAACTGCAGGAACTGATTTTCATATGGAAGATATCAGGGATTATGTACTTCTCGAGGGTGATAATGTTAATGAATGGGAAGGATTGTATTCTAACTGTTTAATCAATGAGCAACTGATCATCAATGATTATGGTGATGAAAATCCATATTATGCCGGAATTGCTAAGATTCTCAAGGCATTGACATTGGGTCTGTTAACGGATCTCTGGGGTGATATACCAAGCCGGGAAGCACTTCAGGCTATCAATGGCGTCGGAGATACGGAACTGAATCCTCATTTTGATTCGCAGGAAACTGTTATACAGGATATCCAGTCCTTATTGTCTGAAGCTATCACCGATCTGTCCAGACCGTCTGCTGATAATGTCTTATTGCCTGGAACCGATGATTATATTTTCGAAGGAGATCCGGATGCCTGGATCAATACTGCATGGATCCTGAAAGCCAGGTATGCAAACCGTCTGAGTAAAAGAGATGCAAATGGCTCAGCTACAACTGCTTTAGGCTTCCTGGCAAATGTTGATCCGACACAGCCGGATTGCATGGCTATTCATGGAGATGAAGCAAATGAACAGAACCAGTGGTTCGATTTCCAGAATGACCGCGGTAATTATATGCAGATGGGTGAATTCTTTATTGAAATGCTAAAAGCAGCCAGTGATCCAAGACTGCCATTCTATGCGTTACCCGATTTAAATGATGAATATACCGGGAGTCCCAAAGATGAATCCAATACAACAACTTCCGATTGGGGATCATTTGTCGGGATAGAAGCAGGAACTGATCTGCCGCTGGTTACATATTTCGAAGCTAAATTCATCGAAGCAGAAGCCAACATGAGACTTGGGAATGCTGCTGAAGCTGCTGCTGCACATAATGATGCTGTTAAAGCATCTGTCTTATTTGTAACCGGTGCAGCAGATCCTCAGTTTGAAGCCCAGTATGCAAATGAGAGTGCAGCTTCCATAACCCTGGATAAGATCATGACCCAGAAATATGTGGCCATGTTCACCCAGCCTGAAGCATGGGCCGACTGGAGAAGGACCAATATCCCGGTCATAACACCCAATCCGAACGGAGATGTTGCAGGCATACCACGTCGTTTCCCAACATGCCGCTCAGAACGGAATTATAATAGTAATGCAGTTGTTG
>Ga0111176_1021_pt1 | contig 31542 bp, 25 predicted proteins | sample DeeMarSWOR324_28_FD_80229 | JGI IMG/M metagenome (GOLD analysis project Ga0111176, IMG submission 80229) | Bacteroides sp. SM23_62_1 | reverse complement strand
CGGTGCTGTTCCAATAAGTTCGCCGGGTATATTCCCTCCCATGATCGATAATACTTTCATGCCATGATCATATTCCCTGAAAACATCATTGCCTGCATTGACAAAATCCCTGGTTCCTAGAATCTGCCCGTTAACATGAAGACTGTCAAAGGACCTGAGTGAATCAACATTCCTATAACCGGCATCCAGTACAAGAGACTTTGAGGACAGGTTCCTTTGGAATAACACCCCTGTACAGTAATTCAGTATTACAGATAAAAGATTGTTGATTAAATAGTTGAACATCATTTGAATCGGTCGTTTCAACAACCGCAGCATTGAACCATTTGCTTGTATACAATACATACACACCGAGTTTCCGGATACTGTCTGTATAGGTGGGATTTACCGGAAGGTCAGATTCAACCACCGGGATATCATAACGTATCCGCCTCTGTATAGCACGATCTGAAAGAAATTCCTCCGGTTTTGATAGCACATAGGGCGTTTCATTCTTGTCGGTAAAGGAAACCCAGAATTTGTAAATGATCGTGTCCTGTGCTACTAGAGGATTGAATATTATGCTTATCAATAAAATAATAAAATTTCTTCTCATGATTATGCAAAAATAATACAGATCGGATAATTGGATGCTCAAGATGCTGTTGAAAGTTAATTTTAGGCGAGAGTATAAAAATATTTATACTTATAAAAGGACTGTTTCATGGTTTTGAAATCTTTTCACTATCTGTCCGGCACTATATTTTCCAGATCCGGTTCGGGAATGGTTCCCATAGTCTTCTCCATCTCATCCATGAATTTCAAAACTTCATCTTCAAGGACATCCTCATTCAGAATTTTGCCTTTATCATAAAGCAGTTCGAATTTCAGCTGGCCTTCGTCATCGTAATAAAACCATGTGCCATCCGGTTCATTTTTGACATACTGCCCCATTACCATGAGCTTGCCGGAGGAGTTAAATATTTTATATGTGCCATCCAGTTCATCATTCTTATACTGTGATGAAAGACGCAATGTTGAATCTTCATAGAACTGGAGCCATGGACCATGTTTCTTGTTTGCTTTCCAATCAATCAATTCAGCAACCTGGCCATTTTGATAATAAATTGAAGATAATCCTTCTTTCTGCCCCTTCAGGTAGGTTTCAGTATAGGTGAGGGTGTTTGAATAATAAGAATAATACTTCCAGATGCTGTCTTTCTGATTCTGGTAATATTTGCCCTCGGCTGCAGGAGCGCCGTTCATATAAAACAATTCTGCATATACACTTATTCCATCCGGACAATGGTTCATGATTGCTTTTAATTCACCGGTCTCAAAATATCTTTTGAGAATTCCGTACGGAATATCATCTTTGAAGAATCCCTTATACATCAGTGGCCCATCCGGATAATATTTTTTCCACCAACCCTGTTTCCTTCCCTGGTTATCCAACTGGTTCCAGGTTGTGTCGGATTGAATAACCTGTGCGTTCAGATTGATGATGATTGCTGGCAGCAAAATAAGAACAAGCAGGTATTTCAGCATTTTTATCATTTGAATTTGTTTAACCACTGAGAACAAATAGTATAGCAAATGGACACAGAGTATTATTCTCTGTGATTCTCTGTGTATAATCTCTGTGCTCTCTGTAGTTTTATAAAGAATTAAAAAAGTAAAGATAACAAACTAAACTGTTTTCATTTAAAACGGAAGGACTGGGTCTAAATTTTATCAGGCTGCCGATTATATCTCAATATTGCTCAGCTCTTCGGTAACCTTATAATCATATTCAGGATATTCATATATCGGGACGCGAGGTTCAGTCTGCCCGATGCTGTAACCATACAACCCTTCATATTCATTTGGATCTTCGCCAAGATCTTCGAGCTGTCTGAGATATTCATGAATGGATTTTGATTCAATAATGATCACCTTGCCCATTTTATGGATAATCGGACTATGATTTCTTGTGGTATCATGATCAAACTGGAGTATCCTCCGCCCATACCTGGTAATACCCACAACTCTGAATGTCAGGCTCTTACCAACACCTGGAAGGTTCAGTACGTTCCTGTCGGTTCCCAGGAAAGGCAGGTTGGCGAAACGGCGGAGGGCAGTGATATTTTCAACCATCATGTCGGCATTTTCTGGGAAAAGCCTGATTGTTTCATAATGTTCCTGGACAATTTTACCAATAACCTTTTCCTCAAGCTGTTCCTGTACAACTCTTGCATTCGGTGCGAAGTTGAAATTATTTTCCATATACCCTTTCACAGTAAAGGTATAATAGGGGAGTATGCCCACATCGTTCAGTACCTGCCGCAGTTTGGCAGTATGGCCTCTCCTGGAAGCTGCAGTTGTAAAGACCAGCTGGTTTGTAATGATCCATCCTGCAGAGATCAGTTTTTGGGCGGCTTCCCTCGCTTCAGGCGTTATTTCCATCGGTGATTCAAAATGTGTCTGAATGATAAACTGCTTGATACCTATCGCCATTGCTTTCTGCTTGAAATCAGCCAGTATTTTAGTCAATTCGGGTGTTACCCTCTGTGGGAGGTAAGCCAGCAACCTTGTTCCAAGCCTGATTCGTTGCAATTCGGCAGTTTTTTGTCCATCAGGCCTCTTTTTATTCAGGTTATGCTTGTTCTGTGCCATGTCATAAATACCATCAAGCAGCTCTTTTAAAGTCCGGTCGGAACTCATCAGTGCATCACCTCCTGTGATCAGTATATCTCTCAGCTGTGTATCTTCTTCAAAATATTTTAAAAGCTGCTTTAATTTATCCGGCCATCTTTCTGTAGGTTTGAGCTTATCCAGATCAAAGTTCAGGTTCCCTCTCTGGAAGTCGAACATACGCTGGCAGGAGGAGCAGAGTCCTCCACATGCCCTTCCCATGGAGTCAGGAATCAGGATGGCCACTTCAGGATATCTTCTGTGAATGTTATTATAAGAAGGCAGCAACCACCCGGCAGCATTGGGTTTGCCAGGCACGACCTCGTCCTCTTTTTCCCATGCAACAATATTACCGAATTCATCCACGAGCTGGCGGCTGTAAACAATATAATGACGGATAGCCAGGTCAGCCCCGATGGCGAAATAGGGGACACGTACATGCAACAGGGAAAGGTAATAGGGATTCACAAAAAATGGAATACCTGCTTTTTCCGCATCATACAATATTTTCATCGTATCCGGGTCAAGAGAGTGGCCAAGCATTTCATTGAGCAGATCCGGTGAACGGATCGCAAATCGCAGGTGGAATTTATAATTTTCCCACCATTCCCTGACGAGCTTCTGCTTATCTTCATACGATAATCCCTCTTCAAAGAAATATTTGGAATCCTTGATCTCCCCGGCGTCTATTTTATTAATCAGCAGGCTGATGATTCTTTCTTTATTTTCCTTGCGAAGCTCGACAATTCTTGGATCAAGGCCTGAAGGATACCTTTCCATCCATTTTTCAATCTGATCCCTTTCAGGAATAACCTGGACACTTTCACCTCTTAATTGTCTGAAGAGGCGGATCATATCGATAAAAAAATCCGGTTTGGCTCCTCCCGTTCCTTTTATGACGGCCAGCCAGATTAGCCTGATGGGATTGCTGACCGCAATCTCTCCGCGCAAGTTACGATCGGGATATTCTATCCCGGCATGATCAATATAATCCAGGATACGGATGATTGCGAAATCGTTCCATGAAAGTTTTTCGAAGTTTTCACGTTTGGTAACCTGATCACTCTGAAACCTGAGTGCATCTTTGCGCGAATTATATTCGGAAAGGATCCAGTTCCGTACACCTATCTGAGCCTCCGTCTCATTTTTAGATTCTCTCATGATTGTTTCCAGCATCGGGTTTTCCCGGAGAAGATTTCGAAGAAGACGGTGTGAGCGAACACTGATAGCAATCCTGTCGAGTTTTTCATTTTCTGTCATGACTAGGAGAATTTTACAAACCTGTTCTACAAGTTAATAATAATTCTGTTTAAATGTAAATAAAAAAAGAGGCCATCACAAAATTAATATAACTTCACGCAGAGATCGCAAAGTTATTGTACAGATCGCAAAGTGCCTATCAATATATGGACTTTGCTTGCTTGATGCTTTTCTTTGCAAACTTTGCGTGAAAAATTAATTTTAAGATAACCTCTTCTTTTATTGGTTTACTCCAGAAAAATTACTTCACCTCTTCAAAGTCAACATCTGTAACTTCCTGGTCGTCTTTTTTGTCTTTTGATTTAGATTCTTCCGGTCCGGGTGCATCTGCTTGTGCTCCAGCGGCCTGACTTGCTTTGTATAATTCTTCAGAAGCGGCCTGCCATGCAGTGTTTAGTTCAGCAGTTGCTTTTTCCATCGCTTCAAAGTCTTCTTTTTTATGTGCTTCCTTCAGCTTTTCAACAGCACTGGTTATCGGCTCTTTCTTATCTGCAGGCAGTTTATCGCCAAATTCTTTTAACTGTTTTTCTGTCTGGAAGATAAGACTGTCTGCAGCATTCAGTTTATCTATCCTTTCCTTCGCTTTCTTGTCGGATTCTTCATTAGCCTTGGCTTCCTGCTTCATTTTTTCAATTTCCTCATCTGTGAGCCCGGTAGAAGCTTCAATACGGATACTCTGATGCTTGCCGGTTCCTTTATCTTTAGCTGATACATTCAGGATACCGTTGGCATCAATATCAAAAGTAACCTCTATCTGCGGGATGCCCCTTGGTGCTGGCGGTATTCCATCAAGATGGAACCTTCCAATTGTCTTGTTATCTTTTGCCATTGATCTTTCGCCCTGCAGTACATGAATCTCCACAGATGGCTGGTTATCCGCAGCAGTTGTAAAAGTTTCAGTCCTCTTCGTCGGGATGGTTGTATTGGCCTCAATCAGCCTTGTCATCACACCGCCAAGGGTCTCAATACCAAGTGACAGTGGTGTGATATCCAGAAGAAGTATATCTTTTACTTCACCAGTCAGTACACCGCCCTGTATTGCAGCGCCCACTGCCACAACTTCATCAGGATTAACACCTTTTGAAGGAGTTTTGTTAAAGATCTTTTGGACGGTTTCCTGGATTGCAGGCATCCTGGTAGCACCACCCACAAGAATCACCTCATCAATATCAGAAGGCTGATATCCGGCATCCTTGAGGGCTTTTTTACAGGGCTCAACGGTCCGTTGAATCAGATGATCCGACAGGCTTTCAAATTTCGCCCTTGTAAGGGTTTTAACCATATGCTTTGGAATACCATCAACAGGCATGATGTATGGCAGGTTAATTTCTGTCTGCGAGGAGCTGGAGAGCTCTATCTTTGCCTTCTCGGCAGCCTCTTTTAGTCTTTGCAACGCCATCGGATCTTTCCTGAGATCAATGTTCTCATCCTTCTTGAACTCCTCGGCAAGCCAGTTAATAATTGTCTCATCAAAATCATCGCCTCCCAGGTGGGTATCACCGTTTGTTGATTTTACCTCAAAAACACCATCGCCGAGCTCAAGGATGGAAATATCGAATGTTCCTCCCCCAAGGTCGAAAACTGCAATCTTGATATCTTTATTTTTCTTATCCAGTCCGTATGCGAGAGAAGCTGCCGTCGGCTCATTAATGATCCGCTTCACAACCAGTCCTGCAATCTCCCCTGCTTCCTTGGTAGCCTGCCTTTGCGAATCACTGAAATAAGCAGGGACCGTAATCACTGCTTCAGTCACCTCGTGACCAAGATAATCTTCAGCAGTCTTTTTCATTTTCTGAAGGATAATTGCTGAAATTTCCTGGGGAGTATATTTCCTGTCTTCAATTTTAACGCGTGGCGTGTTGTTTTCACCTTTAACCACTTCATAAGGAACCCTGTTGATTTCTGTTTGAAGCTTGTCATAGGTTTCTCCCATGAATCGCTTGATGGAGAATACAGTTTTTTTGGGATTGGTGATAGCCTGACGCTTGGCAGGATCTCCAACTTTTCTTTCTCCGTTTTCAACAAAAGCAACCATGGAGGGAGTGGTTCTTTTACCTTCACTGTTGGGAATAACCACCGGTTCATTCCCTTCCATTACAGCAACACATGAATTGGTGGTTCCAAGATCAATACCAATTATTTTTCCCATTTTGAAATATTTTTAAATGTTTTGGATTCAATTTCCTTTTATTCAGTCAATGATTATGCCATTATATCAAAATGACAATATTTTGTTATAATGACACTGAAGATTACTGAATTATCTGTGCAGATACTTTAATGTGTGACAAAAAGTCAGTCAATATTTGTATATTGGTTTAATTGTAAAGTGATGATTGAAGGCTAAGTATAGTATATAAGGCGATGGCTAAGGCTAAGGAGATGTGAAAGTGTGAAGATGCAAAGGTGGAAAGGAGTGAAAGTTCTGCCGGATGCTATCCGGCAGGCTGATACAACATGGGTGATAGGGTAAACCCGGTTGTTAACCGGGGTGAAGTGATGCAGGTTACCCGCCTGTTCCAGTCGGTCAGGCAGGTTATCCGACTTTTCCAGGTTGGTCAGCCAGGTTTAAATAATCCAAATTCTCCTAATTATACATTAATCCGGCAGGAAAAACATTAATTTTGAATTTTTTTAGAAGATAATTATAAACTTTGCAGTGAATTAAGATTTGGTTTCCCCGAAACCGGGATACCATACGATTTACAAATTGCTATATGTAACATGCGACTTTCCTGTCCAACCGGGCAGACAGGCAATTTAAACTTTGCATTATGTAACCTTGAACCTTGAACTTTGAACCTTGAACTTTGAACCTTGAACCAACTTCCTGGTTTATTCAGCTATAACCAGTATTGGATCCAATAAAAAACAATTACGATGGCACTTCATGAAATTGTCCGGCGGGTAACAACCCATGTTCTGCATGAGATGAAACTCAAGCAGGAAAAGATTGCGATGTTAACGGCATATGATTATTCAATTGCACGGATTATTGATGAGGCAGGGATTGATGTGGTTCTTGTCGGGGATTCGGCATCCAATGTGATGGCAGGACATGAGACCACGCTTCCCATCACACTGGATGAGATGATCTACCATGCCAAGGCGGTTGTAAGGGCGGTAAAACGTGCCCTTATCGTTGTGGATATGCCATTTGGCACCTACCAGGGAAATTCAATTGAGGCTCTTTCATCGGCTATCAGGATTATGAAAGAAACCGGGGCGCATTGTGTAAAAGTGGAGGGAGGCAGTGAGGTCATTGAATCTGTTGACCGGATCCTCAGTGCCGGCATACCTGTTATGGGGCACCTGGGACTAACACCCCAGTCGATTCATAAATTCGGAACGTACGTTGTAAGGGCAAAAGAGGAGAAGGAGGCGCAGAAACTGGTGGAAGATGCTCACATGCTTGAAGAGAAAGGCTGTTTTGCACTGGTCCTGGAAAAAATACCCGCCGATCTTGCAGCACAGGTAGCTTCAGAATTAAAAATCCCTGTCATCGGAATAGGTGCAGGACTGAATGTTGATGGGCAGGTACTGGTATTACATGATATGCTCGGCATTACACAGGAATTTTCTCCGAGGTTTCTGAGGCGCTACCATAATCTGTATGCAGAAATAAAAGGTGCTGTTGAGTCTTATATCTCCGATGTCAGGACTCTTGAATTTCCGAACGAAAAGGAGCAGTATTAGATGATGGATTTGTCTGTTGATGTGCTGTATGAGGACAATCACCTGATTGCCATCAATAAAAGGCCCTCCCAGATTGTACAATCCGACAAAACCGGTGATCCGTCACTTGCAATCCTGTTAAAGGAGTACATCAGGAAGAAATATGATAAGCCGGGAGATGTTTATCTTGGCATTATCCACAGGCTTGACAGGCCGGCGAGCGGTATTGTTCTGTTTGCCCGCACCAGCAAGGCACTCACACGGATGAATAAATTATTCAGGGATGGCAGGATTGAGAAGACCTACTGGGTTATCACAGGTGTTGCCCCTCCGCTGAATGAAGACCGCCTGGATCATTACCTGAAGAAGAATGAAAAACAGAATAAATCCTATGTCTTTCTGAAGCCTGTTACCGGATCCAAACTTGCCAGCCTGGAATACAGGTTGCTTAACCATTCTGACAGATACTTCCTTCTTGAGGTCAGATTATTAACAGGGAGGCATCACCAGATCAGGTGTCAGCTGGCACATATAGGCTGCCCGGTAAAGGGCGATCTGAAATATGGATTTCCACGATCCAACAGGGATGGGAGCATTGGCCTTCATGCCCGGTCTCTCTCATTTATCCACCCGGTAATAAAGGAACAGGTTGTTATACACGCTTCACCGCCGGAGGATAAGCTGTGGGTGGTGCTGACGAATAGTCTCTGATATGAATATTCGAAGGTAGTTACAAACCGATATGCAGTACCCCCTCTGTGTCTCCCCCTGTATGTAGGGGGAGATGTCCGCGGACAGTCGGACAGAGGGGGTATAATCAACAGCAAAACCGATACCACCTTCAGTAGGTATAGCATTTCCCGCAATAAATCAGAGCTTCCAAAGGCCGTGACATGAATAAAGCCTCCGGAGGAGGCGACATGTCTGTGGGTATACTTATCTCCCAATGGCTATATGCAGATCCCCCATAACCATGTTGCCATTCAAAGCGTTGTCTTAAATATCTCTTTTCATTGATGAATTTTGATGAATTTATTTTTATGTCATTTACCAATTTGGATTAATGCAAATCTCGGTTAATACTCAACAATATATGAATATGATCCCTTGTCCCATTTATTGCTAATATTTCATGTCCCTTATTCCGGACAATGCCGGTGATGTATTTGTTTAATTCTTCCTTAAATTTTGGGAGAATTAATTTTTGACGTCTTTTCACCGAAAAAATGATTTGAATGTAGATTTTATAAAATGTGTCCATAATTAAATGATTTGATGGTTACATATATTTATGATCACAAATGTTAAATATCGGTTAGGATTGATAAAATAAAGTACATATCGCTCCCTCCGGGAGTTTTGTTGGGGTGATGATTCCATTGACGCTGTCATTAATATGGATATGATATACCCCTGCCTTTTGTTGATAAATCCACCGGTCTCAACAAAATCTTCTCCCTTCTTAATCGTTATTTTTACCAAAACTTTTTTCTATGTGGCGCTGGATCACAGGTTTCTTATTTTACCTGTCATTTATACCGTTGGCAGCTCAGGCTCAGGCTCCGGGCAAGATAAGCCGCGAAGAGTACATCCTGGTTTATAAAGGAATTGCTATTGCCGAGATGAACAGAAGTGGTATCCCGGCCAGTATAACCCTGGCTCAGGGGATGGTTGAGTCAGACAATGGAAACAGCCGGCTGGCGATGAAGGCCAATAACCATTTCGGAATCAAATGTCATGGATGGAAGGGTAAAAAGATTTATCATGATGACGATGAGAGGAATGAATGTTTCCGAAAATATAAAAGTGCTGAAGAATCTTATATTGATCATACTGATTTCCTGATGAATAGTCCACGCTATGAAGCCCTGTTTTATCTCGACCAGACAGATTATAAAGGATGGGCAAAGGGTTTGAAAAGAGCGGGCTATGCCACAAGTTCAACATATGCTGATGCATTGATAAGGGTTATTGAAGAGAATGAACTGTATAAATATGACGAACCCATCAGGAGAAGGAGAACCGATGAGCTGGCGCAGGCAGATATTGAAGAATTCACTGTGGAGATTCCCCATAGAAAAATATTAACACGTAACAGGATCAATTATATCATTGTGCAGGATGGTGATACTTATAATGGGTTATCTGAAGAGTTCGATATGATGCCATTCGAGCTTGCTAAATACAATGAGATTGAAAGGAATGCAAAGCTTGTTCCCGGACAGGTGCTGTATATTCAGCCAAAACGGAACAAAGCTTCTGTCGAATTTAAACACCATACTGTTGAGGAAGGTGAGACGATGTACCAGATATCGCAGATGTATGGTATCAAACTCCATAAATTATACAAGAAAAACCTGATGAAGGAGGGGACTGAACCTGCTCCCGGAGATGTGCTCTGGTTGCGACAAAAGAATAAAGTTGAAGAGGAGACTGTGCTGGAGGATGAAACGGAGGTGGAATTTGAATGGTAGGGACATAGTCCTCCAGTCACCAAGTTCTCCAGTCACCAAGTTCTCCAGTCACCAAGTCACCAAGTCCTCCAGTCCTCCAGTCACCAAGTCCTCCAGTCTGCAAGTCACCAAGTCCTCCAGTCCTCCAGTCACCAAGTCCTCCAGTCTGCAAGTCACCAAGTCCTCCAGTCTAAAAGTGCTGAAGATGGAATGTTAATAATTATATTTAAGTATCCTCACAAATACTTTTCAGGATTTTTAATCATATAATTCAATAGGAATCCAATCTCAGCACATTCAGTTGATAGTTCATCAAATTCTCTCTTATTAAGATATCCAAATACTTCTGAAAATTCCAACCAGACCATAGTCTCGCTATTCTCAGCATCTGCATCTGATAATTTGGTAATAAAATGTTTTGGATATCTTCTTTTTCGGTATCCTTCCGCAGTATTTGCGCAAACAGATCGTGATGATTTCCTGATCTGATCCGTTAGTGAATACTGCTCTTCCTCAGGAAAATGCTTTATGATGTTGTGAATCTTTACTGCAAGGCCGAATGCCATTTAATAGACTTTAAGATTTCTGTAATTCATGGATTTAATTTTTAAAGGGTTTCTTGAACTATTTATCCATGAATGATGAAAATATCGCACTTTTTTCTTGAAAACAATTTCAAAAATGCATCTTTTCTAGTAATAATAAAGGAATTCAATACCACATGGTCAGGATGTTTAAAGACTAGTGGACTTGCAGACTTGCAGACTCGCATACATGCAAACGATAATCAAAATCCAAGTACCACACAAAAACTATCTAAATTTCTCACTCCCCGCAGATATTCCTCCACGCCCATTCGTTTTTTACCGGCCTGTTGCAGATCTTTGATATGGATAAAGCCATCCTTACAGGCTACTTTTAAAAGATGTTTTTTATCCGTGAGCAACGTTCCGGGTTCATAACCGTGAATGGTATATTCCTTTGTAGAGGAATATATTTTGAGAAAGAGCTTATCATCGGATCCTGCAATCCATTCATGCCATGCACCGGGGAGTGGGCTTAATCCGCGGATGAAATTAAATACACGGTCAACCCCGTTGTTCCAGCCGATCAGACAATCCTCCCTGGAGATTTTCGGGGCCGGTCTAAGTTCCCTTATATCCCGTGCCAGGAGGTTTTGTTTTGTCTCTTTGATGGTCCCATCAATAATGTTTTGAACAGTTCTGATCACGAGGTCTGCACCGGTTATTTTTAATCTGTCATGCAGCTCACCCGCGGTCTCATCAGGGCCAATAGTTAATTTTTCCTGGAAGAGGATATTCCCGGTATCGATCTCATGCTGGATAAAAAATGTTGTCAGGCCCGTTTCTGTTTCACCATTGATAATAGCCCAGTTGATCGGTGCTGCACCACGATACCGGGGGAGCAACGAAGCATGCAGGTTGATGGTTCCATGAGGAGGAAGGGTCCAGACACTCTCAGGCAGAATCCTGAAAGCAACAACTACCTGGAGATCCGGTTTCAGGCTTTTGAGTGATTCAAGAAATTGCGGATCTTTTAACTTATCAGGCTGAAGAAGGTGCATTTTTTTTTTAAGAGCGTACTTCTTGACAGGTGAAGGGATTAATTTTTGTCCACGCCCGCCTGGTTTATCCGGACCAGTGATGACACCCACTACATTGAAATTATGCCGAACGAGGGCGTCCAGGCTTGCAACAGCAAATTCCGGGGTTCCCATGAAGATTATGCGGAAGTCTTCTTTATTCATTTGTCTGGGAAGAAGAAGGGTATGTTGATCTGTTCTATAGTTAATTCAGTAGTTGATTCAATAGTTAGTTCACTAGTGCTTCAATAGTTATTCAACAGTGATCTGAGAATAAATTCAATTACAATTCCGGAATAGCGATGTTCGTCTTTATAAGCCATATCATCCTGTCCGCCAGCTGGCGGATCAGGATCTTCCGGGATGCATGGATATGATATGTATGAAAATCCTGAAACAAACCCGGGATAATATCGTTCCAATCTCAGATTATATCACTCACACTCACCAATATACTAATATACCAATATACCAGTAAACCGATACACCAATCACTCCTCAAGGTCCTTCTTATCATATCTTGCCAGGTCGAGGAAATGTCCCAGCCTGTCCCGTTTTGTTTTCAGGTAAAATTCATTGTACTCGTTGGGTTCGATTTCGAGTGATATATTTTCCACGATTTTCAGGCCATAGCCTTCCAGACCGGCTCTTTTGACAGGGTTATTTGTAATTAGCCGCATTTTACCCAATCCCAGTTCGCGGAGTATATTTGCTCCGACGCCATAGTCCCTCTCATCTACCCTGAATCCAAGCTCAAGGTTTGCATCCACTGTGTCACGTCCCTGTTCCTGTAGTTTATAAGCCTGTATCTTGTTATAAAGGCCAATGCCCCTGCCTTCCTGGTTCATATACAGGATTGCTCCTGTCCCTTCTTTTTCAACCATTTGCATTGCCATGTGCAGTTGTGGTCCACAGTCGCAACGGTACGAGCCAAAAATGTCACCGGTCATACAGGAGGAATGAACCCTGACGAGAACAGCATCATCCTTTGTCCATGATCCTTTGATCAGGGCAATATGTTCGATGCCGTTTGATTTTTGTATAAAGGGGATGAGCCTGAAGGTTCCGTACCTGGTAGGCAGGTTAACTTCTGCGCCTTTAATAACAATACTTTCAGTCTGAAGCCTGTAAGCGATAAGGTCTTTGATAGTAATAATTTTCAGGTTGAACCGGTGTGCTATCTTCGTCAGCTCAGGCAGCCGTGCCATTGTCCCATCCTCACTCATGATTTCCACGAGTGCTCCGCCAGGAGCAATATTTGCTAGTGTTGTAAGGTCAACGGCCGCTTCGGTATGTCCCGACCTGCGAAGGACACCTTTACTTCTGGCTTTCAGCGGGAAGATATGACCCGGCCGTGCCAGGTCTTCAGGCCTGGTGGATGGGTCAACCAGTGCATGGATGGTTTTTGCTCTGTCGGAAGCAGATATGCCGGTGGTCACTCCATGCGCAATAAGGTCGACAGACACTGTGAATGCCGTGCCATGCATGCTGGTATTCCTCCCTACCATTAGATCCAGTTCCAGCTCCTCGCACCGTTCCTCGGTGAGTGCGGCACATATCAATCCCCTGCCATGCTTGGCCATGAAATTAACTTTTTCAGGTGTGATAAGCTCAGCAGCAGCTATGAAATCACCTTCGTTTTCACGATCCTCATCATCGACAACAATAATGATTTTGCCAATTCTGATATCTTCAATGGCCTCCTCAATCGTATTGAAGGCCATTGTTTCCTCATTCTGATCTTTTGGTTGGCTGCCAGATGTCGGTTTCACTTCCTTTGATAAATTTTAAAAAGCCCGCAAAAAGGGCGAGATTCATAGTGTAGAAATGTGTAATGAAGCGCAAAATTACAATATGTAATCCTATTTTCCTCAATAAATGATCAATAAATGGTATAACCAGGAGGACAGCCTGGATATAAAGTGTCACTTTGTAAAAGGGATGAAAGCTGTATAGGAAAACATTCGCCAGGATCACCAGGATCAACAGGAAAGGGCATATCCAACGCAGCACCTTATGGGATAAAAAACTGAAGGAGAGTCCTGTAAAAGGTGGCCAGAGAAGTTTGTAGAAATATACCAGGTTCTTAAAATTTCCCGCCGAGATCCGTATCCGCCTTCTGAACTCTTCCCTCAACCTGTTCGGTACATTTTCATACCCGACAGCTTCCAGGTCAAGGATAGATTTATATTTCTTTTCAAGCACCTTCATCGTAATGAAAAAATCATCCACAGAATATCCTTCAGGCACAGGTGTGAATAATTCATTTCGTACAGCATAACAGGCACCATAGGCACCGTTCATGGTGCCCCATATCTTCCCTTCCATATGTTTTAGCCTGATTTCACGTGACATGAATGACCATTCCTGCCTGGATATGCCGGAGTTGTCAACTCTTTTATTGACAATATTTGCTCCGACCAGACCGATTGATTTATTCTTAAAATGCCGGGTCAGGTGAAAGATCAGTTGGGGTGTGAACATCACCTGTGCATCCGTGAATATCAGAATTTCACCTTTTGCCTCACTTCGCAGCCGGTTGATGACCTGCCCTTTCCCCTTTCTCTCATGGAACGGGAAGAATCTCAATGAACTGTGTTCGATGGAATACAGGTGAAGAATATGATTTGTTTTGTCTGTTGACCCATCCGAACCAACAAGAAGTTCAAATCTTTCTTCAGGATAATCTGTGTTGAAGATGCTCCGGAGTTTTTCTATTATAACATGTTCTTCATTATAAACTGAAAGTATGACTGATACAAATGGCAGGTTGTCATTCCTTGAAAAAAATACATCATTATTTTTTTTATTCAGCGACAGGAGGTGAAGAAGAAGAGGGTATACGATATAAGACTGAAGAATCAGTAACAGCGATATCCAGAATATTATTTGCCAGGCCATTAAAGGATTTCTTTATAGAAATGCACCACTTTTTTAACAATGTCGAAGTTATCAAAATTTTCCATAATAAATTTCCGGGCATCCATTCCGATCTGCCGTTGCAGATCCTTCTCATGTGCTAATCCAATATTTTCAATGAATTCTGATGGTGTGCCGGCAATCAATATATTTTTTTTATGCGTCACATCCAGTCCCTCTGCACCAATTGGTGTTGTAATTACCAGCCTTTCAAGCAGCATGGCCTCGAGGATTTTAATCCGTATGCCACTCCCGGAAAAAAGCGGGATGATCATCACCGGGTGGGAATTAATAAACCTGCCAGCATCTTCGACTTCTCCTTCGATGATAATTCGCGGATCATTTTTGTAATCAGAGAAAAAATGATCCGGATTACGGCCGGCCACATGAATTTTCAGATCCGGATAAAGGATGCTTAATTGTTTCCATACATGATCCAGGAACCAGCTGAGGCCCTCCTGGTTTGGACCCCAGTCAAGGGCACCGATAAAAGCAAGGCTGAAGGCTGGAGCGGCAGCGGGATCGGGATATGTACGGGTATCGATGCCTGCCGGGCATACAAGGGAAGGTTTTTCAAGGCCCAGTTGAAGGAAAATGTTGTGATCCCTCGGCGAGATTGGTAGGACCATATCAACAAGGGAGATAAGTAATTTTTCAAGCTTTTTAATTCTTACAGACAGCATGGAAAAGTACATACGTTTAAAAGGATTCCGGGCATAGCCGGCTCTTCTTGACCAGATCTCATGTTCAATATTATGGGCCCGGAAAGAGATTTTGGCATCACAGGTTTTCCTGATCAAAGGCAGGCAATAGTCAAGGTAGGGCCCTTCAAGCTGTATTATGTCGAAATGATGATCATGAAGAAGTTTCTCCAGCTTGAAAAGGAACGCGCCGGAATGGAAGCGCACTGAATGATATGGCCGGCGCGAGAAAAGAAGATTCCATAATAATGCAGTCCACCTGATTTCAGTATCTGTATCCACAACATGGAAGTCTATTTTTTTCTTAAGTTCCCGTGGCAACTGATCGGGGGGGAAATAATGTTTGGCAGTGTTCATCGCCAGCATTTTTACCTGGCAGCCCAGATCGGCCAGTCCGGCAGCCATATTAAGGGTTGCTATAGCTCCCCCATCTTTGGCAGGATAAGGAAGTTTCGTTGTGAGGATAAGAATATTCATCAGGAATATCTGAGCTTGATGAAATTATACCGTAAATAACGCTTGATTTTCCTCAACATGTTTGTATATGTCTCCATATTCATGATTGCTGAGTCTGTGGCGGCCTTATAGGTAAGATAAATGCCGATCGGGAAAAGGACAATGGTGGATACCCACATACCGTGAAATGGAGGTATAATGCTTTCACGGACAAATTTTTCACCCGACAGGGAAATAACATAGTAAACCAGGAAGAAAAGGACAGAGATGACGGTGGGCATACCCAGGCCTCCCTTCCTGATAATGGCACCCAGTGGTGCACCGATAAAGAAAAAGATGAAACATGCAAAGGAAAGGGTAAATTTCCTTTGTATCTCAATCTGATATCTTCGCAGCCTTCGTACCTTGCTGTCTTTATTCATGAAACTTGTTGTGACATAGTTCAGATTCGACCTGGCCTGGCTGAGGGCCTGCGTAATCATCTGTAACTTGTATGGCTTCGAAAGGCTGTTGAACAGGCTATCCAGGTTGAGTTTATGAACAATCATTTCCTGCTTATTTACAGTACCTATGGGGGGAGGGGGGACGGCCCGCTTGTAAATATGATAGGTGGTTCTGTTAATTGCTTCTATAACCCCTTGGTTAATGATATTGATATCATTTGAAATGGAATCCTCGAAATGTTTTAACTGGGCCAGGCTTAACATATTATAATTCCCTCTGAATAATGACTCATCAGACCTGTCCAGCCCGAAGCCGGTCATTTCAATGGTCATGACCTGTTCCTGGAATTTGTCCCTTCGCATGGGATAAGAATAATCCCTTCGCGTTCGTCTTTCCGCCTGGATTTCAGCATAGGTCCGGCCGTTGTATAATGTCATTACAAGATACCGCTCATCGCTGGTAAGTTTCATCGTACCTGAGTCTGCGTAAGTAACCGTCGTATTACCCTGGTGTTCAGTATGATCATAAATCCTGATATGATAAAACATTCCGTTTTTACTGCTTTTATCACCGATCCTGATACTATAACCCTCTATCCCATTGTAAAATATGCCTTCAGCAATTTGAAATTCAGGCTTTTGTCGCTGGATATCCCACAGAAGTGACCGCATTTTCAGGTTTGCTACAGGGAGAACATAATTGGAGAAGAAAAAAGCTGCAATACTGATCACCAGGGTTAAGATGATCAGGGGCATCATAATTCGCTGGAGAGAAATTCCTGAGGATTTTAATGCGGTAAGCTCGTTATATTCCCCCAGGTTGCCAAAAGTCATGAGGGCAGCCATCAACAATGCAAGTGGAAGAGCCATGGGCACCATACTTGTACTGAGATACAGCAAAAATTCTGCGATGACTCCCATCTCAAGTCCTTTCCCGATCAGATCATTGATGTATCTGAACAGAAACTGCATGACAAGAATAAATACAACAAGCAGAAAGGTGAGTATGAAAGGCCCCAGGAAAGACCTCAATACCAGTATATGTAAACGTTTTAACGCAGGGATATACATCTTTAATGACCTGTTGCGTTATGAAAACTGCCGGGCTATTGGCTGAGATATATTTGTTTCAGCGCTGTGCCACAGCACAATTATGCAAAAATCAGACGCTCCGGATCTTCGATAATGAAGAATCATGCGTCACGTTTTAAATCAACGGATACAAAGGTAAAATATTATTCTGTGAATCGGGAGGCTGTTATTATATGCCAATAACATGTTTTAATTCTGCAATCTGCGTATCCCAGAGATCGATTGCATCATTTTTCTCATCTTCTTCAGCAAAATCAGTGATCAGTAATGCAACGTCACCGGTAAGCTCATGCTGGGTTATTTTAAATTCGAAATAGGTTTTCCTGTCATTCTCGTCTAGCCAGCGGAAACGGATATATTTATTATCCTTTTTCATGATAACTTCTGCCTGTTGCTCTGTTTTATCCCAGAAAAAAGTATAAATTTTTCCATCGAGATTGACATCATCAGCAAACCATTCCGAAAGCCCACCGGGTGTGCTTAGCCTTGTGAACAGTATATCAGGAGAGGTGTTGAGAGTATACTCAAGTTCAAATTTCTGTTTCATCAGAGTGTGACTTATGCTGGTTTTCTTTTATTGCAATATAACAAAAAATGTTAAATGAAAGCAACAGGATTGAAATCGCCTCCTCCTGATATAAACATCAGCCTGTTAATATGTTATAATTAATTATTTTCCTTTGCCTGGATGAAATATTAATTTTGTAAAAGTTTGTAACGATGGGATAGTGGATAAGGGAGAATTTTAAGGTTTAGGAGAACATTTTCGGTACCCCCACACAGGGGGATCAAAAAGGACTGATTACAATGAGATCAAAACAGGCCCAAAGTTACTCAAATATTAAATTTTGAATTGTTTGACACACAGGATCTTCTTTTTCATAATCCTTTTTCTATTACCGGTTCATATCAGGGCGCAGGATGCTTCCGATTTTCGTAAAACCTTCATGGATGCTGAATATTTATTCCTGACTGAAGAATATGACCGGGCAGTAGATCTTTATCTTGAGCTTCTTAAAACCGATCCTTCAAACAGTAACATATCATTTCTAATAGGGGCCTGTTATCTGAGCCTGTATGGTCAGAAGAAGAAAGCTATTCCCTATCTTGAAGAAGCCGTAACCAGTATCTCCCCCTCTTACAGGGAGGGATCCTACAAGGAAAAAAACGCACCAAGGGAATCATTATTTGCACTTGCCAGAGCATATCACATTGATGACCAGTTCGATAAAGCTATTGAATATTATGAGAGATACCGCAATGCCATGATTAAGAAAAATTTTGCCGACATAGAATATGTGAATAAACAAATCAAATCATGTGAGCTAGCAAAATTTATGATCTCCCATCCCGTTGAAGTTACCTTTCAGGACCTTGGCAGGGATATAAACAGGTATACGGCAACATATAATCCTGTCGTTTCCGGTAATGATTCAGTCATGATATATATGGCCGATCAATCCGGGGAGTCATTGATCCTCATGTCAGTGCACACATCAGGCGCCTGGTCTGATGCCAGGGTTATCAACGAGGAGCTGGGGGCGGAGGAGGTTTGCTATCCTGTCTCACTGTCGTTTAACGGTAAGGAGCTATATCTTGTCAGGACCGATTATTTTGAGGCCGACATCTATGTGAGCAGGCTGGAGAACGGACGGTGGACCACGATGAAAAAGCTGAATGATCATATCAATACTGATTATTATGAGTCCCACGCCTGTTTATCAGCCGACGGGCGTAAACTTTATTTTACCAGTGACCGGCCGGGGGGTAAGGGTGGCCTTGATATCTGGATCTCCGAGCGTTCTGCAGGGGATGATTGGGAAGAGCCGGAGAACTTTGGCCCTGTGATTAATACATTTTACAATGAAGAAACACCGTTTATCACTTCGAACGGACAGAAGTTGTACTTCTCCTCGCAGGGCCACGCTACCATGGGCGGATACGATGTTTTTATTACCGACAGGCAGACAGACGCCTCATGGTCGAATCCAAAAAATATGGGATATCCGGTAAGTACCTCCGACGATGATCTTTTCTATGTTCCCCGCCGGGAGGGTGTATGGGGATATTATTCAACAATACAGGATTCCATATCCCCGAACAGGAATATTTATGTCCTGGTGCTTGGGGCAAGGGAGGATATTCAGATAGGTATGCGCAGGCAGGGCGAAAAAACAACGGCCGAACCCACAGATACTACCATGGTCGCTCAGGCTGATATTGAAGAAGCTGCAACAGAAACCCTGCCATCGGTATCACCGGATGAATATTATGTATTAAACAGCATTATTTTTGAATTTGATGATTATGCACTTGATGAAGGAGCAAAGAAGGAAGCTGACCGACTGATTGAAGTCATGACAAAATACCCTGATCTGGAGGTGGAGCTGACAGGCCATACCGATGCGGTAGGAGCAGACGAATATAATATCAGGTTGTCCAAAAGACGCGCTGAATCGGTCGCTGAATATCTTATCGAACATGGTATCAGCCCTGACAGGATTGCTACCCTGGGTATTGGGGAAGCAGAGCCAATCGCAATCAACAAGTATGAGGATGGTTCCGACAGTCCGGAAGGAAGGAGGCTGAACAGGCATGTCTCAGTTAAGCTTTCGAACCTGGAGCATGATAATATCCAGGTTGCCGAGATCTTCGTCCCCGAAATGCTACGACCAAAGTCTGAACAGTCCTTTTCAATCCTCCTGATAAACAGTGAGACGAGGATCACAGATATGCCGGAAGAGGTGGCCGGCGAACAAATTGCACTGATCATTACCGACCAGTCATACCTGTATACCGCAGGAAATTTTGACCGGAAAGCGGATGCCATGAAACTGCTCAATGAGGCTATCGATAATGGTTTTCCCGATGCCACCATGATGGAGCAGCAGGTGCTGGAAGACCTGATCATCAGCATGACCGGGGGGGAGATGCCGGTATCGATAACCTTCACCATCCAGATCATGGCACTCAGGAATCCTGTAAATACCGACTATTTCACCGACCTGGAAGATGTACGTATGTTTGTCGGGAAAGATGGTCTTCATCGCTATGTTTACAAGGAATTTGAGGAGATCTCAGAAGCCCAGGAAGAATTGCCACGCATCCGCAATATGGGATACCAGGATGCTTTCATTATGTACCTTGCACGGTATAAGACGATGTCGGTGGAGTAGGGTTGACCCTCCCCTCCCTGCGGGCAGTGAGGGGAGGAGTTTTCTGATAAGTTCCAGATGAGTTTTTGCTGATATTCATTTAACAAAAGTTGATCCTAATCCAGTAACCTTCTTATTAAGCATCTATTAATTTTCCCTATCTTCTTATATCGAATGGGTCAGGGGAAGGTTTAGATAATTCTGCCAGCGATGATATGAATGTCCAGGCTGGGAAGCTCGTTTCAATACAAATCAACGCTGACAAAAATGTCCCGGATGAAAAGCCGGGTTCTACATGTTTCATCAAAATTTAATCATTGGGGGCTGTGTCACAACTAATATTTCACGCAATGATCGCCAAGAAAACATGGAATACACAAAGAATATGTGTCTGTTAACCAACACTTTGCAGTCTTTGCGAAAACTTTGCGTGCTCTGCCTGAAGCCTTAAATTGAAGTTGTGACACAGCTCCCACCATAAGACCAATAATTTTATAGTTTTCCGATTTTTTGTCGGCCAACATTCTACTGGTCAAGCGTCTTTAAAGACCGGTTTTAAGGAAGGGCACAAGATGAGTGGATAAGTTACTTTAATCAAAAGGGATTCGTAATTTTAGAGATTATTACATCCCTTTAAATGGATGAATATAAGAAAATAATTGAAACGACAGCATCCGCTATATTGAATTTGCTGGCGAAGACTTTTCCTGTTGCGTGCTCTTCGGATGAGTTTTATTATTTCCCGCATATCACAACGGATCAACCACCGGAAATACCATGGGATGATTTTTCACCGGAGTCAATCAATACAGTACTGCAGAGCCTTACGATAGCCTCCTCTGATCTTGAGAATCTGGAAATACCATCGCAGGAGCGTGATGTACAGACTGACAGGAATGTTCTTGTCCATTTTCTTCAAACACTTCAGGATTATCTTAAGAATCACCTGGTGTGGAAACGGCAGCCTTCATTTTATCTGACCATCATGAATATAGGGATAGTTAATTCGATACATTCCGGGGATCAGGAGGTTATTTCCCGAAGGATGAAGATGCTTCCTGGATTTCTTGAGCAGGGGGTGAAGAACCTGGAAGATATTCCGGCTCCATGGATGGAAATCGGCCTCTCCATGATAGCTGATTGCAAAGAACTGATTATCTCCTTACCCGGAAAGTTGCCCGGAACAGAATCTTCCCTGAAAGCGATCGATCATCTGGGATCTGTTATCGAAAAAAGGGTAGCTTCTGAGGCCTATAGCATGCCTGAGGAGCTGTTGAAAAAAATATATTCCCGCCATTTGGCAACAGGCTTAACACTATCAGAGATTACAGCCGCAATCAGAGATGAGATTGACGAGATGTGGGAGATAATGGTTGGTGAGGCCGGACGAATCCTTAAAGAACCCATTACACTATCACATCATCCGGGCAGGCTGATAGAACTTGTTTACCAGCGATTGCAAAGTCCGGAACGATCACAGGATCATTTACTTCTTTTGTTTGAGGATGAAATAAATAAGATAAGTGACCACCTGATAAATGCTGGTATTCTTACAGGGGAGTTGAGGCGGATGTGTCCTGTATTTGTCCGGAAAATGCCGGATTATATCAGGGCCATACGGTCTGCTTCGAGTTATTCGATTGATCCGCAGCATCCACCGCAGGGAGGGACATTCTTTGTTTTAAGCCATGCTGCACGCGGGATACTGGCTGATCATATGACAGAATACAGGATGCTGGCAGCCCACGAGACCTATCCGGGACACCATCTGCTGGATTCTTTACGGTTGAGCCTGGACAATATCATCCGGAGGTCGCTGGAGTTTCCCGCGTTTTATGAGGGCTGGGCATGCTTCGCCGAGATGCTGCTTGAGGTTACAGGGTATTTTTCCAGGCCTGCCGACCGGTTCATCCTTGCCAAGAGACGCTTCTGGAGAGCTGTCAGGGGACAGGTTGATGTTGGATTACAGACAGGAAAAATGGACTTTGATGAGGCTGCCAGAATTCTGCAGGGTGCTGGTATCGGGCAGGACCGGGCACTTCAGTCAGCAAAGATATATACCCTTAATCCGGGATACCAGGTATGCTATACAACAGGTATCAGGCGTTTCCTGGATCTTTTCAACCGTTATGGGGAAAAAGATGCTGTTCATTTTGTAAAGACAGTGTTAAGCGAGGGAGAGATACTTTTTGGTGATCTGGAGAGGAGATTGGCGGGAATTGTTTAAGTCACCCCCTGGGTCCCCCTCCCTGCCGGTGGATTTAAAGCTCACCCCCCCTTTGTACTCCCTCTCTGCCTGAGGCAAAGAGGGTGATAACCAGGTGATCGGCTTAATCACTCAAAAGTATGCGTTGCTTTGAGACCCTCTCTGCCCGGTGCAGAGAATGGGCTTGAGGATAAGTTTATGTTTAAACTAGAGCAATTATTTGCATTGAGTATAATAATTCATAAATTAGTAAATAATTATTAACCAGCAACTTGATAATTTACTCTTTATGACAGGGGAATTTCTCGGATATCATTCGGAATGGAATCTCGGGAGTCCGGGCGGATGGGATTACCAGCGAATCACGCAGGAGATAGGCAAAGCAGTATGGAAGCGCCTTTCAGAAGAGATCCTGCTGAAGGAAGATCTGGATTTTGATCATCCACTGCTTCATCCGGTAAGCGGGTTTGTGGAAATGCTGGAGGATGCCTATCAGAAACTGGAGGGGAAGAACCCGGGAATCATTGCTGTCATGGCGGAAGAGGAGACCTTGAGTGATGTCATTGAGAACAGTAATCTTGTTGACCATCTGAACAGGTTACCTGGACTGAAAGGGGTACTTATCGCTCCACACCAGCTTGAACTGAAGGGTGGTCAGGTCAGTTACCAGGGGCAGAAAGTAGGCCTTATTTTTATGGATTTTAATACGAATGTCCTCCTTGACCTGCACCGGAAGTATAACCTTAAGCCTGTCCTGAAAGCTGTTGGCGAGGGGAGGATTATTAATCCCAGGGGCACCGAACCGGTAAATTCAAAAGGTGTATTTGAAGTTCTGACAGATCCTGATAAAACAGCCTTTTTTCATGCTGAAACAGTGAAAAGAACACCCTGGACCAGGCAGTTCTACCCCAGGAAAACCACCGCCCGGAATGGTGAGGAGATCAGTGACCTGGTTGCATGGACGAGGAAGAACTGGGATCATCTTGTGTTAAAACCCGAGAGAGGCTATTCAGGCAAGGGTGTAAAAGTGGGAGGTATCCATGCTGATAAGGATGATATTATCGAGTCGGCCCTGAGATCCGGAGATTATATCGTACAGGAGAAAATCCCCCTGGACCTGTGGGGGGAAATAATGCCCGAACTTGAAAAAGAAACCGGTACTATCGGGTTGAAACAATTCCAGACAGATTTCAGATGCCTCTTTGGCAGTAAGAAGTTACTGGGATTTTTAGGCAGGTTCGGAGGAGTCCCGACGAATGTAGGGAGCGGGGGAGGGGTTCAGCCGCTGGCTGTCGTGAAAGAGAATGCAAATACCGGGGAAATAACTGAAAGAATCAACAAAACAATTTACAGATCTGGCTATGATATTATTTCAGAGATTGCCCTGTACCAGGATCAGCTTGCATTGAAAAACCATTTTACTTATCTCCTGGGCCCTATAAAGATTGCCCTGCGCCCCAGGCTCATCAAAAATTCACAGATGAAAGTCCTTGAAGAATATTGCCGTGGTGTCTGGGAGGACTGCCTGGTGCTTGAGAAAATGTGGATGACGGGTAACCTGGGGATAAGGATGGAGATCGACCCGGAAGAGATGGCAATTATCAGGTCCCAGCCATGGAAAGGATCAGATGCCATTTTTGCATCTGACGGACTGTTCAGCTTTGGAGCGCATGTACAATAACATAACATCTTTGTTTTTTAATGGAGTATGAATTTAATCCGGACTGGTGGAAAGAAATTTTCGATGAGGTCTATCTTTTGACAGATGCCCGGACGGTTTGTGACGAAAACCTGACAAGGAGAGAGGTTGATTTTATAACCCTGTTCATGGGGATTGAAAAGAATTCACCTGTCCTGGATCTATGCGGGGGGCAGGGGCGACACTCACTCGAGATGGCCCGGCGGGGGTATTCCGACCTTACCGTGCTTGATTATTCAGTTTTCCTGCTGGATGCGGGAAGGAAAAAGGCCGGTGAGGAGGGACTGCAGATCAGTTTTATCCGTGGTGATGCCAGGGATACAGGGCTGGATGACAGCAGGTTCCAGTATATCATCATCATGGCGAGTTCGTTCGGCTATTTTATTGACAATCATGAAAATATCAGGATATTACTTGAATCATACCGGCTGCTTAAACCCGGCGGGAAGCTGTTGCTTGACTTGCCTGATAAGAATCATATCCTGAAGAATTTCAAACCCTCCTCCCTTCACCGGGTGAATAAGGATATCAGTGTGAGTAGGCAGCGGATGATCAAGCAGGATGTGATCTTCAGCACGGAAACGGTATTATCTGGCCAGCAGGGTTGTATACGCAAAAACACATATTGTACAAGATTGTATTCAAGGGATGATTTGAGAAAGCTGCTCCTGGAAGCAGGATTCAAAACAGTAGCCTTCAAAAAAGATTTTATGAACCGTGAAGATCAGGGTGATTATGGTTTTTTGACCAACAGGATGGTTGCGATTGCAAGGAAAAAGTAAAAAGTTCGTGAGACTTAAATTTTGCAAACTGGAGGTGCAGCAAAATTTATTGTCGAACAATCCCGATGACAATAGGGAGAATAAGTAAAAAGGAAAACATAGAAAGCAGAAAACAGAAAGCGGAAAATCCCGAATTTCTGCAATCAGCCTCAGGCTGATGCTTAGAAATTCGAGGATCCTCGAAATGGTAACGGAATCAAAGATTCCGATCATTTTGGGACAGAAAACTTAAAAAAGAAAAGACACTCCCTACTCCCTACTCCCTACTCCTTACTTCTTACTCCCTACTCCTTACTCTTTACTTCTTCCTACCCCAGCCTGTTTAATGCGAAGGCATATGCACCGATGGCGACAGCCTTGCTGGTGCCGAGGCGGGTAAGTCCCACGCCGGTTCTTTTAAGGGGATCGAACGTAATTGTCTTGGTGGTAGCCGGGATGGATATTGTTTTTGTTTCACCAATCAGGAATTCCTCCAGTTGTTTTGGATCCTCGAGGTTATAGGCCTTCATCTCGAGCCGTTGCGCAGGTGTTCCATCCATGTTAAGAAGTGGATTATTCATCTCATCCACAGCATGTTGCAGGAACAGGCTATGAGCACCCGCAAGACCACCACCGATAACAATTACAGTATCAAGCAGCGTGATGGCATTAGCCAGGGCATCCCCAACAACAGTACCGAAGTCGTGGTAGGCACGCAGGGCAGCTTCCCGGTTTCCTTCCTTATTGCCAGTGGCGATTTCATAAATATCTTTGGGTGTTGGCATTTCACTGACACCTGTTACTGCCAGCTGCATATATACTCTCTGTACACCCCTGATACTGGCTCCCTCTTCTGCATTCACATCGGGATGGAGCTTACTCCTGAGCAGCCAGATTTCGGCAGCTGAGGAATTATCACCGAGGTACAATTGCCCGTCATGCACTATACCTGCCCCAAATCCTGTACCCAGAGTGATGCCGAAAAGGTTCCTGAACCGCTTTGGATTGTTGTATTCAGCCAGCTTCTGATTGATGTAAGGCAAGAATCCGGCGATGGCTTCCCCGTACACGAACAGATCACCATCATTATTTATGAAGGTAGGGATGCCGAACTGCTCCTCGAGCATAGATGCGAGTGGCACCCCACCTCTGTACCCGGGAAGATTCAGGAGGTCAAGGATAATACCTGCCGGGAAATCTGATGGGCCGGGAAAAGCAAAGCTGATGGCAACAGGATCTTTTTTCAGCTGCCGCTTGATGGTTGTGAATCCTTCCCGGATAGAATTAAGGCTTTTTTCGAGATTATCGCCATGGGAGGGCAGAGTGACAGGTTCCACGATTTCCTGGTTGGCCTGTATGGCTGTGAAGTCGAAATTCGTCCCTCCTGCATCAAGGGTCATGACGATCCGCTCGTCGTTGTCGTATCTGATCATGTGTCTGGTTTTTGTTGAGGTCGATTGAAATGTTTGTTAAATATATAAAAATAAGTCAAATACTTTATGGATAGTAAATACAATGGTTCTATATCTGGGACAGCTGGTTGAGAAGACGAGATCCCTCCTCTCTTCCGCCTCAGGCGGAGGTTCGTCGGGATGACTTGTTTCTATGGAAGGTATTTACAGATATACGTACATTTACAAATAATTGCTAGAAACTGGGCCGACAACCAATAACCGACAACCGACAACTGATAACCGACAACCGACAACCGACAACTATCTTCCATACTTACCCATCAATTCGCACTGGGCAAGAATATGTCCCTGCATCGCTTTTACCAGATCGGATTTTGTAGCCCCGGGCTCAAGATCAAGCATTTTATCAAGTGCATAAAGTTTGAAGAAATACCTGTGTGTCCCACGGGGCGGGCAAGGACCTCCATATCCCGGACGTCTGAAGTCTGTCATGCCATGTATTGATCCGTCCGGCAGCTTCCGGTCTTCAGGAAGGTTTTCAGGGAGTAACCGCGTATCAGGGGGGAGGTTAAACAATACCCAGTGCACCCATGTGCCCATAGGTGCATCAGGATCATCACATATCAGTGCAAATGATATTGTGTTATCCGGGGAATCTTCCCATGTCAGTGGAGGAGAAACATCATTCCCGTCACATGTGTACTTGCGGGGAATAAAATCGTTGTGCTTAAAAGCTGAGCTGAATAGTTCCATCTGGTTTATAAATTAATTGGCTTTAATGATTAGATGACTTATTAAAATTACGAATAAACTGGAATGAAGTCAAGCGTGAAGATATCGGAAATCGAAACCTGCCTGACGGAAGAGAGCTCGCAATCGATTATGGAAAACAAAAATTTCAGGGCCCTCTTAAGAATATGACTATCCTGGATTCGACGAGATACTTCATCCGCCTGCGGCGGATTCAGGATGACTTAGTCTTAAAGACGTTGGCAGCTGTTACATCCACAATTGGAGTGCGCTGGTACAGTGAGCAATTGATCATCTGTTGCCATCCTGATAAGCACTTCAGATTCAGCCTTAGCCTTCCTGTCCGCCTTGGCTTAAGCAAAAGCTTGAGCTTTGGTCTTTCTTCTTAATATTCCGGTAACGCATGAAGGAACACCTGGAATTCTATCCTGCGGCCTTCCGGATCGTGGGCGAAGAAATGATAGATACGGTATTTATCGTTTTTCACAGGTGGGGTATCGGTGCGATCGTGAAGCTTCATATACATATGGTCGACCATTTTTGTGTCGGTATAAAAGAAAGTCAGGATCCCACACAGGTCGGGTTCGGACGCTTCGCAGAAGCCGAAGAGCTGGTTGCCATGTTTGAGTATGGCACAGGAACGCTGGTCGAGCCATAATTCACACCCTGCTTCATTGATATAAAAATCCTTCAGTGTGCTTAGCATGGTGGTCCGGAGAAAGACAACACCACCCTTTTTCCCGGAGTCGGGGTTATTATAATTGATTGTATCCATCTGGGGAAATATTTTTGGTGTCTGAATAAGGAACAGGATGATATAGAGAAGTTTTTTGATCATATCTCAAATTTAGGAATAATTAAGGACTCACCCCCAGTCTCCCCTCTCTCGCGAGAGAGTATGTACTCACCCCCCTGTCCCCCCTCTCTCGCGAGAGAGGTGGGGAATTAAAAGAAAGGGGTAGATATTTAAAATTTGTGTGAGAATTATTTTAATAGCATTAAATTTGAATGATACCCACTGATACAGATGATCAATGACATTTTAATCAAGGAGCTTTCTGTCAAAAAATTGGATTCGGCCCGGAATATCCAAACACAATTTGACAAGGTTGCAGGGAAATTGTTGAACGGATATGAGTTAGTTGTATCCCGGAAAGCATACCGCCTGTTTGAGATTGAGTTTTATTATCATTCAGCTATCCATCCCGATCCGTTTGTTCACAAGCATTTGCAGCAGCTGACAAAAGGACGGTGGTACTTTCATAAAAAGGGTGCTATATACAGGCCGGGTATTTATCGTGGTGTTGACCTGACCTTCGGTGATGAGGATTCAAAGAATTTTGGCGGAATACTGATACGCGGTATTGTCAATCATGAAGATCTGACAGATTATGTTTACGGCCCTGCGAAATGTGTTGATCATTTCAGGGAGCTTATGAGTCAATCCGTCGAAGGTACAGATGACAGAGCTGCCATGAAAGAGAAGTGCCCGCAGCTTTACCTGGCAGAGCATGAATGGACTGAAGAAAGAGTTATCAGTGGTCCGCGTGTCGGCCTGAAGATAAGGCCTGATGAGCCATTGTCAGAGATGTTCCGTTATGTCCATTATCGTTATATCATTTATCCACGCTTGCCCCATAAGGGTAAGGAGGCGTTGATTGCACCGGGGCTTTTAATGAAAGGGTGGAAGAAGGAGGAAGTGAACCGGGTGTTTGGGTACAGGATTTTGCGATAGAGGAAAATAGTCGCAATTGTCGCAATGTTTCAATGGTTACAATGGTCGCAGTTGTCGCAGTGTCGCAATTGTCGCAAGGCCATATAGGAATATTGTATCCAGAAATACGTCATCCCGATCCCCCGGGAGGCGGGGAGGAAGCCTATAAGTAGCATCAATTGAATCGAAACCCTGGACAAGGTCCCGGAGGTAACGATATGTCTCTAGCTTCCGGAGGAAGCGAAATGTCTGTAGCATTAATGGAATCGAAACCCTGAACAAAGCTCCCGGAGGGCGCGGCATGTCTGTAACTTCTAAGGGACTGAGGGGCGATAAGGAGTAAGGGATCGAGTGACTCGCCCTGGAGTAAGAAGGTATAAATGTGTGAAAGTGTGAAGGATCCAAAATGGGAAAGGAAGAATTGATTTTAGATTAATAGAATAACGATTTATGATTTACAAAGTATAGTTTACTTAAAAAATCGTAAATCGTTAAATGCTATGCATTCGCGAGCAGGTTGTGTCCTGAGGCCATGTGGGAGCGAGCAATCTTCAATCTTTATTCAATTTATCGGATTTATTCCCATAAATGTATATTAATATTACTTTCGATGTATTCGATATATCGTTCCTGCTGGGTGGGGAAGAAGTTGAAGCCCGTGAGGTTTTCGATGGAGTCGATGGTGACGGCATAGTTGAACAGGTCTCCCGTGGCGGAGTTGTTTTCCATGAGAAAGGCGATGCCTTTGTAGGTAGGGTAGGAGATGTCGACGATGATCTTGAAATAATATGCAGGTACAGCAACCCTGTTCTCCCCGATAAATTCATTCGTGCCGGACATTCCCGGTCCGGTGATGACGAAGATACTGTCATTCTGGACTGCCCAATCCCTGACCTTCTCTTCCAGCCTTCGCCAGATCCCACGATTAAATCCCGGTTTCTGGGGGCTCATGTTACTCATCAGGAATGATTCCCTCATTGCTGTGGGGGACCATTTCATATCCGCTGCGGGGACCAGGTGTCCGCGGTCATAGCCGCTACCCCGGTAATCATCGGGGATAGCCGAGCCGGTAACCACACCGGTGTCGGCCCTGAAGTTGTCGCTCCTGGGCTCATCACCTGTCATAACCATGCTGCGGGTAAGGATATAAGCTGTCCAGTCGGCCTGTTCGAATTCCTCATTATAGGCTAGCCAGAAGCCGGATTTTTGCAGGATCTGGCCGGTTGTTACAGCTGGTATACCATCGCCGATATCGTCTACTGACAGGATGATATTCATGGGAGGGAGTTCGGCGGTTATGGATGAGGGATTTTTCCATACTGCAAAGAAGGTAACAGTTGCGGCTCCGATGACCAGTAGGGCGGTGATGGCGGTGTATGTTTGTTTGCGGGACATGGGCTAATTGGAATAATGGAATGCTGGAATAATGGGATAATGAGACCAAATACCCCGGTTGACAACCGGGTTTGACTGGTTAACCATAGCCCCTGGGTTTGCCGGTTAACAACCGGCAGAACTTAACCTTACCAGGTTCACTTTCTCTTATACTACAACGTAAAAGTCAGCTAAATAATTATCATTTCATAATTCCATTATTCTATCATTCCATTCCTGATTCTTCCCTTTATACTAAATTGGACAATAACTATTTAAATAAATTTTTATTTGTTCTTTATCCTACCGGAATCTTCTCAACTCGTCGGTGTTAAAGTCCCACTCAGGGGTTCTGATTAATTCGGCGTCTGGATCCACCTCATACCATGGGCTGAGGGAGGGATCTGAGGGATTCTTCAGCACATGGATATCCTGTGCAGGCATGTAGCTCTGGGCGAGGAGGAAAATCATTTTTCCTGTTGAGTGGTTAACAGCGACGTCGACCACGATCACGGCATGGCCGGGTGATCCGCCCCTGATCAGGACATCGCCGGGCTGGATATCTTTCCAGTCAGCCCTGGCCATCTCCTGTGACAATGAAAAAGTGCCGGCATATGTAAAGACAACATCCAGGTATTTTCTGAATGCCACATAATCGGTGGACGGTTCTTTTGTCCAGACCCACCTGGCCTGGTTATCCTTTACTTCAATGCGGTATCCCCTGGCCCATTGCACATAGTCTGCCCTGAAGCCGTTTGTAAAATTGAAATGAATGAGTCCGTATAACTTCCTGCCATGCAGATATTCAGCCCGTAGCCGTATGACGGCATCGGCACATTGCTGCAGGTCATTGCTCCCTATCTCCATATCTACCACTGCCACATGAACCTGGTTAGTTTTAACCTGTCCGTTATACAGGCGGACATCCGATCCGTGAGGTTTTAAGGGGAGGTTGCGAAGGTATTGGGCGAAGGAATTTTCCTGCACTGGAATTCTTTCAAAGCATTCGGGGGTAAGGATCCTGTCGTGGATTGTTTTTCCTGAGGGATTGAGGAAGGGATCCTGGGGTGGAGAAATTACCAGGGGCTGACTGGTTTCCAGGTGCTGGAAGCTGGAAACAGAAGAAAAGAAGATCAGAAAAACTGAAAATAGTAATGGTATGGGCATGGATGAATAGTTGTTTTGCTAAAGATAATTGTTACAAGTTGCAAGTT
>Ga0111176_1020_pt1 | contig 31815 bp, 26 predicted proteins | sample DeeMarSWOR324_28_FD_80229 | JGI IMG/M metagenome (GOLD analysis project Ga0111176, IMG submission 80229) | Bacteroides sp. SM23_62_1 | reverse complement strand
TTATATACAATGAATCCAATGGAAAGGTTTGCCCCTCTCCATCCCGACCTGGTTATAAACCTTGCAGCATCGCCCTTTTCCTTCACAAAATTCGAAACAAAGAAATCTATTTTCATTAACACTGCAAAAAAATATGGTATCCCCGTCATCTATGTTAACCAGGTTGGTGGAAATACAGAGTTAATATTTGAAGGAGGTTCCCTGGCAATTAATTCTGCCGGTAAGATAATCAGGGAACTCCGATATTTTAACACTGAAACTTCTTACCTGGATACCGGGTTGTTATTCAGTAAAGACTCCAAACCGGTTGTTTCATCCCAGGTAGATCCCGCGGAAATGATGCATGATGCAATCATCCTCGGTTTGAAAGATTATTTTATAAAGAATGGATTTACAGATGCCATCATCGGACTATCGGGAGGTATAGATTCTGCCGTCACCCTCGTACTTGCTGCCCGTGCCCTTGGAAACGATCATGTTCGTGTCCTGCTTATGCCATCCGATTACTCCTCCGAGCATTCCATTCAGGATGCAGTAACCCTTTCTGAAAAAATGGGTATCCGTTATAATGTTATCAATATACAGAAGATTTTTGACCTGTTCCGAAAGGAGCTGGAAATCCTGTTTAAAAATAATCCTGAAAATATTGCAGAAGAAAATATTCAATCGAGGATACGAAATGTACTTCTTATGGCACTATCCAACAAGTTTGGGAATATACTCCTGAATACCAGCAATAAGAGTGAAACAGCGGTTGGCTATGGAACACTTTATGGTGATATGGCCGGCGGATTGGCTGTTCTCGGAGATGTATATAAAACAGATGTATACCGGTTGGCCAGATATATTAACAGGAAGGAAGAGATCATTCCAAACAAGATTCTTACGAAACCTCCGTCAGCTGAACTTAAACCGGGGCAAAAAGATACCGATTCACTGCCCGAATATGAAATACTTGATAAAATTCTATCTGAATACATTGAACATAACAAATCTGCAAAAGAGATCAGCCTGAATGGCTTTGATCCTGACCTTACAGAAAAGATCATCAGGATGGTTAACCAGAATGAATTTAAACGCTATCAATGCCCACCCGTCCTGAGAATCTCTTCCAAGGCTTTTGGCCCTGGAAGAAGAATGCCCCTCGTTGCGAAATATTAATTATCTGGAATGTTGGATGATTGGAATAGTGATTGAATGGCTCCATTGATGATTGAATAATAAAATACATTATCCCATTGCTCCATTATTCGATTATTCCAGTCATTAATGAATCTTTTTTTGTAAATTTGTGTGTTTTACAACATATTTTTATCAGGATGATGAAAGATCATAAAAACACAGAAAACAGCTGTATAGAAGATCAGATGTCAATTTTTGCGTTTCTCACACCCGCAGAAAGAGATTTGCTGAAAAAAAAATATATCTATCAGTATTATAAAAAAGGGGATATCATATTCAGGGAAGGAGATAAACCCACCGGATTGATTTGTTTATCTGAAGGTAAAGTTAAAGTCTTCAAGGAAGGTGTTGGTGGCCGTGAACAGATTGTACGAATGGCCAAACCGGTTGGCTTTATTGGTTACCGGGCACTTTTCGCAGAAGAAAATCATAATGCAACCGCTGTTGCCATTGAAGATTCAACCATCTGCACGATAGAAAAGGAAACTATATATAAACTGTTAAGGTCAAATCCCGAGCTGTGCCTGAGTATTATTAAAGCTTTTGCCACTGAACTGGGATTTTCTAATAACCGTACTGTTACGCTTACACAAAAGCATATCCGTGGACGACTGGCAGAATCCCTTATTTTCCTGAAAGATACATATGGATATGAAGAGGATGGTAAAACCATCAAAATATACCTCTCCAGGGAAGACATTGCCAATCTTTCGAATATGACAACCTCTAATGCTATCCGGACTCTCTCAACACTGGCACAGGAAGGAATTATCGGGATCGATGGAAGAAAGATAAAGATACTTGACCTCCCGAAGCTTGAGCGAATCAGTGAATTAGGATAAGAATGGTTATCCGATGATACACTGGTTCATTTATGCAGTCTCCTTCAGCCTGATATGGTTGCTCTCGTGGCTTCCCTCCCGGATCCTCTATATATTTTCCGATCTCTGTGCTTTCCTTCTCTGGTATGTATTTCCATACAGAAAAAAAGTCATCCTGAAAAACCTGGCCCTGTCATTCCCAGAAAAAAAGCCTGAAGAGCACAGGAAAATTGCAAAACGGTTTTACCACCACTTCTGCGACACTTTTATGGAGGCTATGTCTGCCATACATATGAATAAGGAAAAATTCAACAGGAGATATCGCTTTTTAAATATTGATTACCTGAATGATCTGTATGCTTCCGGGAAAGATATCATTTTAGTTCTGGGCCATTATGCAAACTGGGAATGGTTGTCACTGTTGCCCCTGCATACAGAATATACAATCCTGGCAATATATAAAACATTGCATAATAAATTCTTCGACAGGATGTTTATACGTCTGAGAGGGAAATTTGGAGTTGTTCCCGTACCAAAAGAGAAAGCACTCAGGATAATCATTGAATACCAGAAAAAACGTGACCCAATCATAACTTATTTCCTGGCCGACCAAAGGCCAAGGTGGAATGAGATCCAGTACTGGACCACTTTCATGAATCAGCCTACCCCTGTTATTCTTGGTCCTGAAAAAATTGCACCAAAACTGGATATGGTTGTATTATTTTTCCATATTAAAAGGGTCCGGAGAGGTTTTTACGAATCCACTTTTGTTCCACTCGTGATGGAACCTGCCAACATAGAATCCTATGAGATCACCAGGAAATACTACCAGAATCTCGAAAAGATGATCAGGGAAAATCCGGAATTTTACCTGTGGTCTCATGACCGCTGGAAGCATACTAAAAAGTATGAACAGTCTTTAAAATCATAAGGTTCTGAAGGAAAGGAACAATCCGGGATTATCCTATTTCCAGAAGCTCACAAAAAGAATCCTTCCCGTCAGGTAATCATACCTGTTATGTGTACTGTAATCTATTGATTTTAACTTACAGTATAGCCAGAGAAATGGTACAAGAAACATAAATAATTTCGAGGTCGTCTGTCTTTTATCGATTGAAAAATCCAGCCTGGTAAATTTCTTATTCAATCCAATATTCATATACTGGTCTATTGTCCTTGATGAGAAATGCTGTAATCCATCATTGTTTTTATGATCAAGCGGTTTAAAAGAATAGAAAAAACCTGCAAAAAGAAACCTGATCCTGGACTTCAGTGATAAGATATTTGGTGTGGAAAACACGAGTACTCCCTCATTTTTAAGTAACCGGTGAGATTCTTCGAAAAACTTAACATGATCATGGATATGTTCCATCACTTCAATCGCAATAATAATATCAAATGATCCTGATTCATAAGGTATTTCCTTTGTAATATCAGCTTCCTTACATTCAATCTCATCGAAATAAAACTTTTCCGGAAAGAGGTCACATGCCGACACATCATACCCTTCATCAAATATTCTTTTTGTGAACGCACCATGCCCGGCACCAATCTCAAGAATTCTTGGTTTATTGTATTGATTGGCAATTTTCTTGAAAAAATCGAAGAACCTTTCATGGATTCCTGGCATTGTTATAGGAATAATCTTCTTTTCCATCAAACTAAGTTATTTAAACATTTCCCGAACAGACCTGTTATTTTAGTCATTGAATGAGTTTAAAAAAAAAATGTGAGGCTAAAGCTAAATGATTCTATTATTCATATTAATCCCAGTCCAATAGCAATGATTCATTCAGAGTTATTATTCAACAATTCTTACCTGCTCCATTAATATCCTTCTCGCCTTATGAAGTACGCTCATAATCAAATATTTACAGAGATATATCCTGATATATAGGAGGGTTTTGAAATTGAATCTGTACTGATGAAGATTAATCTTACATAACCCTGTGCCATTAAGGCAGGTCTTCTAGGATACCTTCAATTTTCTTTAATGCTTCAGAAATGGTAAAATACTTTTCCACTCTTTCCCTTCCCTTCTTGCCAAGTTCAATTCTCAAATCTTCATTATCAGTGAGGTAGGATACTTTTTCGGCAAGCTCCTCAACATTTCCCATCTCAACCAGGAAACCTGTCCGGCCGTCATCAACAATTTCGGCAGAACTCCTGATATCAAAAGCGATTACAGGTTTTTCCTGGGCCATAGCTTCAACCATCACATATCCAAATCCTTCCCAGAGTGAGGTAAGAAGGAAAATATCAATTGACTGGTTAAAACTACGAATATCTTTAATAAAACCAAGAAATTTAACCTCTTTTTCAACGCTGTACGATTTCGCCAGTTTTTCCAACCTGTTTCTTAATTTCCCTGTTCCGGCAATAAGAAGTTTAAAACGGATTTTTTTACTTTTCAGTATGCGGGCCAGTTCAAGCAGATAAACATGCCCTTTTTCTTCAGTCAGGCGTCCTGCATTACCCAGAATGATTTCTCCGTCTGATCTCCTGTATATAAGTTTTGATCTGATCTGTCTGTATTCATCCAGGTCAATTCCATTATACACAACCCTTATCTTATTTTTATCAATCAGGTTAGGATTATTTAATAATATTGTCCTTTTTGTCTCTTCTGAATTAGCTATGATTTCAGATACCAGGTTACGGTAAATAAATCTATTAAGTGCTGTATTCCGAATAGGTATAGCACTCCCCCTGCGATAAATGACATTCTGAACACCTGCTATTTTTGCTGCCAGGCCAGCTGCTTTAAGATCCGAAGAAAGGTTAACAATCAATGTTTTGGTTTTTTCTCTGTTTAATATCCGGGCAATAGAACCGACTGTAAAAGGATTGAGGAAACTCAGGTTCGACACATTTACCTGATATCTGCGAATAGGTGTATTATGAAGTCTCTGATATAATTCACTATTCCTGCTCGTTATAACAAATACTTCATAACCGTTTGCTCTAAGCCGGGTGGAGATATCAAGGTGCCACTTCTCCCCACCGCCCCATGTTGGGAGACTGTTAAAGAAACATATCCTGTTTGTATCACTTCTTGTTTTTTCCCTGGTAATCCTTCTTAGTTTGGAATATTTCAGGAATGTTTCATGAGATGAATTAACACTGATAACCAGGCCATAGAAGCCATCAAGAAAGCCCAGCTTGATAAAATAATCACGAAAAAGCCTCCATAACGGATTGACAATGATATTTACCCTTGAAGCCCGTCTGCCCTCTTTATAAAGTGATGTTGCCACAATATCCGAGAACTTGTTGATCTGTTGAATATGTTCATATATTGAATAATATGAGTAATGCAGCAGATTCCCCCTGAGGAATTTTTTCGAGGTATTCCTGTCAAGGATAAATTTATCATGTGGATTCCTTCCGCCCCATTTACCTTTTCTGCTATCCCACAACCTGAGTTTCCTGGATGGATACCAGCTTGAATGACGGATCCATTTGCCACAATAATTTGTCAGCCGGTTAAAATAATAACCATCATATTCCCAATGATCCTTTACGTATAGAATGGATTCTTTGAGCCTTTCCGAAAGAATCTCATCCGCATCAAGTGAGAGGATATGTGGATACCTGGCATGGCTGATAGCCCAATTCTTTTGCTCTATATGTCCTACAAACGGATGCTGAATAAACTTTGCACCGAATTCACGGCAAATTTTCTCAGTATTATCGGTGGAGTATGAATCCACCACAACGATATCATCGGCAATTCCTTTGACTGATTCAAGGCACCTGCCAATGTTCTTTTCCTCATTATAAGTAATAATTACAACAGATATCTTCGGCATATATTCCTTATTTACTCCTGTTTAGCCTATGAAGTTCACGCAGTTTAACCTGCGTAAGAAAGATTGTATGGCCTGAAATGACGGTATTAACCATACCGTAAAAACCATCAAGGAATCCCAGTTTGATAAAAAAGAGCATTAGAAATTGAGCAAGAGGATGAAAAACAATTTTTATGATATTTGTCTTAATCCCTTTATCCAGAAGCATATGTGCATCCCTTTCGGTAACAATATTCATGATCTGGATATGTTCCCAGATATTCTTATATATGACACTATACAGATCTCCCGGAATTACACCTGTGGTTTTTGTTTCACCTGATATTGCAATCTTTTCGATTTCCGGGATAACCTGATGTGCCTCCTGTTTCTTTAATAATCTAACCTGGTAATCAGGATATAATCCTGAATGTTTCATCCATTGCCCGTAATAATTCTTCAATATGTTGATCCTGTATGCATCATTATTTAAAAGTTGCCGTTGATTGATGAGCGAATTCTTCAATTGACCTGAGAGATATTCATTACTTCGCAGGAATAGAAGATATTCCGGTTTCATACCTTCAACCGTTTTTCTTAGATCTTTCCCGATTTTTTCCGCATCACTGGTCTGATAATCTATTTCCTTATCCCGGCAAATCATCCTTGCTTTATCTGATTTTAACGGATCCAGTACAACAATAACATCAGTGATCTCATGGACAGATTTGATACACTTCTCAAAATCATCATTATCACTTCTGTAAATTATTATTGCAGTAATATCTGCCATGCGTTATGATTCCTGATAATAAATTCGTTGTACTCTGGTGCTGATGCCTGTCAGAATCTCATAGGGTATGGTATTAAGTAATTCCGACATTGCCCATACCGGCATTGATTCCCCAAATATAATCACTTCATCCCCTTCCTCAGCATTTACCGATGAAAGATCAACAAAACACATGTCCATACATATATTGCCGATTACCGGAGCCTGCGCTCCGTTTATTAAAAACCTGCCTTTGCCATTACCTAAACGCCTGTTTATGCCATCAGCATATCCAACCGGAATAATACCAATTCTTCGGTCATGTTTTTCCATACTTTCTCTGCTGTAGCCTACTGATTCCCCCTTTAAAACGGTTTTTATCTGCGAAATTGTACTTTTTAATGTACAAACATTTCGCAGTTCATTCCTTTTTAAAAGGCTGATACCATACAACCCTATTCCCAGCCTGACCATATCATACTGTGCTTCAGCAAATCGCTCTATTCCGGCTGAATTTAGTATGTGTCTTTTTATCCTGTATTGAAAAGCTGATATTAACTCATCGCTCATCGATTCAAAAAGCCTTATCTGATACCTTGTAAAATCATCATGCTCAGGCTGATCAGCAGTCGCAAGATGAGAGAATACAGTTTTGACTTCAAGGTGCTCATGATCTTTTAAAAATTCTATCAATGAACCCATTTCATCTTCCGAAAAACCCAGCCTGTGCATACCAGTATCCAGTTTAATATGAACAGGATAACTGATTATATGCTGCCTTCTGAGAATCTCCTCAAAACTTATCAGGCTTCTGAAATTATAGATTTCAGGTTCGAGATGATGATCGATCATTAATTCAAAACTTGTGATCTCAGGATTCATTACCAGGATGGGTAATGATATACCGGATTTTCTCAGTGTGATCCCCTCATCGGCAAATGCTACACACAACCAGTCTACATTCTGATACTGGAGGGCATTAGCGATTTCCCACGACCCGCTTCCGTAAGAAAATGCCTTGACCATTACCATGATACCGGTATCCGGCTCCAGCATGGAACGAAAAATGTTCAGGTTATGAACCAATGCTGTCAGATTTACCTCCATAACAGTACCGTGCGTCTTTTGCCGGAGTGCAAGGCTTATCTTCTCAAAATGAAAAGGCCTTGAACCTTTAATGAGAATAGCCTCATCGGAAAAGTTATGTCGTCTCAGCTGTTCTAGAAAATCATTCGTTGTCTGATAGAATATGCCTCTCTGAAATTGATGTTTCTGCCTTGATAGAGCTTCCCCGATACCAATAAACCGGCTTATACCTTTTTCTTTAATGATCCGTGATACTTCATGGTACAGGTTTTCCTCTGTTTTACCCGATTGAAATATATCAGAAAGAATAAGGGTTTTTAACCTGTGCTGGTTTTGTTGATTCAGAAAATCCAGTGCAATTGTCAGTGAGGCAAGATCGGAATTATAAGAATCATTGATCAGGGTACACTGGTTAATACCCTTGATGAGCTCCAGCCTCATTGCTACAGGGGAAAGCAAACCAAGGCCTTTTTTCACCAGGCTGATATCAACATCCAGCCAGAGAAGACAGGTGATAACGTGGGCTATGTTTTCCAGTGAAGCATCATCAGAAAATGGCACACTGACATCCCAGGTATTGTCCTTATAGGTTATTTCAAGAAGTGAAAATGTCCTGCTTTGTTTTTTCTTTCTTATAATTACATCTGCATCCTCAACTGACGACCAGGTGAAGCAATTTATATCTTTGCAAAGCTCCCGGACAAGCCTGTCAATTATCTCGTGATCGCGGCAGTAAATAATGGTACTGGACTGACTAAATAAAGTTAGTTTTTCCCATGCTTTTTCCTCATATGTCCTGAAATTTTCCTGGTGTGCTTCTTTGACGTTTGTGATGATGCCTATATCTGGACGGATGATGGGCTGAAGGTATTGCATCTCTCCAGGCTTAGAAATACCTGCTTCAAATATCCCAATATCATACCCTGAATCCAGCATCCAGACTGATAGCGGCACACCGACCTGAGAATTATAACTTTTTGGACTGCGTATGATCTTCATGGAACTGTGCAGGATCTGAAATAACCATTCCTTGACTATCGTTTTACCATTGCTGCCGGTTATACCAATAACAGGCATGGTACACCCTGACCGATGATGACACACAAAATCCTGCAATGCTCTGAGTGAATTGGATACACAGACAAGATTCACGTTCTTCGATTCTTTATACTCCTGTTCAATAGCCTCAACAAGAAAATTTTTCACACCTCTGCGGATCAATTCTCCGATGAACCTGTGTCCGTCATTTCGCTCACCACGAATTGCAACAAACAATGTATTGTCAGGTGCTGTTAGTGTCCGGCTATCAACTGAAATTTGTGAAAATGACGATTCGGGATCTCCTGAGATCATCCCATTTGTAGCCCTGCAAAGCTCATCAAGTGTATATGTCCTCATGATGCCTCTGTATTATTATAGCACTGTCTGCATAATGGTTCATACTCCTTTTTTTCGCCCAATAAAACGAGTTCCCTGCCTGCTGACTTTCGGTAGGAATATTGAGCAAGGTTACCACACCTCACACAGATTGCATGGACTTTTGTTATATATTCGGCCGTGGCCATCAACCCGGGCATAGGCCCGAATGGTTGTCCCCTGTAATCCATATCAAGGCCTGCTACAATTACCCTCACTCCCTGGTTGGCAAGCTGATTACACACCTCTATCAATCCCTGATCAAAAAACTGCGCTTCATCAATCCCGATAACATCCATATCCCGGGCCCTTGAAAGTATATCTGAGGCCTTAACAACCATTATGGAACGAATAGCTTTTTCATCATGAGATACCACCTTACTCCTGGAATATCTGTTTTCAAGGTAAGGCTTGAAAATTTCAACACGCTGCCTGGCTATGATTGCCCTTTTCAACCTCCTGATCAACTCTTCTGTTTTTCCTGAAAACATGGAACCTGTAATGACTTCAACCCAGCCTTTGTGGTGACCATTCATAATATTATTTTCAAAAACCATGGATCATGAAATTTATACTATGCCGCAAAACTGGCACTTCAGGACAGTTATACTTGAATATATATGATTTATCCACCCCTGTTCTTCCTGAATCATTTAATTTTCCTCTGTAAAAAGTTTAAATTTGTCTAAATTAATTAACAAATTTAAACTTTACAGGAGGGAACTCCCATGAACTTTTTTCATGAGTCTTTGAGTAGTTTTTCATGAAAAAACTTCATGTACGTTTATAATTATTTTTGTAAAATTAAAGAAATATACAACCTTTTGTGCGATTGACTGAAAGGCTCCTGATTAAGATCGTGCAAATAATTGATTACAAGGTTTTTCTGATATCGCAGACAAATTAAAAACAAATCGATGGAGAAAAAAAATAATATGCAAGAGCTCCTATCCGAAATTGACAGGATATCAAAAATTGTTAATCAGTATGATGAACCGTCAATGATCCCGAAAATTGAACGTGATCTCCTCCTGTCAGCTCTTCGTGATCTCTATGAGAAAATTGTATCACTTCCTGATACGATTAAGACCATTCAGGAACCCGGGAAGATCATTCATGCCGAAAAACAATCACCTGAAGAAGTGAAAGAGGAAGATGAAATGATAGAGTTTATTGATGAACAACCTGCAGAAGAGAAAATTCCCGAAACAACCTTCCCCGTTGATCAAGCTCCTGAAAGCAAAGCAGAAAAAAATAAAGATGCTGGCATGAAAGAGAAAGAGAAAGTTAAAACCCTGGCAGATAAATTTAAGGGAAACAGCCACTCTATTTATGAAACCCTTTCCGAGAAAACACCACAACAAAATATTTCAAGCAAACTGCAATCAAGACCCATCGCTGACATAGCTGCCGCCATCGGAGTAAATGATAGATTCAAGCTGATTAAAGACCTGTTCAGCGGAGATGCTGAATCATACAAAAAGACTATTGAGACACTGAATAATTCTAATAATTTCAACGAGGCTTTCAATTTTATCAGCACAAATTTTAACTGGGATATGGAGAATGAATCTGTCCAGTATATTCTGGATCTTGTCCGTCGTAAATTCATAGTGGATAAAAATGAGTAAACTGTACCTTGTCCCAACGCCTGTCGGTAATCTTGAAGATATCACATACCGGGCTGTCAGGATTTTAAATGAAGTTGACATTATCCTGGCTGAAGATACCCGAAAAACAGCTATTCTGCTGAAGAAATACCTCATCACCAAAAAACTCAGATCATATCACAAATTCAACGAACATAAGGCAACTGAAAAAGTCCTCCAACTCTTGCTGGACGGCACAAAAGTAGCTCTGGTTTCTAATGCAGGCACTCCGGGTATTTCTGATCCCGGATATTTACTCGTTCGGGAATGCATGAAAAAAAATATTGATATTGAAGTACTTCCCGGTCCAACCGCCCTGATCCCTGCTCTTGTGATTTCAGGAATTCCATGTGACAGGTTTGTTTTTGAAGGATTTCTTCCTGTAAAGAAAGGCAGAAATAAACGGCTCAGCGAATTGAGTAATGAGACCAGAACCATGGTGATTTATGAATCTCCTCACCGAATCCGGAAAACATTATCCGAACTTTCAGAAATTCTTGGAGAGCCAAGAAAAGCAGCTGTCATCCGGGAGCTTACCAAAATTCACGAAGAAATTATCCACGGAACCCTTGGTAGTCTGCTTGAACAGCTAAACAATATTATACCCAAAGGCGAGATTGTACTGGTGGTGGAGGGAAAGTGAATGAGTATAATTAGCAGTGTACGATTTCGTACATCTCTGTTTCGAAAACGGTCAAATTCCTTTGGTAAAATCCCCCATGTCTTTTATTAAAATTCTGAAAATGTTGATTTTACATCATTTGGCACAATAGATGCACTTCTATGCGAGGGTTAGAATAAATAAAAGGGGAGGAGGATCAAAAATGAAAAAAAATAATTTGCCGCTCATTTTTGCAACATTTTTACTAATCACAGGATTAAATCTTTCACTTTCTGCCCAGAAACCCCTTGTTTTCAATGATATAAAACCACTTCTTGCCGAATTGATCTCTGATCTTCAGTATGGTATTATCCTCAGCCCCGATGTAACGTCCTCCGTTCCGGACCTTTATTATGAGAGCGAGCTTAGGCTTGAACCATGGATGTTCGCTTCTCCGTCATGGATCCAGAAAAAAAGAACTACAAAGCCGGACAGGATAGTAGAAGGAAATATTGAATCTGACCTTCAGCTTGAGGATTGGATGCTTCAACCATTCGGACCCTCCCACCTGCTTCCCGAAAAGGAAGAGGAGCTTCGGCTTGAAGACTGGATGATGAAACCCGAGGAATGGGGCAGGGAATAATAAAAATGACAGAGATTCCGGCAACCTACTGATCACGGATAATTTCTTCTAAACCAGCCAATCAAAGAATCCCTCTATAGTGAAAGTTATAAATTCCAGGATATTGAAGTATTACTCAATCTCCGGATTACTGACAAACTTATCAGGGAGTTTTTTCCTTGTTTTTGCCCCTAATTCTTTAATTTTTTGAACCCTTTTAATCAGGTTCCCTTTACCCTCTGATAGTTTGTTTATTGCATCATGATAACTTTTCTGAGCTGCATCCAGATCTTTACCCAGATGCGTAAGATCCTCCAGGAGCGAATAAAATTTATCGATCAGATCACCACTTTGCCTTGCGATCTCCAGAACATTTTTGCTCTGGTATTCCTGCCTCCACAGACCGGCGATCATCTTCAGCGCTGCCAGGAGATTTGTAGGACTGATCAGAAGGATTCTTCTGTCGTAAGCATAATTCCATATATCCGGATCTTTTTGCACAGCCAGGAGATATGCCGGTTCAACAGGCATAAACATCATGACAAAATCGAGGGTCTGCAAATTATATAGATCCTGATAATTTTTTGTGCTTAACTCATTAATGTGATTACGTACCGATAGAAGATGTTCGCGCAGGTATTTTTCCTGCACTGCTGGATCATCTTCTGATATGTATTGTTCATAGGCTGTCAGGGATACTTTTGCATCTATAATAACATTACGGTTTTCGGGATAATTCACGATTATATCCGGCTGGAGTCTTTTCCCATCCTCTCCTTTGAAAGATGCCTGTACAGTGTATTCCCTGTCTCTGATAAGTCCGGACTTTTCCAGTATATTTTCCAGGATCATTTCACCCCAGTTGCCCTGCGTCTTCGATTCACCTTTAAGTGCCCGGGTCAGGTTCTGGGCTTCATGGCTGACCTGCTGATTGAGCTCGGCCAGCTTTTTCACCTCTTCTTTTAAAGAGAACCTTTGCTGGGCTTCTTTATCATATGTTTCCTCGACTTTTTTCTCAAAATCTTTTATCTTCTCCCTGAAAGGATTCAGTATCTCCTCAAGCTTTGACCTGTTTACTTCAGTAAACTTTTTAGTCTTATCATCCAGTATCTCATTGGCAAGTATCTTGAATTCTGTCTTGAAAATGTCCTGTATCTGCTGTAATTCCTGTTTCTGCATCTGAAGCTTTTCTTCTGCATTTTTCAGATCTGTCCGTGAAGATGCTAGTTCCCTGGTCAGATCGATAATCTGATTCTCTTTCTCTGACAGATTGTTACGTAGCTCATTATAATCTTTTTGCAATGTGGCAACTCTTTCTTCAAGCACAATACGTTTACTATCAGCCCGGAAGCGAAGTATAATATAGGTGACTCCACCACCAATTACCAATCCGATTATTAAATAAAATATTTCTGTCATCACAGGGAATGTATCTTCCTAAATTAAGTTTTGCTGTAACTCGGCACTTCTTATCTGTTTATTTATAGTTAAGCCCCTTTGGGGCTTTGGTAATTATGCATTATGTGTCTCCCGATTTCTCTTTTCTTCTTTACTTCTTCGCCCCTTCGTTCCTGTCTATTTTTTCCTGGTCTCTCATTATCCCACGAATAAATTCATGAGCTTTAATCCTTCTTCCACCCTCTACACTTCTCCCTCCTTACTCCTTACTCCTTACTCTAATATGGTGGCACCTCTGGCTCTGTTGTACCCGTCAGATCATCATCAGACTGATCCGACTGGTAATCTTCATTCATTTTCGATTTTATAGTAACAGCTGAACCATTGGATTGGGTACTCAGCAAAGGTTGCAATGCATCAAGTTCAGAGAATTTTGCATATTCATCCTTAAATTTGAGTGTTATTTCACCTACCGGGCCATTCCTGTGCTTGGCAACAATGATTTCGGCGAGTCCTATGGTTGAATTGCCTTTCTCATCTTCAAAGATATCATATTTTTCAGGCCGGTGAATAAACAGCACCAGGTCGGCATCCTGCTCTATCGCGCCTGATTCTCTAAGGTCTGACAGCTGCGGACGTTTGTTACCTGATCTTAACTCGACGGAGCGGTTAAGCTGGGAAAGCGCAACAACAGGAACATCCAGTTCCTTTGCAATGGATTTCAATGCCCTTGATATTGTGCTCACTTCCTGTTCCCGGTTACCTTTTGTATCTCCCAGGCCTGTCATTAACTGCAGGTAATCAATAATGATCATCTCAACATGGTGTTGAATCTTCAGCCTCCTGCACTTTGCCCTTAACTCAAAGATTGAAATAGCAGGTGTATCGTCAATATAGATCGGGGCATCGACAAGGCTTTTGATTTTATATTCCAGCTGTTTCCATTCATATTCTTCGAGCCGGCCATTTCTGATCCTGTTTGATGGTAACTCGGTTTCGCTGACGATAAGCCTTGTGACCAGCTGTAAAGAAGACATCTCCAGGGAAAAAAATGCAACAGGACGGTTATGTTCCACTGCAATATTCCTGGCCATCGACAGGACAAAGGCCGTTTTCCCCATAGAAGGTCTTCCGGCAATGATGATGAGGTCTGAATTCTGCCACCCGGACGTGATCCTGTCAAGCTTGGTATATCCTGATGGCACACCACTCAGGTGATCCTCCCGCTTGGCAGCCTCTTCAATCTGATGCAATGCATCTTTGATCAACACATTGATCCTGGCAGTTTCCTTCTTGATATTTCCTTCTGCTATGTCGAACAAATCACTCTCCGCCTGGTCAAGCAGGTCATCAACATCAATGGTCTCATCATATGCCATCTTTTGTATCGATGACGATACCCTGATAAGCTCCCGCTGAATATATCTTTGCTGGATGATCCGTGCATGAAATTCCAGGTGAGCAGCCGAAGCAACTTTGCTGGTAAGCTGGGTAATATACAATGGCCCACCGATCTCCTCCAGCTCTTTCTTCTTTCTTAATTCCTCCGTGACAGTAAGAATATCAATTGCCTTTTCCTGCATTGAAAGGTCAACAATTGACCTGTATATTTTCTGATGGCTTTCCTTATAAAAACTTTCAGGTTTGAGAATGTCCAGGACAGAAAGAACAGCATCCCTCTCAAGCATAATTGCACCCAATACAGCTTCTTCAAGATCTACTGCCTGGGGAGGTATCCTCCCGTAATCAAGACTGCTGTCACTGATTTTGGGTGATGGTTGAAGATTACTTTTCAATGCCATAAACTGAATTATTAAAGATTACCAAATTAATTTCTGCCATTACAACAAGCTGAAAAATAAAAACACAAAATCCTTGATGATCATACATAAAGGATTCTCTTCCAGGAGTTGAAAGAAATTCCGGAAATGATATTGCCTGCCAGAACCGGGAAATCAAAGTTAAGAAATGCACTTTCCTGTATCTCGTTTCATCCTTCACATTTTTAAACAACACCTGTAATATTTTCAACTTCATTTGTTAAAAAAAAATAAGTACCTTAATTTTCAGTTTTTTCCGGCTGTTTATATTGATACCATCAAATAATACTGTTAATAAATAAGGGCAATGATCCTTTTTCCGAACGCTAAAATTAATATTGGGTTGTCAGTTACCCGGAAGCGAAGTGATGGATTTCATGATATCGAAACAATCCTATACCCGATAGGTTTGTGTGATGTGCTCGAATATGTGGAGGCAAAAGAAAGCAATACAAATGAAGGTACAATTATTACTTATTCCGGGAGTGTAACCTTTGCGGATCAGGATATCTGCATGAAAGTACTCGGATTACTAAAGAAAATGTTCAATATCCCACCGTTAAGGATGCATTTATTGAAAAATATTCCGGTTGGAGCCGGGCTGGGAGGAGGGAGCTCTGATGCTGCTTTCCTGTTAAAATCCTTAAATGAATCATTTGCTTTAAAGCTCAGTCGTGACCGGTTGGAAGAACTGGCTGACCATCTTGGTAGTGACTGCCCTTTCTTTATCAGGAATAATCCATGTTATGTCTCAGGAAAAGGAAACAGGTTGCAGGAGATATCATTAAGTCTTGAAGGATACTGGCTTTTTCTTGTTTATCCTGGCTTTCACATAAATACAAAGGATGCCTATCAAGCCGTTACCCCATCATACATGCCAGGTAAACTGAAGGATTTGATAGATCAACCTCCCGATTACTGGAAAAATATTATCAAAAATCAGTTTGAGGATTCAATGTTCAGGAAATATCCCCTCCTTCAGGAAATCAAGGAAAAGTTATATGAAATGGGAGCTGTGTATGCTTCCATGTCAGGGAGTGGCTCAGGGATGTATGGTATTTTCAATTCGGAAGTTAAGATACCCTCAAAATTCAATTCTTTTTTTACCTATAAGGAATTTCTTAAAATCTAGGTCAAAAAGATTATTATTCAAGTTCAACCATTAAAAAATTTTTTGGCACCTTATCCCCTTCTACCACATTAACAGCTTTAACCTTGCCTGATCTGGAGAAAACAATACGGTTTTTCATTTTCATGGCTTCCAGGATCAGGATAACATCCCCCTTTACAACCTGCTGACCTTCATGTACAAATAATTTAACGACAGTGCCAGGTATATATGATATAATTTTTTTTGGATCAGGGATATACCATTTCTTTCTATTCTCAAACTTCCTGTTTAAAAATGTTCTGTATTTCGCTCCTTCAATAATCAGCGATTTGTACCTGGGATTTTTATCAACCTCAACAGGCTCTTTTTGTGTTTCATTTCTTCTGTTTATGTTCTCTGTGCCAGTTGATGGTTTTTTTCCCTCCTTATTCCCTGTATCACGATTATTATTACTGTCCGACATAGCTTTATTTGCCATATATTTAATGTTTTAGAAAGGAGGAATGCCATGTTTTTTATTGGGGAGGTAAACCGATTTATTACCTGATACTTCAATTGCATGGAGCAGCAGGTTCCTTGTTTCTGAAGGAACAATGACTGAATCGATATAACCGCGGGCAGCAGCTACATAAGGATTAGCAAATTTCTGTTTATATTCCTTGACTTTTTGCTTTCTCATCTTTTCCGGATCAACTGCTGTTGCGATTTCCTTTCTGAAAATGATATTGGCCGCACCTTCCGGCCCCATGACCGCAATCTCTGCACCGGGCCATGCAAAAACAAAGTCAGCACGTAAGTGCCTTGAAGCCATGGCAATATAGCCACCTCCATATGCTTTCCTTAGAATCACAGTAAGTTTGGGTACAGTAGCTTCACTGTATGCGTATAATACTTTTGCTCCATGGCGGATTACACCTGCATGTTCCTGATCGACACCCGGCAAATAGCCAGGTAAATCAACCAGTGTGATGATTGGTATATTGAAAGCATCACAAAACCGGATGAATCTTGCTGCCTTGTCGGATGAATCCACATCCAGAACACCTGCAAGTACAAGAGGCTGGTTACATATAAATCCTACTGTTTCACCGGCAAGTCGCCCGAATCCAATCACAATATTTTCTGCCCATCTTTCCTGTACTTCAAGAAAGTCAGAATCATCAACGATGGCCTTGATAACATCCCTCACATCATATGGCTGCCTGGGATCTCCAGGTACAATATCATTGATCCTGTATTCCGGTTTTGGTTCCTTGGGCGGAAATTTTTTAGCTTTCTGTAAATTATTCCATGGTATGAAGGTTATCAGTTTCTTGATCTGTTCAAAACATTCGGCTTCAGACTCAGCATAAAAATGAGCATTCCCGGAGATTTCACTGTGAACCCTTGCTCCTCCAAGATCTTCCATAGATATGTCTTCACCAAGAACAGTCTTAATAACTTCCGGTCCCGTGATGAACATCTTTGATATCTTATCAACAACAAAAACAAAATCGGTGAGAGCCGGAGAATACACGGCTCCTCCGGCACATGGCCCCAGGATTACAGATATCTGGGGTATTACCCCGGAGTTAAGTGTATTTCTGAAAAATATCTCTCCATATCCGGAGAGTGAATTGACACCCTCCTGGATCCTGGCACCTCCTGAATCATTGATGCCGATTAAAGGAACCTTCATTTTCAGGGAGTGATCCATGATCTTTGTAATCTTCCGGGCATGCATCAGCCCGAGAGATCCTCCCGCAACAGTAAAATCCTGGGCAAAAATACAAATTGGTGCCCCAAATATGGTCCCGGTACCGGTAATCACACCATCTCCATGAAGTGTTTTTTTATCCATATCGAAATCCCGGGCATCGTGCTCAACAAAAAGATCATATTCAGTAAATGAATTCCTATCCAACAGGTTAATAATCCTTTCCCTGGCTGTTAGTTTACCCATTGCCACCTGTTTCTCAATTGCCTTTTCCCCCCCACCCTGCAGGATGATTTCACGCCTTTTCTTAAGCTCTTCAATTTTTTTATTTAATGCCATTTTGATTGTTTTTTACTAATTACTCATTTTAACCAAAATTATAAAAATTTTATTACCTATTCTGACTTGTTATTGTATCCCGTTGATTGACATAGATCCCGATAGCTGCCGGGACGCAGATTTAGGTAGAATTTTAAATCCAAAAATAAGCAATCTGCGAAAATCTGCATGATCATCTGCAAAAAACCTGTCCGTAATGGCAGTTCTATGAACATTATATCAGGTATTGCAGAACTGATAAAAAGCATGTTATAACATAGTCCCGGAGGTATAATCCATAGTTTGACCGGATCATTTGGGGGCCATCATGTAAAGAAAGTAAGCTATGATTGCATACAGCAGATTGGGTAACCAGGCAGCAACCAACGGATTAAGGCTTCCACCGATAGCAAACTGTGAGGAAAACTGCATAAAAAGAATATATGAGAATGCCACCAGCAATCCGATACCTATCTGCATACCTATACCACCCTTTACCTTTTTTGATGATACTGACACCCCTATAAGAGTAAGAATAAAGGTTGAAAAAGGATAGGCATATCGCTTTTGCTTTTCAATCTGATACACAACCACATTCGATTCTCCCTGCATCTTCAGTTCTTCTATTTCATTACTTAACTCCCTGATACTCATTGCCTCAACAATATTCATTCTTCTCTTAAAATCAGCAGGATTAATAGCCAGGGTAGTATCCAGCTCACTTCCAAACAGTAAAACATCATCCAGGTCATGAATCTCCCTGATGAAATAGTTTTTGACCGACCATTTATTTATCGTTGAATCCCATTTGATATAATCGGATAACATTTTTGATACAAGTTTGCCATCTTCGTATTTCTCCATAGAAAATCTATGGCCTACATCAGACATAGTGCTGTAGCTTTCCATATAAATATAAACGCCTGGTTCAATCTGCCTGTGAATATTTCTTTCTTTAACACTTACGGGGACACTATGGATATATCGCTCTTCAAATTCAAAGCGGATCCTGTTAGCACGGGGAATAACATAATCGCTTAAAATAAATGCAAATAAGGCGATTACTGATGCAGAAATGAAATAGGGGACCAGTAGCCTGTGGAAGCTCATACCATTGCTGATGATAGCAATGATTTCTGACCGGTATGCCAATCTTGATGTAAAGAATATTACCGATATGAAAGTGAATAATGAACTGAAAAGTACTGCGAAATATGGAATGAAATTTAAATAATACTCGAAGATTACTGCTTTTAATGGTGCATCATGCTCCATGAAATTATCAATCTTTTCAGAAAGGTCGAAAATGACTGCAATGGTCATGATCAGTGCAAGCGAAAAAAAGAAAGTTCCCAGAAAGGCCCTGATAATATAAAAATCAATTATTTTAAACTGGAATTGCTTCATAACCTGTTTTCCAATTTTTTAGTAATATTTTCTTTCCATGTCCTGAAAGTACCGGCTTCAATCTGTCGTCTGGATTCATTCATTAACCAGCTGTAAAATCCTAGGTTATGGATGCTGGCTATCTGGGCACCAAGAATTTCTTTTGATATAATCAGATGACGTAAATAAGCCTTTGAATATTGTGTATCAACAAAGGTAATTCCATTTAAATCAATATCTGAATGATCATTCTTCCATTTTTCATTTTTAATGTTTATTACCCCTTCACTTGTAAAGAGCATCCCATTCCTGCCATTCCTTGTTGGGATGACACAGTCGAACATATCCATCCCCAAAGCAATAGCTTCAAGTAAATTCACCGGTGTCCCCACACCCATTAAATACCTCGGGTGTGATGCAGGGAGAATATCTGATACAAGACGGATCATTTCATACATTTTTTCTTCCGGTTCACCGACAGATAATCCGCCAATTGCATTCCCTTCCATGCCTGCAGCAGCTATAACCTCAGCAGATTTTTTCCTTAGATCCGGATAGACACTTCCCTGCACTATCGGAAAACATGCCTGTTCAAATCCATATAATGGTTCAGTGTTTCTGAAATGTTGGATCCCCCGATGCAGCCATTTATGTGTAAGTTCCATCGATTTTTCAGCATAAGCATAATCACATGGGTAGGGAGTACACTCATCAAATACCATCATAATATCTGCCCCGATTTTTCGCTGAATATCAATAATATTCTCAGGTGTGAAATGATGCCGCGATCCATCGATATGAGATTGAAATATAGCCCCCTCTTCCGATAGTTTCCTCTGCTCTGCAAGAGAAAAGACCTGGTATCCTCCGCTATCTGTCAGAATAGGCCTGGACCAGTGCATAAAATGATGCAAACCCCCTGCATTTGCTATAGTTTCAATACCGGGCCTGAGATAAAGGTGATAGGTATTACTGAGGATGATTGGTGCTTGAATAACATCTGCCAGTTCATGCTGATGGATACCTTTAACAGAAGCTAATGTCCCAACAGGCATGAACACCGGAGTGGGAACCTCCCCATGTGGCAACTTCAGAATACCGGTCCGGGCACTTGTTTCCGGATCTTTCTTCAGAATCCTGAAATCCATGATCTTTATTTAGCCCACAAATATAATTAATAAATGTGGATAAAATCTGAAGACTATTCCTTCTGTCGCTTTGCCGGTACAAAAAACTTTAATAAAATTGCCAGACTTCCTGAATTATGGAACAGTGATACCACCATTCCCGGAAATAGAATTGATTAACAGGGTAATAATCCTGATATATATTGCAACATTTGCTATCCAGATGTTGTTCTGGCTCCTGATTTATGCCAGGATCATATTCTATCACCCTGCTTCTTTAAAAATCCGGAAAACACCTGTTTCTGTAATTATTTGCGCCAGAAATGAAGAACAAAACCTAAGAAAGAACCTGCCATTGATTCTGAATCAGCAATATGCTGACTTTGAAGTGGTTGTAATAAATGATTGTTCAAATGACGGTACCGAAGATTTTTTAAACGAATTAACCAGGGAATATTCATTCCTGAAGACAACAACTATTAAAGAAGATAAAAAATTCAGACACGGGAAAAAATTAGCTCTTACAATCGGTATTAAATCCGCCAGTCATGAATGGTTGTTGTTGACAGATGCGGATTGTCGCCCGGAGAGTGAATACTGGATTGACAGGATGCAAAGGAATTTCACCTCCGGGACGTCTATTGTACTGGGTTATGGTGGCTTTTATACCCATAAGGGATTGTTAAACATCATAATCCGGTTTGATACGCTGTATATTGCTATGCAATATTTCAGTTACGCCCTTGCTGGTTTACCTTATATGGGTGTCGGCAGGAATCTCGCATACAGGAAAGAACTATTCTTCAATAATAAAGGATTTGCCAGCCATAGCCACCTGGCCTCCGGGGATGATGATCTTTTCGTTAATGAGACGGCTACCGCTAAAAATACCAGGATAGAGCTGAGACCGGAAAGCCATACCCGTTCAGAACCAAAGCAATCCTGGGCAGATTGGTATTATCAGAAAAAACGACATCTTACCACCGGCCCCCGATATAAGCCTCTCATAAAATTCCTGCTTGGCTTTGAAAACCTGACACGGATATTATTTTATTCCTTATTCCTCTATCTGGCCATAAAGGCTACCTGGATAATGGTAATCCTGGGTCTGTTTATTATCAGGCTCACTATTTTGCTCTCATTTTTCAAAATTATGAGCCTTCGTTTGAATGAAAAACATTTATTAGTACCTTCGCCCATATTGGATTTTCTGTTACCATTCCTGAATATATTTATCCTGTTTTCCAATTATGTAGAAGCCAGAAGAAGACGATGGAAATAAATCCCAATCTCTCAGAAAAAGCACAGCAGGATTACAAGCTTGTTATACAGGCAAAAAAAGGCCACCAGCAGGCATATGCTGAACTGATGGCCCGGTACAGGGATTCTATCTACTTCATGTTGCTTAAAATGGTGAATAATGCAAGCGATGCTGAAGATCTTATGATCGAGGCTTTTGGCAAAGCTTTCAAGAATATTGATCAATATACTCCCAGTTATGCCTTCAGTACCTGGTTATTTAAAATAGCAACCAATAACTGTATTGATTTTATCAGGAAGAAAAGAGCCAGCATCATCTCAATAGACCAGTCAAATGATAATCAGGATTCACAATCCATTACCATACAATCTGACACTCCTGATCCTGAAGAACACATGATTAATGAGCAAAAGATCAGGCTGCTCAGGGATGTTGTTTCCAACCTCAAACCCAGGTACAGAACCCTTGTTGAATTGCGCTACTTTAAAGAATATTCATATGAGGAAATCTCAGATGAGCTGGGTGTTCCGCTTGGTACCGTCAAAGCACAACTATTCAGGGCCAGGGAATTGCTTTTTAATATCCTCAAGCATACCAGTGCAAAATACTGACATTCATTCCCGAATAAATAAATGAAGCTGATCAGGAAATATTTCCCTGAACTGACCCCGTCGCAGGTATTCAGATTCGAAGAACTTGGTAATCTCTATATTTCCTGGAATAATAAAATCAATGTTATTTCACGTAAGGATATTGCCCATCTATATGAAAGGCATGTGCTTCACTCCCTGGCAATTGCAAAATTTAATTCCTTCAGTCCCGGCACCACAATCCTTGATGTTGGTACTGGTGGAGGACTCCCGGGTATACCACTGGCTATATATTTCCCGGAGTGTTCGTTTACACTGATCGATTCTGTCCGGAAAAAAATTATGGTGACCCACTCTATCTGTGAAACACTGAAATTAAAAAATACCAGAACAATTAAAATACGTGCGGAACAATTTAATGACCAATTCAATTTCATCGTGGCACGCGGTGTCACTGACCTGGCTGAATTTATGAGATGGGTTGTTAAAAACATAAGCAGCAAATCAGGTAATGGCCTGGAAAATGGAATAATTTACCTGAAGGGTGGTGATCTGGCGACAGAATTAACCGGGATAAAACCGGTACATGTTACAGAAATTTCACGGTATTTTGAAGAGGATTATTTCAGGACAAAAAAAATTATTTATGTGCCTTCAGGACAATCCCAAAATCCATAATCAAATTTTTGACAGTACTAAAAAAACATTACTTTTGCAATCTGATTTAAAATAACCATTGGAAAATGAAAAGAACCTATCAGCCCTCAAACAGAAGACGGAAGAACAAACACGGTTTCAGAACAAGATCATCGAGTGTTGAGGGACAGAAAATTCTCACCAGGAGAAGAGCTAAGGGAAGAAAAAAACTCAGCGTTTCAGACGAATCCCGTCATAAAGAATAATTCCCTGCAATGCGTGACAGAAAGAAAGGTAAATTCAGCAAGGATCAAAAATCCCCGGACTTATCCCTTAGTCTGTCCGTTATTATTCCAATCAGGCAGGAATTCAAACAATTATCCTTCATCCTTGAATCATTAAGCAGAATCCGTAAACCATTCGAAAAGGATTACGAGGTCATCATTATGGCATCCGATGTTGCAAAAACGTCGGAAGTTGTAAAAAAACAGTCCGGATTTGATATACTCCTCGATAAAAAGATCATCCGGATCCTGGCCCTGCCGGATGACACATCTCATCTCATGGCATGTACATACGGTTTCCGGGAAACATTCAAAAAAAATATATTGATTTTTGACCCCGGGACCATCGAACGTGCCTTTAATTTTGATGAAATCTTCAACATCACACAGGAACAGGTAACCAGGGCGAAAGTTCTTATACCTGTTTTCAGGGAACAGGCCATCAGCAGAACAGGTCCCTGCCCTTTGTTAATAATGGACCGGGATTTCGCCGATTATTATTTCTCACTCGATTTCTATGGCCTGACTGATCTCGATACCCCTCTGCTGTATTCTCTGAAAAAACTTGATATACCTTATTCTCAGGTCATTATTTCACAGGTATGCCCTCTGGAAAAACCCGTTCATGGGAAAAAAGGATTCATACATAGCTTAAAAAACCGCATCCTGCTTTTTTTCAGCTGGTTTATACGTATTCCTTTACATGAGCTCCGGCCAAAACCTGAAAAGTCATATGATTTTATCAGGATCCCCTCATATTTCAGATTTCTGTTTATTCTAACAGCATTTATCATTGCTGTTCTGCTGCCTCTTTTGAGCCGCCAGGCAGGTTTTTCCGGTGATGAAGATAAACATTACGCCCAGGCTGAGAAAGTATATAATTATTACGCAACCCGGGGCGAGGACAAATCAGCGCTTTCTGATCCTGAATTCAAACTGAATTATTATGGACAGTCATTTGATTTGCTGACCTACACAATTAACAGAATCTTTTCAAATGATAAGGTTTACGAGACAAATCATATATTTATCGCCCTGGCCGGATTTCTTACCATCCTCTTCAGTGGCTTGCTGGCAAGTATGCTGGCAGGATACAGGGCCGGGCTGATAACCATGATCCTGATGTTTTTTGCGCCCAGGTTCCTGGGTCACTCTTTTAATAATCCTCTTGATATTCCATTTGCACTTGGATATGTATTTACCATTTTCCAGATATTCCGCTTCCTTAAAACGCTCCCTCGTTTTTCTGTTCGTATCGCAATCTGGATTACACTCGGTATAGCCTGGACGATCAGCATCCGGATCGGGGGCCTTATGCTGATACCGTATGCCTTTTTCTTCGCAGGTCTTTACGTTTTAATGCATAAGTGGGATTTTAAGACCTTCTCCCGCCAGGGTTATTTATTTCTCCGGAAAGGTATTATTTATCTTGTCATCATATCCATATCCGCATATTTTATCAGCCTGTTACCCTGGCCATATGGACTCCAGCATCCCCTGAAGAATCCTTTTGAAGCTCTCAGGCTGATGTCCAATATCAGTGTGGCTATCAGGGTATTATTTAATAGTGATATCATCTGGTCGAACCAGTTACCCTGGTATTACATCTCAATGTATATCCTTTATTCGGTACCCGTCATTATTCTGGTGGGATTTGTACTTAATCTGTTCTTTTACAGGGTATACCGGGATCAGTGCAGGCCGGTATTCACGTTTTTCCTGTTTTTTGCAGTTGTATTTCCCCTAGCATATGTAATCTATAAGAATTCAAACGTTTATGGAGGCTGGAGACACCTTCTGTTCGTATTTCCTCCAATGGTGATCATATCAGGTATTACCTTCGACAGTGCTTTCAAATTACTCCGGCCGAAATATCTGCAATATGCTCTCAGTATCGTCCTCCTTGCAGGACTTGTCCATCCTGTAAGACATATTATTGTCAACCACCCTTTTGAATATATCTATTTTAATGAACTGATTGGCAATGTGAAAAAAGCATTCGGACGATTTGAAAATGATTATTATCTGAACAGTCTGAGGCAGGGATCGGAATGGTTGATAGAAAATATTCTGCCCGAATTATCAACAGAAGGGGAAGAAAGAATCATCGTCGCCACCAATGCTTCTATCAATTATTATTTCAGGCATCACCAGGATCAGGTGACAACAACATATACCAGGTACTATGACCGGGGATCATACAACTGGGATTATGCCATATATTTCTGTAATTATATCGATCCCTACCAGCTTAAGAACAACATCTGGCCACCCTATAAAACCATTCATACCATTGATGTTGATCATGTACCAATCTGTGCTGTTGTACAGCGGGTAAGCAAGCTGGATTACCAGGCTATCCAGCTGATCAACCAGCAGGACTATGCAAATGGCATACCCATGCTTAAAGAGGTGATAAAAAGGGAATCTGCCAATGAAATTGCCATCCTCAGACTTGCTGAAGCCTATATTCAGATTATGCAGTATGACAGTGCCCTCAGGGTAATTGACCAATGCCTTAAAATCTACCCTGATTATGATAAAGCCCTGAATCTTAAAGGAGTTGCACTCATGCAGCAGGATGAATATGAAAAGGCTGCATCGGTCTTTACCTATATCACAACCAGGGTGAATTACCGGTTTGTTACTGCCTACCATAACCTTGCTCTTATTTATATCAGGCAAAATGATGCGGAGACCTCTAAAAATTATCTGAGAAAAGCTATTGAGGTTAATAGTGGTTATAAACCAGCATATCTTTTAATGGCAGAGATTCTGCGACAGCAGGGATTGACAGACGAGGCAAATCAATACCTGCAGGTGGCGAACAGCCTTAATTAAGAGAATTATTATTATGAAAATTGCAGTTATTGGTGCAGGGCCGGCAGGCATCACAGCAGCTTACCTGATCTCCAAAGAGATTCCCGGCGGTAAAGTTGCAGATCTGGATGTTTATGAAGCTGGAGATCAGGTTGGTGGCCTCGCTAAGTCCATCCTTTTATGGAACCAGAAAGTGGACATGGGCCCTCACCGGTTTTTCAGCCACGACAAGCTGGTCAACCAGCTGTGGCTCGAAGTGGTTGGCAGTAATTACAGAATGGTAAACCGGAATACCCGTATCTATTATAAAAAGAAATTCTTTGATTATCCTCTTAAGCCTGCCAATGCACTTTATAACCTCGGCTTATGGGAAGCCACCCGGTGCATGATGAGCTACATGAAAGAGAAAATCCTCCCGACAAGTGATACAGGAACATTCGAATCATGGGTCACCAGACGGTTCGGTAAAAGACTATTCCAGATATTCTTTAAAACATACAGCGAAAAACTCTGGGGTATTAAATGCACAGAACTGGATTCTGATTTTGCTTCCCAGCGTATTAAACGACTATCCCTCTATGAAGCAGTGAAAAATGCACTCCTCAAAGGAAGACGAAATGTTCACAAAACACTCGTCGACCAATTCGCATATCCAACCGGAGGAACAGGTTTCGTTTATGAATCAATGGCATCAGCAATTACTAAAAATGGCGGTAAAATATTCCTGAAAACTGCAGTTGAAAAGGTCCTTACCTCAAAAGGAAAAGCAACAGGAATACAGCTTGAAAATGGAGAAACCAGGGATTATGATCATATCATCTCTACAATGCCCATCTCATTACTGGTAAGCAGAATGCCCGGAATACCTGAAAATATCAGGCAACTGGCCGAATCACTTAAATTCAGGAATACTATCCTGGTCTACCTGAACGTGAATCATCCGGATCTTTTCCCCGACCAGTGGCTGTATATTCATTCGGAAGATTTGCAAATGGGACGAATGACAAACTTCAGAAACTGGATACCGGAATTATTCGGAGAAGAAAAGAATACCATTCTCTGCCTTGAATACTGGTGCAATTTTGGAGATCCTGTGTGGCAAATGGGTGATGTTGAGATCATTAAGACCGCCTCAAAGGAAACCAACCTGACAGGTTTATTACACCAGGGTGAGGTCACCGATGGCTATGTGCTCAGGATACCACGCTGTTACCCCATATATTTCAAAAACTACAAAAAAATTCTCTCTCCCATCCAGGAATACCTCGATCAGATAGATTGCCTCCAGGTAATTGGACGATATGGATCATATAAGTATAACAACCAGGATCACAGTATATTTATGGGTATCCTGGCTGCTGAAAATGCAGTCGCCGGTAAAAATAACAACCTCTGGGATATCAATACCGACTATGATACCTACCAGGAATCATCCGTTATACGTGAAACAGGACTGGTAGAAGTGTGAATCTGGACTGGTATTTATTATCTTTGAAGTTATTATAGACATTGTGGTAATTCCAATAATACAGAAATAACAGAATTATTGTATATTTTAAGCACTATGGAATTTCTGAAATTTCTTATCAGCCGTCTGTTTTTCAAACATCTGTTTTATGTAATCGTAATCACCATATCGGTCATTGTTTTGATTTTCCTTTTTCTGAAAATATATACCCGTCACGGACAGGCTCTCAGTGTCCCGGACCTGAGGGGTTTAACAATCCTGGAAGCACAAGATATCCTGGTATCCAAAAAATTGAGATACCAGGTAATTGATTCAGTATACAGTAATCTTGTTGAGAGGGGTTGTATTGTAGAACAAAATCCACCGGCAGACTTTAAAGTTAAAATCAACCGTACAATTTTCCTGACCATAAATGCGTTTAATCCAGAAATGGTGAGGATGCCGAATGTGCTGGGCGTGAGTCTGCGACAGGCAAAAGCTATTATCGAGACTGCAGGGCTGACCATCGGTAGGCTCAATTATGTTCCCGATATAGCGGTAAATAATGTACTGGAACAGAGATACCAGGGGAAAATAGTTGAAACAGGTGATTCGATCCCAAAGGGAGCAAAAATTGATCTTATTCTTGGCAGAGGCCTGAGCGATGACAAAACCGCTGCACCGGATCTGATTGGATTAGATCTAAAAACAGCACTTAACAGGATAACATCCCGCTACCTGAACATCGGTGCAATCATCTATGATGGCTCTTTTATGAACGCTGAAGATTCTGCGAATGCATTTATCTGGAAACAAAGACCCGTGGTTGATGATGAAACCCTGCTTAATCTGGGATCTGCAGTGGATATCTGGATTACTGTCGACTCCTCTAAACTTCCTATACCCGATACAACGAATTTTGATTTTTGATAAGCTGATGACTGGAAGGATTATCAAGCTCAATATTATTCTTGCTGCAATCTTCCTGAACCCTTTTAATATATGTGGACAGGAATTCCTCATACCGGCAACTCCAGACATCATGGGTCAGGGTATACATCATCACCATCATATTTTAAAGTCATCTCTTACCGATACCCTGGAAATACCTTTTTTTGATGATTTTTCTAAAAAACCAGGATATCCTGACAGCACCAGGTGGATCGATTCATATGCTTATATCAATAATACTTATTCGGGTGATCCGGTATCTATCGGAGTTGCCACACTGGATGCTGTAAACGATGCCGGAATTCTGAACGGGGATACAGAAACCCCCTTCACCTCCGATTATCTTACTACCAAGCCGATAAATCTCCGTTACCCCGGACGGACAGACATATTTCTGAGTTTCTTTTTTCAGCCCCAGGGCCTCGGAGATGAACCGGAAGAATGGGATTCCTTGATTGTTGAATTCTACTCCCCCTCCCTGAATAAATGGAATCGTGTATGGTCAACCGAAGGCCGGCCTGCCGAAGCATTCCAGCAGGTGTTCATTCCTGTTATCGATACAATTTACCTTCAGAATGGGTTCCGGTTCAGGTTCATGAATTATGCCAGTCTGCCCAAAAGCCAGAGTTTCCCATCGTATAACTCAAACGTGGATCATTGGAATATAGACTATGTTTATCTCGATACAACCAGGTCACCTTCTATGAACATCGTTCATGATGTTTCAATGATAACCAGCCTTCCCTCAATGCTTAAAATATATGAAGCCATGCCCTGGAACCATTTTCCGAATGCATTTCTAACCGAGATCCGGCCGACATTGGATATCAGTTACAGAAATAATGATACACTCACCAGGAATGTCACCAGACTACTTAGAATCAAAGACATCATAACACAAGAAAAATATTCATTAAGCGGGGGGGCTGTTAATGTTGAACGTGGTTTACTTGGTAACTATGAATTCCCTTACTCCTATCCCTTTGTTTTTTATAACCGTGACTCCACAGTGTTTGAAATCAAATCTTATCTCGTAACTGATGAAGACGACTATAAACAAAACGATACCGTTATACGATACCAGATGTTTTATAATTTCTATGCCTATGATGACGGGAGTGCTGAATTTGGATATGGGATCAGTGGCGAAGGAACTTCAAATGCTGCCCTGGCATGTCAGTTTAAAACCTACGCCAAAGACACGCTCAGGGCAGTCAGGATGTATTTTAACCGGACCCTGGATAATGTAAGTCAGAATTATTTTCTTCTCTCCATATGGAATCATAATAGTGATCTGAACCAGCCAGGAGAACTGATCTATTCTATGACGGGATACAAGCCTGAATACCAGCAGGAACTGAATAAGTTTATCACCTATGTAATAGATACCCTCCTGGTTGTCTCAGATATTTTTTATGTTGGCTGGATCCAGACAACGAATGATCTGTTGAATGTTGGATTCGACAGGAACACAAACAGTAAAAGTAAAATATTCTATAACCTCGGACAGGAATGGGCTAATACGTCCTTTCAAGGGTCGCTAATGATCAGGCCCATCCTGGGTAAGGCACTTTCATGGCCTGCATCCACTTATCCAATACCGGAAAAAGAATTGCATATCTATCCAAATCCTGCATCCGATATTATCAGGATAGAATTACCACCATCTCTGGAAAATCTGCCATATACTGTCAGTATTTATAACGTTCAGGGAAGATTGATTTATGAGGGACAGCCCGTAAATCAGATCGTTTCCGTGGAAAGCTTTCTGCCAGGTCTGTACCTCATTAGAGCAGATATTACGGGGATGAAACCTTTTATAACTAAACTTTTGATATCGAGATAAATACCAGTCTTTCATCATGGAAGAAGAACTGTTTGAACAGTCCGATCTCTATGAACATCATCGTATCATCGTTGATAGGGGCCAACAGCCGCTCCGGATCGATAAATACCTGGTAAACAGGTTGGAGCAGGTATCCAGGACAAGGATCCAGCATGCAGCAGAGGCCGGTAACATCATGGTTAATGAGCAACTGGTAAAACCGAATTACAGGATTAAGCCTGAGGATATTATCAGTATTGTCCTTCCCCACCCCCCCAGGAGAATTGAGATCATACCCGAACCTATCCCCCTGAACATCATTTATGAAGATGATGAACTTATAGTGGTAAATAAAGAAGCCGGCATGGTGGTTCATCCCGGCATCAGTAACTATTCCGGGACACTGGTCAATGCTCTCTATCACCATCTCCAGGATGCACCTTTATTTCAAGGTGGAGAAGTCCGGCCCGGCCTGGTACACAGGATTGATAAAAATACTTCCGGAATCCTGGTTATTGCAAAAACTGATTTTTCACTTAACCACCTGGCCAGGCAGTTCTTCTATCATGATACTGAACGTATATATTATGCCCTGGTTTGGGGCATACCCAAAGAAAAGGAAGGTACAATAGCAGGAAATATCGGAAGAAGTATCCGTGACAGGAAAAAAATGCAGGTTTATCAAGATGGCTCCCGGGGTAAACCGGCTATTACACATTACAGGGTGACCGAGGAGCTGGGATATGTCAGCCTGGTGGAATGCACACTGGAAACTGGAAGGACCCACCAGATCAGGGCCCATTTTCAGTATATCAAACACCCTGTCTTTAATGATGACACCTATGGCGGAAATGTTATCCTGAAAGGTACCACCTTTACGAAATATAAACAATTTGTACAGAATTGCTTTACCACCCTGCCCCGGCAGGCATTACACGCCAAATCACTTGGATTTTTACACCCAAAAACAGGTGAGAAAATGTTCTTCGATTCGAAACTCCCGGAAGATATGATGCAGGTTATTGATAAGTGGAGGGGATATGTCGTTGGGAGATAGCGTAGAGCAGAGAGCATGGAGCAGAGAGCATGGAGCAGAGAGCGTGGAGCAGAGAGCATGGAGCAGAGAGCATGGAGCAGAGAGCATGGAGCAGAGAGCATGGAGCAGAGAGCATGGAGCAGAGAGCATGGAGCAGAGAGCATGGAGC
>Ga0111176_1024_pt1 | contig 32672 bp, 19 predicted proteins | sample DeeMarSWOR324_28_FD_80229 | JGI IMG/M metagenome (GOLD analysis project Ga0111176, IMG submission 80229) | Bacteroides sp. SM23_62_1 | reverse complement strand
CAATATAGAGGAGATATTCATCTTTTTTTACAGGATCACTTCCTTCTATGATTCCAAATACGTTGGGAACTGTTAGTTCAGAAGAATTAATTTTAAGCTGGATATTCAGTGTTTTTCCACTGATAGGAAAGGAATGAGGTTTTAGTGAATCATCAATCTTTTTCTGTAATGTTTCCAGGTTCATCCCAGTGTCTTCAAGAAGCTTATCCGCAACATTACGGTGAATTAGAAAAAGCCTTGTTGCATCCTGAAAAAAGCCTGTTAAATTATTTTCTGAATCCTTCAGTTTTTTTGAGGAAGAAAGATATTTTGGCAGAGCAGGATTGATATCTTCCAGACTTTTGAATCCTGACTTTGGATCAAGGACCATCAGTATTGCCTTAGGGTGAAGTGAATGGATATAAAAGAATTTATTATTAAAGTTTTGCATGTCATTCCAGTTATAGTCATCAAATTTGGGAGTAATGCCATCATCGTCCATGGGGCCACGATTCATGATAAGAATAATCTTATCCTGGACATCCACTTCACTGAAATCATTATAGTTGAATTTTTCCGAATTAATTCCATAGCCACAGAATACAATATCGCCTGAAATATTCAGATCTTCAGAAGCTTCGGGGATGATCAGATAAAAATCATCATCCATGACAACAGGCTCTGCTCCGGGTGATTCAATTGTTATCTTACTGTTTTCCAGATCATATGAATTCTCTTCAATGATATATGTCTGGAAGAAATCATTGTAATTATCGGCAGCTTTCAATCCGATTTTTTGTGCCTGTGAGGCAAGGTATCTGGCTGCAATCTCATGGCCAATCTCACCGGTTGCTCTTCCCTGTAACTCATCTGAAGCAAGGAACCAGAGATGTGATTCAAGGTCTGAAATCGTAATGGATTGTATTCCGATCTTCTGAGCAGTCAAACTTTGACTTCCTGCAATGAAGAAATAAATAAACATTAAAATGTGCGGTAATGATCTTCCGGATTTCATTTAAAATAATTTAAGCTGTTGGCAACAGGAAAATTATTTTTAAATGTAATAAATAATCATCATGTGTGGAACATCAAATTTAGGAGTATAAAGAAGATTTAGAAAAAACAGATAATTATCATTCAATATTTAATGATTTTCATTAAGAGAAAATAATTCAAGCCTTATATAATTATATAAAGTGATTTATTCAAATATTCAGAGAGGCATACTTTGCAGATGATTATTTCACGACTAAAAAAGTGATTAAAAACATTACAACTGCAATACCTGCTGCAGCAAAAAAAGTTGCATCTGTTCCGGCAAGACTGTACCAGAATCCCATGAAGAGTGGGCCGAATGTCTGACCGGTTCTGAGTATCATACTATTTAGCGACATAAAAGCTGCACGTTCGGTAAGCGGGGCCATGCCCACCAGAAGAGTCTGGACATTCGGCATGCTGATACCATGTGAAAAACCTGCCAGTAATGATGCAAGGATAAAGAACACAATATGATTGGCGAAAGGTATCATCGACATGGATATGACATAAATACTATAACTGACAAGCAGAAGGTTACGCGGAGAAAAACGTCGGGTAAGGTATCCGGTAAGGGAGGATGCGATAGCAGTTGTCACGGACATGGATGAAATCACGAGACCAATAAACAGGGATGTTAGATTAAATTCATTTTCAAGATGAATAGGGAAATAAGTCAGGATTGTTCCATAAATGACAAAGAATATCAGGACGTTAATTACAAAAAGGCCCCACACTTTTGGTTTATTAATGGTTTTCCATGTGTTCAGAAGATATTGTTTCATTGACGCCGGAGCTTCAGGCTCCGGATTTTTCAGCCGGAACAGCACCAGCAATCCGACTGGTATAGCCAGTACAGGTAATAGGAATGGATAGTACCACCCTGCCATAGCCAAAGCACCGCCAATAGCCGGATATGAAGCTGTTCCAACACTGAGGACGCTGGAGTTATAACCCATCGCAGCTGCACGCCGGTTCCCTGAAAAAATATCACCGATCAGTGTTATGTTCATTGATCCAAGTGAAGCAGCTCCCAGGCCCTGAAAAAAACGGAGCACAAGCAACAACTCAAAACTTCTGGTGAAGGTACATAGAAAGCCTGCTAACCCGAATAAGACAAGAGATGGTGCAAGGATGGTTTTTCTTCCATACCGGTCAGCCAGGATACCTGTAATGGGAGTTAGAATCATCCCGGGCAAAGTAAAAACTGTTATCAGAAGGCCTATCTGCCCCGGGGTAGTATTCAGCTCTCTGACCATTAAGGGGAGTGCCGGGGCAATACTGGATACTCCCATTACAGCAAGCAGGGTAACAAGAAAAATAATGTGAAGATTAGGATTTTTAAGAACACTGCGGGTCTGTTCTTCCATGTGCAATATCTATAATATAATACTGAAATACAAGATGCTGTATTTGGATCAATGTCTACAACACTGATAATGAAAGTCCCTGATTAATCTCAAACTCTGTTTAGAAGAAGTATCTCATTCCTATTGCAGCATTCAGATCAAATGCAGTGGTTGGGACAAAATTCAGTATCGGAACAACCTCGAAAAAGATATCCAGAGGTGCACCTTCAAAATGGTAATCAATACCCACCGGGATGCGTGCTCCGAAATTTGTCTCATCTGCCAGCCTGATCCTCGCACCTAATCCGAAATAAACAGGTAACTGACCTTTACTAACACTGATCAGATTAAAATTATGTAAAAGAAAGTCGGCATGAATATGAAGAGAGGGATCATATAATGACCATGCAACAGCTGCATCCACAGCAGTCTTACTGGATATCCAGTTTTTAGCACTGATTCCGGTCGGTTCACCGAGGATTATTCCAATTCCAAAACCATGATCCTGGGCAAGTACATTCAGAGCAAACAAACCGGAAATGAATAAAATAATCAGCTTTTTCATTTTAATACTTTTTATAGTGGATAATAATTTCAAATATTTATAAAGATAAAAAACACGACAAATATAATGTGAAATCTATTTTGAAAGGAGGGGAAAACATGTATTTATTGAAATAAATTGAGAAATTTTTTTTCCCCCCTATCTACTGAATCTTCTTGGATTTTAATTACTGTTTAACGTGTTTTGCTATTAAGACGATAATATTGATAATCAGATTTATAACAGGCCGCACCATCGGCGCGGCCTGTTATAAAAAGGTAACATTCAATAACATGCATTATTTAATAGCACAATGCGTTACTATTTAATATGGTATTGCACCGATTTATTTTAAGCTTTGCAGATATTGCATCAATTGACGGTAATCCTGGTCCTGGGGATAATATTCAACTAATTTACCCGCGTACTCTCTTGCCATCTTTATATTCCCCTGTTCCTGGTTAAAAGAGGCAAGTGAATAAAGGATATCCCGGTCGTATGAATTTTTTTTCAGGGCTGATTCGAGATAATTTATAGCTTCTTCATGTTTTCCATCCGAATATAATCCCACTCCGTAAACATATGCAAACCGGGCATTGTCGGGTTCCAGTTCGGCAGCAACCTGAAGATGTTCCATAGCCTCTACAGTATTACCCTTTCTTACAAAAAGTAATCCGAGTGCATAATGCACAGCGGCCATTCCGGGATCTCTTTCAAGGGCGCTGCGAAGTACCTGTTCACCTTCATGATCCCTGTTCAGCATCCGGTATAAATCGGCAAGGTTAATATAAGCGGTCGTCATCGCCGGCTCAATTTCAATGGCTTTTTTATAGGATGCTTCAGCCTTTGCATAATTTCCCAGGTTTAAATACATTATTCCCAGATTCATATGTGCTGAAGGATGATCAGCATTGATCATCTGTGTGTTGATATATTCATCCAGTGCTTTTTCCTGGAGACGTTGTGTTGTTCTGGTGAAGTACTGGGAAGGCAGACTGGTAAGCAGCCTTGCCGACAGGGCACGAATCAGCATAATAGAATCGTTCAGCCGGGGTATTACAAATTCTGCCAGGATATTCTCATCCGGAATAATGAAAGTATTCAGGGATGCAAACCGTATAAGGGGTTCCGGGTCACTGATGGTTCGATGAAGGGTTCTTAAAACAGATGGATCATTATAATTCTGAAAAAGAGAAACCGCAGTAGCACGGATCATGGGGGCGAGTGTACTGTCTAAAGAGAGATTAATCAATTCCGGGAGAGCTTCAGGGTATCCAAGCCGTCCGGCCCAGAATACTTCGCCATAATGTTTTTTTCCTTTTTCAACTGTGCCATACCACTGTCTTAGGTATGCGGATGCCCATTGGTTGCTTTTGTCATTATGGCATTTTGTGCATGAATTGGGTGTTTTAAGTTTATCAGAAAGATCAGGCCTGGGGATACGTATGCTATGATCCCGTCTGGGGTCGATTACCATATAGTTTCGCTCCGGCATGTGGCATTCGAAACAACTTGAACCGTTTTGATCCGGGTCATGAAAATGATGAGACCGGTTACCATATTTTTCGGCCAGATGGCAACGGTAACAAAGCGCATTCCCATGAACAAAAACTTTCCCGCTGTGAGGTTCATGACAATCTTTGCAGGTTACACCTGCATGGTACATCTTGCTTTGCAGAAAAGAAGCATACACATAAACCTCCTCTAAAATCTGCCCGTCAGGAAAATACAGACCTTCTTCGAGCAGGGAAGGCCAGTGGGTTTCCAGAAGGTGATTTCCCCAGGTATAGTTTTCTGTTGCCACTGAGCGCCGGGAGTGACAACGTGCACACATTTGAACCAGGATATCTGAGGTCTTTGGTACAGAACGTGTTGCAGTACCGGTTTCCATATCAAATACCCAGGTTGCATTGTCCGTATCTTTTAACCTGATAACCAGCCCCATGTTTGGAAGAGCATCGGGTGTGCCACCTTCTTCAATATTTCGTGCCCATTCAATGTGGATTAAGCCAGGACCATGACAGGCTTCACAGGAAACATCCATTTCATTCCAGGTGGTGTTGTAGGTGTTTGAATAGTAGTCAAATTGTTTTTTGATGTTTGTTGAATGGCATTCAGAACACATATAATTCCAGTTCTGAGTGACTCTGGTCCAGAAAAGTATATCATCAGGAGGAATACGTTCCTGGTTATAAATATGAAACCATTTCTGTCCACCCCTATCCTCAGGACGTGTATCCCAGCAAAACGGAAGCATCTGGTAACAGCCTCCGGGGAATTCAACAAGATATTGTTGGAGTGGCCGGATGCCAAAAACATATTTGACCACATAATCATGCAGCTTGCCATCAGGGCCTTCAGTGTTAACCATGAATTTATCTTCTTTCCTGAAAAACCTTGAAGTTATCCCTCCCTGATTAAAAATCACATTGTTAAAACTGCCCAGCACAGTTGAATCTGTCGCAACATCCATCGCCATATCATGATCCGATCCAAGGAAAAGCTCATATTGCTTCTGGTGGCATTCTCTGCAGCTTCCTCTTCCAGTATACTGAGAGGATAATCCGCCATTGTTTTCTTTAATATCCTTTCCTGAGGGCATTCTCCTGCTCCCCGATTGACTGCAGGTGATAATAAGGGATACCATTAAAAGCATTAATGATCCCATTATGATTATACGGTATCTGTCAGGCATTTCCATTAAGATCTATTCTCAGTGAAGTATTAAATGTATAAAAATAAGCAGGAAAAAGGATAATGATCTTCAAATTTATGAGGGAACTTTATAAATTTAATCCCATAATAAATGATATTTGCCCATGGTAAACAGGAGAAGAACATTCCTCAGGCATTTATCCCTTATACTTGCATCTGTTGCAGGATTCCTGGCATTCATCAGTTTATTCAGGCAGGTTCTCCCGGCTGGTTATCGTAAAGATAAAAGAATTAAGATTGGCAGACCAACATCGTTCCCATTGAATGATTTTACATATGTGTCTGAACATAAATTATTTGTATACCGGGATCATGGGGGTCTAAGAGTTGTATCTGCAATTTGTACACATCTTGGATGCGTGATCGAAAAATCTGACAATGGATTTCAATGTCCATGCCATGGATCCTGTTTCAATGAGAAAGGGGAAGTAATCTCAGGTGCAGCCTTCAAGGATCTTACATGGTATCGTTTATATAAAGATTATGATGGGCAGCTTGTCGTGGATCTTGATGAAGCAGTTGATTCAGATTATATTCTGGCGACAAATTAAATTAAGGGGTCAAGGGTTAGAGGACTCAAGGATTCAGGTGGAAAGGGAAACATAAAGTTTTTCAAAATATTATTTATCATTTCAATAAAGATTGATTAAAAATCAAATCATCATGCTCAAAACTTTTGATGATTTAATCATCTGGCAAAAGAGTTACCAGCTATGTCTTGATATTTACAGGAGTACCCGAAATTTTCTGGCTGAAGACAAATTTGAATTAGTTGCGCAAATGAGAAGCTCAGCAGTTTCAATGCCTACGAAAATTGCGGAAGGATATGGCAGAAAAACAACACCAGAATTTATCTATTTGTATCACGTTACTTATGGATCATTATCCGAACCGGAAACACAGTAATTACTATCAACTGATCTTGACTATCATGATAAAAAAGTGTTGGGTGATATCGATGAAGATCTCAGAGAAGTTGAAAGAATTTTAAAAGCCTTAATTAATTAGTGGAAAAAAAGAAATCCTTTTACCCCTTGAATCCTTGACCTCTTTTAAATTATGAAAACGAACTCTCAAAATATAAACATAAAGAGAATACAACGTATATCACGGAACTTCTTCCTTCATATCCATTCACCAAAAATTCACCCACATGCATTGAGGCCTACCTACACTTTTGGGCTCGGAGTGATCCTGGCTTTTCTTTTCTTGATCATGATCATCACTGGATTTATATTGATGATGAACTATACTCCATCGGTTGAACAGGCATACAATTCTGTGAAAGATATAGTTTTTGTTGTACCAGGGGGGAAATATATTCGCAATATCCACCGATGGGCTGCTCATGGTATGGTGCTGGTAACATTCCTGCATTTAACCAGGACGTTCCTTACAGGTTCCTATTTTGGTAAAAGAAAATGGAACTGGATTATTGGAATTTGCATGCTTCTGGTGGTAATGTTTATGAGTTTTAGCGGGTATCTTCTTCCCTGGGATCAGCTGGCCTACTGGGCTGTTACCATCGGGTCAAACATTGCGGCCTCGGCCAGGGAACTGACAGATATACTTGGAATTACAAATGTCCTCGATATTGGTGGCTTCTTCAAGAAATTATTAATCGGAGATGAAACAGTCGGACAGACTGCTCTTACACGATTTTTTATGCTTCATGTGGTATTCCTTCCCATAACATTGATGGTATTAACAGGCTGGCATTTCTGGAGAATCCGCAAAGATGGAGGATTAAGCAGGCCCTTAAGAGAAGAGTCTGCAAGTCCTCAAGTCCTCAAGCCCTCGAGTCTGCAGTACAGCAAGGCCGGAAATTTGATGTCTGATGATGTAAAATTCCAGGATAGATCTGATCCGGACAGGGAGAGGCCCCCGGTGGTTCAGGCCCACGGATCTATAAGTTCAAAGAATCAGGATACATTGCGTGCTGATAAGCGAATTTATACCTGGCCGGTACTGATGTGGATAGAATTATCATTACTACTTTTTACGACAACCATCATCCTGATCATGGCATTTGTATTTGATGCTCCGCTTCGGGAACAGGCAAATATTTCCTTTCCTGAGAATCCAGCAAAATCATCATGGTATTTCCTTGGGATCCAGGAGCTGGTTTCCTATTCTGCCTTTACCGGTGGACTATTGATACCACTTCTTTTTATAGCTTTTCTGATCTCCATACCTTTTATTGATAAAGAAGACAGGTTTTCGGGAATATGGTTTTCCGGCAAACAGGGATTAAAGATTGGGGCAGTCACTATTTTGTATTCTCTTTTAATAACTGTAATACTGGTATTTATCGCAGTTAAATTTGGCTGGTTCAGGGAATGGTTTGGTGATATTCCCGGATTTATCATTATGATAATCAATCCGGGCACACTATCCGCCTTGTTTTATATTTTATGGTCTATCCTCATAAAAACTAGGACGGGATCAACCAGGATGGCAGCCATTGCGCTTTTTCTATGTGCCATGACCGGATTAATAATATATACGTCAATAGGGATATGGTTCAGGGGACCAAACTGGGATTTTTACTGGTCTCAGTCACAATGGCCTATGATTTAAGACAAATGATAACCGAAAAGAAATATATCAGGACATACAGGATCTTAACAGTAATTCTTAGTTCACTGTTGATTATCCTTATTTTATCAGCATGGATAAGGGAAAGTTTATTCAGTGAATGGAAGAGATACCAGCATGAATTTATCGATATTATTGAAAAAATGGCTGAAAGCATTGGTGCAGACCGGGATTTTGTCGGTGTAGAAGTTGGAATCAGGGAATACGATCTTCAGGATTTAATCAGAATAGACAGGTGTATCACCTGTCATCTGGGTATTGATGATCCGGGGATGGTAAATGTTATGCAACCTCACAGCGCACATACAGGGGAATATCTGAATGACCATCAGCCACAAAGATTTGGATGCACGATTTGTCACGGAGGACAGGGAAGAGCACTGGACAAAGAAACAGCTTTTGGTAGAAATGCGGACGCCTACTGGTCGTCCCCTTTACTTGATCAACCTTATATCCAATCATCTTGCGGGAAGTGTCATCTGGCACTTTTTACTGAAGGGAATGAGTTGGCTGGTACAGAAATTTTCAGGATAGGCCAGCAAGTATTTAACCGGGAAGGGTGTCTGGGTTGTCACCGTGCCAGAGGTGTTGGAGTAACAGTTGGCCCGGATCTGACCGAGCAGGGAGAAAAGACAAAACATGAATATAATTTCCAGAATGTCAAAGGTGAGCAAACAGTATCTAACTGGCTGAAGGAGCATTTTCGGGATCCGGAAATGGTGTCTCCCGGATCACAGATGCTGAAGATTAGCTTGCAGGAAGAAGAGTTGGAGGCATTGGTCACATTTGTTATGGGACTTGCAAGGCCGGAAATTCCATATACATATTATTCGGTAGAAACCCTGAATGAACTGAAGGGTGCAAGGAATTTACTCAATGGAATTCAAATTTTTCAATATTGCTGTTCAGCCTGCCACGGGAAAGAACGAGAAGGGAAAAATTATAATGAATATAAAACCGGGGTACCTGCATTAAGCAACAGGGATTTTCTCAGTATGGCTTCATCTGAACTAATCCGGTTTACAGTGTTGAATGGCAGAGGAACACGTCCAATGGCATCATGGTTTCCTGAATTCTCCGGACTGTTTGTTCAGGAAGTGGATTCATTAATCCAATTAATAAGGAATGGAAGACTATTCCAATCATCTTTCGATGGAATGAAAAATAGACATGGCAACCATGGCAGGGGACAAATTATCTATCATTCTCATTGCCGTATGTGTCATGGTGAAAATGGGGAGGGACAGGTAGGCCTGGCTTTGAATAACCCGGATATACAGAAAACAATCACCGACATGTTCTATTATCTTACCATTCGCAACGGAAGATATAATACAGCCATGCCCTCCTGGTTCTGGTTTGATGACCAGGAAATGTCTGACCTGCTGGCATTGATAAGATCCTGGGGAAGCAGGTACAGTATTTTACCTGGAAGTTATTTGCCAGAAGGAGATCCTCAAAAAGGATTTCTTCAGTTTCATTATTTATGTTCACGATGTCATGGTGAATTTGGTGAAGGAGAGACCGGCCCATCAATATTGAATAAAAACTTCCTGGCGGTTGCCGATAATGAATATCTCTATAGAACCATTGCATTTGGCAGAGCACGTACAGCCATGTTTGGCTGGAAAGGACAAGAGGCCGGACAGGAAATCATCAAGGAGAATCAAATCGCAGATATAATTGCCTATATGAGATCTGTTATGGATAAGACATGGGATTATATTTATCCGGGGACCAATCCTGGCAATATGGAAGAAGGCCGGAAAATTTTCATTTCTCATTGTGCCGGGTGTCATGGAGAAAATGGAAATGGTATCCTTGCTCCCCAACTGCATAATCAGGATTTTCTGAATGCTGCAACAAATGGATATATAATGGCCACTATCACCCTGGGAAGAACAGGTACAGATATGCCCTCCTGGGGAAGGGGAGATGAAAAGCATCCCGCTTTGTCAGGGAAAGAAAGGCAGGATGTGGTGGCTTTTGTCAGGTCGTGGCAGGTAATAAAAATAAAACGCTGGGAGTATGTCACACCATTGGAAAAATAGATTGACTTTATTCAGGATGCTTTTAAAGGCTTCTCGCAGATAATTCAAAGTCAATACATCAAATCCTGAGTGATTATTCAGCAATCAAGTGTACTTTTATCCAATCAATCTTTTCTTTTGGCCCTGTGATTTTTTTCTCCCAATCAAGATCAGGATTGCGGAAATATGACTCATGCCTGAACGTTACCACTCCGGTAATGTCATGAAAATCTTTCTTTGCCCCAAATTGTTCCCTGAAGAAGATCGGGAAATTAACCTGGTCTGAAAGCTGTAAGATATCCTCTCCGTCAAAGTGATTCATTATAGCACCTGTAAGTGCAGTCTGATGAAGGAAAATTCTTTTTGATATATCCTGTTCGCACATTTTTTTCAAGATTGTGTCCTGATATAACTTTTCATAATAATCAATCCACTTTCTGAGAATTTCTGCGTCAGGCCTAACAACCAGGAGGCCGGCGTTGAAATAGGGACGAATGGTATCTTCATCAGCAGGTGTGATCATGGGGAAAAGCCTGGACTCGTCAACAGACATTATTTCATATATCCTTCTCCAGAAAGAATCCAGAGGTTCTGAATACAGGAGCCCGACATTTTTATGCATGACAGGCCGGTAGCCAAGCTTCTTGTTCTCAGGAAGTATAAACTCATTCAATTCCTCCAGGACAACAGTATCATAATTCAGAAAGACCAATATATCAGTTTTTCCTTCTGCTTCAGATTCAGCCAACGCTGCGGCATATACTTTACCGGAAAGAAAAAACCATCCTGCTTCTTCTGGGACTTCAATTTCTCTTACCTCAACATTCAGGGAATTAAGTCTTTCAATCGTTGAAGTGTCAAGTTTTATGATTTCGGAGGGTATGTATACCCATATTTCTGCATCGCTGAATTTCCCGGCAAAGGTGCGGATACTTTCCACCATAGGAACGAGGTAGTGAACCTGATCTGCATTTTCAGCATATGAATAAAAGATTAAGGATTGTTTTTCACTTTGCGGTACCTGACAACTGTGGGTATGAATAATTATAATTGCAATGAAAAGGCCAGTAAAAAAGTTTGTCTTCATGGATTATTGATATTCTGTTTTATTCTTTTATAGGTATAATGTTTTGTTGGTGTGTGAATAGTTTTAAATATAGTATTTCGGGAAATAAAATAATATGTTATACGATAAAAAAATATTGATCTGGCACATTATCCAGCATGAAAAAATTGTAGTATGAATGTTCGTTATACCCTCACTCTGCCCTAAAATAAATCTGATTCTTTAAATTGGAAAACTCATGATAGTGAGGGCATGAATGATAGTTATGTCCTTGCTATTATGTCTAATGGAAGAGAGTTTTTAAATTGTATATAAGTGAGGGCATGAATGATAGTCATACCCTCACTGTATATCTATTATTACTGTAAATCGTAAATGAATTCCACAACCATATCACCAAAATCGGTCATGGCAGTACCTTTTATAACCAGTGTATTACCATCATCCTGGAGGCTTAGTATTTCAATCGTATCAATAGTCATCTGCTGCCCCTCGGCTTCAATATCAAGTTTGGAGTTGATTGTCAGGCTTTGTTTATCTTCCGACCAGGTTACAGTAGATGTTTTTTTCATTTGATCACCGAAAGAATTTTCACATTCCATACCATCCAGTGTATAATTCTCAAGTGCGTTATATTCCTCCCCAGATGGCCCTGAAGAAAATCTCTCCATGGAAAGGGTTTTCCTTTTTTGAATGATAATTAATTTATTGGATGCCCACATACGGCCATAGTCCCCGAAGTCACTTTTTGACTCATTCAAAACCCAGGTGCCAGTTAACTTGACTTTTTTAGCCATGGGCATTGCATTGGAGGATAGTGATGGTAAAACTAACAGCAGGAGGGAAACAAAAACCGGGATGATGGTTCTTTTTAATCCGTGATCTAATACTTTTTTTGTTGTCATTTTAATTTGATTTAAGTTTAGTGAATGCATAAAATTAAGTCTTTTCCGAAAATAATAATTTTTAGGATAAAATTCCCCTTATTCATAGCGTAATGATTCTGCCGGATTCACGATTGCTGCACGATAGGTACGAATACTTACGGTAAGAATGGCGATCAGAAATGCAAGAAGGGTGCTGAGAATAAATATTAGCGGGTCCAGTTTAATCCTGAATGCGAAATTCTGAAGCCAGTCTTTCATGAAGAAATAACCAACCGGCCATGCAATAATGGTGGCAAACAGAATAAGCCATACAATCTCTTTTGATAATATTGTCATCACATTGGTGATGGTGGCTCCCATAACTTTTCGTATACCCACTTCTTTTGTCCTTTGTTCTGCTGAATAGGAAGCCAGACCAAGCAAGCCCAGCGCAGCTATGAATATAGCAAGGATGGAGAAGATAGAAAAGATCAATCCAACACTCCGGTCTGAAGAATAATGTGTACCCAGGTCATCCTCAATAAAGGTCATATTAATGGGTTGGTCAGCGACGAATTTATTCCAGGAAGATTCTATATAAGAAAGTGTTTTTTCAATATTGTTTCCCCTGATTTTGACTGACATTTTATATGCATTGTAGTTAAGGAAAACTATTATCAGTGGTTTTATTTCCTGGTGAAGCGAGTGAAAATTGAAATCTTTTACAATACCTATAATCTGGTATGGATGCACATTTTCTCCGAAATTATTTACGAGTCTTTTTGACAGCGGATCATCAAAGCCAAAAGCTTTTACTGTGGCTTCATTTACAACAACAGAAAAGGAATCTGTGGGATTATCTTCGGAAAACCAGCGTCCCTCCCTTATCTCGAGATTAAATACATTTGCGAAATATGGATCCGCAAACATATTGTTAATTGCATGCGTTTCATCTGTGCTGGCACCTTCAGGTAACCAGGCATTGTCACCGAACAGTTCACCGGGAACAGTATTGGAATTTGAAACTGACAGAATATCCGGATTGTTCAATAATTCCTGCCGGAAAATTTCTTTTTGTTCACCAAGAACATAAGCACGGTCGATAATTATTACATCTTCCTTACTGAATCCAAGATTTTTGTTCTGAATAAACCTCATCTGATTATAAACCACGAAAGTGCTTATGAACAAGCAGATAGTGATTGTAAATTGCAATGTCACCAGAATACTTCTCAGGTAAGAACTTTTCATTCCTTCCCTTAATTTTCCTTTTAACACACTTGCTGGCTTGAAAGAAGATAGAATAAATGCAGGGTAGCTACCTGACAGAAAGCCAACAATTATTCCTATCAAAATGATAGCGGGTAGCACGAGGGGATTTTTTAAAACATTGAAATCGAGTGATTTTTGTGCAAGATTGTTGAAAGAGGGAATGAACAATTCTACCAAAAGGATTGCCAGGAGCAGGGCTATAAATGTAATGATAAAAGATTCTGTCATGAACTGCCATATCAGCCTGTACCTGTCTGATCCTACCACTTTCCGGATGCCTACTTCAGGTGCACGAGATGAAGAACTTGCTGTTGCCAGGTTCATAAAGTTAATGGAGGCTATAAGTATCAGGAAAGCAGCAATGAGTGAGAAGATATAGACTGTTGTCATGCTTCCTCCCGGTTCAATCTCGAACTGAAGATCAGAACGGAGATGAATATCTTCCAGTGGCTTGATAAAATAACCATACTCATTCCCTCCTTCCAGAAAATGTTCAAGTGTCATGCCTAACATCTGTTCCAGTTGCGGCCCCATATATTTTTCAAGCAATGCCGGTATCTTGGCTTCCAATTGTTCAGGGGGATAACCTTCCTGTAAAACAATGTACGTGTAGTTGTTATTTCCAAGCCACATAGTCACATCGGCAAGCCATGTGGATGCAAAAGACCCCAGGAGGTTGAAATGGAAATGCGAGTTGGATGGGAAACCCCTGATAACACCGGTAATCTCATAAGGTGTTTCATCCTGACCAACTTTCAGAATTTTACCAATAGGAACTTCATCACCAAAATACTTTTTTGCTGTTTCTTCAGTCAAGACAACAGTATTAGGCCTGGTAAGCATCTGTCGTGGATTGCCATGGATGGGAGGAGCTGTGAATACATTAAAAAAAGTAGAATCAGCATAGAAAAAATTGTCTTCAATGAAAACCTTATCCTCGTAACGTACAATAGGATCACCACTGAATGTATACAAACGTGTGTATTCCAGAACTTCAGGAAAATCAGATTTTAATGTCGGCCCAAGAGGGGCACAGGATAAAGCTGCCTGCACTTCATTTCCCTGTATCTTCCCTTTAATATGAAACCTGTAAATCCGATCAAATTTTTCGTTATGCCGGTCATAACTGAGTTCATCCTGGACAAAAAGTAAAATAATCACCGAACTGGCAATACCAATGGCGAGTCCAAGGATATTGATCAGTGTATAGCTTTTATGTCTCCATAAATTTCTCAGAGAGGTTAATAAAAAATTTCTAAACATGGACAAAATAATTATTAAAATTTTGGAATTTTAAAGCTAATAAAAAAAGAATTGCATTAACAGTTAGGGCATAACTTGAAATTATGTCCTCAATTATCTATAACCGCAAGCTTCAGATAGGGAACAATAATATCATTCTTGAACTCACTTGTCCCGTCATAGGTTATTGTGATGATAGGAACGCCTGTAATCCTTCTTATCTCATTTTTCATTGCTTCCGTTACGAGGGAAGGACAACAGAATGCAGGATTGGTCTGGACAAAAAGTGATACATCCGGATAGTTTTCGAGAATATAGAATATTTTAAGGATATTATCATAGGATTCCCCGCTATGCATATTTTTTATATTAAATAGTTCAAGTTTCTTTTCAAGCTTGAGTGGATGAATTGGTGCCTGTTTGCCAAGAAATTTTTTAAAGTGTTTGTAGTATTTATTATCCATTAACTGGATTGCGGCCAGCATAGCTTTAAGTCCCATTGCTTCCAGGTTTTCGCCTCTGGCAGCCCGCCTGCGGAGACTATTTTCAGCAGTGATTTTAACATATTCATGATAGGGAGTTGTTAGTACCTCGCCACCTGCCTCTTCAATAACATGTATCAGATCCTGGTTTAGTACCTGGTTATCTCTGACATACAGATCTCCGAAGATAGCAACTTTTGGTCTTTGTTCAGGTTTGTATTCAATAGAGTCAAAAAGGGATAATGCCTTTATGAGCGATTTCTCCATGGATGCTTTTCCCAGAAAAGCTTTTTCCATGACTTTAATTGCTTCCCGGATGGCTTCATCTGTTCTGCCTTTAATCAACTCATATGGTCTGATTCTGCATCCTACACGGCGGATCAAGCCCCCGATCATATAGGCAAGATATGCATTCAGGCAGGTTGCCAGTGATATATCAAGATGTGTGATATCTCCTGAATATACGATGGCTTTTTCCATACCATTTCCCTGATTGTCAAGCAGGTTCTTAATGTAATGGGGGTAAAGCCGGATGTTGCAGGTAAGCCTTGTCTCAACCATCCATAGCATTGTATCTTCTGTGTCAAGGTTGTTTTTTCTGATATATTCAATGTATTCCTGGGTTATGATATTCAGTGGCAGACATTGTCCGGTATTATGTGCCATACTCTGCCGTACAATAGATTCGTCAGGTTCAAGCAGCCGTGCATCCAGTCCTGTTTTCCTGAGATTTGCTACCAGCAGGGGTGCCACCACCTGGTCCCAGTTGGGGAAAATGATGGTTTTCCTTGCATGGATCGATTTTTCAGGAGGGATTATAAGGGGAAGTTTTGGTTTAATATTTCTTGTAATCATTGAGCTATGATTCCGGAACGAACGGATACCAGCTTCAATTCTTGTTTCATAACCTATATTCGAATCATGTTCGTCGATCTGAAGTATCAGGTAAGGTTTCTGATGGGCATCCATTATTTTTTTGAAGTAATCCATCAGAAATGAATCGGGTGCACATTTGAAAGCGGTGACCAGGACAGGATAGAGATTTTTAGTGATAGCTGAGACCTTTGCCGCTTCCAGAATATTGGCTGCATAATACCAGGGAAATATTTTAAGCAGGTAATCGATATCAGAAAAATCATAGTGTTCATATGGTATCATATCCTGGAAAAAGGTTTTTATCCCCATTCCTCCAAGAATATCTGGAATTCCTTTGTTCATATGTGGAGACAGCACCTGGTAAGGCCGTCCGAGGAGAATAACAGAAATGTCACCAGAAGAATCAAAACTGTGGGTGAAAACAGATTTAAATGAATCTTTTTTCCTGTTATAGAAATGAAGCGCTTCATCAAATGCTTCATTCAATTTATCATTGCTGAAAGCATTATTGGATATCGGTTTCAGACGGTTCCACAATTCCTTCCTGATGTAATTGATACCTTTTGAATAATTCAGGAAAGGCATGATGAATTTTCCCCGGATCTGCCCGTGAACTGTAGCCGAAACAAGGGAAGGGCTGAACTGTGTATAGTAACAATAATTTCTTTCAGCCTTGTATTCTTTATCCCTTGTTTCAAGGTAGATAGGAAGGAAAATATAATCCGCCCTGTCAGCAAGCCAGGAGACATGCCCGTACATGGCTTCCATAGGGGCGCAGAACTCAGCCCCGGCAAGGCGTTTTCCTGTTTTGACCGGATCCTCAAATGTTTCACTGGAGAAGGTCTGAATGGACAGATTATCAAAGAATCTTTTCCAGAGACTTATTTCTTCGAACATATGAAGGGAGGCAGGAAGACCTATTTTCAGGTTTGATCTGTATTTTCCACGTTTAGGTACATGAAAATGCTTTTTACGCTCCCCGACAAGGTCAAAACCTGAAATGTTCCTGTCAACATATTTTTTAGTATCATAATCCCTTCCACAGAGAAATCCATAGGCAACCTTTTCACCTGCTATATCCGCCAGCCTGATCTTGCAATGATTGTTGCATAGCTGACATGTTTCAATCATGATAGGAATTTCATTCCTGAATAATTCCAGTCCGCGAAACGCAGATTTCCCTTTGTGTTCTTCTTCCAGCAGAAAGGACAGGCCAAGTGCACCGGTGAGATGACAGTATTTTGAAACAAAAATTTCTTTACCAAGTTTTTCTTCAAAAGCTGCCACCAACGCTTTATTTTTTGCTGTGGCACCCTGGAAAGAAATATGATTACCAATGGTAGCCTCAACAGCTACTTTTTTCAAATAATTTTCCCGTACCGAATGCAGCACACTTGCCAGGATCTCATTAACACTATAGCCTTTATTGAGGTAATTATTTATATCCCGTTCCATGAAAACGGTGCAACGGTCACTTGACAGCGGTGCCTTTGATCCCTCAGTCATAGCTGCATATTCATCAAGGGAGACATTGAGTTTTTTAGCCTGTTCCTCAATGAAACTGCCTGTTCCGGCGGCACATACAGAATTCATTTGTGCGAAAGTAACCCTGCCATCTTTCATCAGTGTGAACTTCGCATCCTGCCCACCGATCTCGATAATGGTATCAGTTTCAGGATTCAGTTCAAAAGCTGCCCTGGCGTGGGTAGTTATTTCATCGATAATGAGATCGGCATTCAATATTTTTCCGATAAATTTCCTGCCTGAACCGGTTGTCCCGACACCGAGGAATTCAAATTTGACATCTTTTCTATTCTGAATGCTGACAATGGCTTCCAGAACAGACTGTGTGGCCATAATCGGCCTGCCGGCTGTGTATGTATAAAAACCGGCAACAGGATTATTTTTTTGATCACATAATATGGCTTTCGTACTTGTTGAACCAACATCAATTCCGAGGTAAGAGTCTATTTTTGTCTTCCCATCTATCTTTTGATACAGATCTACCTGGATTTTATCAGGATGGTCTGTATACTCTGATTTAAACTCGAACGATTCTGCTGAAGTAAAATCCGGATATTTTGTGAGTGATAATGATAAAGGCCCGTGAAAATATTCTTTCTCCCTTTCCTGGCTTATTAAGAAATCATTCAGGGATGAAATCCCGGTAAGCTGGATGGATTTATTTTCCTTCAGAAATAAAAGGCATGCACCAAAAGCAGGCAATACATGAGCGTGCTCATGGTGTAAAAGAGAAATACCCAGTAAATTTTCGAGATGTTTTTTAACGGCAAGATTTCGGGATACTCCTCCGGCAAAAAGTATTGGATTCCTTGGAGTATCATCACTGAAAAGCGTATCAACAATATTTTTTGCGAGGCCGTGACAGAGGCTGTCACAAATGGCATTCAGGGAATATCCAACCTGCTGTGCATGAATCAGATCGGTTTTTGCAAATACTGAGCAGCGAGAGGCAATATCCGGAATTTCCCCTGTATTTTTTAAAGCTATATCGCAGAGCTCTGCAACATCCTTCAAATCCAGCCTTTGGGCCTGCTGGTCAAGAAAACTGCCGGTGCCTACCGCACATGATGTATTTGTTGCTGTATGTTCATACCTGCCTTCTTTGTTGAAATTAATAAGCTGAAATTTCTCCGCACCAACAATCATAATTGATCCAAGATTATTGAAGAGCGCTTTTACGGCTGTTACAATAGCAGTTTGATGATCATAAAATCTTACAGATTCAGGATTAAACCAATTTTTTGAAACAGTTGTGACACCACGAATATCTGACAAATCAACGTTTTCGTTGAGTTTGAACAATGTCTCGGGGATCCTGCCATGGTGAAAAACATAGGATGATGAGAGGAGATTCCCGGATAGGTCAACTTTTACTATTGACATTGCGACAGAACCGATATCAATTCCCAACAGCGAACCCTTGTCTGATGTGAAAGCCATCCTGTGATTTTTGATTGGTTATCAGCAATAAAAATTAATAATGTATCAGAACATGATAAACGTGTTGTAGGATTGATTTAGCCAGGTTTTTGGAAGATAGATTCTTCTGCATAGTCTGGTCAGTCGTGGCTATGCAAATTCTTAATTATCAATATCACCAACTCAATCGCAAAACACGGCACCTTATAAATGTCATGAATTTAAGAAGCGTAGCATGACATAAGATTTCAGTCCTGGATGAGACTTTGAGAAAGATTTAATGATGAATCATGACGAAATAATTTGTCAAATTCCTCCTCCAGTAATGCCAGATCCTTCAGAATTTTGATTTGTATACCATTAATTTTATTACTGGATTCTGAAAACAAACTTTTATAATATTGAAAACCATCCTTCAGGTTTTTCCGGAAATTATCGAAATACTTCTTTTGTTTTTCTTCCATTGGGGTTGGGCTATCATTCAGTTTGTTTTTGAAGTATTCAATATACATCTGTAATTCTTTAATGAACATATTAGGTCGGTTTGCATCTTTTATAATATTGTTTCTTCCATAAATATGGTCCACCATATCAGTTAATGATACAGGGCCTGAGAAATTTGTCATATTAGGTCCAGGACATATTGAAACACCCTTACCCTCAGTTTTTGTATTCAGATTATTGACCAGAAGTGAAGCTGTTCCCAATCCTACACATATACATGATTTCTCTACAATCTTATCGTATTTTTTTATGTAGTCATCAGGGCTAAGATTTTGATTATGAAGGGCTTTTATTTTCAGGTTCTGATAATAGTGAGAAGAAGGACAGTGTCCTTTTTCAGAAAATTCTTTACTGAGTGAGGCATATTTTTTCGGGCAGTTACTTCCCGGGCGGCCCTTTTTTATAAGAGCTGTTTTTTCAATATCTTTTGTATTGCCTCTCAAAGTATTAAAAGGGATACCCAGCGGTGAAATATCACTCAGATACAGGTCTTCTTCCCTGGCTTTACTCAACAGGCTCAGTGTATCTGAATCCACACTGGTGGCTTCCGGTACTAACAAAAATGGTGTCCCCCAACCTACTGAATCAAGCTGATAATAATCAAGAAGGAACTGATGTTCTTCCGCAGTGCCGACTCCTCCCTGTGCCGTAAATCTCACCTGAAGGGGTGATTCTGGACAAAAACGGTTTTTATCCTTCAGGGATTGATAATAGATATTGTATATTTCCTGAACGAGTTCATCACGGTCATTCTTAAATTTTTCCAATATTGGCCCCAGCAGATAGCCATCTGTAGCAAAAGCATGCCCTCCACAGTTCAATCCCGATTCAATCCTGTATTCGGAGACCCATAAACCTTTTTTAGCCAGGAACTTCCCCTGGATCAATGCTGACCTGTAATCACTTACCTTTAAGGTAATTTTCTTTTTTAACTCTCCGTTTTCATCAGGATAAAAATCATTAAATTTTTCAATATAACTGTACAGCCCCGGATTCATGCCGGCTGATAAAACGAGCGAAGATCTCAGGTTGCTGTTTCCAAAACCTCTCAGGGCGGAATGTGCATCATTGTATTCAACCGGCAGTTTTTGCTTTTTAACATAATTCTCCTTATCCAGTTTTGTCATGATATTTACATCAATGTTCCCAATGGATAAGTTATCTTGGATCCATGCGGATAATTCGGATTTTATATTGCTTTCTTTAATGAACTGGTTGAATTTTTGTTTAACTGCTGAAAGATTTGGCAGCATGTCTATATATTTTTCCAGGTCATTGTTTTTTTCCAGAACAGAATTCTTTAACGAAGCAAATTTTTCTTTTACAATACTTTCAACAAGGTTCAGATAAGATGTAATTCTTTTTGCCCTGAAGTCTTCAATTTTATTCGTAATAGCCTGAAATGGGATATTGAATTTTGAGCTATAAAATTCTCTTAACTTATCCAAAAGCATATCGTCAACCAGGGATATTACAGATGATATACCATATTGGGCTACTTTGACAGGAGTATCAATTGTATAACCTATTCCCATAACAGGGATATGGAAAGTATGTAATAATCTTGTTTCCATATTTTTTATTAAAGTGAATTCGATATATAATTTAGTATTGACATATAAATTTAAGTCTATTAATACTATGTGAATGGAATACCGGGATATTAAACAATCATGAAAAGAAACTTTTTATTCAGGGTACCATCGGGTTACCCGGCAGCGGATTGTACTATTAGTTAAAATATTGATATGAAGAACGGGATTGGATACAATTATATAATTATCAGCACAACACGTTTACGCAATAAAAAGGCTGGCGGTTCATTCCCGACAGCCTTTTTGACAAATTAAAGGTTATTTATAAATCGAATAGATTAATATCTATTGTATTCATAGCCTTTTTGCCTGGGAGAATCACTTTTCGGCCTGGCTTTTTTCACAACGATCTGGCTGTTATCAAATTCACATTCGTCTAATTCCTTAATTGCTTTAATGGCATCGGTCTCGTTTTTCATTTCCACGAAACCAAAACGTTTGGAATTTCCGGTGTATTTATCAATAATGACCTGAGCTGATACTACTTCACCGTGCTCTTCAAATAATTCCTTTAAGTCCTCACTTGTTGTGGAAGAACTTAACTTTGCTACAAAAATGTTCATAATAAAAATTAAATTAGATAAAAAATAATAAAATGGATAGAAGTTGTAGGGAGGCAAATCAAAGTCAGAAGTGCGGTACTATAAAATCTATTCAGGACGCAAAGTTACAAATAATTAGTTTATAAACAAAACAAAAAATTTTTTGGGCTTAGTATGGGGGAATCACTCAGGGTTTAACCTGAAGTCATACCCTGAATATTCTTTGGATAATAAGCTGGTTTTGAAATATTATACTCACCGGGTGATTTGGAGTCGCCCGGTGAGTGCTAATAATAAGATTTTTTGACAGTTAATAAAAAATATGATAACTTTATCTCTAGTTTGACTATACTTCTGTAGGAATATTTTTTTAAGGTTATTATTTCTATATAATTTTCAATGAAATATTTCAGGGGATTTGTTATTAAATTGTTTTCAATAGGATTTCCTTGAGAAAGTATTAAGGTGTGTCATTAAGAAGAATTACCTTAAATCATTTTTAGTGATATTATTTAAGAAAATTATGTTCTATATATTCTCATTAATAAATGATTAAACTTGATAACTCTTGAAATGATGAGAACAAATATAAAAATGTACAGATTAGTATCATCGGTTTTAGTGATATTATCATCGTTTAATATTACCCACTCACAGATGCTGAACTTACCTTTTCCTGAAAAAGTAAGTGATGTTTCATTCAGCCACGATGGTCAATATATTGCAGGTAGTGTAATAAGTTCTTCTAAAGGTGAAACTGTTTTTTTATGGGAGGTATCAGGAGGATTGATAAAAACATTAAAGGAGAGCATAACAAATTTTACGATTAATTGTTTGGACTTCAGTCCGGATGATAAAAATATTTTAATCGGTGGAAGGGTTGAAATGGGACGGATAACAATGTGGGATTTAGAGTATGGGAACGTCAGGAATTTTTATAGCCTACCAACTTTAGCTCCTGTTAATTGTTTATCATTCAGTCCTGATGGTAATTATTTTGTTGCCGGCACCTCTGATAAAATAATACCAGTATGGTCGATTGTATCATACAGGCCAGTAAGAACATTAAAAGGCCATTCAAGAAGTATATTAACTGCGGTTTTTGATCAGGATGGTAAATATCTTTACAGTGGATCAAAAGACAAAAAAATTATTCAATGGGATTTTGAAACAGGAGAACATGCCCGCACACTTCTAGGGCACAATGGTGACGTAACTTCAATAAATATAAGCCCTGACGGAAATTTTCTGGTCAGTGGATCAGAAGATGGTATAATTCATGTATGGGATCTGTCAACTGGCAATTCAATTAGGACGATCACGGCTCATGAAGATCTTGTTACTTCGGTTTGTTTTAGTCCTGATGGAAAATACATCATTAGTTCATCGGAGGATGAAACCTCAAAGATGTTTGAAACATCATCCGGGATATTTGTCAGAAGTTACAGGCATGAAGATGTGATCAATGCTGTAGACATCAGCCCGGATGGTAAATTAATTGCTACTGCATCGGATGATAAAACAATAAAACTTTGGAATAGTAACATAGAAATCAGTTCTGTTGCACAAAGATCAAATGATAGAACGACTGAACCTGTAAGTACTACCGCTAATCCGGATATAATCTGGCAGGTACCTGCCAGGGCAACTGACACAAGTTCCAGCCGGAACTATACAATGCAAGCAATCATTAAATCGGGGACTCAATTAGAAAGTGTCAGCATTTACCATAATTCCATGATCAGGGAGTTAGATTTAACATCTTACATGGCAAAACCATCTGGTGAATATAATCTCACGGTTGAACAGAATTTAATACTTGACAATGGGAATAATAGTATAGTTATAAAAGCTGTAAATAATGCTGGTCCGACTACTTCAGAAATCCGGGCTGTTTATTATTGGCTTCCTGTTATAACCCCGGGTAATGAAGTTTTATGGGAGATCCCATCGAGAGATAATGAAATCACGAATAGTGAAAATTTCAATGTTAAAGTATGTATTAAATCCAGAACAAAGATTAAACAAATTTCTTTATATCTGAATAATAATTTGTGGGCATTCGAAAGAACAGATAATATTTCTCAAACATCTCTTGACTGTACATTAAAATTTGAAAAAGAGATCAATCTTCAGGAGGGAAATAATGAAGTTAAAATTGAAGCAGTTAATGAAGATAATTCAGTGATTACTGACAATCGAACAATTATTTTTCAGGAATATGCTGTAGAAAGACGGCTGGCACTGGTTATCGGAAATAGTAAATATCAACACGGAGATTTTTTACTTAATCCTGTTAATGATGCAATAGCAATGGCTAAAGTTCTGGAATCAGTCGGTTTTGAAGTTGAGAGTTATACGGATGCAGACCAGAAAACTATTAAAATGGCGATGGATAAATTTGGTGATAAACTGGAAAATTATAATGTAGGATTATTCTATTATGCAGGCCATGGAGTGCAGGTCAATGGCAGTAATTATATCATTCCGATTGATGCCAGTTTATATATGGAACAGGATGTTGAATATGACTGTGTTGAGGTTGGAAGAATACTGGGCAAAATGGAGGGTTCAGGGTGTGAGACAAATATTATCATTCTGGACGCCTGCCGGGATAATCCGTTTGAAAGAAGATGGGGTGGAAGAAGTCTTAAAACGCAGGGATTAGCGTTTATGAATGCGCCTTCAGGCTCGATTATTGCATATTCCACCGCGCCAGGTCGGACAGCATCCGATGGTACCGGTGAGAATGGATTATATACCGGTATATTACTGAAATATATACAGGTTCCGGGACTGCAGATTGAGGAAGTATTCAAGAATGTAAGATCAGAGATAGAGGATATATCAGATAAAAAACAAACTCCCTGGGAATCTACTTCATTGAAGGGGAGTTTTTATTTTATTCCCGGGACTGGCCAGCCGCCAGTGTTCAGATGATTGAAGAATGTCAGGTTATTACGGACTCACCCCCTTTGTTTCCCCCCTCTCTCCTGAGAGAGGGGGCAAGGGGGTGAGTATTAATATTTCATCCCCACAACAATAATATCGTCGATCTGTTCAAAATCTCCGCGCCATTCTTCAATTTTTCCATTCAGGATTACCTTTTGTTCTTCCATATTTTTCTCCTGCAGGCTGACCAGAAGTTCCTGGAAAGGCTTGTATTTAAATTTTTTCCCGGCTGGCCCTCCGAACTGATCAGCATATCCGTCAGAAAACATATAGATTGCATCACCCTTCTGAAGATTGATAGTGTGTGTATTGAATTCATTCATCTCATCATAGATAGCAATCGGCATCCTGTCTGCCCTTTGTTCTTTTAATTCTCCACACCGGATAAACCACAGAGGATTATTTGCTCCGGCAAACCAAAGTTTATTCTGTTCATAATTTATCTTACATATGGCGATATCCATACCATCCCTTGTTTCGGAATCGGCATGCCGCTGCTTCAATGAGGTAATAACCAATTCTCTCAGATGGTTCAGGATTTCTCCGGGTTCGGTAATATTATTTTTGTCTACTATCTCATTCAGGAACGATATACCAAGCATACTCATAAAAGAACCGGGCACCCCGTGCCCTGTGCAATCAGCTGCAACAACAATCACTTCACCGTTTTTTCTTTTTACCCAGTAGAAATCCCCGCTAACGATATCCCGGGGTTTAAACAGTATAAAGGAATCCGAAAAACTTTCTTTAAGAATCTCATACGAAGGCAGGAGAGCATTCTGGATCCTCTGGGCATATTTGATACTGTCTGTAATATCCCTGTTCTTGGTTTCAATGACATTTTTTTGTTCGCTGATCTCAACGTTGGCAGCCTCAAGGTTTTTATTCTTCTCCTCGATCACGGATTTTTGCCTTCTGATCTCAGCTGTTCTTTCCAGGACTTTCATTTCAAGTTCGCGGTTCTTCCTGATCAGTTGCCTTTCACGGTATTTTATATAACTGTAAACACCAAGTGCAACAAGGAAGATGACGATGCTGTAAAACCACCACGTTTGCCAGAAAGGTGGATTGATTACAAATGAATAGTCCAGCGGTTCTGATTTGATTTGGTTAACATTTGTGACAACAACATTCAGGGTATATTGCCCCGGTTTTAGTCCTGAATAAGTGATTTCGTTACTGCGGGTAGGAGGTGTAAAATCCTTATCCAGCCCATCCAGAAAAAATTGATACGTAACTTTATCAGGATTGGTGTTTGAGATGGCTACAAATTTGAAAGTAAGATTGTTACTTGAATATGGTAATTCGAGCGCATATGGTACCTCGTACCAGGGTGTAACACTGTCCGATATTTCATTCCAGTTAACATCCTGGTAAAACAGATCAATATCTGTCAGGTGGAGCAGGGGAGAATTCAGACTTAGGTATTCTACTTTCGGATTGTATCTTGTGAGCCCCCCTGTTGTTCCAAACCAGATATTCCCGGATTCATCCTTAAAGGCAGCATTTAATTGATTTTCAAGCCCTTTAAAACCATCTGACCTGTTATAATTTTTCACACCGGATATTTTCTTAAACTTATCCAGGGTCACCCGGTCAAGCCCTCTGTTAGTTGCCACCAGCAGAGTCGAATCATCCTGAAAAATCAACGAATATATATTGTTTGAGCTGAGGATGGTATTGTCTGCAACAAAAGATATGGGCATGCTATCGGCAAGTACATCGAACACAAATAATCCTCCTCCGAATGTCCCGATCCATATATTGCCATCCTTATCTTCTGCCAGTGTATGCAGTTGTTTATAGAATAATCCTTCCATTTCATCATAATCTGTCATTGTCCCTTCGTAGAATTTAGCCAGTCCTCCAAGTGTTGCCACCCAGATATTTCCTGTCTGGTCCATGATGATATGCTGAACCTCATTATTGATCAGCCCGGGATCTGATAATTCACTGATATTAAAAAAACCTGTCCCGTTAAAGATGCTGATTCCGCCTCTTGTACCGCACCATAATAAATCCCGGGATTCATCAATTAGCAGGGAGTTTACATAATTATTAATAAGGCCTTCTTTTTCGGTGAGATAGACAAATTTCTTCCCGTTAAAATAGGCGATGCCATTAGAGGGTGTAGCAATCCAGAAAGAGCCATCCCTTCCAAGAACAATATCATTTATTGATTTATCGGTGATTCCTACATTTTCTCCGTAATGAATAAAATCCGGTACAGGTAGGTCCGGATCCAGGGCATTCAGGCCACCTCCGAGGGTTGCGATCCAGATATTTCCGTTAATATCCTGCTCAATACTTGAAACGAGATTATTTGATAATCCGTCATATTCAGAATAATGAGCAAAATGGTCACCCCCATACCTGCATATACCATTCCCGAAAGTACTGAACCAGATGTTTCCCTCATAGTCTTCCAGGATCTCATAAACCTGGTTTCCGGGCATGCCAAGTGAATCGGAAAAGAAAATCATCCTGTTTTCTTTTAATTTAATAGCACCTTTTGTACCGGTTCCAAACCAGAGATTTCCTTTTGAATCTGCCAGGATAGACCAGATTACCTCATTTTTCAAACTTACACTTTCGGACAGGGATTTTATTTTGCCGGTTCCTTCTCCTTCATTCATGATACAAAAAGCTCCTGCATCAATAGATCCTACCCACATATTGCCTGAAGCATCCTCCTCCATACAGATAATTCTTGTTGCAGGAATATTGATTTGTGGCAGCAGGGTTTCTATCACAATTGAGGTATCCCTAGGCGTAAGTATATTGATACCCTGTCCATAAGTACCGGCCCATATCCTTCCACGTGTATCCTCATATAGGGAAAAGATAAAATCTGAGCTCAGCCCGTTATCACTGTCATACCTTTCTGTTATGAGAGTATCTTTTTTAATTTGGCGGATGCGGAGCAATCCCGAACTCCTTGTCCCGATCCAGATATCTCCCTGTTTATCCTCAAGAATACATAAAATGGGATCCCCATACAATTCAGGTATATTTTTAAAACCGCTTATACTAATACCGTTAAACAGGTTTAGTCCGTCATCAGTACCGATCCAGATATTACCATGGCGGTCTTCAGCAAAAGCCCGGACCGAATTACTGAACAATCCATCATTGGTTGTATAGGAATGAAATTCTTTTCCCTCGAAACGTATCATTCCTCCTCCCTGGGTTCCCAGCCATATGATACCTCTCGAATCCTGGAACATAGTTAATACAGAAGAATTAGGCAATCCTTCCTGGATAGAAAAAATATTAAAATTATTTTGTTGTGAGAACAGAGAAGTTTTGATCAGGCAGAATAAAAGTAAACAGGTGATGGTGAAGTGGCGGTTCATATTTTCATTGATTTCACACCATTCACGTGCATAGATTATTCTATATCTTCTTTCCTGATAAATATAAACTGCCCACCCTCATCACCGGTATTCTTGATCGGTTCAAATTTTGGTGATTGTTCCGAATTATTGATCACCGGGATTTTTATAGCTCCGTAAAGCTGACTGGCATCAAAGAATTTCCTGTCATTGGTTTGCAGGGCTTTCAGCACATAATATGCAAAAACAGAATGCCCTTCACGGCCACCATCCATAACCGGTTCATTTCCACCGGAAGTAATAGCACTCCTTGAAATTTTGTTATGTACGGTATTATAATATCTCTCAGAATCTTCAAAGGGGATAGATACAGTCTTACCCCTGAAGATGTCACCGCTGAAACAGGCATCGGAGATCAGCAGGGTAATAATTTGCAACGGATGATGTGGTGGCATCTGCAGGGACCCAGAATCCCTTATCAAGGTTCCTGACATATTCACCATGGCCAGAGTAATAGATCAGCACGTTATCATTATCCTGCGCTGATTTCATCAGCCACTCAAAAGCTTTAATGATGTTTTCCCTGGATGCCTCCTCGTCATATAAAGTCTTAAAATGGTCAACCTTATAATTTGTCTCGAGTGTTTGTTTAATAGTCTGGGCATCTCTCACAGCATTGTTGAGCGGTTGCCATGCTCCCGAATATTTATCGATTCCGATGATCAGGGCATAATAATCCCCGATGATCATTTCCTGTTCTTCTAGGGCCACATTCAGCCCGCTCAAGGGATCTGCCGTACCTCTTGTTTTTTTAGGATCCTTGGAGAGGTTCAAAGACTTATAGGTACTTTCACCTGATTGTGAGAATGCTGTAAATGTGATGAAAACAAAGGTGAAAAGAAGGAAGAATGTTTTTGTTTTCATTTTATTAAATATTTAAAATCTTATACGAAAAAAAAGTTGTTTTGTTTTGATAAGTTTCCTGTTAAAAATTTAAAATATAACCAATATTCATGCCACCGTAAGAATTGGGTGTTACAATAAAACTTTTCCTGAGTAAAACTTCAGAATCATCAGGTTTCCTGGAATTTGAGATTCCTTTCGCTGCCACCCAGACCACATCACTGAACCATACGGCCGCTCCCAGTCCCGTAAAGATATAGAACTGATGATTTGCTGAGTTAGCTTTATTATACAGGTTATCAAAATCGTCACGGTCAGGAGATGTATTATAATCATCATAATACTTATCTGATTGGAATCTCTGGAACATTCCGTATCCCACCAGCCCATAGGCCAGGATGGTTTTATAATAGGGTTTGATTGCTGCTGTCCTGGTATTGGTCACAAATATATCCCCCAGTCCGGGTACCGGGACAGATAGCAGTGCATATGCTGCTCCTCCGGGCTCTTCTGTAATGGATGAGATATTGACGATAGCCTTGATCCGTCCGACCTCATCCACATCCTCGAAGATATCCCAGATAATCCTTTTCTTCTTCCCACCTTTAATACCGGGCCCAATATCTCCGGTAGTTGTCTGTGGATAATAATAAAAATCTTCATCATCGACAAATGCCAGTTCTATTTCAAAGCGTTCAACAGGTGAGGCATGCAGGATATCGTAATAGACCACCACTTTGGTTCCTTCCATTTCGACTGCTTCAAACATTACATTGTCTACCCTGGCTTTGCTATCCTGTGCTGATAAGGAGAAGGTAAACGAACATGAAAGAAACAGTATGAAAAAAGGAACAGATTTATATTTCATCGCCAATGATTTTGAGATCGTTATCAAAATTAAATAAAAATAAGATGAAATGAAAATTAATTGGTTCCTGGTTCCTTGTTGTTGGTTCCTGGCGGGTTTGTGTTTGGGCATTGGGAACTGGATAAAAGTTGGAGTAAGGGAAGGATAAGATGTTTTTATCAATTAAAATGACTTTCAGTCTTTTTGAACTTCAGTCTTGCAGATTTGCAGACTCGCAGACTTGTGAACTTGCAGACTTGCAGACTTGTGGACTTGCAGACTTGCAGACTTGCAGACTTGCAGACTTGTGGACTTGCAGACTTACATACCTGATAACTTTCCAAACAGTCTAAAAGACTTTTTTCACCCAATAAAAAATAAACTGCTTGATTATTAAAAAGATATTATATAACTTGTATCATATAATCAAAAATCCGGGCAATTAATTTTTCCAGGCAATAAGCCCTAAACCTTAAATCATGAAAAAATCCATGCTCCTTCCCGTTCGAAGTTCAATAATTACTTTTATGACTCTGGTATTCTCCCTGCTTTTTATTTTAAGCTTAAACATGCGTGCTAAACCGGAAATCCTGCTGATTATCACTTGGGATGATACGGATTTAGCTGACAGATGTATTAACATTGGTAATTATACAGATGAGATCTCCGTGACAGGTGATAATCCGATTACCTGGGGATCTCCAAGTCCTCCGAATAATCCAATAACAGAAGCTCCTGGCTTCGAAAGCAATTTCCCCAACTGGCTGAACGCTACACCGAACGGCCGGATACTAAATCTATCCGGCACACCAACAGGTGCTGGCACATATGTATTTCTAGCCTGGGTGAAAGATGCATCAATGGGAAATCCTGTCTCAAGACAGTTTACATTTACCATTTATCCTTTAAGCGTCGGGGGATCCATATCAGGGGGGAGCACACCCATCTGTGAGGGATCAGGGACAGGCAATATGACGTTAAACGGAAATACCGGTAATAACCTTACATGGCAAAAACAGCTTAATGGAGGTGGATGGACGGATGCAGGAAATACATCCACAACATATTCTGAGACACTATCATCCGGAGGGACGTGGGACTACAGGGTGGAGGTACAGAGCGGTACATGCCCTGTTGCATATTCAACCATTCAGACGATAAAGGTGGATACTATTCCCGATGCATCAGGTACTCTAAATAATACAAATACTATCTGCAATAATGGCACATGTAATATTACACTGAAGTCCACTGTCAATTCAACCATTTTTAACTATACCGTAACCAGTACACCTGCTACCGGGTATAACTGGACCGCTTCAAAGGATCCTGTTGCCGGGTCGATTACAGACTCTGATGCAGACGGAAGCGAGACATTATCCAGGCAACTCGAACATGATCACAATGCTCCGGTAACGGTCACCTATACTATCACACCAATTGGACCCAGGACAACAGCTTGTACAGGATCTCCCATTACTAGGGATGTTGTTGTGAATCCTCCAGGACAGGTCAATGATCCCATCGACCAGGTAGTGTGCAATGGTGCCTCCACGACCACAGTAACTTTCACCACAGCCAATACCGGAGGCACAACCACATATGCATGGACGAATGATAATACAACAATTGGGTTGTCTGACAACGGATCAGGAAATATAGGCTCCTTTACTGCAGTCAATACAGGCACATCGCCTGTAGTAGCAAACATAGAGGTAACTCCCACCTTTTCCAATGGAGGAGTCAATTGTGAAGGAACTCCCAAAACATTTAAAATAACGGTTAATCCTTCCGGTCAGGTTAATGATCCTATAGACCAGGAGTTATGTACCGGTGTCAACATAATGCCGGTAAACTTCAGTACAAACAATACAGGAGGTACAACCTCATATTCATGGACGAATAATAATACATCCATTGGACTAGCTGCCAACGGATCAGGAAATATTGGTTCTTTCATTGCAGTGAATACAGGTACAACGCCTCAGGTGGCCAATATTTCTGTAACGCCCACCTTTTCGAATGGAGGTGTTGATTGCGCAGGATCAGCAAAATCATTTTCAATTACCGTCAATCCCATACCGGCTACACCCTCATCGACGGCCATAGATCTGATGCTGGTTTTGGATATTTCAGGCAGTATGGGCTTAAGAGCCGATCCTGGTAATCCTAGTGATACGGATACCAAACTTGAGAAGCTGCAGGAAGCAGTGCACACCTTCCTGGCAACTTATATGGACTATGTGGAATGTGATGACCGGGTGGGGTTGGTTTACTTTGAAGATAATGTGGATAATTCTCAATCTTCCCTTGTTTATCTGCCACCCAATGTCAATGATATTGTGACGGATGTATACGGAAAAACTGACGGCGGATGGACGGCGATGGGAGGCGGATTGCAGGTAGCAATTGACACCCTGCTGGATAATGTGATCGGCCACAGGCAGAACATCATCCTGGTAACCGACGGGGAACAAAATGTTAATCCTATGGTTAATCCCGTTTCCCTGATCATTGAAAATATAATTCCTCCTCCGATTGGAGGAAATTCCACAACGAATCCCCACGGCCGTCAAATCAGGGAGGAAGACCAGATTGAGATCTATACCATTGGGATTAATGCCTATAATCCTTATGATCAGCTCTTGGAAAATATTGCAAATACAACCGGCGGAGTTCCGTATCTCGAACCCACAGATAATTCATATGTTTTTGCCAGTTACCTGACCCAGAGTTTTATTGAAATGCTCAGGGATGCCAGTCCCCAATTGGTCGATTACAGATTCAATACGATGAATTCCTCCGAACAAATCGAGGTATTCAATGTGGAACGCGGCATTGACCATCTTTTGCTAAGAGTCAACGGCAATGATAATATTTCGGAGCTTGGATTCAGCGTTGAGAAAGAAAACATAAATTTAACCGAATGTTGTGGTAGGTTAATCCAGGAAGACCATTTCTACATTTACTCCATTGACCTACCGGTAACCGTGAACG
>Ga0111176_1041_pt1 | contig 32784 bp, 21 predicted proteins | sample DeeMarSWOR324_28_FD_80229 | JGI IMG/M metagenome (GOLD analysis project Ga0111176, IMG submission 80229) | Bacteroides sp. SM23_62_1 | reverse complement strand
AAATCTTCCCCGGCAAGGAGCCTGTCGCGTATCTGTATAGTCTTGTTGTATGCTTTCAGGGTATCATCCGGCGAGGCATACTCGTCACAACGGATCAGGATATGGCTGGTGTGTATATCATATTGAGCCCTTTTAAAAGCTTCTTCAACAAGTACCTGAACCTCCTCTTTATCACTTAAGTATGGCTTTGCCAGCTGTTTTTTATAGCCATTAAATTCACGTAAAAATGATTCCGTCGTATCAAGACCCAGTTCCTCTGCTTCGATAACTTTGAGTTTGAAATTGATAAAAAGTTCAAGATATTCTTCAACAGATTGTTGTTCAACTGATGGATTACTGTTGTTTTTGTGATATATACGTTCAAATTCTTCCAATGTGATATTTCGGTTGTGGATTGTCATGAGGATTTCATCCTGGTCGTCCTGTGATTGTCCCAAAAGGGGAAAAACGGTTAGAAATGTAATCAGGATTTTTTTAATCATGATTTGAGATTTTAATTCTTTAATAACGTATAAGAATGGATATTATTACCGGCTGTAATTTGGGGCTTCACGTGTGATTGTAACATCATGTGGATGACTTTCAATAACACCCGAGCTTGTTACCCTGATAAATTTTGCTTCCTGAAGTCTGGCGATATTTTCTGCACCACAATATCCCATACCTGCTCTCAGGCCACCAATCATCTGGTAGATTACTTCCGACATGTTGCCTTTGAAGGGCACCCTGGCAGTAATTCCTTCGGGAACCAGTTTTTCGATATCATTTTCCATATCCTGGAAGTACCTGTCTTTTGATCCCTGCTGCATGGCTTCAATAGATCCCATCCCACGGTAAGATTTATATTTTCTTCCGTTGTAAATGATTGTTTCACCGGGAGATTCTTCAACTCCTGCGAACATGGTACCGGTCATAATGGAATAGGCGCCGGCAGCGATTGCTTTGGTGATATCTCCCGAATAGCGAATACCGCCATCGGCAATAACAGGAATTCCGCTACCTTTGATGGCACTGGCAACATCGAAGATGGCTGTTAATTGTGGTATTCCAACTCCTGCGATAACCCTTGTTGTACAGATTGAACCGGGGCCAATACCCACCTTTACTGCATCTGCACCAGCCTTGACCATATCTTTGGCTGCATCAGCCGTTCCAATATTCCCGGCTACAATGTCAACATCCGGAAATTCCTTCTTGGCCCTTTTCAGCATGTCCAGAACACTTTTTGTATGACCATGGGCTGTATCAATCACAATAGCATCAACATCTGCTTCCACAAGTGCAGCAACCCTGTCAAGTCCATCTGTTGCAACACCCACTCCGGCGGCTACGCGGAGTCTCCCCTGGGGATCTTTGCAGGAATTAGGCCTGTCTTTTGATTTGGTGATATCTTTATAGGTGATAAGGCCAATCAGGCGGTCCTCTCCGTCAACGACCGGCAGTTTCTCTATCTTATGTTCCTGTAAAATCTCCGCTGCCTTGACCAGGTCAGTTTTCTGAGTTGTGGTAATGATGCGTTCGGTAGTCATCACTTCTCTGACCGGCCTGTTCATTGCTGTCTCAAACCGCAGGTCACGGTTGGTGACAATCCCTATTAATTTCTTATCGCTATTGACAACCGGAATGCCTCCGATTTTATATTCCTGCATCAGGTTTAGTGCTTCAGCAATGGTGCCATCTTCTTGAATAGTAATCGGATCAAGAATCATAATATTTTCAGCCCTTTTAACTTTTCTAACCTGTTTGGCCTGTTCATCAATATTCATATTCTTATGGATCACGCCGATCCCTCCCTCCCTGGCAATAGCTATGGCAAGGTCAGCCTCTGTTACGGTATCCATTGCTGCAGAGACAATCGGGATATTCATCACAATATTCCTGGAAAACATTGTTTTTAAATCAACATCCCGTGGTAATACTTCAGAATAGGAGGGCAAAAGAAGGACATCATCGAATGTGAGTCCTTCAGATATAATTTTCTGATCCTCAAAAGTCATGGCTCATAATTTTTGGTTAGTCTAAAATTGTGCGAAAATACAAAAAAATGTCGATATTGTGTCAATGGATTCGATCCGAAAATCCATTGATACAACATGAATATTTATCAGCAAATACTCGGCAAATACTGGGGTTATAAAGAATTTCGACCGTTACAGGATGAGATCATCAAATCCATCGCTGCAGGCCGGGATACGCTGGGATTGATGCCAACCGGTGGCGGTAAATCCATCACATTTCAGGTTCCGGCACTGGCGAAGGAGGGGATATGCCTGGTTATCACCCCCTTAATTGCTCTTATGAAAGATCAGGTTGATAAACTGAATCAACGTGATATCAGGGCTATTGCTGTCCATTCTGGTATGTCCCGCGATGAGATTGATGTTACCCTGGACAATGCCATCTATGGAAATTATAAATTCCTCTATATTTCACCTGAAAGAATCGGAACCGAGATTTTCAGGGTCAGACTGGAAAAGATGAATGTGGACCTGATTGCCGTGGATGAAGCACATTGTATCTCCCAATGGGGATATGATTTCCGTCCTTCTTATTTGCGAATTGTTGAATTACGTGAATATCTCCCGGAGGTTCCCTTACTTGCACTTACAGCAACAGCTACTCCGGAGGTGGTGGAAGATATTCAGGATAAATTGAAATTCAGACAGAAAAATGTACTCAGGATTACCTTTGAGAGGAAAAACCTCGTATACAATGTCAGAACAACAGAAAACAAACAAAAATATTGCCTGCGGATGGCGGGACAGCTCAAGGGTAGCGGTATTATATATGTGCGAAGCCGTAAAAACACAAGAGAATTAGCCCTTTATCTTCAGCAGAACGGTATCTCATGTGACTATTATCATGCCGGACTGACCCACCCGGTCAGAAACAGGAAACATCATGAATGGATGACCGGCAGGATCAGAATCATGATCGCAACAAATGCCTTTGGTATGGGCATCGATAAAGCAGATGTCCGTTTTGTGATTCATTATGATCTTCCTGATTCCCTTGAGGAGTACTTCCAGGAGGCAGGCCGTGCTGGAAGGGATAATAAAATTGCGCATGCCATACTGCTGTTCAATGATGGAGATAAATCAAGAGCAGAAAAACGAATAGCTACAAACTTTCCAGAGCCTGATGTAATAAAACAAATATACAGGGCTCTTGGTAATTATTTCCAGTTACCCATCGGGGCAGGCAAAAACCAGGTTTTCGACTTTAACGTGGCCGAATTTGCATCACGATACAGTAAAAATATCCTGGTTATTTACAGCAGTCTTAAAATACTTCAGATGGCTGGCTACATTGAACTGACAGAAGAGATATTTAATCCACCAAAAATAAAGTTCCTGACAGGAAGAGATGAACTTTACAGGTTTCAGCTGGCAAATGAGGATTTTGATACCTTTATTAAATTATTGCTGCGAACATATACAGGGGTGTTTACGGAATACGTCACAATATATGAAGATTCCCTCGCCCGGAAAGCGGGTGTAGGGATAGAGGTGATTGTTGAATATCTTAAAAGGCTCAATAGTATGGGTATTATCCGGTATCTTCCGCAAAAAAGGACACCTGTGATTATATTTACCGAAGAAAGATTGGATGTTAAAGATCTGAGAATATCCAGGGAGCATTATAAAGACCGTAAAGACCGTTATATAAAAAGGATCCATGAAGTAATCCGGTATGCATCTGACGACAGGACATGCAGAAGTGTATACTTCCTGAAATATTTTGGTGAAAAGAAGGTAAATCGTTGTAATCAGTGTGATGTTTGCCTTCGTAAAGAAGAACTCAATCTCGATAAGTATGAATTCGAACAGATTGAGAATGAAATAAGTGACCTTCTTACCGGCAAATACATGTCGATGGAAGAACTGGCTAATTCAGTTACAGGGGGAGAAAATAAAGCACTCCACGTAATCAGGTGGCTGCTGGATAATGACAGGTTGATGCTGAATAAAGATCATACGCTGAAATTAAAAAGGGAAAAGCAAAAAAAAAGAAACAGTAAGACATAAAATTAAAGCCCACGACTTCATAGGCTGTGTGAAAAGGCTCTTTTTTTGTTTCGCGCAGATTCAGCAGATTTAAAACGAAATTTCGCAAAATTTAATGCGCTGATTTTAAATATCTGCGAAATCTGCGGCATAATCTGCGATTATCTGCGAGAAGCCTTTAAGAACTTTGCACACAACCTCCTCGGTCGTGGCAAATATTATTAATAACTGACTCCAAAGTGCTGGAATGGTATCGTAAATTTTATATTTTTCATGTTTCAATCTACCATCACCAAGGAAGAGATACGGCAGCTTCCGAGGAAAACCTTCGAAGGCATGATCACTGTTATCGACAATATTCCTTCTTTCGAAAAATATTTTCCGGTTATTCAGAAAGAAAAATTGTGGGGATTTGATACAGAGACCAGGCCAACTTTCAGAAAGGGTATAATGAACAAACCTGCAATGGTACAGTTTGCCAACCGGACACATGCATTTTTATTCAGGTTGAACCGGATAGGATTACCTGATCGAATGGCTGATATAATTGCAGATCCCGGGATAATCAAAGTAGGAGTGGCATTGCATGATGATTTAAATGACCTTGCTATGCATCGTGAAATAGTGCCTGATGGATTTATTGACCTGCAGAAATATGCCACCAAATTTGGAATTGAATCGAAAGGGCTAACCAAGCTGACAGCGATTGTGTTGAATTTCAGGATATCCAAATCACAACAAACATCAAACTGGGAAAACAACCTGTTATCACAGGCACAACTGGTTTATGCAGCGACTGACGCGTGGGTCTGTTATGAGATTTATAAGCGGCTCCGTAGTTTCGAGTCGTGAATCGTGAGTCGTGAATCGTGAGTCGTGAGTCATGAGTCGTGAGTCGTGAATCGTGAGTTGTGAGTTGTAGGTCTTGAGTGGGGTATCGTGAGTGGAATGCTTATTACTCAATCCTCTGTGCTCAACACTCAGAATTCAGCACTCAGAGCTTTAACTATTAACGATGGCTGAAAAAATACGTATTATTCTTAAATCGGGTAAAGATCAATCAATTCGACGGTTTCATCCCTGGGTATTTTCAGGAGCCATCAAGAAAATCCATGGATTTCCCTCGGAAGGTGACCTGGTTGAGGTCTATTCAAATAAAGACGAATTCCTTGGTGCAGGCCATTATGCGAATGGTTCGATTGCTGTGAGAATAATCTCATTTAAGCCGGTTGATAATGTACATAAAACCATTCAGCAAAATATTTCTGCAGCATATAAATGCAGGGAGGAGATCGGATTGACTGATCATCCTGAAATCAATGTATTCAGGATGGTTAACGGGGAGGGAGATGGCCTGCCGGGGCTTATCATCGATTATTATAATGGTACTGTTGTGACACAGTTCCATTCAACAGGTTTATTCAGGGAAATAGACGGAGTCGTTGAAAGCTTAAAAAATATCGTGGGTAAAAAATTAACAGGTGTTTATAATAAAAGTTCTTCGACGCTCACAGGGTTGGAAGGAACCAGGATCCTTGATGGATATCTTCTTGAAAGTGCCGGAGATAAAGAGGTCATCGAATATGGAAATACATTCATTATTGATTGGGAAGATGGACAGAAAACGGGCTTTTATATTGATCAGAGGGAGAACAGGAAATTGCTTGGAACGATGTCTGCCGGGAGATCTGTTTTAAACCTGTTCGGATATACAGGAGGTTTTTCTGTTTATGCACTCAGGGGAGGTGCAAAAGTTGTTCATACGGTCGACAGTTCATCAAGGGCTATTGAACATGCAAATCAGAATGTTCAAAAAAATATTGGACATAATGCGGAACATAAAACATTTGTTGAAGATGTTTCATCTTTTCTTCAAAATACAACAGATAAATATGATCTGATTATTGCGGATCCTCCCGCATTTGCGAAACACCAGCATGTTCTTGCCAATGCTCTCCAGGGATACAAAAGACTGAACACCAGGATTTTTGAAATCATTAATCCCGGAGGTATTGTTTATACTTTCAGTTGTTCCCAGGTTGTAAGCAGGGAAAACTTCAGGAAATCAGTCTTTGCGGCTGCTGCAAATGCCGGCCGTAAAGTTCGTATCCTGTACCAGCTCTCCCAGCCTCCCGACCATCCTGTCAGCATCTATCACCCGGAAGGGGAGTATTTAAAGGGTCTGGTGCTGTACGTTGAATAAACTATCAGAATGTGGGGCTATGTCACAACTTCAATTTAAGGCTTCACGCAGAGCACGCAAAGTTTTCGCAAAGACTGCAAAGTGTTGGTTAACAGACACGTATTCTTTGCATACTTCATGCTTTCTTGGCGATCATTGCGTGAAATATTAGTTGTGACATAGCCTCTTTTCTGTTTTATCCATCGTCGGGGGCTACTGGTTAAAACTACCGAGTTCTCCGGACAGGCGGCAGCACTCAGTATTCAGAACTCAGAACTCAGAACTCTTGTTTAGCCCAGGCTCAGCCTTCTTCATACAACCGGCAGCTATTCCTCAAAGGTTTTTCATCGACAATTGTATCCTTTTTCTTTCAACATCCACAGACAGGATCTTTACTTTAACGTGTTGATGGATCCTGACAACTTCTGAAGGATTGGATACATACCTGTCGGCCATCTGTGATATGTGGACCAGTCCGTCCTGTTTCACACCAATATCAACAAAAGCTCCGAAATTGGTAATATTCGTTACAATTCCCGGTACAATCATGCCTTCTTTCAGATCCTCGATTGAATGGATTTCTGCGGAAAATTCAAATACTCTGATGAACATTCTGGGGTCACGGCCCGGTTTTTCCAGTTCGGCCATGATATCTTTTAATGTTGGAAGGCCGGCTTTTTCAGTAACATATTGATCAAGTTTTATTTTCTTATGGAGATCAGGTTGATTTATTAAATCAGCGATGGAGCAATCCAGGTCACTGACCATTTTTTCTACAATATGATAGCTTTCAGGATGTACTGCACTGTTATCCAGCGGATGTTCACCATCTGTGATTCTCAGAAAACCCGCAGATAGTTCGAAAGCTCTTGCTCCCAGACGTGTTACATTCATCAATTCATGCCTGGAATGAAAGGAGCCATGCTGGTCACGATAGGTTATAATACTCTGTGCCAGTTGAGGGCCCAATCCGGAAACATATGTGAGCAGGTGGCTGCTGGCAGTATTCAGATGGACACCAACAAGGTTGACACAGCTTTCAACTTCCATATCCAGGCTTGTCTTTAATTTGTTCTGATCAACATCATGCTGATATTGCCCGACACCGATTGATTTGGGATCAATCTTCACGAGTTCAGCCAGTGGATCCATCAGCCTCCGCCCGATTGAAACTGCTCCACGAACAGTAACATCATACTCAGGAAATTCATCCCGCGCAACTTTGGATGTAGAATAGACTGACGCCCCACTTTCGTTCACAACAAAAACCTGGATATCATGGTCAAATCGAATCCTCTTGATAAAGCTTTCTGTTTCCCTGCTTGCGGTTCCATTGCCAATGGCAATGGCCTCAACATGGTAGGTGTTGACCAGGGATTTCATTTTCTTTGTGGCCAGAATCTTATCATTATGGGGTGGATTGGGATAGATCGTCTCATTGTGCAGCAATTGCCCTTCGCTGTCAAGACAGACTACTTTACATCCTGTCCGGAAGCCAGGATCAATTGCCAGTACTCTTTTTTGTCCCAGGGGAGGTGCAAGAAGCAGTTGCCTGAGATTATTCGCAAAAACCTTAATTGCTTCATCATCAGCCCTTTCTCTGGCAAGTTGCCTGAACTCAGATTCAATGGAGGGAAATATGAGCCGTTTATATGAATCTCTTACTGCCATGCTGACATGATCTGAGGATGGTTGTGCCTCTTTCACAAATATTTTCTCCAATATTTTGATCGCTTCGTCATCATCAGGCCCGATCCTGACTTTCAGGAAACCTTCTGATTCCCCCCGGAAGATAGCAAGGATCCGGTGTGAAGGACACCTTTTTAAGCTTTCATCGAAAGTATAGTAATCTTTATATTTGATTCCTTCATTTTCCTTTACTTTAATGATACGGGATGAAATTGCAGATTGCCTGAAAAACAACCTTCTGATATCATTCCGGGCATGTTTATCTTCACTGATCCATTCAGCAATTATATCCCTTGCACCCTGCAAAGCATCGTCATGAGTCGGCACCTTTTCTGAAATAAATTCTCCGGCTTTACGCCGGATATCTTCCTCTTTCTGCAGGATAATGATTTTTGCAAGCGGTTCAAGGCCATTATCCCTCGCCACTGATGCCCTTGTCTTTTTCTTTGGCCTGTAAGGTAAATAAAGATCCTCCAGTTCTGCAAGTGTACCGGCACTGTTGATCTGCTGTCTTAGCTCATCTGTCAGCTTACCCTGTTCTTCAATGCTCCGTAATACAGTATCCCGCCGCTTATCCATATCCAGTAATTTATTGTACTGGACCTGAATCTCTAGGATCTGTGTCTCATCCAGGCTGCCGGTAGCTTCTTTACGGTAACGGCTTATAAATGGAATTGTGGCACCTTCAGAGAGTAATTCAAGTGTGTTGGCTACTTTCCATACTTCTATATTAAGTTTCCCGGATATAAGCTGAAAATATTTACTATTTAATTCATTACCAGACATTTAAAATATAATTGTAAGATTATGTTACTGGTTCAAAGGTAGTGATTTAAAGATTTTGAGGCTAACTTACAACTTGCATTTCCCTGAGAAAAGGGGATATCATTTTTCAGGATCAGGGCATATTAAAATATTTCGGCTGGAAAAGTGACATCTGTTCTGCCAATGCTGGTATGAGATTGCCGGCTGGAAAAGTGATAAGCTTTCTACCAGAGCTGGCATGAATATCCCGGCTGGAAGGTGACAAATTTTCAACCAGCGCTGGCATGAATGTCCCGGCTGGAAGGTGACAAATTTTCTACCAGAGCTGGCATGAATGTCCCGGCTGGAAAGCCGGGCTCTACATGACATATCCCAACTTAACAAAAGGTTCGACTAAAAGTCGAACCACCATTGAAATAATTTATATGGTCGGCCGACTTTCAGTCGGCCATTATTTCATAATCAGCAACTTGTAGAGCCCGGCTTTCCAGCCGGGACATTCAAACCATCAGCGCTATTGTAATATCCGGCCATACAGCCGGGACATTCAAACCATCGTTGCTATTGTAATATCAGGCTTTCCTGCCCGGATAACAGTACTATAATTTTAATATACTAATACAGGTAAAATTATTTATAGAAAAAACTAAATTTGCAGTTACGATGGATGGAAAAAGGCTCACAAGGTCCAATAATCGCGTAATCGCCGGTGTCTGTGCCGGGATTGCCGAATGGCTGGGATGGGATATCGCCCTTGTAAGGATTTTATACCTTGTGTTATCCATTCTTAGTGCTGCCTTCCCCGGTATGCTGGTTTATATAATTCTATGGATTGTGATGCCACCACAGGATACTTATTACAACTAAGAATGTATTTAAAACAATCATTCGCTATAATTAGTATTCGGCGGTTAATTAGTAGTTAATTCAGTAGTTAATTTGGTAGTGTTTCAGTAGTTAATTCGGTAGTCATTAAGTTGTCATTATATACATTATAAGTGTTTTTAGAATCAAGGTCATCCTGAACTTGTTTCAGGATCTTCTTCTAAATTACCCAGTCATCCTGAAGAGCGAAGCCTTCCTTTAAGGAGGCAAGCGATTTCAGGATCTTCTTCATTCTAAGTTAAAGTATCTTTTATTCAATTGTTATTTAAACTACCATTTGTCTTTAGAATCATGTCATCCCGAGGGAACGAAGTGACCGGGGTACCTCGACGGATCTGATAAAACTTCTTTTGTGAACTGTATTTAACAATCTTCCGGATTTTCACTATGTTTGTATATCCGATTATAAATCACAAAACTATGGATACACAATTGATCCGGGTTGGCAGGTACATTCTGGTGATCCTGCTCGCAGACCTGGTAATTTCCTGTTCAAACCGTCAAACATCTGTTGACATGACACCGCCGATCGCAGATAAAAAACCAAAGGAATTAACTATTCATAATGATACCAGGATCGATGACTATTTCTGGTTAAAGGACAGAGATAATCCTGAAGTAATTGATTATCTGAAGGCTGAAAATGAATATACGGATGCCATCATGAAAGATACGGAAAAGCTCCAGGAAAAGCTTTATAATGAGATTATTGGCCGTATCAAGCAAACGGATGAATCCGTGCCTTACAGGAACAGGGGTTATTATTACTATACAAGGTTTGAAGAGGGAAAAGAATATCCCATTTTTTGCAGAAAAAAAGGGAGTATGGACGCAGAGGAGGAAGTCCTTTTAAATGTGAATGAGATGGCTGAGGATTATGATTACTTCCAGGTTGCCGGCTTTACCATAAGTCCGGATAATATGAAGATTGCCTACGGTGTTGATACTATCAGCAGAAGAAAGTATACAGTTTATTTTAAGGACCTTGCGACAGGTGAGATCTATCCTGATGCTATCCCGCTGACAACCGGCGGAGCTTTCTGGGCAAACGATAATAAGACTGTTTTTTATACACAAAAAGATGATGAGACGTTAAGACCTCAAAAGATTTTCCGTCATGTGCTTGGAACCCCCGTTGAATCTGACGTCCTGATATTTCATGAAGAGGATGAGACATACAGTACTTATGTTTATAAGACCAAATCGGAACAATATATGATGATTGTATCCTCCAGCACACTGTCTGATGAGTATAAATTTCTTAATGCAGATGATCCGATGGGGGAATTTACAGTCATGCAGCCACGTGAGAGGAACCTGGAATATTCCGTAGATCATTACAAAGACAAGTTTTACATTGTGACCAATTTGGAAGCTAAAAACTTCAGATTGATGGAGACACCGGTAAGTAATCCCGGAAAGGAAAACTGGAAGGAAGTAATCGCACACAGGGATGACGTTTACCTCGATGATATAGAAATTTTCGCAGAGTTCCTTGTTGTTGAGGAACGTAAAGATGGTCTTAATCAACTCAGGATCATAAGGTGGGATGATGGCACGGAGCATTATCTAGACTTTGGTGAAGAGGATTATGTTGCAAGCGCCTCTACCAATCCTGAATTTGAAAGTAAATGGTTACGGTATAATTACAGTTCTCTGACAACTCCCAGTTCTGTATATGATTACAATATGGAAACTCAGGAGAAGAAACTTCTCAAACAACAGGAGGTTGTCGGGGACTTTGATCCTTCCAATTACGAGGCGAAACGTTTGTATGCACCTGCAGGCGATGGTGTAAAAATACCGATATCACTTGTATACAGAAAGGGAACCAGCCTGGATGGGAGCAATCCGCTATTGTTATATGGTTACGGATCATACGGTCATACCATAGATCCATATTTTAACTCTGTACGGCTGAGTCTTCTGGATCGTGGATTTGTTTATGCAATTGCCCATATCCGTGGTAGCCAGATATATGGAAGACAGTGGTACGAGGATGGGAAATTGTATAAGAAGATGAATACATTCACCGATTTTAACGCATGTGCTGAATATCTTATTGAACTGAAGTATACCAATAAAGACAAGCTTTTTGCCCAGGGAGGGAGTGCAGGAGGATTACTGATGGGCGCCATTGTTAATCTTCGTCCTGATCTTTATAAGGGCATTATAGCAAATGTCCCGTTCGTTGATGTGGTGACCACCATGCTTGATGAGGATATCCCGCTGACAACAAGCGAATACGATGAATGGGGGAATCCTAACGAGAAAGGGTATTATGAATATATGCTGTCTTATTCTCCATATGATAATGTCGAAGCGAAAGACTATCCTGCCATGCTTGTCACCACCGGATTACATGATTCCCAGGTCCAGTACTGGGAACCCGCCAAATGGGTGGCTAAACTGAGGGATATGAAAACCGATAATAATATTTTGTTGCTTCATACCAATATGGAAGCCGGCCACGGTGGTGCATCGGGAAGGTTTGAAAGATACAGGGAGACTGCAATGGAATATGCATTCATGTTTAAGCTATTGGGAATCAAAAAGTAAACACGCTGAAAATCTATTATTTGTTAACCACAGAGAACACGGAGTGATAACAGAGTTAACTGAGAAATGCAGCTAATTAAGCTATTTCTCGGTTCTCTCTATTCATTCTCTGCTGTCTCTGTTGTTAATTGAATTTAATAAACTACCTTCAATAGATTATAACAATCATAATTGCTTTCTAAATCTCAGGAACAGCATCACAATTTCTGGAAGAATAATTCCCTCGCCCAGCAGGAACAATCCCCAGTTGAATTTCCGCGGTATATACTGCGTGGCGATCTGGTAAAGATCATCTTTGGGGATCGTCCAGATCTCACTGAATGAATAATGTTCAAGAATATATCCCGAGTAATCCCAGGTCCAGGCCAGGATAAGGATCAGGGATCCGGTAACGAGAATAACCCAGTCCTGCCACCTGATAGAAACACGACCGTTGATGGAAGTATAGTAAATGATTATTATTGCCAGAAGGATCATTGTTAATGCTACTATTACCGGGCTTATTACCGGTCCTACCCAGGTTATGGGAATCAGGAAAAGGATATCCCAGGTTAACAAAGATTCCGGCCATCCGATAAGAATTCTCAGAAAGATGTAATAAAATATATCCCAGACCGCAAAGCTGAAGAGGAACCATGCAAATCGTTCAGATGCTGTCCGGCCTGCGAGAATCCCGACACTGAGTAATATAATCAGGGTGGCAGCTTCCCTGATGACTTCGGTGACGGCCAGGTGCAGCTCGAAAGGTTTAAGAGGGAAGGTAAATCCTTCAGGATATAGTATTTCCCTGATATACACCACCACCGCACTTTCAAGAAAACCCATGGCAATGGCGAAGCCCAGCATGATCAGCAAAACGCGGGTTGGGAAAGTTGACGATTTCATGTTTAAATGCAATGATTTTTCTGTAACTCAATACCTGCTCCGAAAGGTAAAAGATTAAAGATAATTGGCAAAAGTTAAAAATCAAAAGGCAACAAACAACTAACAACCACGCTACCCATACTCCAATCCATAAACTCCCATTGTCTTATCTAAACCATTCTCACAATTTGGCGACTATAAACATTGAACTTAAAACATTGAACTTAAAACTTTAAACTTTAATCTGCTCAGTCGCCTCTTCCTATTAATTGAAACGGTGCCCAGTAGAAAGGTGCCGGGTACTGTTTCATAACTTCGCTTTGTGCAAGGCTCAAGGCCTCCTGCAGCGTATGGCTGCTGAGATTGCGGTAGAACGATGTCATCAACAGGGCAGTGGGTTGATCGGCAACGCTCCATAAGCTTACAATTACAGCCGGGGATCCTGCAAAAAGGAATGCACGGCTGAGGCCAACGACCTCATCACCCTGGCTGCGGTCACCCAGCCCGGTCTCGCAGGCACTCAGGACAACAAGCCTGGCATTGAGCTCAAGTCCAAAGACTTCTGTTACCGTGAGTAAACCATCATCAACATCAGTTGGTGCAAATAATAAATATGAATATAACGGTTGAAGGGGATCAAGTAATCCATGCGTTGCCAGGTGCACATATTCGTAGGGTGAAATATTTTCTTTAAGGAATGTTTCAGTCGATTCATTCTCATAGCGTGATCTGACATCATTGTACAATTTACTTATTTGTTTAACTTCCATATTCGTACCCGGTAGTCCGGAAAAATCACCAAGATCAATATCGCCCAGAGCCATAGCAATCATATGTTGCTTAGGTTGATATTGTTTCTCTTTGCAAAAGAGAAATACACTTGCTGAAGGAGATGAAAATAGGTTGTATTTTTCAAAAAGGTATTTCCCATCAGGGTTTATCAGGGCCTGGAATGGCAGAAAGTGAAGGGCGCCATGAGGGATGATGCCGATGTTTTGATAGCGGGAAAGGTACTGTTCTACAGGCGATATAATCTGTGTATACATTTTGCCAAGCTGTTCCCTTGCAGTAAGCCTTTCGGTTGCTTCGCCGGTGACAGTCCGTGCACCACGATCTTCATCACCGGATCCTCTGAATTCAGATGTTCTTCTTACAGCCTGCCGGCAGGCGGTTACACCGGCGGAAATACCGGATGCATGCAGAGGTTGCATTTGTGATTTCACCCCGTTTAATCCTATGACCCATGTTGCAAGGTAATCCTCTCCGGACCAGAATGCCAGGAGTGCCGTTCCGGGATCCAGGGAGCGGATAACCACCTCAGGATCTGTGGGTTCAATGCTGACAATAGAGGCATATTCGCGGTTTGTGAGTTTGATCCTTTCAACAACTGCATTATATTGTTCCCGCGACAGGACCAGTTCCTCCTCCACCTGGTATCTTGACAATCCCCTGGATGTTCCAAGGTCATTTTTCTGGATCATCTTCGATAATGCCTGTATACGTAATCTCAGGTTCTGTTCCTGGTCGATCAGGCCTCTGTCAGCAGTTTTTCTGATATCAATTTTCCGGTTCCCGATCATATCCAGGAATGCCCTGGCCCTGGCTCTTTCCGAATATGCAAAAGCAGTGGCTTCATCCCCGTTCTCCAGCAGAATCCTGATTAACCGGTCATACACCTTTACTTTATTATTGATATAGGAGCTTTTGTATTCCTCTATTGTGAACCGGCCTCTGATGGCTTCAATAATTTCAACTGCCTTTTTATAGGCCGCTATAACTGAATCGGTTTGCTGTTTCATTTCGAACAATCTGCCTTTCTGATACCATATATCCCAGAGAGTTTCTTCAGAAGTTGCATTTTTATATGATTCTGTGAGATATTGCCTGGCCTGGTCGGCACGATTCAGATCAATACTGATATCCCCAAGCCTGAGATTGGCTTTGGCAACTCCTTCAGCAACATTTACGTCAGTAAAATAATCAACAGCATTCCGGTATTCCAGGATGGCATCTTCTGTTTTTCCGGATTCCCGGTATATTTCACCCATCCTTAAGGAAGCCAGTCCGGATGCTACGTTAGCATTGATTTCCCGGAAATATTGTTGAGCCATCTGGACGTTACCAAGCCGCATATCCGCTGAGGCCTGCAAAGCCTGTGCGGTTATCTGTGCAGAATCTTTAACTTCAATAGCCGACTGGAAATATGTTTCTGCTTTCTCATAGTCACCGATGTCAATATAAGCATCTCCTACGCCTATACGGCTCCATACGATCTGGGGTATGATCCCTGACTTTTCAGCTTCATCCAGGGCATTAAGCTTATAACGAACAGCCTGTTCAAAATCTGCCGTGGCGGTAAAGGCCTCACCCAGAGACTGGTAATGCCGGGCTGTGGAAAGATCTAAATCAACTGCGAGTTGGAGGGATTTTTCGATCAGTAACTTGCCATCAGGAATCATTCCGATATTGAGATACGTATTTCCGAGGATTAGCTGCCCTTCCATCAGGCCTTTCTTGTCATTCAGCTTTTTATATATATCTAATGCTGTATTTGAATATTCAACACCCTGGTCAAACCTGCCTAATGCAGCAGATACCTGGGCAAGGGAAAGATAGGTATCTGCAATAGAGAGCTGGTTCAGGCTTTTTAAGCTGGCTTCCATACCATCATTCAGCTTAAGGACATGTTCAAGGCAGGGGATACCTTTCCTGAAATCGCCCTTAAAAAGATTTGTGTTCCCGAGCATACGATAATCTTCAATAACCTCCAGTGGATTGTTTTGAATGGAATCACGATTCAGTGCCATCAGGATATAACTGATTGCATCATCGTATTTGCCAAGCACATTACATGCCTGGGCAGTCTTGCGGCATACATCGGCCTCCATATCCAGGTTTCTGAAAGTACCAAGTTTTGCACTGGCTGAAAGACAATTCTGATAATGGATGATCGCCTGTTCATACTCGTGATGGTTATTATAATAATCTCCTTTTTGCTGTTCTTCGGTTACGATAATCGAAGGTGTTTTACATGCGGATAGATAAAGGATAATAAAAAATAATAAATAAAAACCTGGCAAAGATGTTACCCGGAATGTATTATAGTTAGATCTGATTCTCATTAGGTTGAATTATATGATGAATTGCAGGATAAAATTGTAATGAGGATCTGCACTGTAATATTTCCCTTTTAAAGGAATTAGTACTGATTGAATGAAACGAAGCCGTCGTATCTGAAAATGAAAATAGGGATGGTACTGAAGGGCCCAGGGATTATATCCGACAGGATTGTTGTCGATCTCTGCTTCACTAATATATTGGTAATCAAGATTATTAGCCATTGATAACCAGTCGTTTAAATGAAAATTAACTCCTCCGGTAATACGATATACCTGCCCCGATTTGAAGGATGTTTTTTCGCCACCAGGCGAAAGGATTTTTTCTCCACCTAACGGATACTCAATACTCGCAATGAATATAAAAGAATATGGATACACTATTTTTCGTGCCTGCAGATCCAGACTTAATCTTATTTCTCCAGAACCAGTTGGAAGATCGTAATTTCTTTGATCAACAACATTCGTAATATCTTTCCTGCCGGTTGGAACCGTGATTAGTCCAAAAGCGGTGATTGATGGAAACTGATCGCTCTCTTTGATAATCTGGCTGTTAAGTCCAAATGACAAATCACCAATCCCAACACCTTTCTGGTTCCAGGTTGCAATTGTTTTTTGTCTGAACAAAGGATCTTCCCATAGAGCAGACTGCTGAATCAAATCAAATTCAAAAGGAAGGAGAAGGTTTACCTGAAACCTGTCTGTAATTCCATACTGGAGAGTGATACTTAATGCCCTGGTCTGTGAAAGACTGGATCCGGGTAATACAATTTTATTAGCATTTTCATCATACAATTTTTTTACAAATGCATGATCATACACCATACCAACCCTGAAAAATCCTTTCATAAGAGTGGCCGGTTCGGTGATCGCTGTAAGCTGTTTCATTTCAGATGGCACCATTTGTTGCTCAATCTGGGCCACAATATAAATGCTAATTAACTGCAGGCAGACAACCAGGATGATTCGAGTTTTCATCTTACACACGTTCATTTTTTATCTTTAATAATATAATCCCTTTAATGGAATCAGGTTGTAGCTGAGCACCGTATAAAAGCTGAGCTCTGCAATATTTTCCTTGCCAAATACAGGAATATTTACAAATTGCTCAAACCGAACATGTGTGCTTACCTGTATTTCATAACCTACAGAAAATAATCCAAGGCTGGATTTTGGTATCGCGATTTTTTCCCCTGTTATTTCTGTCCAACCACCTGATGATATTACATATCCAAATTGACCGTAAGTTGCCAGCCACGGAAATATTTGCCAGGCACCAAAACCTGAAAAATCTGCTGAAGCTCCCAATTTATAATGGTACGGTACTTCAGTATACATAAAACTCCCGGAATTCAAACGGTGATTCCAGGAAATACTTTCAATCACATTTGTTTTGAAATGATACCAACCATTCAGAATAATTGCAAGTTTGCTGGTACTGTATTGCAGGCTGCTACCAGCTGAACAGATAAGTGTTCCGTTTCCAGGATTTGTATGATATTTATATATGGCATTGAATGATCCACCCAGCGGATCAGGTGGGTCTATGTAATGAGTTGGCTTATCCAGTTTATACTTACCGGTAGGGAGTGACAGACCACCTGAGAAGGAAAGATCGAATTTTTTAATTACTGGAGGTACCCTGATGGACAGTTGAAGACCAAGGTCAGACATTCCTTTTATTTGATCATACTCACTTATGTTTCCGATGTTACCGGCATTTCCAATAACTAAATCGGGTTCAGTAGTAATAGTATTGATATAGTCCATGGTAGCAGAAAACTGGATATATTCAATAATGCCATAGGTGAGCCTGAATCTGAAATCATTAGAAAAAGAAGTTGTTCCCATATCTGCCAGATCATTCTTTTGTCCCGTTTGATCGTATTCTTTGTTAGCAATCATGAACCGGTATCCTCCATGGATCTGCAAATGACCCTTATGTAAAAGCAAAGGACGCACTACAAAAGGTTCAGTCAGGACCTCATATATCTTATCCGACTGAGAAAAAGTGAATACAGGATAAAGAAGGAGGAATAGATAAAATGAGATTCTGGTAGAATTGAACATTAAAATATATTGTTAATAATCAATCAGTTATCTGCAATATTAAATAAAAAACTTTCTTCTGTAACGAATGCCCAACCCTTCCCGGCATCAGCTTTTGTTGTGTTCATATTCAATTATTACATAGTATTAAAACTCGGTAATTTAAGACACCTATGATTTAATCATCAAATCCGGGCTTATACCTTGTAATCCCATCTTCATAACTTGCAAACCAGATATTTCCATTTGTATCCTGAACGATCGCCGTGATAGTGTTACTGGCCAGTCCGTCATTATTGAAATACGATCTCATAATCGTTCCATCATATTTTATCACTCCATTTGAGATCATTCCTATCCAGATATTTCCCTGTGTATCTTCAAGAAATGAAGTGACATAATTTTGTGGCATACCATTATACAGACTTATAGGACTGAATTTTTGACCATCATACCGTGTGATGTTCTCCTGGTCATCCGGGCCAAACCACACATGCCCCCAGCTATCAGCCATTAATGACTTTACAGTACTAGTGGTCAGACCGTCACTAACGGTGAAAAAATCAACATTACTGGGTCTTACCCTGTAAACCCCAACATTGGTTCCTACCCATATATTCCCCTGCATATCCTGGTCAATACAATTAACATAATTTGTCTCTTCCCATGTATCGTTATAATATGATATAATGCCTGATGATTTAACCTCAAAAAAACCGTTGCCCCATGTTCCAATCCACATGGAACCATTGTCTGCTTGTTTTAAAGATCTCACCTGCCAGATATTTCCCCCGATACCGGTATAATTATTGAAACCAGATGCATTCAGTATACTAAAACCACTGGATGTGCCAAACCACATATCACCGTTTATGTCTTCCTCGATAGCAGTTACCGTATTGTCAATTAATCCATTGGAGGTATTCCATGTTTTCCAGCTGTTCCCATCATACCTTGTTACTCCGTTATCCAGGGTGGCAATCCATATATTTCCCTTTGAATCTGCAAGCATCGTCCATATTTCATTTCCACCTATACCATCACGGGTTGTAAATGTTTTCCATTCCCCAAGGGAATATGGATCAATGGCATCTTCATATTCTTCACATGAAAAAAATAAAAAACCTGATAAAAATAATAGAAAGAGTCTCTTTAAATACATCACGGATATTTTAGCATTAAGACATGGATTATTTTATCCTTCTCAATAATGCTGGTTCAGCCGGGTAACCGATTGAAGCTTTTTTGTCAGGGATCCATACTGCCGGAACAGTATAAATATTCAGATCATTAAGAACAATGGGATTGGTCCATCCCGCAAAGAACCATGCCCCGCCTGTTTCCTGTTTCAGTGCATAGATATAATAAACAATGGCTTTGGCATGATAAAATATTACAATTCCGTCGGCATCGGTGAAATCTGCCGCTACCTCGTTCACTCCGTTTTCCCAGTCGGACTGGTTGTCATAAAGGATTACAGCACAGCCTTCTACAGGATTCTCTGTTGTATCCTGGGTAACAACAAAAGCAAGGATCGTTGGTTCCTTAATCGTAACGTTCTGGGATGTTTCATCCGAACCATTTTCATTAGTAGCCGTGAGGGTCACGCTATAATTGCCAGGATCATCAAATATATGCCATGGATCCTTCTGAGTTGAGGTTGATCTGTCGCCAAAATCCCAGCTGTATGAATCAGCATCGGATGTTTTATTGACAAAATTGACTGTATCACCTGCTTCATAACTGTCTGAATTGTGGGTAAAGGATGCATTCGGTGGATTTTTCTCACACATTGTCAGCAGGATCAAAACAGCTGTGAATGCCATTAACAGGATAATAATTCTTCTTTTCATAATAAGAAGGATAATTACTTAATTACTTTAAAACGGGAATAATTTATTACTATAACAAAGATATTAATATTTTATCGGTGCCGGGTGTTACATATGCGGTAATAATGAATTTTCTTAAACCATAATATTCCAAATTTACAGTCAAGTCAATTATTTAACATAAAAGAAAGATAACAAAATTGTCTACTTTTGAAATACACTTGCTTTCATGCTAGATGAAACACAGATCCTTCATTAATGAAGCAAAAACCACTAAGATCCAAAATCTAATCTGCATCCTTATTGGAATTTCAATTTTTTGTTTTATTGTCATAAAATCCACCATAGCTTCACTAACCCATGATGAAAGCATAACCTATCTTCATTTTGTGCCTCAGAAATTTATGGATATTATTTCTTATAAAATTGCCTATACCAATAATCATATTCTTAATACCGTGCTTATAAAAGGTTCGGAATATCTGTTCGGGAATTCAGAAATAGCTATCAGGCTACCAAATAATTTGAGCTATCTGGTATATATGATTTACACATTTCTCCTCCTCCGAAAAATGAATCCCAGGATAATCATTTTTCCGTTTACACTTATGATATTGAATCCTTATTTAATTGATTTTTTTGGATTAGCCAGAGGTTATGGACTTTCAATTGGATTTTTGATGATGAGTTTATATCATCTGATAAGATATTTTAAAACAAATTTAAAGAGGGATCTTATTTTCTTTAACTTCGGGGCCTTCCTTGCAATATTTAGCAGCTTTATACTGGTTTGTTATTATATATCAGCCCTGATAATATTCAATTTAATAATACCCCTTCAGAAAGTTAGCTACTCAAGGGTATCTTTCAGGTGGTTTTTTAAACAAAACAAAATCAATGGCATTTCTGTTCTTATTATTTCCCTTGCTACTTTTGAACCATTTAGAAGAACTTTTAAATGGTTGTCATTAGATTTTGGAGGAAAAAAAGGCTTCATTCCTGATACACTTCATTCCCTGGTCGTCCAATCTTACTTTGGGATATCTACTTTCTGGGAATCTGTCCTGGTTGGTTTTGTCTGTTCAGTTATCCTGATTTTATTTCTATACATTTTCTATAAAGCAATTACAGATAAGTTGACGGTACTATCCGAAATAAAACCAGTTGTTGTTGTGAATTTATTAACCATTCTGATTATAGTATTCATTAACCTTGCTCATTACATTATTGGAGTGGATTTTCCTATTCAAAGATTCGCTCTTTTTCTTTATCCATTGATTATATTGAACATCACTTTATTATATTGCATGAAAATTCAAAAAATGAAATATATTATTGTTGGATTAATAATAGGGCTAACCATTTTAACAGGTGTTAATTTTAGTTTAAAACTAAACATGAGTTATTATCGTGATTGGGCATACGATTGTGATACGAAAACAGCGATGAGGACTCTTGTGAACGATTATAAACAAAAACCGGATGGAAAAGTAACTGTTAGCCTTGGAGTTAGCTGGTATTTTGAACCTACTGCCAATTATTACAGGGAGCGATGGCATTTATACTGGCTGGATACTATTAACCGGGAAGCACCAGACCTTAATGATAATTATATATATGTCTTTAAATCAGAATATCAGCCATCATACCTGGCTGAGGAGCAAGTGATCTTCACCTCATACTTTGCAGATGCTTTACTTGTGAGAAGATCAACTTGTTTTTTTAAATAATTTTGTTCATCTGGCAGACAGATTGACAACATGCATCAGATTTATCCAAATAATTTCGAACATAAAATTGGTTTTGACCGGATCAGGGAATTGGTAGGCATAAAGTGTATTTCTGACCTGGGGAAAAAGCAGATTGAAAAGATCAGATTCCTGAACGATCCGGATATGATCAGGCAGCTTCTCCGGGAAACTTTTGAATTCCTTTGTATTAACAGGCAAGAAACATTCCCTCTGGGTCACTTTACTGATATATCTGAATCACTGGAAAAAATAAAAGTTGAAGGTACTCACTTTACTGTTGAGGAGGTACATGAGATAAGAAAATCACTTGATACAGTTAAAGGGATCCTGACTTTTTTCAGAGGAAAGAAAAAAGAGCTGTATCCCAACCTGGCCAGGATCTGTGAACGCGTAAAATTTTACCCGTTTGTCACTGATAGGATCGATAAAATACTTACGAAAAACGGGAAAATGAAGGATAACGCATCAAGGGAACTGGTTCAGATCAGACAGGAAATTAGCCGGAAACATACGTCGGTCGTTAAAGTTCTGGATAATATTCTGAAAGCTTTACGGACAGAGGGATTCGTGGATAAGGATGCTGAGATTTCTATCCGTAATGGCCGCCCTGTTATCCCTGTTAATGCTTCTGATAAACGAAAGATAAAGGGGATTATCCACGATGAATCGGCTACCGGAAAAACCTCATTCATTGAACCAGCAAATGTTGTGGAGCTGAATAATGAGATCAAGGAACTCGAATATGCTGAAAGAAGGGAAATCATCAGAATCCTTGTGTTGCTCACTAATGACCTCAGGCCCTACAGGGAGGATTTGCTGCTTTCCAATGATTTTCTTGGTAATATTGATTTCATCAGGGCTAAGGCACTACATGCAGAAATGATTGGAGGAGACCTGCCTGAACTATCTGAAAATCAAATTATTTCATGGAAAGATGCTGTTCATCCCCTGCTCCTGCTATCTCACAGGAAAGAGAATAAAGAGGTTGTACCATTGACAATTGATTTGAATCAGCAACAACGTATTCTTCTCATATCCGGTCCAAATGCAGGAGGTAAATCTGTATGCCTCAAAACGGTCGGGTTACTTCAGTATATGTTGCAATGCGGACTGCTTGTGCCAATGGATGAAACGTCACAGGCAGGTATTTTTAATAAGATATTTATTGATATAGGTGATGAGCAATCGATAGAGAATGATCTGAGTACATATAGTTCTCATTTGATGAACCTGAAATATTTCATCCGTCATGCCGGTCCATCTACCCTTCTATTGATTGATGAGTTTGGTACGGGGACGGAACCGGTGCTGGGGGGAGCCATTGCTGAAGCCGTACTTGATAATTTAAATAATAAACAGGTTTATGGAATTATTACCACGCATTACAGTAACCTGAAACATTTTGCATCCACAGCGGAAGGAATTGTAAATGGAGCGATGCTTTTTGACATGCAGCGGATGCAACCGCTGTTTAAACTGGAAGCAGGCCAGCCCGGAAGCAGCTATGCCATTGAAATAGCCCGGAATATCGGATTACCGGAGGATGTAATAAAGGATGCTTCAGGCAGGATGGGGGAGGATCAGCTCCAGTTCGACAGGCACCTGAGAGAGATTATCCGTGACAAGAGATACTGGGAGATGAAACGGGATAATATCAGGAAGGCAGAAAAGAAACTGCAACAGGTACTTGAAAAATATACACAGGAACTGGAGTTAACCGAGACAACGACGAAGGAGATTATTGATAAAGCAAAGGAAGAAGCGGAGGAGATATTATCACAGGCAAATAAAAAGATTGAAAAAACTATCAGGGAGATCAAAGAAGCACAGGCAGAGAAGGAACGCACCAGGAAAGCGCGGGAAGAGCTGGGAACCATACAAAAAAATATCGGGACAGAAAGATCATCGCGGGAAGATCAGCTTCATCAAAGGATAATAATGATCAGGGAGGAGACGGCCAAAGTGAGGGAGAGGCGCCGCAGGTTCGGACAGCTTGAACCATCACGCCGGCCAGCAAAGAAAATTACAGATCCAACAATAAGACCGGGAGATTTTGTGTTTCTAAAGGGACAGGATCAGCCGGGTGAAGTTATAGGTAGAAAAGGTAACAGCGTTGTGGTGAATTTCGGACAGGTTTCGACCAGGGTGGATGTGTCTAAACTGGAAAAAACCACAAAACTATATTTCAAACCGGAGATTGATGTACGCGGCAAACGTGCCGAGGAAGCGATCCAGGCGGTTGTTGAACTAATCGATGAAGCGATTGTGGTTGAGACAGATGTGGTGAGAATATTACATGGAAAGGGCGACGGTATACTACGCCAGGTTATCAGAGAGTACCTCAAAACCGTTGATATTGTTGAATCGTTTCATGATGAACATATCCAGCTGGGAGGGGCAGGGATTACTATCGTGAAGATCTCTGCCGGGGATTAAATGGAAATACCAGGATGTTGGATTCATGCTGTTGCGGGCTAGCGCTGTTAGAATGGTTGCAGTAGCCGCAATAGTGACAATTGTCGCAGGTGCCGAAAAACAGGCAATCCGCCCCAGGCGGATGCCAGTGTTTTTCGAGCATCCTCGAAATGGAAAAGAAACCAAAGATTTCTGACATTTCGGGAGTCGCAGGGGTAGCAAGGGTCGTAATATGGCAACTTCACCCCATCCCCTGAAGAGGGAAAGGGTAAGTCCTCTCCTTCTTCAGGGGAGAGGATTTAGGAGAAGGGTGAAATGAATTCTAAGTATATTTTAATTAAGTGGTACAATTGAATCAATAACTGAACAACAACTAAATCAACTATCGAACTAACAATTGAAACTTTTGCTAATCTTCTCCGAACATATAACCCCGCGACTCAATTATGTGATACGCTTCATATTTGACCAATTCCTTGGTATAAAAACAGATATTACCTCAGATAAGGATTTTTTTATAAACTCAGACCTCCCAAAAATCAGTTACCTGTCTGGAAGGATAACAAATGAGTTTAATATATCACCGGATGGAATATTATTCGAACAGGAAATAAAAGAGAAACATCCGGACATGCAAATGTGGAACGATTTACCGGTTATATTTCCGGCTAATAACCCGGCCAATTTGCCTTTTGATATATTTGCGGCTATCTTCTTTATGTTAACGCGCTATGAAGAATATCTTCCTTATACACCTGACAGATATGGAAGGTTTCCCGCAACGGAAAGTCTTAACTTCAAATACTCTTTTCTTGAAAAGGCGGTTGTCGACAGGTGGATCCATGCATTTTTTGTGGCGTTAAAAGATAAATACCCGGAACTTATATCAAAAGAAAGAACATACAGGTTCATTCCGACAGTCGATGTGGATATTCCCTATGCCTACCTTCATAAAGGAGTTTTCAGGTGCCTTGGAGGTGCAATTTTGTCAATTATAAAGCTGGAATTCAATAAGTTAAATGAACGGTTACAGGTTATTGCCGGCAAACAGCCCGATCCATTTTACACTTTTGATAGAATAAGGGAGATGCATCCCGATGGGGAACTGATTACTTTTTTTCTTACTGCTGACTATGGAAGATATGATAAAGGAATTCATCCTCAGAAAAATGCCTTCAAAGAACTGGTAAGTAAAGTATCTTCATTCAGTCAGTTAGGTCTTCATCCATCTTATAACTCTGGAAAGAGAAATAATATCCTTAAAAAGGAATTACATGCACTTGAACATATTGCCGGGGGAAAAATAGACCGGAGCAGGCAACATTATCTGAAACTGTTATTTCCTGAAACCTATAACATATTATCAGAGCTTGGTATCGGGGAAGATTATTCCATGGGCTATGCTTCACATCCCGGATTTCGTGCCGGAACCTGTACACCTTTTAATTTTTATGATTTGTTGCGTGAACAGGAATCAACCTTGAAAGTTATTCCATTCCAGCTGATGGATGTAACCCTGAAAAATTATCTGGGTCTTTCACCTGGTGGAGCCATGGACAAAATAAAAAATCTGGCCGAAGAAGTCAGGAGTGTGAATGGCACCCTTATAAGTATCTGGCATAATGATTCATTCTCCGATTCCGGGGAATGGGCAGGATGGCTGGAAGTTTATCAGAAATTGCTTGTTTTTGCGAAAGAACAGGTAACTTTGTAATGATTAGATATCTGGCAAATAAAGAGATTGATCGCTTGAAATGGGATGAATGTATTAAAAATTCCTGTTTTGAGACCATTTATCCCTATTCTTGGTATCTTGACCTTGTTTCACCCGGATGGGAAGGATTGGTAAGGGGTGATTATGATGCTATTTTCCCCCTTACCTGGAAAACTAAATTTGGAATATCTTATCTTGTACAGCCTTTACTTACCCAGCAACTCGGAGTGTTCGCCAGGGAAAAATCTCCTGAAATGGTTGTCCTGTCATTCCTGAATAATGTCCCTAAAAAATTTAAACATATAGATATATGTCTGAATTCTTTCAATAAACTATCCAGTAAAGAATTTAAAGTTCTTAACAGGGTAAATTATGAACTGGATCTGAATAATGATTTTGAACAAATCCAGTCGGGATATTCAACAAATACAAAAAGGAATATTCAGAAGGCAAAACAGAATCAATTGAAAATCAAAAATATAGATGTTGAAACATATATTAGATTAAGAAAAAAATCAGGTGAACGAAAATTCGATCATGAGCATTATCATAAGCTGCGTCGGATATTTTCCGGAATTGTTCAGAAGGGCAGGGGAGAATTAATCGGAGCATTCTGTAACGATATCCCATGTGCCGGGGTAGTATGGGCATTTTCGCAATCCCGGCTGATCTACCTGAACGGAGTATCGGATGAGATAGGGAAGGAAAAAAGAGCTATGTTTCTATTAATCGATTATTATATTGGCAACCATGCGGGAAAAGACCTGATAATGGATTTTGAGGGATCAATGATACCCGGAATAGCAAGATTTTTTAGAGGTTTTGGTGCAGTCCCTAATGGTTACAAACGTATCAGGAAATCTATGTTCCCATTTAATATGAAAAAATAATGCGGATATTTCTGAAGAACATGTTTGGGATATGCACGTCCTGGGTGCCGGTTGCAGTCATGGCCCGGCTAACAGGTCAAAAAATAATTCTCCCTTTTTATCATGCAGTCAGTGATGAAATACTGCCGCATCTCAGGTATTCTTATCGCATCCGGACTATCAGGCAATTTATTCATGACCTTGAATTTTTCCTGCGGTTTTACTTACCTGTGAATTTTTCGGATTTAATGGATATCATCAACGGTACAATGCAGGTTAAGAAGCCAGTAATGGCACTCAGTTTTGACGATGGATTGCGCGAAGTTCATGACATAATAGCTCCGCTGTTGATAAAAAAAGGTATTCCTGCAACCATTTTTGTTAATCCTGCATTTGTTGATAACAGGAGCATATTCTATAAATATAAGGCAAACCTGATCGTTGACAGGCTCGACCGGGCCAGGCACCCCGATAGCATCTATGAAGTTATCAATTCTAGGCTTGGGACAGAAATAAAAAAAAGATCCCGGATGATTAAAATGATCTTAAACACTGGTTATGAAAAAAAGGATATTCTTGATTCAATAGCAGAATTAGTTGATCTTGATTTTTCGGCCTTTCTCAAAGTCAGGAAACCATACATGACTGTTGAACAGATCCGACAGCTTCAAATGCAGGGATTCCAGATCGGTTCTCACAGCATTGATCATCCGATGTATTCCGGATTGAGCCTGGACGAACAGATAAAGCAGACAAAAGAAAGCCTTGAATGGATAAGGAAAGCCTTCAATCTTAATTACAGTTTTTTTGCTTTTCCATTTACCGATGAAAATGTCAGGAAAGATTTTTTTGATGCTGTATTCAATCCTGACAAACCTGTTGCTAACCTAGTGTGCGGGACGGCGGGATTGAAAAAAACGGCTTCCCCTTTTCATATCCAGCGTGTTCCTCTGGAAGATTCCAGGTTGCGGGCCCGGTTATTCATCAGTGGTGAATATTTGTACTATATGCTGAAGGGAATTGCAGGGAGAAATGTTAGAAAGTTTTGATGAAGAAAGGAAGAGGGAGCGAAGGGATGATGGGGCGAGTGGGTGAAGGAGGGAAAGAGGGAAGGAGAGAAGGGGCGATGGAGCGAAAGAGGGACAAGGGGGAATATGGCCCATCCTATGGTTGAATTACAGCCCACGATTTTTTCGTACGTTGGCTAGGAAAAAGAATAAGTTTGGAAAAAAGATGAAATCCCGGAGGGATTTAACGATGATTAACCCGGTACGAAGTGCCGGGCCTGTATGATGCCTTATAGCTCAACCTTGAAGGAGTTGAATAGATCTTTATCTGAAATGAATATACAAAAATTCACACCACATCTCCTTAAAGAATTCATTGAATCGCAGGAATATAAAACCATGCCTGTTATACCGGTAAGTTATCACCGGGCAGTATCATGGTTAAACAATCCAAACCTTGAACCTGAGGATGTAATTATGTACCTGGCCATTGAAAATAATCTGATGATTGGTTACAGATGTATTCTCCCGGATAAAATTGGAGCTGTAAAATTTGGATGGCTCAGCGGGAACTGGGTAAATCCTGCCAGAAGAAGGGAGGGGATTGCTACCCGGCTTTTTGAAGAAGCAATGAAAGATTGGGATAACAAACTGATGTATACCAATTATGCATACCCTTCTCATGCTGTCTATAATAAAACAGGTTATTTTAAACTATATAATGAGTTATCCGGAATCAGGGCCTATTTGAGATTTGACATGGCAGACTTGCTTTCTCCAAAAAACAGGTTTTTTGCAAGAATGAAACCATTGTTGAAATTATTGGATATTATCTTGAATTTTTTTAACGATTTACGGTTGAAATTTCACAGGGGCAGATTTAAACTTCCTTTTGCCGGTATGCAACTGGCAAGTGAAATCGACAAACAGATTGAGCATTTTATTTTTTCAGGGATAACTGGCTGGAGTTCATTCCGTGAACCGAGGAATTTAAATTGGATTATCCGATTCCCGTGGGTAATCGAACAACAAATGATTAACAATTATAACCAAAAATATCATTTCAGCTCCATAGCCAGGCAATATGAGAACCTGAATATAAAACTGTTTGACCAGAATGAACGGTTAATTTTGTATATGATGCTGGTGATTATTGATAAAAAAATGACCATTCCATATACATTTTTTGATAAAAAGCATGCAGGTAAAGCTGCAGATATGATTCTTTCTTTTATGTATGATAAGCAGATAAACTATGTTACCCTGTTTAATCCTGAACTTGTGTCGGAATTTAGAAGAAGGAAATTTCCTTTTCTCCTTAAGAGAAAGATGACCAGGAAATATTTTGCAACAAAAGATCTCATCAATTTAATGCTTCCACCTAATGATGTATTTATCCAGGATGGTGATGGAGATGTTGTATTCACATAATTTGTCTACACCGGTTATCACATTAATTTATGGTATTTAATTCAATACCTTTCCTGACTTTTTTCATTGTTTTCTTCATACTTTACTGGATCATTAATAAACTTCCCTTCCATTACAGAAACCTTTTTACATTATTATCAAGCTATTTTTTTTATGGGTGGTGGGATTGGCGATTTCTTGGATTGATAATAATCAGTTCATTATCTGATTATGTATTTGGATTACAGATTGAGAGAACTGGTAATAAACTACTTAAAAAAATCTATTTAATACTGAGTATCGTCATTAATCTTGGTATACTCGGTTTCTTCAAATATTTCAATTTCTTCCTGGATTCTTTAGATCATCTTCTAAACCTTGTACACCTTTCAGTTGGAAAATCAACCCTGAATATCATTTTACCGGTAGGGATTTCATTTTATACCTTTCAGACATTAAGTTATACTATTGATATTTACAGAGATAAAATGAAGCCTACGAAGGATATTATTTCATTTTTTACATTCGTAGCCTTTTTCCCTCAACTGGTTGCAGGCCCGATAGAAAGAGCGAGACGACTTCTCCATCAGTTTCAGGAGAAGAAAGTATTTAACTATTCCGATGCCGTTACCGGATTACGATGGATCTTATGGGGATTGTTTAAAAAGATTGTTATTGCAGATAATGTTGGCCTGTTGGCAGATCATTTTTTTAGCACAGATATTTCTCCTGCACGCTGGCTGACAATAACAGGATCAATTTTATTTGGTATTCAAATATATTGCGATTTTTCAGGTTATTCAGATATTGCTGTAGGGGTAGCAAAAATACTGGGATATGATTTAATAAAAAATTTTAAAACTCCATATTTCTCAGGCTCTTTTACCGAACTGTGGCACCGCTGGCATATTTCGCTTTCAACATGGTTCAGGGATTATGTTTATATCCCCCTGGGAGGGAACCAAAAAAGTCCAGTAAGGGTTAACCTTAACGTTTTTATTACGTTTTTACTTTCCGGTTTATGGCATGGTGCCAAAATTACATTCCTGATCTGGGGAATGATACATGGTTTGCTGTTGATTATCGAGAAAAGGATTAAGTTTAAACTCAATGCAAAAATCACAATTATTTTCGTATTCCTTATTACTTCATTGTTATGGATTCCTTTCAGAGCTGGAGATTTTGATCATTTCCTTAGACTTTCAGGTTCTTTGTTGAACAGTAGTGGTTCTTTCCATGAAACATTAGCTCATTTCATGGTCGCTCATTCAACGACAAAATTATGGATATTGCTTATAACTTTTTTACTCTTTGTCCTCATTGAGTACAGGATAGGCCTGGAAGATTTTAACGAGTGGATACGAATAAAAAAAGTCTATTTTAGATATATCATTTATTACTGGCTGATTCTTTCAATTTTATTACTGGGCAATTTTGATATCAAACCATACTTTATTTATTTTCAATTCTAAGTGGGAAAATTGATACTGAAAATATTATTTTTTATAAGTCCATTCATAATAATATTGGTCTTTATTCCTGTCGACAGACGACTTCAATATCAGGGTCTGGAGAATGATTGTTTCAACCATGCATTATGGATACATGACAGGATCTTTATAAATGCAAAACCTGTTGATATTGCTTTCCTTGGTTCTTCGAGAACCATTAACAATATCAATGATCAAATGATCGAAGAGAAACTGCATCCTTTAAAATTTCATGTTGTCAATTTTGGATACTGCAGGTTTGGAAGAAATTTGAGTTATGTATTGATGAAAGATATCCTAAAAGAAACAAAAGTTCATATTTTGATCCTGGAAGTAAGGGAGGATGAGGATAGATACAGTCATCCGATATTTCCATATATTGCAGAGACCCGGGATGTCTTCCTGGCATATCCATTTTTCAATAAAAATCTAATATTTGATTACTATCGTCATCTTACTTATAAACTTGAAACTTTAAAAGATGACTATATAAACCGGTGTGAAGAAGTTCCTGTCAGGCAGGATGCATATGGATTCTCTTCATTTGATGATACTGCATCTATTGAATTATTGAATGAGGCTAAGATGAGACGGAACATGCAGGCACCGAAATTATCCCGATTTTCAAGGAATTTCCACATGCAATATCCTCGAAAATATCTTAAAGATATTTCCGATGTTTGTAAAGAAAACGATATCCGTATCTGTTTCTTATATTTGCCGGCATATGGCACTTCATTGCTTAAGCCGGCAGAATTTTATACTTACATGAAATATGGAGAAATATTCATTCCCCCGTCAGGGATACTTAATAATACGAATAACTGGTTTGATGAAAATCACTTTAACCAGAATGGGGCAAGGGAACTATCCGGATGGATTGCATGTGAATTAAAAATGATTAAATAGATATAAATGAATAAAAGGCTTAACTTATTTTTCTTAGGCTCTCTTACAAGTGTTTTAGTATTCATTGCTGGTTGTCAGGAGCAAAGACAGAACTGGACCCATCTCAGGGGCAGTAACCTTGATGGCATAGCAGTTGTTTGTCATGTACCTTTGAAATGGAACCAGGATTCAAACATTGTCTGGAAAACAGAAATACATGACCGGGGTTGGTCATCTCCGGTAGTCTTTGGTAACCAGGTCTGGATGACAACAGCCAGGGGAGATGGTAAGGAATTATTTGCTGTATGTGTGGATTTTAATACCGGTAAAATTCTTCATGATTTAAAAATATTTGAGCCGGATAGTGTCTTTGGCAAGCATTCTATCAATACTTATGCAACCCCGACTCCATGTATTGAAAAAGGGTTTGTTTATGTCCATTTTGGCCGTTATGGAACAGCATGCATTAATACGGATAATGGATTAATTGTTTGGCAACGCTATGATTTAGTATGCGACCATGTCCAGGGACCGGGTGCCTCTCCTGTTCTTTATAATAATCTTTTGATACTGCATTATGAAGGTCAGGATACCCAGTACATTGTAGCGCTTGACAAGTCAGATGGTTCAACTGTATGGAAAACATTCAGGCCTGAAGAACCTTATCAACCGTTGGCACCTATTGGCCGGAAATCCTATATCACACCATTGATGATTAATGTGTCTGGAAAGGACCTGTTAGTCTCGAATGGATCAGCCATTTGCATCGCATACAATCCCGAGACAGGAAAGGAAATATGGAGGGTTACCAGAGGCGCAGAATCAACCATTGCCATGCCTGTTTCGGAAGGAGGAATAGTATTTTTCTATACTGGCTATATGACTGCTGCAGATGGGCATAACTTTTCAGAATTGCTGGCGGTTAATGCTGATGGTAATGGTGATATCACGGAAACAAATATCATCTGGAGAAAAGAGACGCCGGTCCTGCAATTGCTGACACCGGTTATAAAGGACGGATTAATTTATACAATAGATTCAGAAAACAACCTGATGTGTATGGATGCAAAAACCGGGGAGAATTATTATTCCGAAAGAATGAAAGGAAAGTATAATGCTTCTCCGGTCTATGCGGACGGCAACATCTATTTCTGTTCAACCAGGGGTGAAATTATGGTGATAAAAGAAGGAACAGAACTTGAAATTGTTGCGCAGAATAGACTGGAAGGTGAAATCTGGGCAACGCCAGCTATTTTAAGAAACAACATACTGATAAGAACCAGTGATTACCT
>Ga0111176_1018_pt1 | contig 33033 bp, 17 predicted proteins | sample DeeMarSWOR324_28_FD_80229 | JGI IMG/M metagenome (GOLD analysis project Ga0111176, IMG submission 80229) | Bacteroides sp. SM23_62_1 | reverse complement strand
AGACCGAAGATTAATTCCGGCATACGAAATCAGAGCAAGCAATACGGTTGCTCCCATGACTCCTGCATGGATCCCTTCTGCAGTTGTACCACCCTGAATATCAATATAATCACTATTTAAGGCCTCCATATAAAATTTCCACCCAAGTTGTTTTTCACCGATCATGTTTGCCAGTAAGGCATGTACAACCCGGCTGAGCGTCGATCCATGAGATGTTCTTTGAATATAATACTGAAAATTCCTCCATAACAGATCATCGGGAATGGTATAGCCCATTTCGGTAATGATTTGATGAACCTCATCCTGATCGATATTATAGAAAGTCATCAGTGTGTCGGCCTGTTTTGCCACCTGGTAATCATCCGGTGATTTGCCTTCCGCTTTAAGGATCCTGTCCATCCTGTGAATATTTTCATATTTTTCTTTATAAGCAGGCCAGTCCAGCTCTTTGAGTTTGAAATAATCACAGAACTGTGCAATGATCCCCTCATCGGTTATTTCCAGGTAAAGGTTTTGAGCTATTTCTTTCCAATGGGATAATTCTTCATGGGTCAGATTTATTTTTTTTGTGGCATCACCAACTGTTGCAGGCTGGTTAAACAGTTCTGAAGCTTTCGTGAAAAGCCAGCTAACCATTATGTTTGTATAAGCATTATCTTTCACACCGCCTTTTTCAGCACCCGGATATTTTTCATGAAATTCATCAGGTCCCATAACCTGATCCATTGAATATTTGCCGGTGGCTTTATCCAACCTGGATTTACTTGCCCAGAAACGGCAAATTTCAAAGAACATTTCAGACCCGTAATTTCGCATGAATTCTTCATCCAGCGTGGTCCAATAGTAGTTCCATATATTCAAGACGATAGCAACGGATATATGTCGCTGAAGTGAGCTGTAATCATCTCCCCACTCTCCTGACAGAGGATTAAGATGGACTATCTGTGTCTCTTCCCTCCCATCGCTGCCACTCTGCCATGGAAACATTGCTCCTTCATACCCATGTTGCCTCGCATATTCCCGTGCACGCTGCAGTCGCCTGTAACGGTATATAAGTGCAGACCTGGTTATTTCAGGAAAATGGATATTAAATAATGGAAGGATATAGAGCTCATCCCAGAAGATATGTCCGCGGTAAGCCTCACCGTGTAATCCACGGGCTGGTATACCGGTATCCTGCCATGTATAATGAGGTGAAGCTGTCACTAATAAGTGATAAATATGCAGCCGGATCAGCATCTGTGCATGCCTGTCTCCCGTTATCCTGATATCAGCCTCGTTCCAGAGTTCTTTCCATTTCCCGGTACTCTGAAGATAGATCTGGTCGAATGACCCTGCCAATTTAACTTTGTCAATTGCTGTGATTAAAACAAGTCCACGCTCTGTTTCCATCGAGGTGTATAGCTTTACAACTTTTTCAGTTGTTCCTGATTGACCCTTCTGAAGCTCCAGGTCAAATTCCGTTTCAATTATTCCAGGTAGTGTGGTATGTAAATAAACCGGCGCAATTTCATGGTTGCTGATAAATACTTTTAACCGTGCTGCTTCGGCTATTTCTATCTCTGACTGGTTTGTCCTGACAAGAAGATATTGAATATCTTTTTCACCTCCCTGCTGTACTGGTTCAAGATGATCCTGTTCAAGCTGCCTGTATCTCTCAACGCCATCATTCAGTATGGTGCCATTCAAGATTGACCTTATACGGAGTAATCCTGCATAATTCAATGGTGTAAGTGTGTAACGTATGGAGGCTGTGTGCGGATCGTACATGCTGGCAATCCGCCTGGATTCAATTTTTGTTTGCTTGCCATCAGGACTGGCCACAACCATGGATCTGTATAAGACTCCATCATCAAAGGTGAGTCTCCGGTGAATAGAATGAATTGTCCATTCGTTCGGATTAAACCAGGGATCATCACCAATTCTGAAGGTTATACTCAACCAGTTCGGACAGTTTACCAGGTCTTCATTTTCGATATCCCTCCCGGCAATCCTGGAGATCCTGCGGTTATAAAGTCCTGATATATAAGTTCCCGGATAATTTGTGTCAACCGCTGCAGATTCCTCAAGCGCTCCCCTGGTTGCAAAATGACCGTTCCCGACAGTCAGTAAAGCCTCCCTGGATTTTTCCTTCTGAGGATCATAATCATTATATTTAATCGACCACTTTTCCTTTTCCAGCCCTTCCTTAAACCATTTATCCAGGGCTTCTATTCCTCCCAGTTCTGCAATATCCTCCACCACAATATCTGCTCCATTTTTCAGTAATTCAGAGATATTGCCTTCCCTGGCAATACCAAGGACAAGTCCGAAATTACCTTTTTTCCCGGCTTCAACACCACTCACGGCATCTTCAACAATAACAGATTGTTCATAATCAACACCAAGATTATCACATGCAGTAGTAAAAATATCAGGCTCCGGTTTTCCTTTCAGACCTAATTCTGCTGATACTTCACCGTCAACCCTTGTCTCGAACAATGATAATAATCCCGCCCTTTCAAGGACAGTCCTGCAATTTTTACTGGAAGAAGCAACACCTACTTTTAAACCTTCATCCTTAAGCTCCCTGATCAGGTTAACCGTAGATTCGTATACCTCCACACCATCTCGTTTCAATACTTCATTGAAAAATTCATTTTTTTTATTGCCCAGGCCACAGATTGTTTCCCGGTCGGCATCATCGGAAGGATTACCGTATGGGATATGGATGCCCCTTGACACCAGAAATGACTCAACTCCCTTATATCTTGGTCTACCATCAACATATGGTAAATAATCATCATTATGTGTAAACTGCCTGAATGGTTCACCATATTCCTTCTCCCTGTACCTCAAATAATCATTAAACATTTCACGCCATGCAGCAGAGTGTACAAGTGCTGTTTTTGTAATCACACCGTCCAGATCGAAAATGACTGCGTGAAAGTTATGTTTTTCCATACTCAACTTCCTGCCCTTTTAAAATCACGTTAACCAGACTTTTTGCCAAAGATACTATAACAGGTTAACCTTTCAAGAACCTGACCGATAAAATTAGTATATTAGCAGGAAGCAGGGAGTTATGAGCAGGAAGTAAGGACTATGAAGTAGGGAGTAAGAAGTATGGAGTAAGGAGTAAGGAGTAAGAAGTATGGAGTAAGGAGTAAGAAGTATGGAGTAAGGAGTAGAGAGTACAGCGTATAGAGTTGGAGTTGGGAGTTGGGAGTAAGGTCTTGGAAGAGGGGGTGAACAGGGGAATGGGAGAAGGAGAAATGAATAGGGATAATGAGGTTGTTTTTTGAAATAAATATTATGTAAGTAAATTCTGTAGAATTAAGTCATCCCGATCAGCCTCAGGCTGAGAGGGATCTCATAATTGCAGGTGACCAGACAGGATTTTGTATTCACTTAAAATAAAAAATATGGAGAAAATTAAAGCAGTTGAATGCACAAAATATGGTCCTCCTGATGTTCTCAAATTTACTGAGATTAATAAACCTATGCCCAGAATTAATGAAGTTCTCATTAAGATACATGCTACATCAGTAACTGCAAGCGATTGTATAGTACGTGGTTTTAAACTTCCAAGGCGATCGCCACGAGGAATATTGATGGGATTTGTGCTTGGGTTTAAGAAACCAAGAAACTCCATACTGGGAATGATTATATCCGGGACAGTTGAATCTAAAGGGGAAAATGTAACCCGTTTTAATAAAGGAGATGCGGTATATGGTTGGACACTTAAGGATGGATTTACTGTTCGATTTGGTACTTATGCCGAATATAAATGTATGCCGGAAAACAGCGTGATCGTATTAAAACCTGACAACATCACCTTTGAACAAGCTGCCGCAATCCCATATGGAGCATTGATAGCATTACATTACCTAAAAAGAGGAAATATTCAACAGAGAAAAAATGTTCTTGTTTATGGAGCTTCAGGAGCGATTGGTTCTGCTGCTGTTCAGCTTGTAAAGTATTTCGGAATGGAAGTAACTGGTGTTTGTAGTACTAATAACCTGGCAATGGTAAAATCATTGGGAGCTGATTCGGTAATAGATTATACAAAAGAGCAGCCTGAAGATCTTAAAAAAGATTTTGACCTCATACTTGATGCAGTTGGCAGATGGAAGGATTCAAAATTTAAACAACAATGCAATAAAGTATTAGCTCCAGGAGGTAAATACATCTCGGTGGATGATGGATCTCCAAAAGCAAGTATTAATGACCTGGAATTAATCAGTGAAATTGTTAAAGAAGGAAAGTTGAAAGCAATTATCGATAAATCCTATCCTCTTGAAGAAATGTTTGAAGCACATCGATATGTTGATAAAGGCCATAAAAAGGGAAATGTTGTGATAAATATATAATAATATAATATCAGATAAAACGAACACACAACAATGCATATATCATGTGGGAAATAGTGCTGATTTGTAGGTCTGGTTCATTTGTTTGCCATTATCCCGAATTAAGCAGAAATAGCTTTGAATTCCACATGGCATATATTCTCAATTTAAGAGTGCATAAAACCTCTGATAAAAATAAATGAATCCATAGCAAAAGTATGATAACTTATTGGTAAAGAAGGTCATCAGCTAACTTAAGAAGCGTAATATCCTGGGATTTTATTGCATATCAAAGGAATATACTTTAAAAAAGTACTTGAAATGATTCCTGAAAGGAGTATAGTTTCCAGGGGAGGTTCAGCAATACTTACCGAGATTGGTCTGATATATAATTGCATTAACTAATGAATCAACTACTTAATTATCAATTGAATAAACTACCGAACAACAAATCATGGGCAAATTAATACTGATTACAAACGAATTACCCTATATCCTGACCCGCGATGACAAAGGAGAACTGATTCCCGGTATCAGGGAAACAGGATTTCCCGTCGCCATATCACCTTATTATATGGAAAAGGACTGTATCTGGTATGGTTCACCCGGAATCGATTCCGAAGATTTAAGTAAACGGGAAAAAGGAATGGTAGTGGAATTACTCAAAGATATGAATTGTTACCCTGTTTTCTTACCCGGGGAAGAACGGAAAAGATTTCTGGATGGATTCTGTTACAGGACAATCTGGCCGTTATTTCATTATTTTAATCAGAATACTATTTACGAGGAAAAACACTGGGAAGCATATATCAAAGTCAACAGAATCTATGCAGATGCAGTTTATGAGCATCTTGAAGAGGGTGACAGAATCTGGATACAGAATTACCAGCTAATGTTACTGCCGGGATTACTCAGGGAAAAGAATCCGGATATCCCGATTGGGTTTTTCCTCCATATACCCTTTCCATCTTTTGAGATGTTCAGATTACTGCCGTGGCGCAGCCAGATCCTTGAAGGATTGCTGGGTGCGGATCTTGTCGGATTTCATACGTACGATTATGAAAGGCATTTTATGAGTTGTGTCCGCAGGCTTCTTGGTTATGAATCTGTGTTGAACCGGATACATCTTGAAGAACGTACTGTAAAAGTAGATTTTTTTCCTCTGGGAATTGATTACCAGAGATTTCATAATGCAACCCTGAATAAACTGAATTCTTTTACAGAATCGCCTTTAAGAAAAACACTCATTGATCAAAACCTCATGGGCAAAGATAAAAAGCTTATTCTTTCAATTGACAGGCTTGATTATACGAAAGGTATAGCCCGGCAACTCCGTGCATTTGAACTATTTCTGGAAAAATATCCGAGTTATCGTGGAAAAGTCAACCTGTTATTTTATGTCACTCCCTCAAGGGAATCTGTTGAACAGTACAAAATCCTGAAACGTGAACTGGACGAGCTTGTGGGAAAAATAAATTCCCGTTTTGGAAATATAAGCTGGATTCCAATCCGTTATTTTTATCGAACTATCTCCTTCGATGAAATCATCGAACTTTACATCGTATCTGACATCGCTTTAATAACACCGGTCAGGGATGGTATGAACCTGATAGCAAAAGAATTCATTGCATCTAAAATTGACCGCAAAGGAGTTTTGATTATCAGTGAAATGGCAGGTGCATCGAAGGAGATGAGTGAAGCCATTATTGTCAACCCGAATAACCAGATAGAAATGGCTGATGCAATAAAGGAAGCTCTTGAAATGCCGGAAAAGGAACAACTTCAAAGAAATGAAATCCTGCAAAAAAGATTACAACGGTATAATGAGGAAAAGTGGGCAACTGATTTTCTGAACAGCCTGGACGAAGTCATGAAAATTCAGGAGATTAAACGTGCCAGGAAAATTAATCCGGATTTGAGAGCTCAGATTAAAACCAAATATTCTGCAGCAACCCGGAGATTGTTCTTCCTGGATTATGATGGTACATTGATCGGCTTTCATAAAGATCCGCAGGCCGTATATCCCGATGAGGAGCTCTATGACATACTCAAAAACCTTACCGAAACGAAAGGTAATAAAGTTATTATCATAAGTGGCAGAGACAAAGAAACCCTGGGTAAATGGTTCTCCAAAATCAGAAGAATAGGCTTTATTGCAGAACATGGAGTATGGTCAAAAGAACCCGGGGGAGAATGGGGGATGACGGAACAGATTGATAAACAATGGATGGATGTAATACGGCCTACACTTGAATTTTATGTAGACCGGACACCCAGATCTTTTATTGAACAAAAAAATTATTCCCTTGTCTGGCATTACCGCGATGCAGATCCCGACCTTGGTGAGATCCGTTCCTGGGAATTGAAAGAGGATATGAAGGAAATGACAGCAAACCTTAATCTCGAGATCATGGATGGGGATAAAGTTATCGAGATTAAAAATTCAGGAATAAATAAAGGCAGGGCAGCATTAAATAAAATTGGCAACCAGAAATTTGACTTTATCCTGGCTGTTGGAGATGATTGGACAGATGAATATACTTTTGGTGCTATGCCGGAAGAAGCCATCACCATTAAGGTGGGCACCAAAACCACAAAAGCCAGGTATTATATTGATGACGTGGAGGATGTAAGGAGATTATTGAAGGATCTGGTGTAACAGGATTTATGGCCCAGAGATAAAGGGTGGTGGTGCAACAAATATTAAATAAATTATCCTTTCGGTATAATCAAGTTATCCCGTTGCGAGACGACGGAAGGAACTCGTAATCCAACAGGCCAGCCAGCTGAGAACTCCCGATAGAATAAGCGATCTGCCCACCTTTTTAAGGATTGATATGCTGTAAACCGTAATCATAGTTATGATACTTATACTTCCTATCAGGTAAGCCAGGTTAAATCCGATATGTTCGGATAATGATAACAATAAAATATAGAAAACACAGAGTGCCAGGCCGATTAATAAGTATTGAATCGGATGGATACGGTATTTATTCAGAATCTCAAAGAAGAAGAAAACCATAAATGTTAAGGCAATGAACATTATTGCATATTTAATAGATCGCATCGTCTTCTGATATTGGTCTACCGACAGAATTAACCTTACTCCAAAGGCAGATTCTTCAATTTTGTACTTTGCTCCTGTCCATTTTTGTGGGTAATTCCTGTTCAGATTAAGGATCTTCCATTTTGCCTCAAAACCGTTTTCATCAATAACTCTCTCATCAGGCAGAAACGCACCTTCAAAACCTGGATTTTTCCAACCAGATTGGAGACTTACCAGGGTCTGTTTACCCAAAGTGGTAAAATTCAGCGTCTCACTCCCATTGATATCTAAATCAAATTCAAATCTGTACGTATCAGGTCCTTGAACTTCAACTCCCAAATGAAATCCTGAAGGTATCACCTCATCGGATAAAATTCCAGGATTTACATACTTCCCGTTATTATTCCAGTTAATCATTACCGGGTTTTGGATCCCTCTCATGTCTGATACACCAACCATAATAAATGCTTCATCCCAGTAAATATCGGATTCTTTGATATTCAGATCGGTAAAGACAGGCTGAGTGAAGAATTCATTTATTGAAAGGCTTGAATTATATAAAATGGTTTTATAGATCCCCCGGTACCGGATCTCAGGATTAATTTCCCCGGTAATATTTAATTCCTCGGGAAGAAAGTAAGCATATTTCTTTGTCTCAATTATTTCATTATTCTTCTTCGTAAATTCACCATATGGAACAGCCAATACCGGCCACTAAAATATTGAGCTTCTGCCCAGCTTGAAATGATATCCTGCCTGGCATCTTCAAGAATAGTTTCCCTTTCCCTGACAAGATTTTTAATCATAGCACCCGGAATAAGCAATGCAAGAATCAGCAATCCAATAATAATTATCTTAAATGTTGAGGAGTTCCAGAATGAAACCGGTCTGGTTTGAATCTTCTCATCCTTGATTAACATCCTTTTGTCGATTTGTTAGAAAACGGTACCTCTTTCGATTATAGTATAAAAAGAATGTTAATAAATGTTATAGGGAGGAGGGAGGGTGAGAGAATGAGAGAGAGCAGTGGAGCGTGGGATGGAAAGACCGATTAAAAGTGAAGAAGGCTGTGTCACAACGTAATGTTAATGTATCAGTTGAAGTAAGATGAATTATTTTTTACAGATTTCGTAGAACTTAGTGCGCGGATTTTATTCAACTTGTCGACCTAAGGGGGATTTGCGAAATCAGCGGCACAATCTGCGATAACCTGTGAGAAGCCTTGAAAGTCTTTCTGATCGGTTTCAATTCATTTTTGCTATGTTACGACACATCCCCACATTCTTGAACCGGGATGCAGATGTTAAACTCCCAATCCTACCCCACACCCATCCCGAAAATTAGCAATCCGCCTTTGGTGGTTGCGTTAATTTTCGAGGATTTTCGAAATGGTAAAGGAATCGAAGATTCCTACCATTTCGGGACCGGGTACCAGGAACGGGGAACCGACAACCATTTCTATTCATACCTCAATGTATCGGCCGGATTGGCTGTGCCAGCCTTAATACTCTGATAACTGATGGTGATGAGGGCAACAAGATAAGCCAATAAGGCAGTAAGAAAAAAGATCCATACAGGCAGATTGATCCTGTAGGCATACATCTGCATATATTTCCTGACAATAATATATGCTACCGGCCATGCCAGGATATTTGCCAGGAGAACCCAGCGGGTAAAATTCCCTGTAAGCAGGAAAACTACCCTTGAAACGGTTGAGCCTAATACTTTCCGCACGCCGATCTCCTTTACCCGTTGTTCTGTGCTGTAAAGTGCCAGACCGAATAATCCCATACATGCAATAATGATAGCCAGAATAGCAATATACAGGAGCATGGAGCTCATTTTCTTCTCTGCCCGGTACATATCATTAAAGACATCATCAAGGAAAGAATATTCAAATGGTTCGTTCGGATCTAGGCTTTCCCAGGCAAGCCGGATATTATTAATCAGGGCACTCAGGTTATCCGTCTTAAACCTGACCAGAAGAAAATCATAACCAATGTAAGGATTCATATGGAAGATAAGAGGACCGATATCTTCGTGAAGTGTAGCAAAATGAAAATCTTTTATCACACCAATAATTTGGTGATCACCACCACGGGATATGGTTTTTTCAAGCGGATTTTCCCAGTTCAGTTCTTTCGCCAGCGTCTCATTGATCATATATGCATCCCTGTCGGAAGCAAATTCCTTTGAAAATCCCCTGCCCTGTAAAACCTGTAATCCCATTGTCTGTATATAATCATAATCCACATCCACGGCATTAAACATCAGCCACTGTTCAAATCCTTCCGGTCTGTAACCATTGCTCGTAAATCCCCTTCCGGGAATCTCAGAAGTAGCTGACAAGCTTAGAATTCCTGGAATATTTTTCAGGTTCTCCTTCACGAGTTCGTATTTATTTTTGAAATCTTCACTTGTAAATTGCAGTAAAAGGATATTTTCCTTTTGATATCCAACATCCTTCGCTTTAATATATCCAAGCTGAGAATAAATGACAAGTGTACAGATGATCAAAATAAGAGAAATTGCAAACTGTAACAGTACGAGAATATTTCTGAATCCAGACCTGCTCTTCTGTCCGGAAAATATTCCTTTCATCACACTTGCCGGTCTGAAAGAAGATATGTAAAATGCCGGGTAACTGCCAGCCAGGATACCTAACACAAGGACAAAGACCGGAATGCCAATGATCAGATCCAGGTTTTGCAACTGATATAATTCCAAATTTCTGCTCACTATATTATTGAATACAGGAAGGAGTACTTCAATCAGTACAAGAGCCAGGATAAGGGCAATGATACTCATCACCACCGACTCACCCAGGAACTGTCCTATCAGGCTTTTCCTGGCTGCGCCCAGCACTTTTCGCATTCCAACTTCTTTGGCCCGCCGGGTTGATTTTGCAGTTGTAAGATTGATAAAATTGATACAAGCAATAAACAGGATGAAAAGCGCTACGGCTGAATATATATAAATATTTGCCATTGAACCTACAGTACCAATTTCTCCCGCATACCCTCCTTTGAGGTGAATAGCTTTCACAGGCTGGAGTGATGCATTGATAGAATTGTTGTATCTTTCATATATGATATTAATATGCTTGTACATGAAATCAGGAAGTTTGGCTTCAACTTCTTCTTCAGAAACTCCTGGTTTCAGTTCTACATAGTGATAATACTGCATGCCTCCATTCCAGTCCATGTAAAGCCGCTTATCCTGATATAAACTGGAGAATGATATCAATGAAGAAAACTGTAAATGAGAATTAGCCGGAGGAGACTGTACCACACCTGTAATGATCAGGTCATCCTTGTTGTTCCATCGGAGAACTTTGCCCACCGGATTTTCACTTCCGAAAATATTCCTGGCTATTTCTTCATTCAACACAAGTGAATAGGGTTCCCTCAGGACAGTCTCAGGATTTCCCAGTAACAGATTATAAGAGAACATTTTAAAGAACAGGGAATCGGCATATAACACATGTTCTGCTTTATATGACCTGTTCATATATGTTAAAAATCCCTGCCTGTATCCGGTGAGCCGCGTCACATTATTCACCTCTGGAAATTCCGCTATCAGGTCTGGAGTAACAGGTGCCGTCATCTGCGGGGAGATTGTCCTTGAATCCGGCATCACCAGCTCAAAAACCATTCGGTATAGATGATCTTTTTTCTCGTGAAACCTGTCATAACTGACCTCATGCTTAATAAAAATAAGGATCAGGAGGCTGCAGGTAATACCAATAGCAAGGCCAAAGATGTTAATCAGGGCATAAACAGGATTCCTCAGAAGATTGCGTAATGCGGTTATTAAATAATTACTAAGCATAATGATAATACCTATATGAGATTAGCGAAGTCTTGAGAATACCTTAATAAAATATTCTTATCCCGATTTCGAGAGGAATATCTTATAAAATCTTTTTAATATTTTCTGTCACGATGTGTCCATCGAACAGCTGCACGATCCGGTGTGCCTTTTCCGCATCTGATGGGGAGTGGGTTACCATAATGATAGTGGTTCCATCCTTATTCAGTTCGGTTAAAAGATTCATCACCTCTTCTCCGTTCGCGCTGTCAAGATTACCTGTTGGCTCATCTGCAAGGATCAGCTTTGGCCGCGTCACTACCGCTCTCGATATTGCTACCCTTTGTTGTTGTCCGCCACTTAATTGCTGTGGAAAATGTTTTTTCCTGTGTGCTATTTTCATGCGGTCAAGCACCTCATTAACCATTCTCTTTCGATCCGATCCGCTCACCTTCATATACAGCAGTGGTAGCTCAACATTCTCATATACAGTCAGTTCATCAATAAGGTTAAAACTCTGAAAAACAAATCCTATATTCCCCCTGCGCAGGTTTGTACGCTGACGCTCTTTGTAATTTGATACTTCAATCCCATCAAAATACAATTCTCCATCTGTTGGATTATCAAGCAATCCAACAATATTCAGGAGTGTAGATTTACCACAACCTGATGGGCCCATAACCGCAACAAATTCACTATTGGTAACATCCAGGGTTACTTTGTTCAGGGCAGTTGTTTCGACTTCATCCGTACGGAAAACTTTGGTTAGCTCTTTTGTTGAAATCATAACAGTTAATTTTTAATGATTTACAATTGGTATTCAATTAATGTACCATTGATCGTAAAATATTGATTAGGTTTACTTTATATTTAACAAAACAAAAATTTAAATACAAAAAATTGTATCATTGTGAAACAAAAAATGTTTCATACTGAAACAAGTTTTGTAATTTTAAATGTTGATAGACCTGACAGATTCGTGGACTTTATCATAATTCTCTGATTAAAACCTGATAAATGTTTAAACCACAAGTGATACAAAGTACATCACGAAGGCCACAAAGGATTATGATTTTGTACCTTGGTGTACCTTTATGGGAACCTTAGTGTACCTTTGTGGTTAAATTTTAAAATCCAAATTATTTGACTGAAGCAGAAAAAATCTCAAAGTCTAAAATCATTTTTTAATAAATGTCTTTAAAAACCGGTAAGATATTAGTTATTGACGATGATCAGGATATTCTGCTGACAACAAAAGTTGTTTTAAAAAAACAATTTGATACCATTGTGACAGAGACTGATCCAGAAAGAGTATTTCAGGGCATCAGAGATGGTATATATGATGTTATCCTGCTTGATATGAATTTCAGGGTTGGTGCCACCAGCGGAAAAGAAGGGCTGGAATGGTTAAGAAAGATTGTCAAAACAAATCCGGATGCCCTAGTCATCATGATCACAGCCTACGGAGATATCGATCTTGCTGTTCAAGCAATGAAAGAAGGGGCCATTGATTTTATTGTCAAACCATGGGATAACAAGAAGTTACTCGCTACTGTAACCAGTGCACACAAACTCAGTGAATCGAGGAAAGAAATAGCTAATCTCAGGGAAAAACAGGTCATCCTGAAAGAAGAGATCGACCAACACTATAGTGAAATAATTGGTCAGTCTGAAGAAATGGAAAAAGTTTTTGAGACAATTAGAAAAGTCTCTGTAACGGATGCCAATATATTAATACTTGGTGAAAATGGTACCGGCAAGGAGCTTGTTGCACGGGCTATTCATAAAAATTCCACGCGTGCTGCACAGATATTCATACCTGTTGATCTTGGTGCGTTACCGGAAACATTATTTGAGAGTGAACTTTTCGGACATGTTAAAGGTGCTTTCACCGATGCCAGGGAAAACAGGTCCGGCCGCTTTAAAATTGCCTCCGGAGGAACACTGTTTCTGGATGAGATAGGCAATCTCTCCCTCCCGCTCCAGGCTAAATTATTAAGTGCAATAGAAAAACGTCACATTACTCCTGTTGGCTCAAATGAGCAGATCCCGGTTGATATTCGACTGATCTGTGCTACGAATACGCCCCTTTATGAACTGGTAAGTGAAAAAAAGTTCAGAGAAGATCTGTTATACCGTATTAATACAGTTGAAATACGGGTCCCCCCATTAAGAGAGAGAGTATCCGATCTACCTTTGCTCACAGATTATTTTAAAGATATTTATGCAAGAAGATATAGTAAAGGAAAGGTAAAAATCTCCCGTGATAGTTATCATAAGCTGTGCCGGTACAACTGGCCTGGAAATATCAGGGAGTTACAGCATGTTGTGGAACGCGCAATCATACTGAGTGAATCAGACATTCTTAAACCGGATGATTTTCTTGTTGAACGTTTTGAAATACGGCATCAGATAAAGGAAATATTGAACATGGAAGAAGTCGAAAAGCAAACCATCCTGAATGCCCTGGAGAGAAATAATCATAACATGACCAAGGCTGCAGAAGAACTTGGAATGGCAAGAACAACCCTGTACAGGAAAATGAAAAGATATGATATCTAAAAGTTTTCGGTTGAGAGCAATTATCAGGATTGTTCTGATCGGGGCAGTCATGGGAGCCCTGGTATTTTCGTTAAATCAGGAGAAATGGTATGTTGCGACAGGAGTTTCGACAATTATGATTCTGCTTCTTCTGGTTGAACTGTTCCATTTTATTGACCGTTCAAACCGTGAATTCCGTAACCTGATCCTTTCCCTTAAACATCATGATTTCACTCAATCCCCTGCTTCCAGGTTCAAAGAAAAATCTTTCAGGGAACTTGAAGATGCATTTAGCGAGATCCAGAAAACATATCGCAACGCAAGAATTGAGCGGGAGGTTCATTATCAATACCTGCAATTTATTATTAATCATATTAATGTCTCCCTCATATGCTTCCGCCAGGACGGTACGGTAAGTCTGTTCAACCCGGCAGCGAGAAAAATGCTCGGTCTTTCCCAACCTGACAACATCCAGGCAATAAAAAAAATAAATACAGATCTCTTTGAGCTGATGAAGAAACTTGGGTCAGGTCAGAATGAATTAATCAGGATTATCTTCAAGGGAGAACTCATGCATCTTTCAGTTTATGTAACTGAATTTAAGCTGCAGGATGTACCCCATAAACTTGTATCTATTCAAAATATTAAAGAGGAGTTAGAGGCACAGGAGCTGGAGTCGTGGCAAAAACTGATACGTGTGCTTACACATGAGATTATGAATTCTGTTACACCTGTATCCTCCCTGAGCAATGCCATCAATGAGATGCTGACTGAAGATGGTGGAAAAAGAAAACCTATAAATCAGATCCCGGCTGATGATCTTGACGATATGTATAACAGCCTGAAAACAATAGAAGAAAGAAGCAAAGGTTTATTGAATTTTGTAAGTACCTACAAAAACCTGACGCGACTACCCCGGCCAAATTTACTTCCCGTCAGACTCGAGGAGCTGTTCAATCATGTCCTGAACCTCATGAAAAAAGTAATGGATAAACAAAATATTACCCTTGAAGTAAAAATTGAGGGATCTGATCTGACAATATATGCTGACAGGGATATGATCATGCAGGTGCTTATTAACATGCTGGTAAATGCAAAAGACGCACTAGACCGGAGAAAGGATAAAAAAATTAAACTTAGTGCCTTCCGCCTGAGGGAAAAGGTATTTATCCAGGTATTTGATAATGGGCCTGGTATCGATCAGGAGAGTATAGATAAAGTGTTTATCCCATTCTTCACTACCAAGAAAAAAGGTTCAGGTATAGGACTGAGTCTTGCAAGACAGATCATGAGATTGCATAAGGGGAGTATCTATTTTACCACTGAGGAGGGAAAAGGGACAACCTTCACACTGGAGTTTTAGACAGACTTTATCAGTCCTATAAAGTGGGATGTGAAAAGAGACGCTGACACTTAATAAGGCTAATCATTTATTTCATTCCTTGACCACCTTCAGTATCTCCATCCCCCACGGAGTTACAACCTGTACTAAATACATTCCTTCTCCCACTTCACAGCCATTATTTGTTTTTCTATCCCACTCGAAGACATGCATTCCGTCAACCAGGTAACCGGACGCCAGCTTACACATCTCTTTACCGGTAATATCAAAAATATTAATTGAAACCTTAACTGGCTGTCCGGACTGTATGATGATATATAAATCATCCTTTGAAGGATTGGGGTATACGATGGCTGAAAAATTCCGGTAGGAGAAATTATTATTATCCTTCAGTATGAACTCGGGTGTTGTTAATTTCTTATCTGTATATAACCTGTATTCGCCGGGTTGAAGGTTTATCAATCCATGGACATCTGTTACGGAAATTGAATCGCCTATAAAATACTCATACCAGGTTCCTGTGTGCTGGAAATCCGGATCAATCTCCCCCGCTGTTATGTCAAAATTTCCCAGGACCGTTACGTTCATACCAGGATCGTTGAGATTAATGCGTTTCAATTTCAATGACAGGCTGTAGGAATAATCTGATGTCATGAACACTTCATGATTCTGTCTGAGTTCATGAAGGAATTTATACACCTGGTAAAGGTGTTTGTGATTTGTATCAAAATAATAATACCACCTGAATGGTTTTTCACCGGTCCTGCCATTATAGTTGATCGATATATCATAACCCAGTTCACCAAATTGCCATATCATTTTTGGTCCCGGTATTGTAAGGAAAAACAGGGTGGCGAGTTCCATCCTTGCGAGTGCAGTTACAGGATCCCTGGTATTATAATCACCGGAGGATAATCCTCCTGAGAGGATTTTATACATGATCCGCTCCTCATCATGGCTCTCCATATATGTCACCAGGTTTGGCTCATCCCATCCTCTCTGGATGGAGGTGCCCCATGATAGATTCGAAGTATAACCCCTGGCTGCATTGGTATATTCATAATTCATATTACCCCATAACATCATGCCGTAACCGGCCAGTTCCTTTTCTTCCGTATTATCGGCAAAATGTTCAAGAATAACATATGCATCAGGATTAATGGTCCAGATCTGGTCGGCCATTCTTTTCAGGATATTTATTCTTGAAGCATCATAGCCCCCCCCATCCCCCGGTGTATTGGTAAATCCTTTTGTAAAATCAAACCTGAAACCATCGACTTTATATTCTGCCAGCCAGTATGCATTAACCCGGTCTACAAAAGCTTTTGTATCCTCACTTTCATGGTTGAAATCGTAGCCCCATGAAAACACAGGATTGGGAGATTCCTCATTATACCAGGGATTATCCGCGGATGGTTTACTATCTGTACTATTGAAATATAGTTGAACAAGCGGTGACTGGCCATAAGAATGATTCAGCACCATATCCAGAATTACAGCTATACCTCTTGCATGACATGAATCAATGAAAGCTTTCAGATCATTTTTTGGACCGTAATATTTATCAGGAGCAAAATAGAATGAAGGATTATATCCCCAGCTAAGGTTCCCCTCAAATTCGTTTACCGGCATCAGCTCAATAGCATTAACTCCCAGGTTATCAAGGTAGTTCAGGGTATCGGTTAATGTTTGATAATCATGCCTCGCAATAAAATCCCGTACCAGTAATTCATAAATAACCAGGGCGGTTTTTGGAGGAGGCTGAAAATCATTCACGCGCCATAAATATTCATCCTGGTCTGTCTGAAATACAGAGACAATACCTGTAGCCATCCCTGCAGGGTATTCAACCAGATCAGGATAAGTTTCGCCGGGGATATAGGGATCATTCCAGGGATCGAGTAATTTGTCGGCATAAGGATCAGCGATGTGGATACTTCCATCAACGAGATACTGATACCGGTATTCTTTCCCCAATTCTAATCCATTAATATCCAGCCAGAATCTTTTTTCATCGGGTGTAACTTTCATATATCCATTACCACGGGCAAGCCATTCTGTATTATCCCCGATTACAAATACAAATTCTTTCAGTGGAGCATATAGAACCAGTGTAACCGATGTATCACCCATGTAGTTTATTCCATCCCTTACCCCATCAGGCAATGCCTCAATAACCGGATCCTGCCTGACATAATAGAAAAAGGAATCAGCAACAAATTCCGGATAATCATAGGCAATAACCTTTACAAAGTTTTCACCGGGTATGTCTGCAATGATCGAATGAGTGAGAGATACCGAATCATCACCGGTTTTAATATAAATATCATTGATAAATAGAGAAATCGAATCAGCATCGGTAGCGGATGCAGCTACACTGATTGTATCATTTTGCTCAACAATAACAGCATGCTGATCCGGGTTGATAATACTTACATTTAATCCCGACTCAAACACTTCTGCAAATATATCTTTCCCGCCCGTTTCTTTACCTTCATAATAAGCAGATCCTGAATAGGGAAAATCACTACGGAAAACAAAAGCCAGGTGTGTTATCTGTTCGGTGACCGGCACACCATAATAATCACGGATGGTTGGCTCAATCTCAAGTTTATAGTAATTTGGTGATATCCTCGTTAATTTGGACTCAGGAGTGTTCTGTCCCCAGTTTGTCTTAACATATTTCCAGTCAGATCCGGTTGTGCTTTTATCTGTCAGCACACCGGTATGCGCATATACATCACCCGTATAATCCTTCAATCCTGCTGTTCCCTGCGTGGCATCAAAATATACTGTCACCGGCTGATCCACCAGTGGTATATCCGGATCAGTGACAATGATCTGGGCATTGGAAATGAAACCTGTTACTAAAAGAATTAAAAGAACTGGAGCTCTGTTATTTGTCATTGGTAACTTATTAGGCCAGTACTATTATAATATGTCCGGTTGGAAACCGGACCTTTCTGTCTCATTCTTTGAGGTATTGCTGCCGGTTGAAAACCGGCAGAACTTTCACCGGTTAACAACCGGATTTACATATTACATCCGGAATATCATCATCTGCAGGTTGACAACCTGCAGAACTTTTTCCTTTTTTCCTTCTTCCATGCTACTTTAATTCCAGTATCAGCGGTGACATGCCGGGGACAGTAATCTCATCGTGGAGTTCATATTCCCTGCCGGTGATCACATCTCTACCTTTAGTAATACCATTCAGCATTTCATTAAACCGATGAATTTCCAACTTTTGATCCTCTTTGTTTTTATTCAGGATAACCATCACTTTATGATCCTTATCGTGCCTGAAATAAACATATATTCCATTCTCCGGCACAAAATGTGTCATCTTCCCGGAATGGACAGCAGTATTATTTTTCCGCCATTTCAGGATTGTTTTAATAAAGTTCTGTATTTCCTTTTCCTTTTCTGAAAGGCCTGTACCGGTAAATCCATTAATTTTATCACCCGTCCATCCTCCCGGAAAATCTTTCCTGATATACCCGTGTTCATTGCTTTCAGTATGTGTCATTAATATTTCTGTTCCATAAAAGATCTGGGGGATCCCACGGGTTGTCAGGATATAGGCAATACCAAGTTTAAAAAGTTCGGCATCCATTCCAACCTGCATATAAAAACGACTCATATCGTGATTATCCGCAAACACCACCAGGTTGTACGGATCGGGATAAAGAAAATCATTGGCCAGCATATCATAAAGCCTCTGGAGGCCGCTGTTCCAGCCTTCTTCTTCCGTGAGTGCCCTGGCAAGAACGCTCTGGAGCGGGAAATCCATCAGGCTCGGCAAGTTTCCTGGATAACCATCATAATTGTGCTGACCCTTCTGCCAGTAGGAAACAATAGCGGGATTATCGGTCCACTCCTCTCCTGCTATGTTCAAACAGGGATATTCATCCAGTACCATCCGGCTCCATTCCGACATGGCATATTTGAATGGGTATGGATAGGTGTCCATCCGGATCCCGGCAAGCCCCAGGTACTCGATCCACCAGATACTGTTCTGAATCATGTATATGGCCAGGAAAGGATTGGTCAGGTTGAGGTCAGGCATTGTGGGTACAAACCAGCCTTCAACCATCATTTTCGTATCAATGTCCGAGGCATGTGGATCCTGGTTGACCGTCCGTCTGTGATTGGTTATCTGGAAATCGGGATACAGGTTGATCCAGTCTGCTGATGGCATATCGCTCATCCACCAGTGTTCCGAACCACAATGGTTAAAGATCATATCCATGATCAGCTTGATCCCTTTCTCACTGGCAAGTTCACCCAGTTTCCTGTATTCTTCATTCGTACCAAACCTTGAATCTACTTTATAGAAATCGGTCGTCGCATACCCATGGTAGGAAGCCTGTGGCTGGTCATTCTCCAGGACAGGATTCAACCAGATAGCAGTAAAGCCCATATCTGCTATATAATCAATATGATCAGCGATGCCCTGTATGTCGCCGCCATGCCTTCCATAGGGTGCTATCCTGTCATACCCCTCTTTCATACCTTCAACCAAATCATTTTCAGGATCCCCATTCGCAAAACGGTCGGGCATGATCAGGTATAATACATCAGCGTTATTAAAACCTTCCCGATCTGCAGAACCTTCCTTTCTTTGTCTGAGCTCATATTGAACGGATTCAATAATATTCTCATCCTGCTTAAAATGAATCTCAAATTTCCCGGGTTTAACATCCGGTGATAAGTCCAGGTTAAGAAAAAGGAAATTTGGATTTTCAACAACATACTCAGATGTAATGGATACTCCCTCATAATTCAATTCTGGATAGGAATCCGAAATATTCTTACCATGCACCATTATCTGCAGCATCGTATCTTTCATTCCTGCCCACCAGAAGGGCGGTTCAACATGCCCGATCTGGGCATGGATCGTTGATAATATAAATGGAAGAATAAATAGTAAAAGTAGTATGTGTTTAGTTTTCATGATGTTTAATTTTAGTTTTCTGAGCAGTTAATTCAGTAGTAAAATCAATGGTTAGTTCAACTGTTTTTCAGTTGTGCTTCCGGCTAAATTGTTAAATTGTTTCATTATTAAATTGTTGATCTGGCTGGTTATATATTAATAACAATTTAACCATTTAACAATATAGCCATTTAATAATTGATTCCTTGATTATTTTGACACTGCTACTATTGCGACGTTGTAACCACTGCCTCCCTGTAATCCTTCATCACTTCCGTCTATCCCTACATGAGAATCCTAAAACTGATAGCTGTATATCATAAATTCCATCCCTTTTATCACATTCCCTTCGAAATCGAAGAGCGTATTACATTCCCACGATGAGCCCTTGCCCCAGAGATCTTTCATGTTTGATGAGATCCATGCCGGTTCCCAGTAAAAAATTCCCTTGCCACCACCGTCAATGATTTCCTGGGTCAGTCTCTTCAGGTACTCAAATTGTCCATCCACAGTGGCCGGATAATCCGGAAGAAGCATATCATTTCTGATGATATTATCATAATCATCATAATTTTCAGTTGTCCATGGATAACCCGTTTCCATCACCATCACTTCTTTACCATAATCCTGTTTTAATGCCGAAATATAATTACTGACATTATCCAGCTGGACTTCCGACCACATATAATAATATGAAATGCCAATAATGTCATAATCAGCCAGGCCGGCCTCATCGAGTCCCTCAAACCAGTTTGTGGCATTTTCAGGCTGGGCAATATGAATAATAACCTGAGGGGTGATATCACTACCATTCCCTGCATTCCTGACCGCTGAAATAGCAGCATTTAAGAGGAATACAAAATTAGTTACATTCCCATTCCATCTCTTTCCCTGGGGGAGGACAAAGCCGGGATTTATTTCGTTTCCAACCTGAACATATTCAGGCATTAATCCTTGCTCATCAAATTGATGCAATACATTGAACGTATAATTATAAATACTGTCGCGCAGCACATCCAGGCTTAAAGATTCCCAGGCTTTGGGAATGATCTGTTTTCCCGGATCGGCCCAGGTATCGGAATAATGAAAATCCAGGCATACTTCCATTCCGAGTTCTTTAACCTTTTCCATCCCAAGTTTGACATCGTAAAAGTCATTATACATTTGTTCACCGGCTGAGCCATATACTTCTTTTGTCCAGGTTGGTGTATGGAATAGTCTGAAACGGACAACATTGGCTCCATATTTCCTGAAAATGAGATAGGGATTTGTTATTTTTCCCGAATCACGGTACGTGCCTCCAAAATCGAGTATCTGGTTGACATAGGAAAGGTCAGCTCCCATCACAAACTGGTCGGTATTGTAATATACTTTGGATGTATCCATATCATTGTGATGATTGGGAGGCTCATCGTTTTTACAGTTCACAAGCAGTAATACTGCAAGGCACAGGATTATACACGCTTTATTTTTCATCAATCGGGTATTTACTTCACCACACCATCTGTGTTTCTCCCTGCGAGCAGGGGAAGATGTCTGCCTGGCGGACAGTGGGGTGATATAATCTTAAAGTTGTTCGGTTAACATGAGAACAAATCAATCACAAATTGAATATAGAAAAAAAGAGGTTATTCCAGCCTTGCGGTCCTGAAATAACCTCTTAAGAATCCCCACTAAACCTTAATTTTTAACTACTGTATATCTATAGATTGCTTCACTCAGGTTCAGTGTAATGGTATAGTTACCTGCTTCTCCAACAGCGATATTCGCACCACCAGGTTCAAGTTTGCCATCCCCGCCATCATCACCATAATTTAAATCCCAGGCATCATTTGCCCTGAATTTAATATCGCCGGCTACCAGGTCGATGGTAATAGTCCACAGATCGGTGAGCGGATCATAGGTCATATTCTCATCTACACTCCAATCATAGGGTGGTACAGCTGAACCGATCAATCCCCAATCGGTGAGTGTGTGGGAATAAGTAAGGGCATTCAGATCTGCTTTCACCAGATAGTAGCCTGGAGTACCTTCATATTTGATATTATTCCCGCCCCAGCTTCCAATTTGCAAAGTTCCTGATTGTCCACTGGCATCGGGATCTCCGATGGTATTATCCTCTTCCCATGCCGGCACTTTGAGCAGCTTATACTCTGCCACTGCCTCTGGGAAATAAAGGTATCCTTCATATTTACCGTCATCCTTCACTGAATAGATTTTTGTATTTTCATTAGCAGCATCCCATTCAATCCATGCAGGATTCCAGTTATCCTGGTAACTTCCCGGGACATACAGGCTGGGATAGATGATGATTTTTTCGAAAGGTGTAATTGTCAGGGTAACCCCTGTTGAATAGAGCGTGTCGACATCCTTATGGATTGTAGCCCTTATTCTGACCTCAAAATCATCTGCCACATCGGCCAGAGCGCCTGCTGTCATCAGTTTATTATTTACATCACCGACAAGAACTGAAAGTTCTAAATCGGTTGTATTACCAAGGTTAAATGGTTTTGCAAAGTTATTGTCTGCAAAATCCATCATAACGACATAGGTGGTGGCTGCCTGAAAACCAAAATCTGCAGCAGACCAGGTAAATGTTGCCATCACGTCATCTTCCGTTGCTTCAGTAAGCACGTAACTGAGACCTCCTGAAGGGCTTGAAATTGATGGAGTAGTAAAAACTCCGATCACAGGGCCTTTTTCCTCCTCTTCGCATGCAAAGAGAGCGATAAGTCCTAAGATTATGAATATCAATTTAATCTTTTTCATATCTGTATGGTTTTGTTATTCATGATTAATACCCCGGGGTTTGCACCAGGTTAGGATTAGCGCCTACATCGGATGCAGGTATGGGGAAAATATCATACTTGCTGTCGACAGATATACCATCCTTCACACCGCCTTTCCATGGCCACAGGTAACTGCCTCCGCTGAATTTTCCGAACCTGACCAGGTCGGTTCTTCTTTGTGCCTCCCAGTACAATTCCCTGCCTCTTTCATCAAGGATGAAATCAAGTGTCAGGTCGGTCCCCGTAATAATTCCGCCTGTATCTCCATAGGATCTTTCCCTCAATTCATTTACATACTGAAGGGCTGTTCCTGCCGTACCACCTGTTCCACCCCTCAAGACAGCTTCAGCATACATCAGGTATGCGTCACCCACGCCGAACATCGGAATAATAAGCAATTCGGGCGTTGGAATAAAATAAAATGATATAAGACTGATTCCTCCTGCTATAAGGGATATCATATGTGTGACTCTCCGGTTTGTCAGGCGTGCAATTACCGGTAAGAGAAAGGCAATCAATGCAGCAAAACCATTGTATACTGCGAATAATATACCTACCCAGTTGGCGCCCTCATTATAAACCAGTGATGCAGTATCGTTTGTGCCATAAATATGACTGGTAACAGCAGTTGTTGTATAGATCCACATAGCAAATAATGCGAACCATGAGAAAAACTGAACAACCGCAAGCTGTGCCATGGTTTTTGGCATATTGTAGAGGTCATTGATAACAACCACCAGTCCGTTCCTTTCTTTTCCCAAACCTATCAGGATACCCACCATACATTGCAAGATACCGTATGCAGTGGAACCAAGCGACAGAATGTATAATTCAGCCTCCATGACTCTCCAGAAGATAAGTATACTGACCAGTAAACCGGCAAAAATCCAGATCATACCATTTCTGATAAATCTCATCTTTCTTCCTTCCGGAATTTTTTCATTTTCCATGGTATGGTCACCTTTCTCAACCGGATTTCCATTAAATTTCATCAATTCTTCTGGTGAATATTCGTTTGTGCTGACTACTGTCCACAAAACAGCAATCAGAAAAACAATACCACCGATGTAAAAAGACAGCTTAACAGAATCAGGGATCAGATTTTCACCCGGCTCATTGGAAACTCCAAACCAGTTCGTTAAAATGTATGGCAGGCCGGATGCTATAACCGCTCCTGTGCCGATGAAAAAACTTTGCATGGCAAATCCGGCTGTTCTTTGCTCCGGAGGCAACATATCTCCGACAAAGGCGCGAAATGGTTCCATGGAAATATTAATCGAAGCATCCATAATCCAGAGCATCCCTGCCGCTACCCACAAAAAGGGTGAATTCGGCATAATGAACAAAGCTGTTGATGCCAGCAATGCCCCGACAAGAAAGTAAGGCCTTCTCCTTCCCAGCCTGTTCCAGGTATGGTCGCTCATATGCCCGATGATTGGCTGAACAATTAATCCTGTCACCGGTGCGGCAATCCATAAAATGGGAATGTTTTCTATACTGGCGCCCAGGGTCTCGAATATCCGGCTGACATTGGCATTCTGAAGTGCAAATCCGAATTGGATTCCCAAAAATCCGAAACTCATATTCCAGATTTGCCAGAATCTCAGTTTGGGTTTATGAGGCATAGAGGAGATAGTTAAAGTATGATCATCTTGAGCTATAACCAAATATAGGCGATTATTCCTTCAATTCCTTGATGATAAATGGTCGGAAAGGAACAATATCCGCAGGTTCATGGCATGATTTCAATCGTAATATATTGATGCAAACGTTTTCGGTAAAATTTCACTTTCACCGGATTTTTTCTGATTTTTTCCCCGAAAAATTAACTGCCATTGATCTGAAGGTATTGACATTCATAATTGTCAGTGACAAAAACAGATCTGCTCGTAAAACAGTTTGAAGAGAAATTCTTTGTGCTGTAAAACATCAGAATAACAAATCAATAATATTAAATCAACACATAATGAAAAAAAAAATATAATACTACTTTTTTCTCTTTTGCTAATTCTCTTAAATAACAGTGGACAGCGGATGCCGGAGGGTTATTCGGATGGACCAAAATTTATTGATGTGACGGAACCGGGCAGAAACATTCTGATCACCCATAATACAGGTCAGAAGCCCTTACCATGTAAACAGGGATTACAATGAATATATTGATAATGTGGAGTATTATCTTAAACTGGGGAGCAATGATTTTCAACTACTTAAACTAAAGAAAAAGGCTGTTATCGCAATTTTCCCTGATTATCATGAAAATATTGAAAATTTCATAAAAGATGAAAATATTAATCTCAAGGATGAAGATGATCTAACCAGGTTAGTTAAATTCTATGATGGTCTGCAGGAATGAAGTCTCTTGTGTGAGACAAGTGATTGCTAAACATAACAACTGAACATCCGAATGTTATTCAGTTTCTATGAAGTTGATATCCAGGTTCAATATACTTGCATAATACTCACCTCTTTCCAGAATATCATCGTCTCCTTCCTCATAATACCAATTCACAATAAGCTCTTTACCATTTTGCTTTATTTCGCTAAGTTCCCGTAAAATCTGCATAACATATTTTGCGGAACCACTGTTAAAATATTCCAGTGCAATATCGACCCTTGTTGAATCTTTTGGAGATGAAGCATATTCAACCACCCAGGCAAGTATTGCATTGAAAAATTTTGATGCATCTTCAGGTATTGAACGCCCCCCCAGTTTGATCTTCCCGGTAGGATCCAGTGTCACGTCAGGTGTTTTTTTTGTGCCTTCTAAATTGACTAGTTCCATCTCTCTTTTTCAACTTTCTAAAGATAATACTTTTTCAAATATGGAAAAAATTTATTCATGGTTTCATCCTTGCCAGCGGGATACTGTCCTGACCTGCAAAATCCTTCTTCAGGTATTTATAATATCCAGTAATTGCAATCATGGCCGCATTATCCGTCGTATAATGAACCGCAGGAATAAACAGGGCCCAGTTTCTCCTGGCAGCCTCTTCCCCAAAAGCTTTTCTCAATCCGGAATTTGCGGATACTCCTCCTGCCAGTGCAATATCTGTAATGCCTGTCTCTTCCGCTGCTTTGATGCATTTATCAAGCAGAATGTCAATGATCGTCGCCTGTAGTGACGCACACAGATCGGCCCGGTTATTCAAAATAAAATCTCGATCTTTTGTAACTTCATCCCTCAGGAAATACAAGAAATTCGTTTTTAATCCACTGAAGCTAAAATCGAATTTCTCCGTTTTTGGTTTGGTAAAGTGGAACGCACCTGGATTTCCTTCCAGTGAAAACTTATCAATCGCCGGCCCGCCGGGGTAAGGCAATCCCATCACCTTGGCACATTTATCAAATGCTTCGCCTGCAGCATCATCTATTGTCTGCCCAATAACCTTCATTTCCAGATAATCCCTGGTAACAACCAGCTGTGTATGTCCGCCGGATACAAGAAGGCATAGAAACGGAAATGGAGGTACGTCAAAATTTCTGCCTTTTTCTCTAAGAAATAGTGCCAGTATATGTGCCTGGAGATGATTAACTTCGATTAACGGAATTTTTCTGGCCAATGCAAACCCTTTGGCAAAGGATGAGCCAACAAGCAGTGAACCCAGAAGGCCTGGCCCCCTGGTAAAAGCTATTGCAGAAATATCCTCCATCCGGACCCCAGCCTGTTCTAAAGCTACCTCCACAACCGGTATGATGTTCTTCTGGTGAGCCCGGGATGCCAGTTCCGGAACAACTCCCCCATACTTCTTATGAACTTCCTGGTCAGCAACAATATTTGACAGGATATATCCGTCCTGCACAACTGCAGCTGCCGTATCATCACAGGAAGATTCTATTCCCAGTATGGTAATGTTCATTATAAATAAAAGAATATGAGCGTATTTGAACTATTTTCCGTTACTTTGTAGTCAATCATGGCCTGTTTAAAATCCAGGCCAGTTAAATTTTTAACCACAAAGGAACACAAAGTACAACACAAAGTAACACAAAGGAATATAAATTTTAACCTCTGTGTCCCTTCGTGACATCCATAGTGTACCTTTGTGGTTAAATAATACCATAAAAGTACAATGTTAGAAATGGGGTGAAAGGTAAAAGAATACTTATCAGCCATCACAGAATTATCATAAAACTTGTTTAGGTACAAAAATTGCTGGATGATAGTGATAGTTAGATCCGGGCTTTATTCATACAGACTAATTTTTAAATTATCAAAAGATTAATCAAAATATTAATTATTATTTTCCTCGGACTTCTTTCGATACCGACAACTGCATTCATTATCCTTCAGAATAAACACGTACAAACTTATCTGGTAAAGGAAATCACCGGACAGGTATCTGAAAACCTGGATGCAGAATTCACCATTGAATCGGTAGAAATGATCCTCTTCAACAGGGTCATTTTAAAAAATGCCCTGTTAAAAGGACAGGATCATGACACAATTATGTGTGCCGATAAGATAACCGCTACAATCAGGAAAATAAATCCCAATCGAAAAAAGATTGAATTGAACAGGTTGCGGCTTGACCATTCACTGATTCACATCGAGGTAGATTCGACAAATACTGTCAACCTGGATTTCATTATTGAAAATCTCAGAAATCCGCAGGATTCTTTAAGAACCAAATGGTCTTTAACTTCAAAGACTATAGAAGTTCAAAATTCACGGTTCAGGCTGGAGGTTTTTGACGAATCTGAACCCAAGGCCATTGGTACCAACCTCACTGACCTCTATCTGAGAAATTTTGATCTGGCAGTTTCTGATTTTAATATTCTGAATGACACAATACGTTTTAGAATAGATCATCTGCGCTTCGTTGATCAGAGCGGATTTCCTGTCCGCAGGGCATCAGGACACATGGCTGTCAATCAGAAATTTCTTGATTTCAGTGATTTTTATATTGAAACACTCAGATCGGAAATTAATGTTAAGCGGTTGAATTTTGCATTTAACAGTTACCAGGATTTCAGTGAAAGAGGTATCCTTTCAAAGATCCGGATCGAGATAAGGTTTGATCCTTCTCTTCTTAATCTTCATGATCTCGGGTATTTTGTTCCTCAGTTTTACGGGATGCAGCAGGATATTCAGTTATCCGGGAGGCTGTATGGCCGGATCAACAACTTCAAAGCCCGCGATATCAATCTAGAATACATGGATCACCTCCATTTCAAAGGGGATTTTGACATGAATGGTCTGCCTGATATCAACCAGACATTTATGTTTTTTGATATTCAGAATCTAACAGCAGATTTCAGTAAAATGAAGTCGATTGAGATCCCCAGTAAGACCGGTGAATCGATTCAGTTTTTTGAAACTGCGGCAACCCTGGAGAAAATGGAATTCATCGGCAAATTCACCGGTTTTTATAATGATTTTGTGACCTATGGAAAGTTTAACACAGGGCTTGGCCAGCTTTCTTCCGACCTTTCTATCCGTCCCGATTCGGCTGAGATAATCAGGTTTAAGGGAAGGCTCAAAACTGTTGGATTTAATATTGGTCGACTGGCAGGGCTGGAAGAAACGCTTGGATTAATAAATATGAATGGCCAGGTTGATGGTACCAGTTACCCTGGTGGAGCTGTTGATGCCACAATGGATGGCACAATTTCACTCCTGCAGATTTATGGTTATGATTACCATAATATAACCCTTGCAGGAGCGCTGACAAATAAAACTTTTGACGGGAATTTTACTATTGAAGATCCTAACCTAAGAATGGAATTTTACGGAAAAATTGACGCATCAGATACCATACCGGTTTTTGATTTTACTGCCAATGTTGAAAAAGCAAACCTTTATCCCCTGAATATCACCTCCGTAGATCCTACCTTTACCATGTCATGCTTATTAAAAGCCAATTTTGTCGGAGCCAATCCCGATGATTTTGATGGTGAGATTAAACTTGTCAACTCCTTGTTCCAGAGAAAAAATAAACAAATTCAGATCTATGACTTTACTTTGCATGCCCTGCAACGACCCGACAGCAATCATCTCCAATTGCGCTCCGACCTGATCGACGCTGATATTACCGGGAAATATAATTTCAGTATCTTTGCCAGGGCAGCCGGTAAAATGCTTGATCACCATTTCCCGTCTCTTCCTTTGAATGGTGCTTATGTGTCTGAGCAGCAGGATGATAAATCTAATGATTTTCAGTTCAGTATCCATTTTAAAAATACCTTTCCGATTACAGATTATTTCTATCCCGACCTGGAAATAGCCAGAAATTCCCGGCTATACGGAACATACAGACCAGATAAAAATTTTGCTGATATAACAGGGAATTTTTCCTATCTCAGGTTTAAAAATTATGAATGGAACGAGTTCCTTTTTTACCTCAACTCAGATGATTCGATCATGGCAATTGAGGCCAATACTTCGTTTATGGAGCTGGGCCGAAAGATGGATCTTGAACACTTTGGAGTGAAGGTTCAAGGGACCAATGACAGTATCGACTATGTTATCCACTGGAATAACTGGGGGGAGAAACTCTATAAGGGCAACCTGAGCGGGCATACCTATCTGAAAGGCCGGGAGACCGTGAAGGTTCCGTTGATTGAAATGGTATTTTTCCCCAGTTCTATTGTGCTTGGAGACACAACCTGGTCAATCCCCAAAAGCCATATCATAATTGACACCACTGCCATCGAGTTCCTGGATTTCCTGATTGTACATAATGACCAGTATTTTTATGTTGACGGTAAAGTTTCTGAAAATCCTGATGATGTGCTCAATTTCACTTTTAACGATATCAACCTTTACAACCTTAACGAAGCCACACGAAATATAGGCATAGAACTAGAGGGGATTCTTGGGGGGACGGGCAACCTGTCAAATATCTACAGCAATCCTGTTTTCCTTTCAAACATTCATATTGAGGACCTTACCGTAAACAAAGAAGTACTTGGTAATACAGTTATCAGCAGCAAATGGAATAATAATGACGCAAAAATACACCTGGATGCTTATTCTAACAGGGGAAACCTGAAAACTCTACAGTTCCTGGGTGATTATTATCCTTCAACAAAAAATATAAATATTCACTTTGAGCTGGACAAATTGCGTCTTGATCTTCTCTATCCATATCTTGCTGACTACCTTGATGATCTGTCGGGTATCGTTACAGGCAGCCTGGACCTTACCGGTACCATAGCGGAACCGGTTATAAATGGTGATGTGAAACTTCAAAAAGTATCTTTCATTATTTCATATCTGCAAACCCAATATAGTTTCAGCAATGATTTAAAAATAACGAATAACAATATCCGGTTCGATAATTTTGAGGTATATGATGAAAAAGGAAGCTTGGCAATTCTGAATGGTGCAATCACCAATCAATATCTCCGCAATTTTATGTTTGACCTGAATTTTAACACCGAGAATTTTTATTTTCTCAATACTCATGAGATCCATAATGAGACCTATTGGGGAAGAGCTATCGGTACAGGAGTGATCAATATTAAAGGCAATCTGTCCGATATCAACCTTAATGTTTCAGCACGAACCGGGAAAAATACACAGCTGTTTATCAATATGAATGAGGGATCAGAAATACAGGAGAATAACTTTATAACATTCACAAATGTTTCTGATTATGAAGAAGTTATAATTATAAAAGAAAATTCTGAGGTAACGGGATTAAATATGAACTTTGATCTTGAACTAACCCCTGATGCTGAAGTTCAGATCATCTTTGATCCAAAGGTCGGGGATATCATGAAAGGTAATGGGTATGGAAATATTAAACTCGAAATAAATTCTTACGGGAAATTTCAGATGTTTGGTGATTTTCAGATAGAGCAGGGAGAATACCTTTTTACACTTCAGAATATCATCAATAAAAGGCTTAAAGTTGAAGAGGGTGGATCAATCAGCTGGAATGGTGATCCGGAGGATGCTGATATTGACATCAAAGCTTATTATTCAACGAAAGCAACACCGGCAGATCTTGTTCAGGACGCGCCGGAAAACTTTAACAAAAGGTACCCTGTTGATTGCTACTTGATCATGACCGGTAAAATGATGAATCCAAATTTGCAGTTCGAAATTTTTCTTCCTACAGCTGATGAAGAAACACAGAATTTTGTGAAAAATGCTATAACTACTGAAGAGGAATTGACAAAACAGTTCCTGTCATTACTGGTAATCCAGAATTTCTCCTCTACCCAGGTATCTTCCAGCACCAATTCAATAGCCGGATCAGGATCGGGAATGGCAGGTGCTACCACGAGCGAACTTCTTTCAAACCAGTTGAGTAACTGGCTCTCCCAGATCAGTGATGCTTACGATATAGGGGTTAATTACAGGCCCGGTGACGAAATTACCACCGATCAGCTGGAGGTAGCCCTTTCAACACAGCTCCTTGATGACAGGGTAACTATCCACACCAATATCGATGTTGGGGGAATGCAGGCAACACCAACTACTGAGGGAACAAACACCAAAAACGTATCCGGTGAATTTGATGTAAATGTTAAACTTACAAATGATGGAAAACTCAGTCTGAAAGCCTATAATCATTTCAATGATGACCAGTTATATTATACCTCACAGTATACCCAGGGTGTTGGATTCGTTTACCGGGAGGATTTTAATACTTTTGGTGAGCTGGTTAAACGATATTGGAGAACACTGTTTTCATCAGCCAAGAAAAAGAAAGATAAGAACGGAATTGATCCACCTGTTTCTGATCTTGACTGAGCCCAAAAAATTCCTTGTTATTCCTGTTTTCCGTCCGCATACCTTTTTTATGCATAAATTCATTTTCAATATTCAGACTATTTCTAACTTTGCATTTCTTTTATAAGTTATCCAGTTGATCGATTATTAACATGTTGAATCAGCTTTTCAACATACAATATTTATTTAAACTCTTTCTTTTATGTTCATTTTGATGGTAGTGGTCTTTGTTCTGGGTTATACCGGAATAGCTCTGGAACATCCACTCAAAATTGATAAAGCGGCGACAGCATTACTAACAGGTGTACTACTCTGGGCATTATACATATTCGGGGCTGAATCCATACTGCCAAACAGTCCTTCGTGGCATGAATGGTTATATGAAAACCCCGGGGGCAGTTATATACATTTTATTGCTGATCATGAGTTAATCCATCATCTCGGAGAAATGTCGGAGATACTATTTTTCCTGCTTGGTGCCATGACAATTGTTGAAATGGTCGACTCCCATGAAGGTTTTAAAATTATCACCGACAAGATAAAAACCACAAACAAAATAAAACTTTTATGGATCCTCAGTATCATCACTTTCTTCATGTCCGCAGCACTTGATAATCTGACTACTACCATCGTGATGGTTGCATTACTCAGGAAACTTATTGCCAGTCAGCGCGATCGATGGTTCATGGCCAGCATGGTAGTGCTGGCTGCAAATGCCGGTGGGGCCTGGTCACCGATAGGTGATGTGACAACTATCATGTTGTGGATTGGAGGACAGATTACCGCCCTACGGATAATCATGGATGTGTTTCTAGCCAGTATTATTACAATGATTGTTCCCCTTCTGATTATTACGTTCTTTTATCCCAAGGGACATATTGAGCGTCCTGAACTGGGCACAAAAGAACAATTGTCCAACGAAACGATTACTGATTTCGAACGTAAACTCATGCTGATACTGGGTGTTGGTTTTCTTCTTTTTGTACCTGTTTTTAAAACCGTATCCCACCTTCCCCCATACCTGGGTATGCTTTTCGGATTAAGTATAATCTGGATTATCACTGAAATCCTTCACAGGAGAAGAGCTAAAGGAATGCGCGGGCAGTTAGTTGTTTCAAGGGTTTTACGAAAAGTAGACACGCCTACTGTACTGTTCTTCCTTGGCATCCTTACGGCTGTCTCTGCACTACAGTCTGCAGGGCACCTGTCCCTGCTTGCTCATACGCTTGATAAGATTGCCCTTTCAGACCAGAATAAAGTCTACTTTATCGACCTTTCTATCGGAATTCTTTCAGCAATTGTTGATAATGTCCCGCTTGTTGCAGGTGCAATGGGGATGTATCCCGTGGCGGAAGCAGGAGCTATCGGTTATTCTGCATTTTTCATGATCAATGGTCAATTCTGGGAGTTTCTTGCATATACGGCCGGGACCGGGGGGAGTATTCTGATTATCGGTTCTGCAGCCGGTGTTGCTGCAATGGGATTGGAAAAGATAGATTTTATATGGTATCTTAAAAGAATCAGTCTGCTGGCATTGGCAGGATATTTTGGT
>Ga0111176_1017_pt1 | contig 33321 bp, 29 predicted proteins | sample DeeMarSWOR324_28_FD_80229 | JGI IMG/M metagenome (GOLD analysis project Ga0111176, IMG submission 80229) | Bacteroides sp. SM23_62_1 | reverse complement strand
CTATATTTATAAATTAATAATCATATAATAATAAATATTTATAAACTGGTCATCATGTAATACCCTCAATCATGGAAACTATTGAAACTACTAAAACTCCTGATTCACCGGAGAGAATCCCTCTGCCCAATTCAACAGCTATTCTTGTGCTGGGAATTTTTTCAATCGTTACAAGCTTGTGTTGTGGATTTGTTGCTATTGTTGGACTTGTCCTGGGAATTGTAGCACTTGTGCTTTCCTCCAAAGCAACATCATTATACCAGGAGAATCCCGGTAAGTATGCCGAAAGCTCCTATAAAAATGCGAATGCGGGTAAAATTTGTGCGATTATTGGTATTGTTATATCGGGAATGCTGATCCTGATAGGATTGATTTACCTTTTTGTGGTAGGGGCTACCCTAAGTACACTGTTTGGTATCCTGCCCTGGGAAAACCTGATTAACTGATAAATCCTGATATCGTTCAAGAGCGCATTATATACATATAAAAAACCGTGACGCTGGAAGCAAGAATCGAAGCCCTTCACAAGCTCGGTAAGTTATTGGATTCTTACATTCAATATGTCACGGAAGAGAATGTTATCGCGGAAGGTAACTCTGACAACAGAACGAACATTCCATTCAGCTCTTTTTTTGAAAAAATAGAACAGATAATTGAAGATTCAGGATTTATAAATCCGTGGTTCACCAGAACAAATATACTTGTTTCATTAAAAGAGGTTGCAGAGTTACTTCAAGAAAAAAAATTGACCAGATGGTTATCAGCTTATCCAGCCGGAGCCTTCATGCCTGATCCGCCCAGAAACATAGGTGTCGTCCTGGCAGGTAATATCCCCCTGGTTGGATTTCATGATTTTATTTCTGTCCTCATTAGTGGTCACAGGTTTATTGGAAAACTATCCTCAAAGGATGACAAACTCATGCCATTCCTTGGTGATCTGCTGATAGCAATGAATCCTGAATTTCGGGATATGCTTAAGTTTGAAAATGAGAAACTTAAGGAAATAGATGCCATCATTGCTACCGGAAGTGACAATACATACAGGTATTTTGAATATTATTTTGGCAAATATCCACATATATTCCGGGCAAACAGGAATGGAGTGGCTGTCCTGAATGATAAAGAGAATCCGACACAGCTGACAAAGCTGGCAGATGATGTTTTTACATATTTCGGTCTTGGCTGCCGGAGTGTCGCCAAATTATTTGTTCCCGAACAGTATGACTTTGACAGGTTTTTTAAAGCTATGGAGAATTTTAGCTATCTGTCTGAGCATCATAAATATATGAATAATTATACCTACTTCAAATCTGTCTATTTACTCAACAGCATACCATTCCTTGATAATGGATTCCTGATCCTGAAACAGGATGAAGGATATCATTCACCCATTGCCTGTCTATTTTATGAATACTATACTTCGTCCGAATCCATTGCGGGAAAACTAATTGCTGACAAAGACAGGATACAATGTGTTGTAGGGGAAAAGTTGCCTGGCTTAAAAACAATACCAGCCGGTCAGTCCCAGCATCCTGAACTATGGGATTACGCAGATCATATTGATACTATGGATTTTTTAATTAACTTGGGTAATAAAAAACAGCGATGATCTATAAATTCAGGTTGTTATCAAATGAAGTTGAGGATTTTATCAGGGATTTTGAGGTACATTCCGATCAGACCTTTTACGATCTTCATCTGGCAATCCAGAAGAACCTGCATTGGGATCATTCACAGATAGCTTCCTTTTTTTTCTGTAACGATAATTGGGAGAAAGAGCTGGAAATAACCCTTTTTGACCTGTCAGATGAACCTGCAAACCAAACATTGGTTATGGATGGCACAAAATTTTCTGATCACATAAAGGAATTGAAACAAAAATTATTATATGTTTTTGATGTCTTTAATGAAAGAGCTTTCTTTATTGAAGTTGTGGAAATAAGGCAAGGAAGCCCGGATAAGACATATCCCTCCTTCACGAATTCTTTAGGTTCTCCACCAGTGCAGATATACATGGATCACATTTTTTCCGTAGGAGACACATCACAGGAAATGGGTGACCTTGGATTTGAAATATCAGGGGACGATTCCTTTATAGATAATCCAGGATTCGATGATATTATCTTCGATGACATAGAGCCAGATGAAGAATAAATCCCTTATCATTATCCTTGGACCCACCGCTGTTGGGAAGACCGAGACCAGTATCAAAATAGCACAGACATTCAATACGGAGATCATCTCTGCCGACTCGCGTCAGATCTATAAAGAGATAAAAATCGGAACAGGTGCTCCGGATGAAACACAACTTGCCAGGATTAAGCATCATTTTATACATCATATCTCTATCCATGACTATTATAATGTGAGTACTTATGAGGTAGAAGTATTAACGCTCATTGAAAAACTTCGTAAAAAATATAATTGTGTCATCCTGACAGGTGGCTCCGGAATGTATATCGATGTAATCTGTCATGGGATTGATGACCTCCCCCCTGTTGATCCTGATGTAAGAAAAGAGTTAATCGAAAAACATGATAAAGAAGGTATTGAGAGCCTTCGGTTCGAACTGAAAAGAATTGATCCTGACTACTATGCAAAGGTAGATCTTCAAAATCCAAAACGGATCATGAAAGCTCTTGAGGTCTATTATCAGACCGGTATACCATATTCTTCTTTTCTGACAAGACCGCAGAAAAAAAGACCATTCAATATCATTAAAATAGGGCTTATGCTTGGACACCAGGAACTCTATGCCAGGATAAATAAGAGAGTTGATATGATGATCAGCCAGGGTCTGGCAGACGAGGCAAAAAACCTTATTCAGTATAAACATTTAAACGCGTTGAAAACAGTCGGGTATAAAGAAATTTTTGAATACCTTGACAACAACATAAACCTGGAGAAAGCAATTGAGCTGATTAAAAGAAATACCAGGCATTATGCCAGACGACAATTAACCTGGTTTAAGAGGGATAAATCCATAACATGGTTCCATCCCGGAGAAATTGACCATATGATTGAATTTATTAATCGAAGTATTTAAATAGTCACCCTGTAACTTGAAGTCACCGGTTGTGCATAATATAAGGAAAACAACTGAAGCACTTTTATATATTGTCAAATGGTTAATTTGTTAAATGGTTAAATTGCTGAATCGTTAAATTGCTGATTAATAAATACAAACTGCCTTAGCAGATCAACAAATTAACAATATGATAATCAAACAATGAATTATGAATCACAACTGAGCTAACTACTGAATCATAACTGAACTAACTATAGAATTAGTTATTGAATTAACTGTTAAATTAACTATTGAATCATCCACTGAACAATACAGACAAAGTGACAACAAACATCAAACATTTCAACATACGGGTATATGGTATTATCATAAACGCCAAGAATGAGGTATTGATCAGTGATGAATATCTGATGGACATGAAAATGACCAAGTTCCCGGGTGGAGGATTAAGATTCGGAGAAGGTACACTGGATTGTATTAAACGTGAGGCAGTGGAAGAGTTTGGACAGGAAATAGACATCATCAGGCATTATTATACTACTGATTTCTTTCAAAAAGCATTATTCTATGAAGACCATCAGCTGATCAGTATATACTACCTGGCAAGATTCACCCGTCCTCCCGTTTTCCCAACCTCAAAAAAGCCTTATGATTTTGAAATGGTCAATGGTAGTCAGTCATTTCGCTGGTATCTCCTGGAACGGATCAGTCCGGATTTGATGACATTCCCTGTTGATAAAATTGTAGCTGAAATGCTAAAGGATGATTTTAACCAAGGATTGCTTTAGCATATATATCCCAGCTCATTTCCTTTGAAGCCGCAAATACATTTCCCCTGTCGATGGGTTTCTCAATTGCTTTCTTCATTACTTCGGCCATTGACTGAATACTCCCGGGGTCGGCCAGGTAACCGTTATAACCATCTTTAACCGTTTCGGGAAAGTGTCCGACCCTGGTAGCAAGGATAGGCATCTTAAAATTGCAGGCCATGGATTCAACTCCGGATGGAGTAGCTGTCTCATAGAACAACAATATACAATCACTGACCTGAAAATACTTATGTACTTCTTCGTTAGGAACGAATTCATTGATCAGGCATACCTTATCCCTGATATGAAGCTGATCAATCAGATCCAGAGGCCGGTAATTTCTTTCATCATCTTTTTTTCTCAGAAAAATGGACTTAAAAAATGCGAATAAAAGATTTTTCAATTTCGTCATTACTTTCTTGCTATCAAGGGTATGCCAGAATGATTCACCAACAATGAGCAAGGATACATCATCCCTGGTTTTTGCCAGTTCGGCAAATGCGCTGATGGCATGGTGTAAGCCCTTATATTTCCTGATAAATCCAAAAAACAGAAAGACATGTTCATTCAATCCTAAAGATTTTTTCAAGGAGCTGCTATCAAAACCGGGATCAGGTTTATACATATCATAAACAGGATGAAAAAGTTTGATAATGCGGTTAAAATCAGGAATACTCCTGTCATTTTTTTCTTCAATCCTGAAATCCCTCCGTGGAAAAAGCTCTTTCAGCTCATTTGCTGTTTTATAGGAATGAACAACGTAGGTATGAGCATTTTTTATTCCGTACCGTGTTAAGGTCATATCCAGGCTAGAACCTTCTTTCTGACGTACAAAATGAAGGTCAAATATTACTTCTGCTTTCGTTTTTTTGATCAGCTTTCTTGCAATCCAGCCCAGCGGTATTCCCTGGATGGCAATTGCCCATTGAAAGATGATAAGATCCGGATTGAGGATTTTTATCAGGTGAAAGGTTCTGTACCAGGAAACGGGATTATTATAGTTTGTTATATAATTTACCCGGATAGTTGTTCCTTCAATAAGGTTTGTGGTACTTTTTCGATCGATAAAATCTCTCGGGATAATGGCAGGATATTGCTGTGTCCACGAAACAATAAATACTTCATTACCATCCATTCGATCAAATGCTTTGGCAAGTGAAGTATTATAATTGGCAATCCCTCCTTTAAATTTAGGCCCGGGCCCAAAAGTAACGATCCTGCTCATACTATAAGGAATTAATTACGCATCCCGCAATCAAGACAGGTAGATTATTTATCCTTGATTCGTTGGACAGCTGCATCATATACTCTTTTCATGCCCTCTTCAAGAGAAATTTTTGGTTTCCAGCCAAACGTTTTATCAACAAGAGACATATCTGAATACCTTGAATGAACACCTACCGGTTTATTAAGCAATGGTTTTATTACTGGTTTATACCCGGCAAAATCTGTAAATAAGTTGATCAGTTCAAGAAAAGTTGTCAGTTTACCACTACCAATATTATATGCAGAACCGTCTTTCACCCGGTCCATCAGGATCATAATGAAATCTATAATATCATCTATATGGACAAAATCCCTTCCCTGTTTACCGGATCCCCAGACCTCAAACGGATCTTCTCTGGCTGCAGCCCTGGCAGCAATTGCAGGAACGGGGTATGACAGGTCCTGATCCTCTCCATATCCGGAGAAGGGTCGGATACAAACAACCGGTATTTCATAATGGCGGGCAGCTATCTGTGCAAGGAACTCACCGGTGAGTTTTGACCAGCCATATGTCATATCCGGAGTACCAAGATTACCTTCAAAATCGATATCAGGTTCCCTCAGGGCAATAGCATCCTGATCGGTTTGCAGACTTATCGGATAAGCAGCACTGGAACTGGGATAGAGCACCCTGGCAGGCCTGTGGTTGCATACCCAGAAAAAGAATTCTGCGTCAATTGAAAGGTCAAGAGCGACCTTCATCGGATCTCCCTCTATCTTTGCCCTGCCACCAACAATCGCAGCAAAATGATATATATCAGCAAACTTATCAAAACCCAGATTATATTTTGTATTCAGATAATCAGGATTTTCACGCATGTAGAAAAGAAAATTTCTGAAATCACCCTGCCAGAATAGCAACCTTTCATCGGTGCCAATTATTTCAAGATCCTTAATTGTCTTTGCCTTGTAATGATCAAGCCAGGCTGAGGGATGTATTCCTATCGACAGGTCATCAACAATAAAGACCTTGTCTTCAGTAATTTCAAGCAGTCTTCTGACCATGTTCCTGCCAACAAATCCGCATCCACCTGACACAAGATGAACTTTCATATTTATTTTTGAGATTAAAGTATTGTATTACCCCTTTCAAATAGCACGAATTACCACGAATATTTGAATACATAATATAGTACGGTACGATTCAAATAATCTTATCAATCTGATACCTGTTTCTTTCAGCCGAACTTCTTGCTATCAGCTCACCTAAAAAGCCTGCTATAAATAGTAATGTTCCAATGATCATTGCTGTAAGAGCCAGGTAAAAATAAGGGCTGTCGGTAACAAGGGTGGTTTTAATATGTTTACTTAACCTGTATAACTTCTGGCCCCCAAGCCAGGCAGCAGCTAAAAATCCTATAAAAAACATCAGTGTGCCAAGAGTTCCGAACAGGTGCATCGGTTTCTTTCCAAACCGCGAAATGAAAAGTATCGTTATGAGATCAAGAAAGCCTTTAATGTATCGGTCTATACCGAATTTTGTCACACCGTATTTTCTTTTTTGATGTGCAATCACCTTCTCTCCTATCCTTGTAAAACCGGCCTGTTTGGCTATCAGCGGGATGTACCGGTGCATTTCTCCATATACCTCAATATTTTTGATCAATTCATTTGAATATGCTTTCAGCCCACAGTTGAAGTCATGAAGTTTAATTCCGGTGTACCGTCTGGCAGCCCAGTTGAAAAGTTTACTGGGCCATCTTTTGGAGATCGGATCATATCGTTTCTTTTTCCAACCGGATACAAGGTCCCATTCCCCATCCCTGATCATCCTGTAAAGCTCCGGAACCTCTTCAGGGCTGTCCTGCAGATCAGCATCCATTGTTATAACCACCTCGCCATCGGCAGCCTGGAAGCCACTGTGAAGTGCCGCCGCCTTGCCATAATTCCTCCTGAACCGGATAGCTCTCAGGATACCATAAGATTCAGAAAGTTTTTCAATTTCTTGCCAGGAATGATCATTACTCCCATCATCCACTATAATGATCTCATAGACTATTGGTTGATCTTTCATCACCCTGGTTATCCAATCCATAAGTTCAGCCAGGCTTTCTTCTTCATTATAAACCGGTATAACGATGGACAAATCCATTCGATAATCTGAATGTAATGGTATTTAGTATTTATTCCTCTTTTTTGAAGATAGCAGCTATGATAAGGGAAATGACCACGCCCATCAGGATATTCACAACAAATCCGGATATCATCAAAAAGATCGGGTTCATGAGTCTTCTGGAGAACTGAAGTGCCTGTTCAACCTGATCTTCTGTTAGCCCCTGTTCCAGCATCCTGTCAGTTTGCAGATCCAACATTTTCTCCATAAGATCAGGATCAATAACTGTATATAGCAGATAGCCATATATGCTTCCAATTAGTGCGGAAATTACAACAATCAACATGCTGAAACCAAATGCTTTCCCGAAAGGTAGTATGCCATCCAGCACATTGTCCCTGTAATTCCTGATACCCAATATTAATCCGGCGAGTAAAATGATAATACCCAGATAACCAAGTGCCTGGTTAAAGGTCTGATCAAACATATAAAGAACCACAGAATAAACAACAGAGATCAGCCCGATTATGGTACCCCAGATAAGGGCATTTACCAGTATTGAAGTATTTTTCTGTTCCATTGCTGTATTTATTAAAACTGTTTGAATGAAAACAAAGATATTAGATTTTTTATAATTTGGCGGCCTGCCCCTGCCTATAAAAGATTTTGCATGTATACAGAAATCTTGTTAATTTTGCGACATGGGCAAGTCTTATACGACCAGCTCCTGTTGAATCCCCCCAGGTCCGGAAGGAAGCAAGGGTAGACGGTTGAGCGGTGCGATATAAGTCGCTTGCCCTTCTTTTTTAACAAAAAAATTTTTATATCAAAGATTAATAAATATATTTGCCAATACATTTTCAATACGGATGAAATTAATCCATACCATACTTTTTCTTCTTTTTGTGAGCGTGATTATCCCTCACGGATGAGAATGGTATGGATTAAACAATCTAAAATAATATAAGAGCCATTCTCGAAAAACAGGGAATGGCTCTATTTTTTATAGTATTTCAGGAAAGCATCATATACATGAAGTTACGGAGTTCAATCACAACAACAGGACGCCGGATGGCCGGAGCAAGAGCCCTGTGGAGAGCCAACGGGATGAAGGATGAACATTTTGGTAATCCGGTTATAGCCATTGTAAACTCTTTTACACAGTTTGTTCCGGGTCATGTACACCTGCACGAGATAGGGCAGGTTGTCAAAAATGAAATTGAAAAATCAGGTTGTTTTGCAGCCGAATTTAACACCATTGCTATTGATGATGGTATTGCCATGGGGCACGATGGTATGCTGTATTCACTCCCATCCCGGGATCTTATTGCAGACAGTATTGAATATATGATGAATGCACATCAGGCTGATGCCATGATATGCATAACCAATTGTGACAAAATCACACCGGGGATGATAATGGCGGCAATGAGGCTTAATATCCCCTCTATTTTTATCTCCGGTGGTCCCATGGAAGCAGGTAATGCGCATGGTCGCAAATATGATTTAATAGACACTATGGTGATGGCTGCCGACACATCCGTACCGGATAATGTGCTTCTTGAGGTAGAAAAGAATGCCTGTCCTACATGCGGATCCTGTTCGGGCATGTTTACTGCCAATTCCATGAACTGCCTGAATGAAGCTCTCGGGCTGGCTCTGCCTGGAAATGGTACTGTCCTGGCCACACATAAAGACAGGTTAGAGATGTTCATCAAAGCTGCCCGCCAGATCGTTCATAATACCAGAAAATATTATTTCGATGATGATGAGAATGTTCTTCCAAGAGCAATTGCCACAAGAGAAGCCTTTCTGAATGCCATGTCACTTGATATTGCAATGGGTGGATCAACCAATACCGTCCTGCATCTTCTTGCCATTGCACGGGAAGCAGAAGTTGAGTTCAATATGAAAGATATCGACACACTCTCCAGGAAAATACCTGTCCTTTGCAAGGTGGCCCCAAGTTCAGACTGGCATGTTGAAGATGTGAATCGTGCCGGTGGTATCCTGTCCATCATGGGTGAACTTGAAAGAGCAGGATTAATTGATGTATCCGTCAAGCGTGTTGACGGATTATCACTTAAAGAGGCTATTGAGGAGTTTGATATTATGCGAAGTACGGCAGATAAGGATTCTACCAGGATTTATTATGGTGCCCCCGGTGGAAAGATCAACCTTGTTCTGGGTTCCCAGCAAAATTACCATCACGAGACTGATACGGACCGTAAGGAAGGATGTATCCGTGATGTTGATCATGCCTATCAACCTGATGGTGGATTAGCCGTGTTATATGGTAATATTGCCGAGGATGGATGTATTGTTAAAACAGCAGGCGTCAATCCGGCAGTCTGGCGATTTAAAGGACGGGCAAATGTTTTTTCCTCGCAGGATATGGCCTGTGAAGCCATCCTTAATGGACAGGTTAAAGAAGGAGATGTGGTTGTTATCCGCTATGAAGGGCCCAAGGGAGGACCAGGCATGCAGGAAATGCTTTACCCTACCTCCTACATCAGATCAAGAAAACTTGACCAGAAATGTGCACTGATCACAGATGGCAGGTTTTCAGGAGGTACCTCCGGACTGTCTGTTGGTCATATCTCACCAGAGGCTGCTGCCGGAGGGAATATAGGCTTAATTAATACTGGTGATCTTATAGAAATCAGTATACCTGACCGGTCTATCACATTACTGGTTGATGAAAAAGAACTTGAAGAAAGGAGAAAAAAAGAACTGTCAAAAGGCGATAAAGCCTTCCAGGCCGGAGAACGGGGAAGGAATATATCAGCTGCACTCGAAGTATATGCACGCCTAGTTTCATCAGCCGATAAAGGCGCTGTCAGGATCTTCAATCAATAACCATGCGAACATTAACGAAAAGCAAAGTTGAACCAATGGAAAAACCAACCCGTAAAATCAGCGGATCGGAAGCTATATTACTTTCGCTCCTTGAAGAAGGCGTAGACACCATATTTGGTTATCCCGGAGGAGCAATCATGCCTGTCTATGACCTTTTATATGATTACGATGATAAACTTAAACATATCCTGGTGCGACATGAGCAGGGTGCGGCTCATGCTGCGCAGGCCTATGCCAGGGTGACAGGTAAACCGGGTGTCTGTCTCGTGACCTCGGGCCCCGGTGCTACCAATCTGACAACAGGACTCGCCGATGCAATGGTAGATTCAACGCCGATCATCTGCATCAGTGGACAGGTAATAACCCCGCTACTTGGTACCGATGCTTTCCAGGAAACTGACGTAATGGGTATCTCGATGCCCATTACCAAGTGGAACACCCAGATCACCAAAGCGGATGAAATCCCCGGTGCTATGGCAAGGGCATTCTATATCGCCCGCTCCGGCAGACCGGGACCGGTCATGATTGACCTGACCAAAGATGCACAGTTTGAGGAGTTTGATTTCAGATATGAGAAGTGCACAATGATCCGAAGTTATGTCCCCACTCCTGCATTGAATATGAATAAGGTTACCGAAGCAGCCCGTATGATTAACCAGGCAAAAAAACCCCTGGCTCTTGTCGGCCAGGGCGTTATCCTTGCTGGTGCCGAAGCTGAACTCAAAACCTTTATTGAGAAAACCGGCATGCCAGCCGCCTGGACCCTCCTGGGTAAATCAGCACTACCAACCAATCATCCGTTAAATGTTGGAATGCTCGGTATGCATGGCAATTATGGCCCGAATTTAAAAACCAATGAGTGCGATCTGTTGATTGCCCTCGGCATGCGGTTTGATGACCGGGTAACCGGAAATCTTGCCACATATGCTAAACAGGCTAAAATCATTCATTGCGAAATTGATCCCTCAGAGGTAGATAAGAATGTAAAGACTGACCTGGCAATTATTGCCGATGTTAAGGAAACCCTTCAGGCTCTGATACCAAAGGTGAACAAAAATAAATGTGCCGAATGGCTCAAAGAATTTAAAATTGCTTATGAATATGAGTATGATAAGGTAATCCATAAGGATCTGAATCCCGAGGGAGAAGGTCTTTCAATGGGTGAGGTGATCCGGAGACTGAACGAAAAAACAAATGGTGATGCAATCCTGGTAACCGATGTAGGACAACACCAGATGATCGCCTCAAGATATTTCAACCTCGGTGAATCCAGGAGTCTGGTAACCTCGGGTGGACTAGGCACAATGGGCTTCGGACTGCCTGCATCTGTGGGTGCTAAAATTGGCAGACCGGATAAAACGGTTGTCGCCATCATAGGTGATGGAGGCTTTCAAATGACAATTCAGGAACTTGGCACAATTTCACAAACCGGTGCTGCGGTAAAAATTGTCCTGATGAATAATAATTTTCTTGGAATGGTTCGACAATGGCAACAACTGTTTTTTAATAGAAGATATTCATTTACAGAATTAAAAAATCCTGATTTTATAACGATTGCAAAAGGATATAAGATCAATGGCCGCAGCGTAATAAAAAGGAAAGACCTGGATGAAGCAATTACCGAGATGTTCAACCACGATGGACCATACCTCATGGAAGTGAAAGTTAAGCAGGAAGGCAACGTGTTTCCTATGGTACCTGCCGGCGCATCGGTTTCAGATATGAGGCTTGAATAGAGTAGGGAGCAGGGAGTAGGGAGTAGGGAGTAGGGAGTAGGGAGCAAGTTAGGGACACAGGGATGGAGCGAGGGAGAGATGGAGAGATGGAGGGAGGGGGAGAATGTTAATAATCAGGAGGAGGATTAATTAATTAATTAAAACCCGCGATTTCAGTCGTGGGTGAAGAGACCAGCAAGCAAAAGAGCAATTGAGGAAAACCCCGAAGTTAACTGATCACAACCACGGAAAGGTTGAATATTTAAAAATAGACTTAAAACTGAAAACTTAAGACAATGGAACAAGAGTTCACAATCACCGCATTCTCTGAAAACAGTATTGGATTGCTTAACAGGATCACAATCATTTTTACGAGGAGACACCTGAATATTGATAGCCTGACTGTTTCTGAATCTGCGATACAAGGGATTTACAAGTTTACAATTGTAATCAGGACCACGCTTGATATGATAAAAAAAGTTGTGAAGCAGATTGAAAAAATTGTGGATGTAATCAAGGCTTTTTATCTCAATACATCTGATATCATCCACCAGGAAATCGCGCTTTATAAGGTGCCAACAGAAGCGCTTACTGCAAGCAACGAGATTGAGCAGATTGTAAGAATCCATAATGCCCGGATCCTGGAAGTTACACAGGATTATACCGTTGTGGAAAAAACAGGTCATAAAAAAGAGACACAGGAATTATTTGAAAAGCTGGATAAATATGGTGTGCTGCAATTCACGCGTTCCGGCAGGATAGCTATTACCAAAATGAAGACCGAAATGTTTACTCAATTTCTCAAAGCCCTTGATAAAGAACACTCAGCGTCTTTGAAATAATAAGAATATTAACAAAACTATTATTATGGCACAATTGAAATTTGGTGACGTAACAGAAGAAGTTATTACAAGGGATGAATTCCCTTTATCAAAAGCCCGTGAGGTATTGAAGAACGAGGTCATTGCCATTATTGGCTATGGTGTTCAGGGCCCTGCCCAGGCCCTTAATTTGAAAGACAATGGCATGAATGTTATTGTTGGACAGGCTCCTGAATTCAAGGAAGACTGGGAGAAAGCTATGCGTGATGGCTGGGTTCCCGGCAAAACACTGTTCCCGATTGAAGATGCATCCTTGCAGGCAACCATTATCCAGTACCTCGTATCGGATGCTGCACAACGGGCAGTCTGGCCAAAATTAGAACCCACACTTCATGAAGGCAACGCACTCTATTTCTCACATGGATTTTCAATTACTTATAAAGAGCAGACAGGTGTGATCCCTCCTCCAAACATCGATGTTATCCTTGTAGCTCCCAAGGGATCAGGGACAAGTGTCAGGAGAAACTTCCTGGCAGGTACAGGGATTAATGCCAGTTATGCTATTTTCCAGGATTATACAGGTAAAGCAAAAGAAAGAACACTGGCACTGGGCATTGGTATAGGTACTGGCTATCTCTTCCCCACCACTTTTGAGAAAGAGGTATACAGTGATCTTACCGGTGAAAGGGGAGTCCTGATGGGAGCACTTGCCGGTATCATGGAAGCACAATATCAGGTTTTGCGAGATAATGGACATAGCCCGAGTGAAGCATTCAACGAGACAGTGGAAGAACTGACCCAGAGCCTTATCAGGCTGGTTGACGAAAATGGAATGGATTGGATGTATTCTAACTGCAGTGCAACCGCACAGCGTGGTGCACTGGATTGGAAACCGAAATTCCGTGATGCTGTCTTACCAGTCTTCAAAGAACTGTACAAAAGAGTTAAAAGAGGTGATGAAACAAAAGTAGTCCTTGAAAAAACTGGTAAACCAGATTATAAGGAAATGCTAAAAACTGAACTTGCAGAAATGCGAAACTCGGAGATGTGGCAGGCAGGCGCTATGGTCAGAACACTCAGGCCTTCAAAACCGGGAGACAACTAACAACTGTTTTTACCACTTCAAAGAATATTATACTTTTACCACATAGGCCTACTGATCCTGTAATGAATGAAAAACAAAAATTTATTCAGAGCCTGATATTTCCCACATATTTCCTGTTACTGATCTGGTTGGTTAAAATTGTGGAAAGAATCCTGGATTTAAACCTGGTTTACCTGGGTTTATATCCCCTGAAATGGTCCGGACTGATTGGTATCCTTACAGCACCACTGATCCATTCAGATTATAAACATCTGTTCGATAACTCGGTGCCTGTTTTTTTACTGACCCTGGCAATCTTCTATTTCTATAAGCAAGCTGCATTAAGGGTATTCATTTATACCTGGCTCATCACCGGGATAGCTGTCTGGGTTGGAGGAAGAAGCGCATATCATATCGGCGCCAGCGGACTAATCTATGGATTTGCCTCTTTTTTGTTCATAAGCGGGATTATCAGGAAAAATATTAATTTACTTGCTATTTCTCTCCTGGTAGTATTTCTCTATGGAGGACTCGTATGGGGATTATTCCCTTTTGACTACAAAATTTCCTGGGAATCTCACCTGTTTGGAGCACTAACAGGGATCGGTCTTGCGTTAATATTTAAAAATTATGGGCCGCCACCATCCGTCCCAATGGCGGATGAAGAAGAGGATGAAGAAGAGAAAAGAGGGCAGGAAACAGGGGAGAATCTCCAGGAATAATTGAGGCCAGTCTAGTATCATTAACTTTTTGTAACATTTATATATTTAAAAAAGTCAGAATATGTTGTTGAAAATTCATCCCGAGAACCCAGGCCAGCGACAGATCCTGAGAGCTTGTGAAGCAATCAGAAAAGGAGGGATTCTTGTGTACCCCACAGATTCCGTTTATGCCCTGGGATGTGATATCTTTCATCATAAAGCAGTAGAACGCATTGCCAGATTAAAAGGAATGCGGCCGGAAAAAGCTGATTTCTCATTTATTTTTAGCGGTCTCAGCCAGGTTTCTGAGTATGCCCTACTTTACGATAACAGGGTCTTTAAGCTGATGAAATCTCATCTGCCCGGACCATTTACATTTATCCTGCATGCCAGGAGTAATGTCCCCAAAATATTTCAGAGCACTAAGAAAACAATAGGAGTCAGGATCCCCAATAATAAAATTCCACTTGAACTGGTGCGCAACCTTGGACATCCTATTATGACAACATCCATCCATGACGAGGATGAGCTGCTTGAATATACCACTGATCCCGACCTTATTTATGAGAAATATAAAGATAAGGTTGACGTGGTTATTCATGGCGGTTATGGTAATAATATACCATCAACAGTTATTGACTGTACCCAGACCGAGCCTGTTATTATCAGGCAGGGAATAGGGATTATTGAGTGAACGGCTGAAGTTAAGGGAGAAGGATTCCTGGATTTTCAATCACATAGAAGGAAACAAGTCATCCCGACGATTCTGTGCCTGAGGCGGAGGAGAGGAGGGAACTCGGAAGTCAAGGTGGCCATCCTGGATCTAAATGATACTATATCAAGGAATTCGTTGGAAAGAAGCAGATAATAAATCGTTACATGCAACTTGAGCAGATCCGGCGAGGTCCCTCAGTCGCTTTACTCCTTGGGGATGACCTGATTGCAAAGACAAATGGTAGTCAAAATGATACATTATTCTTCTCTCTGTTATAAAATTCCGGTATTGTTTAATGTGACGCGATTTTATTTCTTCCAGAATCCGGGAGAGAAGAGGATAAGGACAGTGAACAGTTCCAGCCTTCCGATCAACATCAGAAACGATAGGAACCATTTTCCAAAAGCAGGGATATGACTGTAATTTTCCACAGGTCCAACTGCTCCGATCCCGGGCCCAATATTCCCCAGTGTCGCTGCCACAGCACCAAAAGAAGATTCAAGATCATACCCGATGGATGCAATGATAATCACACTGATAATCACTGTAAGCAGGTAAAATGAAATGAATGCAAATACATTATTCAGTATTTCAGGAGGTACGGCATTCTGGTTGAATCTTACAGGAATTACAGCACTTGGATGGATCAGCCGTTTGAGCTCCATGGCACTGTTTTTAAGGAAAAGCAGGATTCTGAGGATTTTTATCCCTCCCCCGGTTGAACCGGCTGAACCGCCAAAAAACATCAGCATGAATATGATTACGCCCAGTAAAGGTATCCAGGCAAGGTAATCGGCCGTAACAAATCCTGTCGTTGTAACAATAGAAACCACCTGAAAGGCAGCATAACGGAATGACTTTCCCCAGTTAAAGCCCTCAGAGAAGGATAATATAATTGTCACAAGAATGATAAATCCAAGAAGGAATCCGATATAATACCTGAATTCTTCGTTCTTGAACACCTTGTCAAAATTCAGATGTAATGCAAAATAGGAAATGGTGAAGTTAGTACCTGCAAGGAACATGAATAAAGTGATCACATAATGAATATAGGGTGAATCCCAGTGGGCAATGCTTAATTGCTTGGTTGAATAACCTCCTGTTGCCATCGTTGTGAAAGAATGGCAAATAGCATCGAACAGGCTCATACCACCAATTAACAGCATGATCATTTCTGCAAATGTGAAGATGATATAAATACCCCACAACCTTTTTGCAGTTTCTTTTATTCTGGGATGTAGTTTATCAGGTACCGGCCCGGGAACCTCAGCAATGAAAAGTTGCATACCACCAATTCCCAAAAGTGGTAATATTGCAAGAGACATTACAATGATTCCCATCCCACCAAGCCACTGCGTCATGCTCCTCCAAAACAAGATGGCATGCGGCAATGACTCTATATCATTGAGGATAGATGCACCCGTTGTGGTAAAACCTGATACTGTTTCAAAAAAAGCGTCCGTATAGGAAGGGATCGTACCTGAGAAAATAAATGGAAGGGATCCAAATAATGAAAATAATAACCAGCCCATGGTGACAATAAGGTAGCCATCGCGTGTCTGCAAGTTTTTTACAGTACCGGTCGTCGACAACCAAATTAATCCCCCAACAATGATACTGATACCGCCGCTTATCAACAGTGAAAATATTTCCTGCTCGTGGTATATCAAAGAAACTGGAATGCACAGCAACATAAAAATTCCTTCAATCAGGAGCAGAAATCCAAGAACCCTGAAAATAAGCCTGAAATTGAACATCCGTAATACTAGTTAAAGAATTTTGCTAACTTAGGAATGGCTGAAGGTAATGCAAATACTACCACCTTGTCGTTGGGTTTTATCTCACTGTTCCCATCCGCAATAAAACTGGATTTTCCCCGGATCACACCACCTATAATGGCATCCCTGGGAAATTTAAGATCCCTTAAAAGGCCTGTTGTAATTTTTGTTCCGGGCTTTACCATAAATTCCATCACTTCTGCATTGGTTCCTGTAAGGCAACGGATGTACGATATCTCCGAAGAAATTGTAAATCTGAATATCCTGCTGGCAGTAATAAGCTTTTTATTGATGATTACATCGATGCCCATGTTTTCAGCAAGTTTGATATAATCTATGTTTTCCACCTCCGCAATGGTCTTTTTCACTCCCGCCTGGTGGGCAAGCACGCAGGAGAGTATATTGGTTTCTGAATTCCCTGTTACAGCAACGAAAGCATCCATTTTTTGCAGACCTTCCTGCATCAGCAGGTCAACATTGCTCCCATCTCCATTGATAACCAGGGTATGTTCAAGATAATTTGATAGCTCATACGCCTTCTCCCGGTTCATTTCTATCAGTTTTACATTATGCTGACGACCAAGCTGTTTTGCTACCTGTCTGCCTATCCTTGAACCACCCAGAATCATAATATCATTGATATCAAACTGCATTTTTCCTGAATATTCGAGAATATCGTCGACACCGGCCTGGTTCGTAATGACATAAACATGATCATTCACTAAAAACTGATCGCTCCCCCTGGGAATAATTGTCTCGGTGTTCCTGGTTATTGCTACTGCTCTGAAATCAAGAGGTTTAGAAGGATTTGTTAATTCAATAAGGGTCTTCCCGATAATCGGGGCATGCTCATCCAGCCTTATTTCATACATTGAGAGTTTTCCTCCGGCAAACTCAATAATATCAGTCATTCCGGCCTGATGTAATAATCCCACAACCTCATTGGCAGCTATCATCTCAGGATAGATCATGTAATCCACACCAACACTGGTAAATATTTCCTTGTTCGTAAGAAAAAGATACTCCAGATTATCAACTCTTGCGATTGTCTTCTTCGCACCAAGTTTTTTACTCAGAACAGCTGCCGTGATGTTGACCTGTTCCGACTCGGTGACTGCAATGAAGAGATCAGCTTTCTTGATATTGGCATCATTCAATAGACTGATTGATGTCGCTGATCCATGAATGGTAAGTAAATCATAAACAGATCCAATACGCCGCAGTTTGTCTTCTACTATATCAATCAATACAATATCATGATAATCAGAAGACAACATCTTGGCTAAATGCGAACCAACATCACCTGCACCGGCAATAATAATTCTCATAAGCTGACCAGATAGTTTATGATTCTTACCAAATCTATAGCAAAATAATATATAAATTGATGAATATACTAATCCGGCAATGTTTTTTTCAACTAATAAGGCTATTTGTCAAAATAATAAAATGAGTATATGTGTGATCATCCATCTCGGGTAACCAACCACACAACGGATTGAACCAATGCCCTTTGAATTCCATCATCCCATCATTCCATTATTCCATTATTCCTTCATGCAATACCCAAAATACACCACCCACACACACCAATATACCAATATACAAATATACAAATACACTATTCCCCATCATTCCTCCATCAAATAACATCCCGCACTTAAAACGGTATGATAAGGAATATTTAGTTTATCACATTGGGATTCCAGTTTTGCTGATAGCCAGTAAGGTACACGGCGATCGATAATGATCCTTTCAGGTTGGATATACAGAATAACTTCACTTAGATCAACATACCCGGAAGAGTTGATGAGAAGCAGGTCAAGCTTCAGTGGTCTGTGATTATGCCCGTTAAATAGGGGATGATGAGACAATACTCCGATTCTTGTATTGAAAAACTGAATAAATATCAGGTCTTCTTGTCGCGCCCATGTCCTGATAGTTCCTGATTGATCAACCGGACCTGTTGAATAACCACTTAAACTAATAAATACCGGCTCTTTTAAACCGGAGTGTATCCAGTATGGTTTAATATGGTAGTTGATCCTTTCACGGTTAATCCAGCTCGTATCATCTGTCGCCACGAAATTCAGGTCACCATCAATAAAATTAAGTACAGTCGTTCCTTCTATTGAACAAATCAATACCTTATTCTGCTTTTGCTGAAGGATCTTTTCATAACAAAATTTCCCTACAATAGTTGCTGTTATCAATAATGCAATAAACATTGCTGGTGCGGATTTTTTATGGAAAAATACAATCAGCGAAATCAGGATTATATACAGGAGAATAATATCAAAAATATCAACTCCAATATTGGCTGTAGATGAATATGGAAGAGAACTGATCAGTTTTGTAATGCTTTGTAATGCACCTGTCAGAATGTCAAGAATAACGGCAAAGAAAGATGATACCGGCGGTAAAAATGAGAATAAAAAAAACATACATCCTGAATACAGGATCATTGCCGCCAGAGGTATTACTAAAAGATTTGTGAACAGAAAATAATGGGGAAACTGGTGAAAATAGTATAACGATAGAGGAACAGTAAAAAGTTGTGCGGAAAAAGATATGCAGGTTAGTCCTATGACTTTATTAATCAGCCAGTTGCCTGTCTTTAAAAAAGCATATAAGTCCTGGAAAAGAACACTGATACCTGTTATGGCCATGAAAGAAAGTTGAAATGATACCCGGAAAACAATGTGGGGATTGATAAGTATCATCAGAAATGCGCTGAAAAAAACAATATGGATCAGGCTGGATTTCCGTTTCATTATTCTCGATACCATGTACAATGATAACATCAGGGAGGCTCTAGTTACCGACGGTGTCAGTCCGGTCAGAAAAGCATAGGTCCAGATACAGGGAGTGATTATGAAAAATGAAGATTCAGGTTTTTTACGGAAACAGGGTTTGAAAATAAACATCAATATGCCGTAGATGATCCCAACATGCAATCCTGATACAGCCAGGATATGCATAGCACCGGAAGCAGTAAATTCAAGCTTCTGCTGCTCCTCAAGATTTTCCCTGTAACCAAGCAACAAGGAAGTAGCAAGCTCACTGTTTTGTAAATTATAACCATCAATGAATTTCAAAAGTTTCATCCTGATTCTCTCAGGTATAAAAACAGTTTGAATTTTAGCATTGCCTTTCAGCTGTTTCCAGTTTTTGTTATCCAGGTAACCAATCCAGTATACACCGTGAATCTCGCAATATCTCCTGTAATCAAATTCCATTGGATTGGCTGGAAGGTCAATCTGTTTAAGGGGGCAATTAAATACCAGCCTGTCACCCGGTTCTACATGATCCAATCGGATACTTTTTTCAATATACAATATAATCCTGCCATCCTGAGGGCACCAACCCGACGGTCTTCTCTCCCACAGCCTGTCCAGAATGAGTTTGTATGTTTTTCCCTTTTCAACAGGTATAAGCGCTACCGTCCCAAGCCTGATCCTTTCAGGTTCACCGGCAATTGTATTATCTTTCAGCAGTGCCATTCCTCCCAGTAATAACAACATCGAAACAGGTATGCCGAATATACTTTCCCTGCGATAACCCTTTCTCTTCCAATATTTTTGGTATAGCACTATGAAAAGAAAAAGCATTATCATCCCCGGCAGGATAATATGCAAATCAACATCTGCCTTTTTCTGAATCAGAACACCGATCAGAAGTGGTAACAGGATACGAAGGAAAGGTATCTTTTTGAAATCAAAATAAATCATCAATACCGGTTTATGGTCTTCCTTTATATTGATGAAAAAAAGGAAGTATTATCGGTCGAGTGTTGATAATTTTCTCTATTTTTGAAACCGAACAACCGGGAATGTACTTTCCGTGATGCTGTCTAATCGAATTATAAATCAATGAGTTATGATAAACCTGAAAACACATTACATGGGTTTGGAGCTTAAAAACCCAATCATTGTGGGTGCGAGTAATCTTGTTACCAGACCTGATCATGTCAAAAGGATGGAAGATGCCGGTGCTGCCGCTATTGTGGTTAAATCTCTGTTTGAGGAACAGATCCAGCTGGAATCCCTCCAGATGGAAGAGGAATTGGGTGAATACAGTGACAGGCATGCAGAAATGACCAGCCTATTTCCCACGCTTGAACATGCAGGGCCGAGAGAACATTTGATGATGGTTAAAAAGATAAAGGAATCCATAAGTATTCCGGTCATTGCCAGCCTGAACGCAATCTTTAAGGAAACCTGGCTGGAATATGCCAAACTTCTAGAGGACACAGGGATCGACGGACTTGAAATAAACTTCTATGCTGTACCAAAGGACGTGAACATTTCAGGTGAATCACTGGAACAGGAACAGATTGGAATATTAAAAGAAATAAAAAGCAGCATTTCTATACCGATCAGCGTGAAGCTCAGTACATTCTATTCCAATCCTTTAAATGTTATCAGTAAAATGGATAAGACCGGTGTTGATGCTTTTGTTCTCTTCAACAGGCTTTTTCAGCCAGATATCGATCTAAACAGTGAAAAACACGTAACCAATTTCCCCCTGAGTTCTGAGGAAGATAATAAACTTCCACTAAGATTTGCCGGATTGCTGCATGGCAAAATTAAAGCAGGAATCTGCAGCAATACAGGGATTTATAACGGGGAAGACGTAATAAAGATGATTCTCGCCGGAGCAGATTGTGTACAGGTAGTAGGTACACTGTACAAAAATAAAATTGAACATATCACCAAAATGCTTAGTGATATAGAGTCATGGATGAAATCCAAAAATTATAATTCATTAAAGGATTTTAAGGGAAGCCTTTCCGATAAAAACACTAATGATCCATTCGTATACAAAAGGGCCCAGTATGTTGATCTTTTATTAAAATCGGAAGATATTTTCAAGAAACAGGGATTATTGTAGGAAGGGTAACGACCGGAGACCGGATTTTAAAAGGGACACTACAAGGATTATTGTATGAAGATTGTGACAGTGAGTACTTGCTACATTAATTCAAGAAACTGTAGAAAATAAAAATAGCTATCTCTTCGGATATACGATTTTGTAATTTATCTCCGCTTTACCCTTTGAAATTTCCCTGAGTTTCCCGTTCAGAAGTCTTTTTTTCAAAGGTTGTAATTTGTCAATGAAAAGTATTCCGTTCAGATGATCCACTTCGTGCTGCAGGATACGTGCACGTATACCTTCAAGATGTTCATTGTGAAAATTAAAATCCTGATCATAGTATTGTAACCTGATTCTGGACTTACGTTTGACATCCTCTCTGATATTTGGCAGGCTCAGGCAGCCTTCATTAAACTCCCATTCATCCCCGTCTTCTTCGGTAATATATGGATTGATGAATACTTTTTTAAAATCTTTCAGTTCGGGATCTTCCTCATTATTAATTGTTGTTCCATCAACTACAATTAACCTGAGTGACTTTCCAATCTGTGGAGCGGCCAGGCCAATTCCATCAGCTTGATAGAGAGTTTCATACATATTATCAATCAACTGGTTGAGTTCTTCGTGATCTTTCTTAATTTCGGCAGCCTTTTTTCTCAACACCGGCATTCCGTATACATGTATTGGATACGTCATAAATCAAATTATTTTTTTAAACCAAGGTATGATTGAAGAATGATAACCGCACTGATCTTATCCACCATTGCTTTATCCCTTCTGGCCATTTTCCGCATTCCTCCTTCAATCATAGCTTTATGTGCCATTTTTGAAGTATATCGTTCGTCTATTCTTTCAATTCTGATTTCAGGATATTTATCTCTGAACCACTTCAAAAAGGGTTCAATGTACTTTTCAGCCTCAGAGATCTGATAATTCATCTGTATTGGTTGGCCAACGATCAGGCATTCAATTTGTTCCTTTGCAATGTAATCTGATATAAATTCTTTGATATGCCTGGTATCCACCGTTGTAAGACCATTCGCAGTGATTTTCAAAGGATCTGTAACAGCGACCCCCACTCTTTTTTTACCATAGTCCAGTGCCAATACCCTGCCCAATTCTTTTTATTTAAACTGATTTAAGATAACAAAATTACAAAATAAATATAAAAAAAACCTCATCCTTAAGGTGAGGTTTATTTTAACCAATATTTAATATATAAACGTACACGAACTTTTTTCATGAAAAACTATTCAAAGACTCATGAAAAAAGTTCATGGGAATTCCCTGCTGTAAAGCTTAAATTTGTTGATCTAATATACATTAACATGCAACGAGTACCTTGTAACTCGTAACTTGGATTAATTACTCAGCTACTGAATAATCCATAGAAGCCATTCTTTTATAACTCTTATATCTCCACTTTGCATTTTCTTCGGCCTCCTTGAACAGGACTGCTGCTTCCTCAGGGAATGATTTCTTAAGAGATGTAAATCTTACCTCGGAAGAGAGAAATTCCTGAAATTTTGACCAGTCAGGTTCTTTTGAATCGAGTATAAACGGATTTTTTCCTTCTTTTTCCAGCAATGGATTAAAGCGGTACAGGTGCCAGAATCCACATTCAACAGCCCTGTTCATCTGTTCCTGCGATTTGTCCATTCCTGATCTCAATCCATGATTGATGCAAGTTGAATAGGCTATGATGATAGATGGGCCGGGATACTCCTCAGCCTCCCTGATTGCTTTAAACAATTGTGAATGGCTTGCTCCCATAGCCACCTGGGCTACATACACATATCCGTATGTCATTGCCATCATACCAAGGTCTTTCTTCCTGACCTTTTTACCTGAAGCGGCAAATTTAGCTACTGCTCCAACGGGTGTTGATTTGGATGATTGTCCTCCTGTATTCGAATATACTTCTGTATCTAGGACCAGCATATTGATATCTTCGCCCGAAGCGATCACATGATCGAGTCCTCCATAGCCGATATCATAAGCCCATCCGTCACCGCCAATTACCCATACAGATTTTTTGACAAGGTATTGTTCAAGAGCAAGAATTTCTTTAGCGATTGGATGGTTTTCTTTTTTGCATGCTTCAATAACTCTGGGTGAGACCTCTTTTGATTTTTCTGCGATATTTATATTTTCAATCCATTCCAGAAATACTTCCTTTGATTTTTCAGGAACACCATCCTGAATGGCCTGTTTCATTTTCTCAGCTATTCTTTTCCTCATTTTGTTTACACCCAGCACCATTCCGAAACCATATTCTGCATTATCCTCAAACAATGAATTTGCCCATGCAGGGCCTTTTCCTTCTGAATTTACGGTATATGGTGTTGACGGAGCCGAACCACCCCATATAGAACTGCAACCGGTTGCATTTGCGATCATCATCCTGTCGCCATATAACTGGGTAAGCAGTTTAACATATGGTGTCTCACCACAACCGGCACAGGCACCTGAATATTCAAATAATGGTTGTGCAAACTGACTGTTTTTAACAGTTTTGTACTTATCTGCCACGGAGTCTTTATATGTTACATTTTTGCTGATATAATCCCAGTTATCCATCTCTTTCATCTGTGTTCCAAGTGGTTTCATAATCAAGGCTTTTTCTTTGGCGGGACAAACATCGGCACAATTACCACAGCCTGTACAATCCAGCACACTGATCTGGATCCTGTATTGGTAGCCTTCAAATCCTTTTCCCTTTGTTTCAACAGTAGCCATTCCTGAAGGTTTGTTTTTCACCTCTTTCTCATCGAGCAGGAAAGGACGTATTACGGCATGCGGGCAAACATATGAACACTGGTTACACTGAATGCATTCCTCAGGCTGCCATTCAGGTACGTTCACGGCAATACCTCTCTTTTCCCATGTAGTGGTGCCTGCAGGAAATGTTCCATCCTCCCTGTCCAGAAAGGCACTGACAGGAAGATCATCTCCTTTCAGCTGGTTCATTGGCAGGGCAACATCCCTGACAAATTCCGGGAGGACTTCATCAACAGGCTGGGTGGTCACTTTTATATTACTCCATTCTTTTGGGACCTCCACCTGTTCTATTTCACCGCCCCGCTCAACCGCAGCATAGTTCATCCTGACAACATCCTCTCCTTTTCGTCCATAACTTTTTACAATAAATTTTCTCATTTCATCCACAGCCTGTTCATACGGTATGACCTGTGAAATCTTAAAGAATGCGGATTGCATAATGGTATTGGTACGGGTCCCAAGCCCGATCTCTTCAGCTATCCTTGTTGCATCGATGATATAAAATTTAATATCATGGTCAGCAAGATACTTTTTCATATGATCAGGCAATCTTTTTTTGGTCTCCTCCACATTCCATATTGTATTCAGAAGAAATGTCCCCCCCTTCTTTAAACCCTTCAGCATATCATATTTATCCAGGTAGGATGGAACATGACATGCAACGAAATTGGGAGTGCCTACATAGTATGTCGACCGTATAGGATGGTTGCCAAACCTGAGGTGCGAGATCGTGATACCTCCTGATTTCTTTGAATCATATGCAAAATATGCCTGGCAGAATTTATCTGTTGATTCACCAATAATCTTAATACTGTTCTTATTCGCCCCAACAGTACCATCTGCTCCTATGCCGTAGAATTTAGCCTCATATGTACCCTGGGGGACGGCACTGATTTCAGAGAACAACGGCAGGGAGGTATAGGTAACATCATCTATAATTCCCACTGTAAACCTGTTTTTCGGTTCTGGCAGTTCCAGGTTATTAAAGACAGAGATGATCATTGCAGGAGTGGTATCTTTTGAACTCAGACCATAGCGGCCACCTACAATTAGCGGGGTATTATCTTTCCTATAAAACAGATCTCTTACATCAAGGTATAATGGTTCACCATTTGCTCCCGGTTCTTTTGTCCTGTCAAGAACTGCAATTTTTTTAACGGTGGGTGGTAATACTTTAAAGAAATATTTTACACTGAATGGCCTGTACAGATGGACCGTTAATAAACCAACCTTTTTCCCCTGCTCCCGCAGATAATCGACTGTTTCCCTTATGGTTTCCGTAACAGAACCCATTGCAATAATAATATTTTCAGCATCCTGCGCGCCATAATAAGTAAAGGGATGATACTCCCTGCCGGTCATCTTGGTAATCTCCTGCATGTATTCTTCGACGATATCAGGTATAACTTCATAGAAGCGGTTGGCTGCCTCACGAGCCTGGAAATATATATCCGGATTCTGTGCTGTTCCTCTTGTCACCGGGTGTTCAGGATTCAGGGCACGATTCCTGAATTCCTGCAGGGCTTTGTAATCCAGGAGTTTTACCATCTGTTCGTTGGTCGGTGCTTCAACTTTCTGCACCTCATGAGATGTTCTGAAACCATCAAAGAAGTGTAAAAAGGGCACCCTTGATTTGATTGCTGCCAGATGGGCAACACCTCCTATATCCATGATTTCCTGGACACCTCCTGTTGCAATCATGGCAAATCCGGTATGCCTTGTGCTCATCACATCACTGTGATCCCCGAAAATGGAAAGTGCCTGTGCTGCCAGACTGCGAGCGGAGACATGAAATACACCCGGCAACAATTCGCCTGAGATCTTATACATGTTCGGTATCATCAGCAGCAAACCCTGTGAGGCAGTAAATGTTGTCGTCAGTACTCCTGCCTGTAATGACCCATGCACTGCTCCTGCTGCCCCACCTTCCGATTGCATTTCGACCACCTGAACCGTTTCTCCGAAAATGTTTTTTCTTCCAAATGCGGCCCACTCATCCACATTCTCCGCCATATTGGATGATGGAGTGATTGGATAAATGGCAGCAACCTCACTGAACATATAAGCAACATGCGATGCAGCCTGATTGCCATCACATGTTATAAAATTCTTTTTTTCTGCCATTTTAATGTATTATTATAATTTGTTAAAAACCTGGAATTTAGATGTATCTGTAATTTCTCCACACCCTACCTAAAAGGCCTTCATAAAGGTTGTGAAAGACATTTCCAAATTACTAATTTACAACATCTTACATGATATTTGCAAAATTAGTATAATTGGCAAATAAATAATATGAGATTTATTAGGTTTTGTATTATTCAATTCTAATAAAAATAAAGGTAGGAAAAAAAAAACGGATTCCTGTTACCAGAAATCCGCATTTTTCAAATCTTCCATTATCTATTCCGCATTCATAGAAATCAGGAATTCTTCATTTGAATCTGTTTTCGCCATCCTGTCAATCAGGAATTCCATTGCTTCAATTGAATTCATATCAGCAAGATAATTCCTGAGGATCCATATCTTATTCAGCATCCCTTTATCAAGCAGCAGATCCTCTCTCCTGGTGCTGCTTGCATTAAGGTCAACAGAGGGGAATACACGTTTATTGGATAATTTACGGTCAAGCTGAAGTTCCATATTACCCGTTCCTTTAAACTCCTCAAAGATCACATCATCCATTTTTGAACCTGTTTCCGTCAGAGCCGTAGCAAGGATTGTGAGGGATCCTCCATTCTCGATATTCCTTGCAGCTCCAAAGAAACGTTTTGGTTTTTGCAGTGCATTTGAGTCGACACCACCCGAGAGCACTTTGCCGGATGCCGGGGCAATTGTATTGAAGGCGCGGGCCAGGCGGGTAATTGAATCCAGAAGTATTACAACATCATGCCCACATTCCACAAGCCTCTTAGCCTTTTCAAGTACAATGTTGGCAACCCTTACATGCCTTTCTGCAGGCTCATCAAACGTTGAAGCTATAACTTCGGCATTCACATTTCGTTCCATATCGGTTACCTCTTCCGGCCTTTCATCAACCAGTAAAATAATAAGGTAAGCCTCCGGGTGACTTGCTGCGATGGCGTTGGCAATCTCCTGCAGGAGAATGGTTTTTCCTGTTTTGGGCTGTGCAACAATGAGTCCGCGCTGCCCTTTCCCGATAGGTGAAAACATATCAACAACACGGCATGAAATACTTCCTTTTATTCCCTTTCTGACAAGTGTAAACTTCTCATCCGGGAAAAGTGGTGTTAAATAATCAAAGGGAATCCTGTCACGAATAAATTGTGGATTACGTCCATTGATCTCTTCAACTTTGATCAGCGGAAAATACTTTTCACCATCTTTGGGAGGCCGGATAGTGCCCATAACAGTATCACCCGTTTTAAGACCGAATAATTTGATCTGGGATTGTGATACATATATGTCATCGGGTGAATTCAGATAATTATAATCCGAAGACCTCAGAAAACCATATCCATCGGGCATAATTTCCAGCACACCGGAAGCCGTTATAATTCCTTCAAATTCAAGGGTTTTATCAACCTGTCTCCGATCAGGTTTACGGTAATAATCCGGCACTTCCTTCTCGATAACAGTAGGTTTCTCCAGTAACTCTTGACCATCATCCCGCAATTCCGGTTTCTCCTCAAAAGTGACAGTTTCTTCTTCCGGCCCAAGGTCCAGGATCGGGCTCTCCTCCGTTATAACCTCTTCAGAAACCTCAGGTCTGTCTGAAGTTGAATAACTTTTATGGGATTCTTTCAATGGCCTTCTTCCACGTTTTCTTTGTGCCTTATTCCCATATCTCTGATATGAAGATGAGGAGTCTGAACCTGATTGTTTTGATTTAGACTTTGCCTCTGCTGCTGCAATGGCTTGTTCATCAAGTATTTTATAGATCAGATCCTGTTTTCGCAAAGACTCAACACGTTTGATCTTCAAATTTTTAGCTATTTCCCGCAGTTCGGGTAATAGCTTCTTATTAAGCTCAAGAATATCGTACATAAAAAGATTATTAAATAACAGTTATGAAGTTTATTCGATAAAATTTAATATTAGTAAATCATTTTTTCAAGCTGTAAGCATGGAAAGATATATTGATATTAATATCTTGGTTCAGACTATATAACCGGTTAATTGTAATATAGGATATATCAAATAAATAAAGGTGTAAATGCTAAAAACGGATAATGAAAATTAATAAGTTGAGGCCGGGAAAATCAGCGATTCAACAGGTATATCTTGGAAATTATTTGCAATAATAACCATTTAATAAGAATTACCAAAAAAAACACTCAAAATTGTTCATTATATTCGTTGATTATTGAGAAATATCAATTTTTTTATTAAAATCGATCTGACAAATGTAACAAAGCGGGATTTTATCCGTATAAACGACCATTAATTTCAGAACCATGAGACAGCTCAAAATTATCAAACAGGTCACAAACCGGGAAACTCCTTCCCTCGATAAGTACCTGCATGAAATTGGCAAGGTGGATCTCATATCAGCTGAGGAAGAAGTAGAATTAGCACGACAGATCCGTAGTGGTGATCAGTTTGCACTTGAAAAACTTGTCAAAGCCAACCTAAGATTTGTAGTTTCTGTCTCTAAACAATATCAGAATCAGGGTTTAAGTCTTCCTGACCTGATCAACGAAGGTAATCTTGGTCTCATCAAAGCGGCCCAGCGGTTTGATGAAACCAGGGGATTTAAATTTATCTCCTATGCTGTCTGGTGGATCAGGCAATCCATCCTTCAGGCACTTGCCGAACAGGCCAGGATTGTAAGACTCCCCCTGAATAAAATAGGATCGATCAATAAAATCAATAAAACCTTCGCCGAACTGGAACAAAAACACGAGCGGGAACCTTCTATTGTTGAAATATCTCAGGCACTCGAACTTGCTCCTGAAGATATTAAAGAAGCTATCCGCAGCTCTGGCAGACATGTATCGATGGATGCGCCACTTGCCGATGGCGAAGAAGGAACCATGTATGATGTCATGCTCAGCAAGGATGCGCCGAGCCCGGATAAAGGATTGCTGATCGAATCACTGCGTAAAGAAATTGAAAGAGCACTATCCACCCTCACCCATCGTGAAGCAAATATTGTCAGACTCTATTTTGGCCTTAACGGAAAGCACCCCCATACACTTGAAGAAATCGGGGAACAATTCAATCTAACCAGGGAAAGAGTCCGGCAAATCAAAGAGAAAGCCATAAAACGGCTTAAACATACTACTCGTAGTAAGATTCTTAAGACCTACCTTGGTTAAATGCATGCCCCGGTTAACAACCGGATTTACAAACCTGTTCATCCTTTGGGAATATGGTTGCCGATTGGCAATCGGCAGAACTTTTCACACCTTCACACTTTCGCACCTTCATACTTTCACACTTACACACTCTTTCTTCATTAGCCTCAGCCTAGCCTTCCACTATTGTGATAATTGCGACCACGAAAGCTAAAAAATGCAACACAAAAGACTATTTTTGTAATAATTATAAACCAACAGACAATGTCATATCTGATCGCACCCTCTATCCTTACTGCCAATTTTCTTGATCTCCGGAAAGAAGTGGAGATGGTTAATGAGAGTGAAGCTGACTGGATCCACCTTGATATCATGGATGGTGTCTTTGTTCCAAACCTTACTTTCGGATTCCATATAATAGGGCAAATTAAAACCATTGCCAGGAAACCTCTGGACGCCCATCTTATGATCACAGACCCGGACCGCTACCTGGAGGAATTCAGAAATGCAGGAGTTAATAAACTGACCGTTCATTATGAGGCCTGCACACATCTTCACCGTACTATCCGGCAGATTAAATCCCTTGGTATGGATGCAGGTGTGGCAATCAATCCCCATACACCCATTTATCTTCTTGAAACTATCCTGACGGAACTTGATCTTGTTCTGAATATGACCGTCAATCCCGGTTTCGGTGCACAGTCCTTTATTGAATTCAGTTATCATAAAATCCGTGTTTTGAAAAAACTTATAAGTGAAACAGGTTCAAAGGCACTGATCCAGATCGATGGTGGTGTTGACATGACCAATATCAGGCAACTGGCTGATGCAGGGGTGGATGTGTTTGTGGTGGGAAATACTGTCTTTTCAGCTGATGATCCGGCCGGTGTCATCAGTAAACTTAAACAGGGTGGTAAATAATATGTAATGTGTACTCACCCCCTGGCCTCTCTCTGGAGAGTGAGCCAGGGGATGAGTACAGAGGCCATATCTGTTCATCTGTGAGACGAGATCCCTTTCCGCCTTAGGCGGATCGGGATCAGTTCGACTTTGACATTTTACTTCGCTCCGCTTGTAAAATGTCAGTCTCACTGACCTCACTCTTTTCCGTCCAGAAAACCCTGCAAATATCTGAACCTCTCCGTCAGTTCCCCATTCCTGATGATTGTTGCCCGTCCGATTACCTCCTCTTCATCATTTCCTGCCAGGGCTGGTATCACTTTATCAGCCAGCATCTTCCCAAAATCTTCCGATGCATCCCTGGGAAGTTCCCCTGGCAGGTTATCTACCGCCATCACCGTAATGCTGCGGAGATCAAACGGAGTGGTTTCTTTTTCAGTCCAGGGGAAGTACCCGTAAAATGGCTGTTCAATTGAAGAAGCCCTGATGGTTGAAGGGATCGGGCCATGGATATCGCAGCTGATATCAGCTATGATCATGATTCTGAAATCGGGTTCACGCATATCCGTTGGTGTCATGAAACCCGGGGACCGGGGATCCCAATAATGACATGCAATATAAAAATCGGTAACTTTTGTATAGGGTTTGAAAATGGATTCATACATATCAGGATGTTCAAAAAAATGCTGCAGGTCAAATGGATGGCCATCCTTACGCCTGACATAATACCATGGGTCTATCCTGCAGATAACCGGCTCACCAAAATCCTTCTTCAGGAACTCTTCCGGATTCACTTCCCTGATATTCAAAGGTTTCAATAACTCCATTGCACCACCTGCCACCCTTCCCCCCCCGGTGATCAGAATCTTTATAGAGGGCAGACGCACTTTATGGAGTTCCTTCTTAACTTCTTCATAATCAAAACATTGATATGCAGGTTTTAACTTATAAATCCTGTAACGCTCACCATATGCCCGCAAACCATTATATGCTCCCACTATCCCGGCCCATCGTCCGAATGCTACCAGCCTTATATTGTTCTGATTAATAAGGTATTCATAATCAATTAAAGTTATTTTCCTTGCTGCTATCTCCTGTAACAATTTCCGGTTATGAGGTTGTTTTTTTGCGGTATGAGAAAAAAAAAGGTAGGTCTTACCCGGAATTAATGTATCGAGCTCGACCTCCTTTATTCCCATCAGGATATCACATTCTGATAGGTTATCCCTTAGCATTAAACCTGCCTCATAATATTCCTTGTCAGAATAACAACGAATTTCTGATGGCTGCAAGACAATATCCATTGTCCCATAACACTTTTTTAACTGACTGATCTGACCTGGAGTAAACGGAACTCTTCTGTCGGGTGGTGTCTTTGTTTCCCTTAGAATACCTATTTTCATTGGTTGAAATAATTATTGCGAAATTACAGAAATTTGGAAAGAGGAGAAAGTGAGATGAGGTCCTTCACCTGTAATAATTTCCATTTCCCTTCGACCAATATATTGTAAGTGTTATTCACAGGATTGATTGCATGATTGAAAACGGGTTAAAAAAAAGATTTCTTGAACTGGTAAACCAGCACAAAGTGATCATTCATAAAATCAGCAGGATTTATGGGGATACTCCTGAAGACCGCGAGGACCTGTTCCAGGAAATCCTGTTGAATCTCTGGAAAGGATACCCTTCATTCAGGGGGGAATCAAAATTCTCAACATGGTTATACCGGATTACCCTGAATACCTGCATTACATTATACCGTAAAAAATCCAGGTCGCCAAAAACTGACTCAATCAGTGATCAACACAGAGTGATACCGGATGATATAAATATAGTGGGTAATGGTGAAGAACTTCGCCTCCTTTATAGTGCAATTGACAAACTGGATAAACTGGAAAAGGCAATTATCATTCTTTATCTTGAGGAAAAAAGCTATGAAGAGATTGCGGAAATCGTAGGGATAACTCCAAACCATACAGGTGTTAAGATTTCAAGGATAAGAGAAAAACTCAGGAAATATTTTAAAAATGAAAACACTTAAACATGGAAGAGAAAGATATCATAAGAATCTGGAAAAAAGGATCTGATAAATTGAACAACGAAAAACCTATTACCATGGAAACAATTGAAGCCCTTGTTAAATCCCGGTCCGGGAAAGTTACAGGTAGAATCAGATGGGATCTGTATTTCAGCCTTGCCTGTTACCTGGCTGGCCTTTTCCTGACATCCTATACATCAGCACTTTACAGTTCTCACGTCTATCTGAAGTGGATTTTGCCCGCAATGGCTTTAGTACTCATTTTGCTACTCATCCAAAATATACAGCTACTGATATATTATCACAAACTCAGAATCCTTGATGTCAGCCTGAGGGATAAAGTTACCCGAATCATACGGTATTTCAGGGGAGGTTTCAGTATATGGCAACTGGTCTGGCCGGTTGGAATGATCTTCCTGGTTTTCAGTGTAACCCTCCTGATTGATTACCAGGAAGGATTTTACAGAATTAATCATCCATTTGAATTTGTTGCTGTGCTAATCGTAATGTATATGCTCATGTATTTCCCGATGCGTTATACCCGCAGCGTTAATCTGTACGACCTGGAAAATTGCATTAAGAATCTGGATGAACAGGAATATACTTCCATTGAAAAAATCCCCCGCCGTCATAGGAG
>Ga0111176_1015_pt1 | contig 34643 bp, 24 predicted proteins | sample DeeMarSWOR324_28_FD_80229 | JGI IMG/M metagenome (GOLD analysis project Ga0111176, IMG submission 80229) | Bacteroides sp. SM23_62_1 | reverse complement strand
CTGAAAAAAGAATATACAGGATTACAGCCAGAGAAGAAAAAAAGATATACATCAGCAGAGATTATTTTTGTTAATACGTCTTTCCCCGATTATGCCCAGCACTGGGAATTATGGCCGGTTGATAAAAAGCATCATTGCGTCCTGAGTAGCGGAGGAAAGGACAGTTTGCTGACCTATGGTATCCTGAAAGAGTTGAATCGTGAAGTTCACCCTGTATTTATAAATGAATCGGGACGACACTGGTTTACCGCACTGAATGCCTTTCAACACCTCAGCAGGGCTGATACCAATGTTGCAAGGGTCTGGACTAATTGTGACCGTATATATAACTGGATGTTACGGCATATGCCATTTATACGACAGGATTTTCAGGAGATCCGTTCCGACGAATACCCGATCCGTTTATGGACTGTTGCCGTTTTCCTGTTTGGAGCGTTGCCCCTGGCAAAAAAGAGAAATCTTGGCAGATTGCTCATCGGTGATGAATATGACTGTACCAACCGTTTGAACCATAAAGGAATCACGCACTATAACGGATTATATGATCAGAGCAGGTATTTCGACAATGCCCTCTCAAGATATTTTATGAAAAAAGGTTGGAATATCAGTCAGTTCTCCATTTTAAGGAGTCTATCCGAACTTCTCATCATCAAAATCCTTGCATCCAGGTATCCTGACCTTCAGCGGCACCAGGTATCCTGCCATGCAGCCCACAAAGAACACAATCGTACCATCCCCTGTGGAAAATGTGAAAAGTGCCGGAGAATTGTCGGAATGCTAACAGCCATCGGAGCAAATCCTGAGAATTGCGGATATACTGCAGAGCAAATCCAAGATATCCTGTACCAGATACCCCTACGAAAAGTTCATCAACTTGGCTCAGATGCTTCACATCTGTATTATTTACTGCTTAAATCAGAAGCTGTACATGCTGATAAAGAATTCCGCAAACTGGCAAGATCTAATCCTCCTGCTGAAATGCTGAGGTTTGATCAGGAACGCTCCAGGTTGATGGATATGCCTGCCGACCTGAGAAATCCTGTTATCAGGATATTTCTTGAATATGCTGACGGAGCAGTCAAAATGACTGGAAAAAAGTGGCTACATTATGATATCTTGAATTCCCCCGATATGATGGATTCTTATCCGTTTGAACCATTGGAAGGAATGGCATCTTCATTGCCGGGAGAAGATCACGAACACACACAATTTCTGTGGTCCGCTATGTCCTGGCCCTCTTTGCGTGACCGGTTGCATACCGTTGATGTTGCCATCCTGCCCTGTGGCTCAATCGAACAACATGGTCCCCATCTTCCGGTTGATACAGATATTTTTGATGCTGATCTACTGGCCAGGAAAGTGGCAGAGGCCTGCAGCGATCCCAAACCTTTTGTCCTACCTCCTGTCTGTTATGGCGTATCCTATCACCACGAAGATTTCCCCGGTACTTTAAGCGTCTCAAATGAGAGCCTTTCAAGATACATATATGATATCGGTATCAGCCTGGCAAAAAACGGCATTAAAAAGCTTGTTATCCTGAACGGACACGGTGATAACAGCCCAACACTGAATTTTGCTGCACAAATGATCAACCGTGATGCAAATATCTTCGTTTGTGTTGAATCCGGTGAATCTTCCGATACAGATATTTATAAGGTCGTTGATAGTTCAAATGATATCCATGCAGGTGAAATTGAAACCTCAACATCCCTTGCGTCAAGGCCACATCTCGTAGATATGGATAAAGCTGAAGATTCAAACATCGATTTCAACAGTCCCTATATGAATCTTACCTCCACCAGAGGTGTACCATGGTATACACGAACTAAAAAAATCTCCAGCAGTGGTGTAATGGGTAACCCCACCAAGGCATCCCGCGAGAAAGGGCAGAAAATCTGGGATATCATGGTGGCTCACCTTGTAAGATTTATCGAAGAACTGAAAAAAAGCAGCCTCGATGAGATTTTTCAACGAAAATATTAACAATAGACTGGTCGGTTTATATAAAGATATTTAGATATTAACATCGGAGGATTGCATGTTTAATCTGTTGGATATTTATTTATCCCTGCAGAATATCCTGTAACTTTACATATATCAAAATAATTACTCCCCTGATTTAAGTACTATCGTAAATTGTCCCTTATGAAATTCACGAAGATTGATGGATGGTCGGAAGAATTCAGTTTATCAGAACCATATACGATCGCGTATGAGACGGTATCTTCTTTTGAAAATATATTTCTCCGTGCAGAAACTGATAAGGGAATCGTTGCAGTTGGATGTGCAGCACCTGACAAAGTTCTCACGGGTGAAACAGTCAATATAGTCCTGGAAAAAATTAATTCCGTCATTGAAGCCCACCTGAAAAACTGCGATCCTTTCCGATATATCAGTGTGCTTGAATCTTTGCGGAACTCCCTGACAGGCTGTCCTTCCACCATGGCAATGGTTGACATGATGCTATATGACCTCCAGGCAAAAGTTGCAAATATACCACTGTATAAACTCCTGGGAGGATACAGGGAGTCCATCCCAACCAGCATAACAATTGGAATTATGCCCCTGGAAGATACGATAGACAAGGCTGTTGACCTGGTAAAACAAGGATTTCATATCATCAAGGTTAAAGGAGGCATCAGTGTTTCAGAAGATATTGAGCGGATTCTCAGGTTACGGGAAAAGCTTGGTAAACATATCGGATTACGTTTTGATGCCAACCAGGGTTATACAGTTCCTGATGCAATAAAATTCATGACTGGCACCAAACATGCTGGTATTGAACTATTTGAGCAACCCACCCCGAGAAATAACTTTGAATGGCTCGGAATGATCACGAAAAAAACCGAAGTTCCTGTTATTGCTGATGAAAGCCTGATGAACCTGAAAGATGCTTTTCGTATTACCCGCAACGACCTTACCGATATGATCAACATTAAGCTGATGAAAGTGGGTGGTATCACAGAGGCTATGCACATTAATTCGGCAGCTAAAGCAGCGGGGATTGAAGCTATGGTCGGATGCCTGGATGAGTGTGAACTGGGCATTGCAGCCGGATTACATTTTGCACTTTCCAGACCCAATATTGTCTATGCAGACCTTGATGGCCATATTGGGATTGTGGGTGATCCAACAACAGGAGTTGTCCTGATAAAAGATGGTGTCATGTATCCTAACCAGAAACCGGGACTCGGATTCAGTTTCTGATAATGAAGGTTAATTCCCTGATAAATCATAGCATAAAATGTGGAGGTAAAAAGGTGGATCAGGGAAATAGGGAGAAGGGGCGAGATGTGTGTGCATGGCAGATAGATAATAACCCACGAATTTACAGGCTGTGTGAAAAGTCTATTTTTTTTATTTCTCGCAGATCCCGCAGATTTAAAACGCAAATTTCGCAGAACTTAATGCGCTGATTTTAAATGACTTGTCCGCCTGAGGCGGATCTGTGAAATCAGCGGCATAATCTGCGATTATCTGCGAGAAGCCTTTAAGAACTTTTCACACACCCTATTTATTCATGGGATAACACCTGACAGGGAGGCAGGGCATCGTAAGATAGAAGATCCCGGAGGGGCCAAACTATGAATTACCCGGTACAAAGTGCCGGGTAAGGATGCAAACCAGATCACAACCCCGGAGGGCGTTGAATATGCTTTAATTTTTAGTCTTTTGGAAATAAACCACCCTGATATAATTACTATAACAAAAATATATTAAAAATGACAGATTTTTTTGACACGTGGTACTTCGATTATCTTATCCTTCCCCTGCTGATTTTTCTTGCCCGGATAATTGATGTGTCGATGGATACGATTCGTATGATATTCATAGCCAGGGGATTTAAAAAGTTTGCACCAATTATAGGATTCTTCCAGGTACTGGTATGGATTATCACAATTACCAGGATCATGGCTAACCTTGAAAACTGGACCTGTTATATAGCTTATGCCGCAGGATTTGCAGCTGGTAACCTGACAGGTATGATCATAGAAGAACGCCTGGCCCTTGGCATAGAATTAATACGGGTGGTTACCAGGAGACAGGCCGGTCAACTGATAACTGCGCTTAAAGATCATAACTTCCCTGTAACATCTGTCGATGCTACCGGAGTCTACGGCAATGTAGCTGTACTCTTCATAGTCGTTAAGCGTAAACAGATGAAGGAGGTTCTGGATCTTATCCGTAAATATAATCCCAGGGCATTTTATACGGTGGAAGATATCCGGTTCGTAAGTAAAACGTTGCCTTACGACGCGAATGAAAAAGCCGAAATGGAAAGGTCGTTGTTGCAGGAATAGAGTTTTAAACAGGATCAGTATCTGCTTAACCCACAGCTCTTTAAATTAAGAAAGCATCAAAAATCCGATTAACTGCAGAATTAACAGAGAATAATCAGAGTAAATAGAGATATTAATAATTGATTTTGAGAACTGTTTTAACTCTGTCAAAACTCTGTGTCCTCTGTGGTTTAAGATATTTTATTTAATAAGCAACCCTTGAAAGGGGGGTGTCCGCAATTGAATATATTATCCGCTCTCCTTCCTGGCCGGGAACAGTAATGATAATCCTATGCTCAGGGAGATGATTATGACAATGATATAAAGTGAATAGACCGACTGGTATCCCCATTCGTGAATAAAATCCTTCAACAGAAGTTTAACACCAACGAAAATCAGAAGAACACTTATCCCATACTTCAGGAATCTGAAACGGTCATGCATACTTGCAAGGAAAAAGAACAGGGAACGAAGCCCGATGATTGCAAAAATATTTGAAAAGAAGACGATAAATGGATCCCGTGTTACAGAAAAGATCGCAGGAATAGAATCAGCTGCGAAAATAAGATCGGTAAACTCAATCAGGATCAATACAATAAACAATGGGGTCAGATAAAATTTACCTTCTTTAACGATCCAGAACCGGTTTGAAACAAAGCGGGGATAGATACGGAAGTTGGATGAAAGAAAGCGGAAAAGGAAATGTTTATTAATATCCTTATGTTTCTTCCCTCTTTTTAACATATACCTGATACCTGTGTAAACAAGGAAAGCACCGAAAATAAGCAGTACCCATTCAAACCTGTGGATCAGGGCGGCCCCTGCAAAAATGAATACTGACCTAAGTACAACAGCTCCCAGAATCCCCCAGAACAGTACCTTTTTATAATTCCTGTTAGAAACTGAAAAACCAGTAAGAATCATGAGTATAACAAAGAGATTATCCAGTGATAGGGTCTCTTCAATCATATAACCGGTAAGGTAATTAACAGAAATATACTTTCGATAGATCCTGAGGTTTTCAATGTAGTTCTCACCTACTAAGGCCAGGTCAGGTCCGTAATCATTCTTATATTCAATGAGACCTTCGGCTGAGTTGATACCATGAATGATTTCTCCCTTCCAGCGCAAAAAGAAATAAAAGAGTAAGGCAAGGCTTATCCAGACCAGGCACCATAACGCTGCTTCACGAAATGAAATAACATGGCTTTCACGTCCGATAATAAGCAGGTCGAATAACAGAATACCAACAATGAAGATTATGAAAAGAAATAAAAATATCAGCTCCATCTTATCTTATCGATATCCCTTATTAATTGTGACATCAGTAGTCGATATAGAACAAATTGTCCCGAAAGATAGATATTTCTGTTAAACCTGTATGGATATACTGAGAATTTATTTAACCACAGAATACACAGAGTTTAAACAGAACACACAGAGTAACTGTTTTGATTATAAATACTCTGTGTCCTTTGTGCTGTCACTATGGCCTCTGTGTTTAAATTATTATTTTATCCAAAGGGCCCGGTTGCCATTATTCTGGTTGAAGAACAGGTCAGTTCCTTTTACCTGCCATTTCAAGGGCCCTGGTGGTTGTATAATACTTTGTAATCATATTCGGCACTTCCCAATCAGGAAGTTTACCATCCTGAAGGTATTGAAGGAATTTTTCCATTACCTGTCCGAAATGAGCTTCATGATCCACCTTATACTTATCAGGGATATCAATGATCCAGGTTCTGTCATTTTTCTTTCTCGATCCGACACCTGGATATTTAACTGCAATATCCTCAAGCCCTGCTATTAAATCATTTTCAAATAATGCTGGAGGAACGTTTTCATTTAATTCAACATACAGGGTTGGTTGAAAATTTTCACTCTCACCCTGCCTGATAACAAGGTTACAACGTGTTCCCTTCATGATTGAATAATGGGTATCACCCGTTCCTTCGGGTGCCTGGTAATTCCATGCAACAGAAACTTTTGCATTTATCCCCCGGAGAGTGTACAGGATTTCTCCATTTGAAAATACTTTCAATACACCATCTTCAACATTATCCGATAAATATTCCGGAAAGGTCTCAATTCCGGTCACCTTGCTGAACTGTTCAATTGTAAGGTCCGTCGACCACCTTCTTGCAGAAAGTACCTCAATGTCTGATTTATCCATTATCCGGTCCGGAAATGCTTCCCATTGAATCAGGTCAACAAGATGGGTTGATACATCCACAATACCCTCACCCTGTTGCCTGACATCAAAAAACCAGGCCGGTCTTATTAAGGGTGACCCTGAAACATACTTAAAAAAATGATGAACACTTTCTTTGGTAATTGCAGGATCTTCCGGTGTACCTTTGATCAGCTCACCAAAAACTTCGGTAATCATGGATAATTCCCTTTGAAGGATGTTCGTAATCTCATATCTCTCAGTCATGATATCATATAATAAAACACCTTTTTCGGCCGCCGTCCTGAATGCCTCTTCAAGCAGGGTAAAATCCTCATGTGTGATAACCATAGGTTTATCGGCCAGCACATTGAGCCCTGCTTTAACAGCTTTATCAATATATTCTGTTTTCCTTGCATTATTCCCTGATAAAATGATCACATTACCGGACTTTATACGAAGCATCCTGTCAAGGAAATCCGGGCCAGTGTAAACCTTTTCAACCCAGGAAGTCGGATTTTCAATTCTGCTATTAAATCCTTCAATCCTTGCCAGGTGATCCAGGACATCCTGGCCTTCAGGGGCAAATACATGAACCACAGAATCGACCGTCTCATACATGATTTTCTGTACCAGTGCAGCATGAAAATGGCCCGGGTCAAGAGTTATCAGTTTTATCTCATTCCTTTTACCTGTGAACATATCTGATCCATCTTGAAACTGTTTATTCTGGCTTTTGCAAGCTGATAACAAAATAAATAGAATAATAAATACAATTCGTGATTTCAATTTATTTAAATTTTAAATTAATAATTTGATACTGTCTGTCCCATGGGGTGCTCTCTGCGCACGTGAAAACCCGGATTTATGTTGATTTTCGTCCGTTTCGTTCTTCGAGTTTATTACGACTTTCGCATTTTTCATTTTTCAAGTCTACTTATTCATAATCTTCTAACTCCAAGATCCATTGTATCCCTCCCTTCAGATGTTCTCTGAAAAGTGAATCACTATAATGCTCCCGGGTATGGCCGAGTGCAGTATACCATACACGCCCACCTTCATAGTGATGGCACCAGGCCAGTGGAAACAGGTCGCCATATATTGTTCCCGGGTAATCTTCCCGCTCATCATCATCTACAGTAGTAAGATCCGCTGCCAGTAAAACACGAATGCCAGGATTAATGTAATGAACATAATAACATTCATCTTCCCACTCCCAAATTTCAGGTAAAAAGTCAGTAGATTGATGATTTGAATCAATAACTTTTATATTGAAGGGCTGGAAGGGAGGGTGCCTCAGGAATTTACCTCCCAGCAATGACCAGAACCATGGCCATTCTCTTTCCGAACCAGTGGCGGAATGAATACCAATAAATCCCTTTCCTGAATGGATAAATTCCTGGAATGATCTTCGCTGGTCATCTGCCAGGAATGCTTCGTTATTCGTATTTGAAAAAATAATCCCATCAAACTGAACCAGGTATTCATCATTAAATATAACGGGATCATCTGAAACAACAGTCTCGATGCTAAGTTCACTGCAAATGCTCTCCAGTGCAATGACACTTGCTTCGATATTGTCATGTACATAACCTTCTCCATTGCGTGTATATATCAGGATTTTCTTCCCTTCCTCATTGTCCTTCCGTGGTGTGCAGGAGATAATAACCGGCAGAATCATTATCAAAATTATTCTTTTCATTTTATTTTATATAATTATGTATTCTGAATACCCTGTTAGGAAATCATTTCCCTTGACTAGGTTGAAAATTTAAAACAAATATCTGTTTCTCTCAGATCCGCCTAAGCCAGACAAGTTATTCGCAGATGTTACCTCAGATTTTAGCAGATTTACAAAAACACTCTATACTTTATCATTTGACTTATTCAAAGATAAAAGAAATTTACCACAGACTGCACAGAGTATCAACAAAGAACACAGGTTAACCATCCTGATTTTAAATACTCTGTATGCTCTGTCCTTTCTCTGTGAACGCCGTGGTAAATATGCTTTTGTGATCATGTTAGAATTTTTATATCTTGCCGCATTCCAAATATTTTTACAGATGGTGGGAAAAAAGAAGAAAATATCACGTAAGGAATTTATTCAACGTACATCCCGGGCTATTATCGCTACCGGGATCATTACAGCATCACCTGCTAAACATTTAATCAGTCAAAAAAGTCTTGAGAAATGTAATCTTGGGAATACCGGAATCACTATGACAAAGCTTGGTTTCGGCGCTTCCAGAACACAGGAATCATCATTACTAAAATATGCTATTGCTCAGGGAATTACATTTATCGATACAGGACGGGGATATGCCAATGGCAAGAATGAAGAAATGGTTGGGTCTGTCGTTAAAGGAAAACGATCTGACGTTGTCATTCAATCAAAGGTAAGGCTCGGACTTGAAGGCAAGATAACCGGGACCAATTCAGAAAGTACCAGACTCGGGGAAATGTTCTGGAAATCGCTCCACGAAAGCCTTACAGCATTGCAAACGGATTATATTGATGTCCTCCTCTTCCATGGTGCTGAAGTGGATGATATTCTGTTTCATGATGCAGTGCTTGAATCATTTATGAAAGCCAAAGAAGAAGGTAAAATAAGAGCTGCAGGTTTTTCAACCCATACCAATCAGACTGGTCTGGTGAAGAAAGCTGTTGAGATCCCCGCTTATGATGTAATTATGACTGCTTTTAACCATTCCGGCGGGTATATTCATTCCAATTCGGCCAGAAAGGATTCATGGGATCAGGAACAACTGATTTTACAATTAAAAGCAGCTGCCGGGAAAGGAATCGGTATTGTTGCCATGAAAACATGTTCGGGAGGTCCTTATGATCCTGACAATAACACCGAACCATCTCTTCCCGGTGCTGTCAAATGGGTCCTTCATCAGGATTATATACACACAGCTGCCGTTGCCATGGCTAATTTTGCTCAAGTCGACGATCATATACGTTTATTGGTGAGTTAGGTTGTTGGTATATTGGTATATTTAGGGCTTCACAAAACTAGTTTAGGTATTTTCAATTAAAAAATTGGGTACAAATGATTTTACGAATCTCATTTTATCTTGTTGTCCTGTTCTATAAGCTGTTAATGCTATTAATAATACCGCAATGTGAGCAATTGTAGCATGATTGCAATTGGCATTGTAGCCCCTAACAGTTGGATTTTGCATTGCAATTGCTAATAAGCGTGAGAAAATCCGTTCAACAGATGAACGTTTATTATAGAGTTCTTTGAATTTTCTGGTTCCATAGTCAATTTCAGACCGGATGCTCGGTTCAAGCCGAATAAGCACATTACAGCCTTTCCCATTAATAAATTTTTGGTGGAATAAAGGGCACATAATGTATTTATATCGAATTTTTTTATCATAAATGATGGGGCAGCTGTATTGACAATAAAGGATACCCACTTTTTTGGGTCTCATTTTGCCTCTACGAAACATAACGAGACCTGCTTCACAAATAATTTTGTCACCTTTGATCTGGTATCCTTTAGATTGTTCACCTCGGGAATTATGGGGAATAATGGCCAATGCTCCTAATTCCTTAATGATGAATCTGAGGAAGTCTTCAGAATCGAAATTAGCGTCACCTGCTACCACTTCGATATTTAAATTGAAGGAAGAGATTGCATCCCGAATCAGTGATTTTGCAATGCTGATTTCAGAGACATTTGCCGGTTTAGTGGTTTCCCAGATTGGAAGTTCAGTAACTGTATCATTGATAACATGATTTCTATATCCCCAGAAATATCGGATTGCTTGTTTGAATGGAATAGGATAATGAATCATAATACCCAATCTGGCATCAGGATTACCAGCAGGTTTTTTGGTTTTATTGAATCTGTCTGCCATTGCTGTTTTTAAATTGTTCTCTCTTAATGACACGACAATAGGACAGGAATCAATCGCAATAGATTTCCCAGATATGACACCGGCTTTAATCAACTCTTGCACTAATTGTTGATGTAATAAGTTGAGTTCATAGTTTTTTGTATCGTGCAAAAATGATGAAAAGCGTTCAATTGAGGGTGCTGATGTTAATGGGTTAAAACCTAAAGCTTTGGACACACTGGGATTATTGTTGAGTTCAAAGGTTAAATCAGCCAGGAATGGTAAACGTCTTAATGATTTATAAATCAAGGCTCTGAGTAGACTGTTTCTGCTTATAGGACGTCTTCCGGTTTTAGGCATATGTTCTTTAAGCTTTGGTAAATTTTTAAATAGTTTTTCATATTTTACAGCAGGGGGTAAGTCTGCAGGTGCAAAAAGTAATTCTGAAAATGACATAACTGGTATCCTCTTGTTTTGTGAAAGTCTATTAAATTTTTCACTAAGATGATACCAAAAAATTGGAATTTAGGAAGCTTAAGCATCAAATAAACAAAAAATTACAAGAATCTAATCAGAGGGTTTCACAAAACAAAAGCTTCCTAAATATGCGATTTTAGGGTTCAAAAATGGGCTAAAATTGATGATTTTTACTAGTTCCACAGTGAATATAGTTTTGAAAATCAGCAAGTTATATATGTTTAGGAAATGCCTATTTTTGTGCCCATGTAACTTATTGATATTTAATTAGTTTTGGGTTTTGTGAAACCCTATTGGTATATTGGTATATTAGTATATTGGGTTATTGGTTTGTTGGATTATTGGATTATTGGGTTATTGGATTATTGGGTTATTGGATTATTGGGTTATTGGATTATTGGGTTATTGGATTATTGGGTTATTGGATTATTGGGTTATTGGGTTATTGGATTATTGGGTTATTGGATTATTGGGTTATTGGATTATTGGGTTATTGGATTATTGGGTTATTGGATTATTGGTGTGTGGGTTTGGAGGGAGGGATGATGTTCATACTTAATAATAATTTGTAAAGTATAGTTGAAATTCTCCTAACAGGCTTTCAAAATATAATTTTATATCAAAATACCACTTAACTATTATGAAAAACTTAAAACCCTATTTCGAAACAGGTTCGTTCCAGAATCTGTTATCTGGATTGAACCCGATAAAAACCGTTATACAATATTTAAGCCTGGTATTGATCTTTCTTGTAATTCTTTCCGGATGTGTTTCAAAGAATAATGAAATTGCAACCATTGAAGTCCGGAACACAGCATCTGTGGATATTCCTGATGCAATAATCAGAATAGCAGATACCGGAATTCTGGACAAGATAAATTCGACATCCGGGACAAGTATCAATGTCCGTTCTGACACAATCCATCCAATGCAGTTAATCCGGGAGAAGGACACAATTATTGAACTGTTATTTTTATGTGAGCTGAAAGCCAATGAGGGAAAGTTTTTCACGATATCAAAAACGGATCAGCAGGTTAATTTTAAACGTCGCACCCAGGCAGAAATCTCAATAAAAAAAGGAGGTGAGTGGCAGGGCCGGTTATACCAGGGAGGTTTATTTGAAAACATTGAATTCCTGAGGGTTCCGGATGAACATACAGATCATTCCTCCTATATTCGCTATGAAGGGCCCGGCTGGGAATCAGATCTTGTTGGATACAGGTTTTACCTGGATTGGCGGAATGCCATTGACATCTTTGGTAAAAAGGTTGACACAATGGTTCTTCAGAATGTCGGGCAGGATGAATTTGATTCATATCATGAGATGTCTGACTGGGGTGTGGATATCTTGAACGTTGGAGAATCTCTCGGGATGGGCTCAATAGGATACTGGCATGAAAATAAGGCTGAACGCGTAGCGGTTACTGACAGCATATTTTGTGAAATATCCTACAGTGGTATACTGGAATCAAAAATCAAAACCACCTATTTTGGCTGGCAGATCAGCGATTACAGAACCGACCTGATTTCCAGGCTTTCCATTCAGGCCGGAAGCCGCCTTACCATGCATCAGCTGGAGATATCCTCTGAAATGGATAATCTCTGCACAGGTATCGTAAAACATCCTGACGCTGAACTCATTCAGCCTGAATCACCTACTGGTGAATGGATATGGTTCGCCAGTTGGGGCAGGCAGACACTCCAGGACGATCTGTCAGGTATGGCTGTTATCTACAGGCAGGATGATCTTATTAAACTTGCAGAAGATGAATTAAATCATGTGGTTGTACTGAATCCTTCGGACAATACATTAACCTATTATTTCCTTGCCGCATGGGAACTGGAACCGGGAGGTATCAGGAGCAAAGAAGAATTTGTAGCATACCTGAATGAGCAGGCAGAGATACTAAACCACGAGCCAATAGTCAAATAGTTTGGGATTGAATTATTTAACTCCTGATAAAGCTTTTTGGAATTCTTCTGTTGTGACTTTCCTGGTATTATATTCCCTCAGATAATTCTGATGGTCACTGTCTGCAGGATAGTTTTCATCAGGACCATAAGGATAACAGGTCATACCATGAAATGGCAGGGGTTCAACAGTTTGACCGGATGCTGTATTCAGATCTCCATCCTTCACCCAGCCAATGCTGTGAATAAGAAAATCCCTCGTCCATCCATCTGGTAATTCCGGTAACCCATCTGTATTGAATTCAATGGTTGTTTCGTCACCGGCATTTTCGATTATATATTTATCATCAGCTTCCTTGATCAAGGGCAGCACATCACCATAACGTGTGTAATACCCTGTCAGGTCTCTCCATTTTTGATCGGTTGAGACAGAACTATAATCAAACCAGTGCGGCCCGTATCTGCTTCCTTTCCTGTAACTTCTTGAGAAACCCCTGTAGTGAAGATCAGCTGAGACAGGTGCAAGTGTATGAGACTGAACAGGAGTAACCGGATCATCCTGTGAAAAGAATATATGATCCCAGTATATCTGCATATTGGTTACAATACGGATCCGCGGATCGGAAGCAAGGACTTTCCCCGACAGGTTGGAAACGATAGTTTTATCTTTCCCCATTGGAAAACTGAGATCATGAATGATGGTGATCCATTCACCCTCTCTCCCAATAGCCTGGATTACCGGTGAAACAGACTTGTACTGGGAAGACTGTGAAATGGATGCGTTAATACTGGCATCTGATGGAAATATCCATCCATTCAGATAAAGATAAAGACTTTTCGAAGCATCAATCTCACCCAGGTTCATGGTGAGTTCCGTTATCTCTGTAAAGCCCTGGTATTTACCTGGTTTGAAACCCGACACATAATTATCATCTTTTTCAGCTATCCATGACAGGAGATTTAATCCGTTCCTGTCTTCAGCTGATACAGGTAACCGTTTTTCCGTTACCTGGTAAATGTGATAATCCGCCTTTGAGGGAGCCGTCATCCTTTCATCCACAAAAACTTCCACACTATCGGGATGATCCAGTACAACAAGTTCAATTTTATCCATATAGATAGTTTCCCATAATTCACAGGTAACCTGGATGGAATATTTATTATACTTAACTTTCAACATTTCGCCCGGGATTTTGATATAATCTACAGAGGCATCCGGAGAGGCATAGGCGGTCTCCTCACCCATAATACCCAGTGGCATACCCAGTGCGCTTTTCCACATGATATCCTTCACAAACATGTATTCCTCACCATTCCATGTATAAAGGAAAGGGCATGATCCTTTCAGCATTTGTTCTTCCACCAGGTCCTGATCGGTTCCGGGGAAGAATATATTTTGTGGCACGCCATTGGTCCACAGGATTCTTATCACTTCAGCGGTTTCTCGTGGACCGAGTCCGAAATGAACATACGGTGTGGTTACAACTTTTGTTTGATACAGGCTTCCTGACCGGATCTCCACTTTTGCCCCGATACCATAATAATTATTCTTAGCACTCCCGGTCCTGAGGCCCACCAGTTTCATCTTTACGAAGTGATTATTATTTCCGCCATCATTTCTCAGGAGTCGAATATTTCCATCCATTCCTGTTATTATTAGATCCAGATCACCATCATCATTATAATCAAAAGTCAGAATATCTCTTCCTGATAGCAGATCCTCCGGAAGTATGTTCAATGCAACCCATAACTTACCTGATCCGTCATTGTGATAAAGGTAAACACCATTACCATTCTCTGCAATGGATTCTCCGGCAACAAGCAGATCAAGGTATCCGTCATTATCAAAATCCAGGAATTTAGCATCATAGGCCCTTACATTCTGAAGGGTCTGCGTTATTTCTTCCGATGCCTCGTCAGTTTCAAAGGTTCCATTGCCGCGGTTACGTAACAATCTGCAATCACCTGCCTTCATAGATGTCACAAACAGGTCAAGGAATCCATCATTATTATAATCCCCGATTGTAACCGCTGTTGATCCCTCCTGGCTTCTCAGACCGCTTTCTTCAGTTATATCCCTGAACATCCCCTGTCTCTGATTGGAATAGAGGGTGTTTGAAGCATCATTATTTACCACAAATAAATCAATATCCCCATCATCATCAAAATCACCGAATCCTGCACCGACGCTGTATACATCTCCACCTGACAAATTGGATGTTTCAGCCTGTTCAAAAAAAGTCCCATCAGCATTATTCCGGTATAGCAAGTTTGATCCCTGCCTTGTGATAAACAGGTCAAGGTCACCATCATGGTCAAAATCAAAAAACAGGCAACTGTTACTTTCTTCATTTTCTCCGACTTTCGCCTTATTTGAGACATCCGAAAAGGTTCCTTCTCCCGTGTTTTTATAAAGTATATCTGATTCTTCTTTCAAGATGAAAAGGTCGAGATATCCATCATCATTGAAGTCGGCAAATTTTACTCCGGATTCCATTCCCTGATGCCGGATCCCCGCAGTAGCAGAGACATCGTTGAATAATCCCCATTCATTCCGGAACAAATAGTGCCTGTATGATTGAGACTGCGGATCAAAACGTCCAGCATAAAGATCTATATCCCCATCCCCATCATAATCACCCTCAGTAATATGCGTCCGGCTTTCCATTAATTCACTTTCATTTTCTATTTCCCGGCCGGTTAAAAGGATGTCGAGCCCGGCTGAGGTTGTAATATCTGTGAATTTAATCGCTTCAAGCATTGTTTTCCAATCAGCGATCCGGTAATCACTTTTCGACTGATCAAAAGTGATTACCGGAAAACCGATAAATGAGCCGCCTGGTCCTTTTAAATCCATGATACCTGCCTGATAGGGAGCAGTTACCTTTAAGTAATTATGAAAAATCATGAATGAGACAGCAGCTTCACTGCTATTCCCGGCTTGAAGGGCAGTGATTGTCTTATCATGATATTCAATGGATTCCTTTGGAAATTCAGGGAAAAGTTGCTGTAGTTTTTCCATCTGCTCCAGGGCCAGGTCCCCCTGGTTGTCCCGAATCAATAATTCAATTAAGTTCAGGCGGGGCACAATATTGCCGGGAGCATTTTCAACCAGTTCATTCAAATATTTTCTGCGAAGTTCAATGGAGTTCGGGTCATTGGATGAGCTGTATAATTCCGTAAGCTGATATAGAGATTTAATATGGCCGGGCGAAAACCGTATTATCTTGTCAAGCTCATCAATAGATTTATCCGGCTGATCACTCATTTCATAGACCTTGGCCAGGATCAACCTTACATCAGGATCCTTCGGATCAATATCAATGGCTTCTTTCAGCCATTCCTCAGCTTCCTGATATTTGCCCATTCTTAAATAAACAATCCCCAGGTTTGCATAACCCAATACTTCTTTCGGATCAAGGTCAACAAGTTTAAGAAACTCTGCTTCTGCTTCCTCCAGCTGGTTCTCTTCAAGATAAGCCAGTCCAAGGGTCCTTGCTGTAATCATTTCTTCAGTTGCCGTACCATCCTTTCCCGGCCGCTGCTTACAGCCAGAAATAAAAAAAAGGATAATCAAAAAAAACAAAAACAAAAAATTTTTGAATTTCATAATAAATAGCTGGTGTTTTTTTTACAATATACAAAAAAGAGTGTATGAAAGTGCTGTGCTTATGAATAGCTATACAATAAAATATCACCGGTTTTATTGTCCCGGATGGAAAGCCGTTCTCGACAAAATTACTAAACGCGTAATTTGAGAATGTCTCAAAACTAGTTTTTCACGCAAAGTACGCAAAGAAAAGCATCAAGCACCCTAAGTTCAAATATTTATTAATTAACACTTTGCGATCTTTGCGACAACTTTGCGAACGCTGCGTGAAGCCTTTTATTACTGTTTATTCATCTGCTATGATCAGAAGTGGTTTGCCATTTTTTATGGTCATCAATCCTGGAATACCAACGCGGTTTCCATACTTATCAAACCGGATTTCTCCGGTTATTCCGGTTTTGTAATTCATTTCAGCCAAGCCATCAATAATTTTATTCCGGTCCGGTCCGTATTTATTTATAGCCTCAATGATCAGACTGGTCCCATCGTAAGCATAGGCTGCTGCCGGCCCCGGTTGATAACCATAGGTATCCTGAAACGCTTCTTGAAAGGCAATACCTTGTTGCGTAAACCAGTAGCCGGAAGATACCAGGATTATCCCTTCGAGTGTGCTCCACCTTGGGTCGGAGGCTTTTTGATCGTCCATAAGGGATATTGATCCGAATATGGACAGGTTCTTATATTGTCGTTTTATTAATGGTATGATCTCTGAAGCCAACGAAGGCTTTCCAAATAATATGATCGCTTCGACATCATATTGATCGATTTCCTCCAGCACTTTTTGAGAATCATCAGCGAATGACCGGTAGATAATCTGCCTTGGTGCCGATATTTTCATTGAATCGGCTGTTTTGATAAAGCTGTTAACAGCTATCCTGGAGTCATATTCTTCTGTTCCAATGATTGCAACACTGGTTATCTTTCTTTTCTTATAAATCTCCTGAATCAATGCCATTGCCTGTTGATCGTCATCCGGCAAACAACGGAAATACCAGGGTACAAAGGCATAGGACAGGGACATGTCTGTTGACCAGGCGGACAAAAAAACAACCCGGGTTTTGGTGGCTACCTGTTCCACCAGGTGTGCATTCCGGCCATCCAGGGAACCCATAATGGCTACAACATCATCATCAAACACCATGCTTACCGACACTTTTGAGCCTGTTCCCCATGGTCCTTCAGATGAGTGAACAATAAGATTAAACGGGGAACCTCCGTAAGCCCCTTCCATGTTTGCTTCCCGGATAGCCAGTTCGGCACCATGTCTGGCTGCCTTTGCATCCGGATCAGGTATTACAAGTCCGATATTAATTGATGATGATGAGGTAACAGAGTCATTAGAAGTTTGAGCTTCAATGATTACTGATCCGGTAAGAATCACTACTAAAAAACCAGCCAGGGATAATAATCTGAATTGAATCATACATTATGAGTCCTTCACGAGGGGAATCATACAGGAGCCGGCTTATGGAGTAATAGTTTTTTCCCTATTGCATGCGCCACTTTCTCAACATCCTTTACTAACTGAGCAAAATCATCGGGATAAAGGGATTGCTTGCCATCACTTAAGGCATCTAAAGGTTTATTGTGTACCTCTACCATAATACCATCAGCGCCGGCGGCAATTGCGGCTTTTGCCATTGATGGAACCATCCAGCTATGACCTGTTCCATGGCTGGGATCAACAACAACGGGGAGATGGGTCAGTCGTTTTAATACAGGTACAGCACCCAGATCAAGTGTAAACCTGGTTGTAGTTTCAAATGTGCGGATACCCCGTTCACAGAGAATAACATTCTGGTTGCCCTCGCAAAGGATATATTCTGCGGCCAGGAGGAACTCTTCAATGGTTGCCATCATACCACGCTTAAACAACACAGGTTTTGGACATTTTCCTGCTTCTTTCAGTAATGGGTAGTTATGCATGCTCCGTGAGCCAATCTGTACAATATCTGTGTATCCACATACCAGTTCCATCTGGCGTGTATCCATCACTTCGGTAACAACAGGCATACCGGTTTGTTTCCTTGCCTCCGCCAGGTATTTCAGCCCTTCTTCCCCGAGACCCTGGAAACTATAGGGGGAAGTCCTGGGTTTGAAGGCTCCGCCCCTTAAAATATTTGCACCTCCGGCATAGACCAGTTTTGCAGTTTCAAGCAATTGTTCCCTGTTTTCAATAGCACATGGACCAGCTATAATAATAACTTCAGAGCCACCTATCTGGATCCCATTAATATTAACCAGTGTCGGATCCTTTTTCGATCTTTTATCCACCCTCGAAGGAACAGTGCATCCGATATTTGAAAAGTCCTTATAATGGTTTGATTCCATTTATCTATATTTTACATTTATATTGTTTCGTGAAGCTCTATATCCACTTCATTTTTCTGGCGTAACCCAGGGGGGAGCAGGGTAGAATTCAAATTTACCATTTTTAATTTCGCCCATATAAATAGGTCTTAAATTATTCCATGCACCGTCAAAAATCATCACACCGGTAACACCTTCCCACCCCTGGAATGTTTTCAGGTCTGTAACCACATCACGGATTAAAACACGGTTTAATCCGACTTTATTGATTGCTTCAATGATCAAATTGATCGCATCGTAGCAATGTGCAGCAAAAACGTCCGGTTCCTGTCCGTATCTTTTAACATAATTAGCTTTAAATGTCTTATATTTTGGACTGTTTGAATCGGGATTATACTGGCAGGTGGTTACCACACCATCGGCATATTCACCGGCAATTTCGAGAAAATCAGGATTAACTATCCTGTCAGAGGCATATATAGGCTGTTGCATTCCCAGTTCACGTATTTGTTTCAAAATAATCCCGGATTCTTTGGCATTTCCCCAGATCAGGATGGCATCCGGCGAGATTTTCTTAATGCGTTCCAGCTGTGCTGTAAAATCTGTTTCCAGATCGTTAAAACGCTCTTCAATGATAACAGGGTGACCAATACGCGTGGCTGATTTGTGAAAATGCGCTGTTCCCACCCGTCCATAGCGATTGTTCGCCCTTATCACAGCCACCCTTGAGTGGTGGTCTATTTTGTATATACGGTTAATAAGAGCATAACAACTTTGCCTGTCGTCAGGTATGATCCGTACAACCCACGGTATGTTTGTTTCGGTATACGTAGGATCAGGATCACTCGGATTAACAACAAGGATCTCTGCTTTTAAAGTTGCCCTGATGGCCACATGTGAGTTGATATCGTCCAGTGTACCAATCCAGGCCCATACTCCTTCATCGTCCATTTTAACCACCTCATTTGCAGCTGCACCCCACAAGCCAAAATCATTGTGCACCATTAACTTATAAGGGACCCCCCTGTATCCTCCCTTTTCATTGGCCTCCTCAATAGCCATTGTAGCTCCCTGCAACATCTGCATACCCAGGTCAATAAGAATTGAACCTTCCAGTGGCCCCAGAAACCCGATTCTTACCTCCTCCAGGTCGGTTGGAGCTGGTATTTCACGACCGGCACCATAAAACTGCATGGGTGTAAGAAAATGATATTTATAGGCTTTTTGATATTTATCATAACCAACAAGTTCATCAGGTATATTCCCATAATTCTTCGGAGTTTCCTGTCCGTTGACCCATACAAAGGGTAACACCAGGAATAAAAATAAAATTGATGAAATCCTGAATAGTGGTTTCATATTTTAAATTTCATTTTATTTTACATACAGCATAAGCTTCAATTTCAACAAGCAAAGTATTCCAGCAGAGGATGGCCTGTATCCCTGTGCTTGCTGGCAGCGGATCAAGTTCCAGCCACCTGAAAAATGATGTTCTTATCTTGTTAAATTCAGTATAGTCCCTTTCCATATCTCTCAGGTAATTGGTTGTCCTGACCACATCATGCCAGGTCATTCCTCCTGCTTTTAACAAATTGGTGATATTCCGGTATGTGCGCCATGTCTGTGCTTTAAAATCTCCGACGTGCTCCGGTTTACCCATCTCATTCACACTGGCTGTTCCGGAAACAAGAAGTATTTTATAATCACCTGCTTCAAAACTCAGGGCTCTTGAAAAAGAGGATGGTTTCTGATAATTGTATGCTTCATTGATCACCTCGGGGGCATGCACGGCCTGTTTGACGATAGCCGGCCGCTCCCGGTGAATTATGGGATGAATATACTCCTTAATATGATTGTCTTCAGACAAGATACCCAGTTTGATCATCTCATCTCTTTCACCATCTGTCAGCTTATCCAGATTAATAAGTAGTTCCTTTGTATCTATCATTTTGTTATAAGAGTTGGGATTAAATTAATAAAAAAATTTTTTGTATACATGCTAATCATCATTCAACGCTACAGGTTGCCCGCTTATCCCGGTCGGACAAGCAAGTTACGTGTGCAAGTTAATATTTTATTAATCAAAAAGTTAATGATTTTTGTCTGGTTTTTTATAAACATCCAATTATAACCTTAATATTTAATAACCTGCAATTGTCTTAATTAATTCTTTCTCCGCGACTTACACCTTTTGAAGTAGCAAGCCAGATTACGTCATCTTCGGTATCAACACCGATTATAAAATTATGAGAAATGCACGGGGATAACGGAATTTCTTCGATAACAGTGGTGTCCTTCATTACAATAGCCTTACCATCTTCATTGTTGTCATTTTTTTTGTAAGTAATCCATGTATCTCCGTTAAAAGTGCTTAATCCATTATCACAGCAGATAAAGACGACCGGTCCTTCAGCTCTCACAAAGTTGATGAAGTTAGTGGCCAGACCGCTGTCATGATCAAAATAACCTTTCCAGTTTTTACCATCATAGCGGCTCAATCCAAAATAGGTAGCAACCCATAAAATGCCGTCGGCATAAGATGTTGCGGTAGTAATATCGTGGATCACGCCATCGTCCGGTTCCAGGTCAATTTCCATAAAACCATCGGGATCGATATAATCTCTGAAGTGTTTGGTCGCAGTATTGTATTCAATCACTCCCCCTCCCCATGCAGCGATCCATACTTTTCCATCACCGGCTGAAACTGCATAAGTCCATGGTTCATGCATGGGAGCATTCTGTTCCGTAAAAATTTCCCATTCTTTGGTGTAAGTATCATAATGGCCGGCACCGCCGCCGGTTGCCATCCATACATCTTTCCCGAAGCAAAAGACATTGTAAACCAGGTCGTTAGGCATACCGCTGTTGAACTGGTTGAAAGTTTCAAATTTGCCTCCTGACCAGCGGTTCAGACCTCCCAGTGTCCCAATCCAGACATCTCCGGTAAGCACATTCACATCAATTGAAACGACTCCGTCGTGGGCCAGTCCGTCTTCCGTGGTATATGTGCGCCATTTCCCGTTTTCATAAACGGTTAATCCATGATGTGTCCCTACCAGCACCTGGTCTCCGTTTATACGGACAGCATAAGCCTTATCATCAGGCAAACCATCCTTGACAGTAAAATTCTTCCAGTTACCATATACAGGCATCTCTTCAGCACCATTCTTAATATTGTATCCTTTCCTTGCAGCTTCCATGGATTCAATGGTGGTAAAATCCATTATTTCCCGGTCGGATCTGACAGCAGGTTTTTGTTCAGCAACAGATCTCCTGGTCAATATAAGACCAAGGAAAGTTAATCCCAGGATAACAATGATGATAAAGGTGTATTTTACAGCCCTTATTTTGATTAATTTCTTCATAATATGGTGGTTTAGTGTTTTTTAATTTTTGCCTGAAATTCCTGCATTTCTTCCTGATAGTATTCAGGGTCACTTAACGACTTCACATACTCGATCAATTCATTCAGTTGGATTTTTGTAAAATCATTGACAGCACCGTGTCTATTATCAGGAGCATACCTGGTCCAGATTTCTTCAAGTGTAAGCGCCAGTCCGTGGTGCAAATAGGGTGGTGAAGCATAGACATTATTTAAATGCGGTGTGTCAAATAATATTGAATCATCGGTTGGGAGAAGGGTTCCTACATCCGCCATTTGCAAATTTGTATAATAAGGAGGCGGATGGCAGGTAATACATCGGTTTTCAACAGGTATTTCCCTGCCCAAGTTATCGTGTGTCCTCTCAAACAGTGCTTTACCACGTAATTGTATTTCATTTAATTCCCCGTTGGGATTATAAAGCAGATTTGGCGGGTATTTTATTCCGGTAGAAATATATGCCACCAGTGCATCCAGCTCTTTATCGCTGAATGGTTCTGTCCTTGTCAATACCGTGGAAAACCGCATTCCGTCCTGTTTATAAATAGTCTGGTTCTTCCCGTTCCATTTAAAGGGAGGACAATCGGCAATATCCCTTAACGATTGTGTGTTTACCACATTACGTCCCATATCCTTTGAAGCCATATTATATAACAGGCCATCTTCATGTTCGTCGGGGTGACAGGTGTAACAGGCATACTGGTTTTGAAAAGTACCCCTGGCATTGTTAAGTATTCTGCGTCCGTGCCGTGCCACAGTTATTCGCCTGGGTCCGTTCAGGTCAATGGTGTTTATCGTCTCTAGGCTTTCTGTACTGATAACACCAATTCTGTCTTCAAGGCGCTCAGCTACATACAGCAATTTTCCGTCAGAGGAAAGAACAAGGCCTTTTGGATTTGCACCTGTCGGAATTCGTTTGATCACATAGCGGCTGCTGATTCCCAGATGATTGGAATAAAAATTAAGCTTTTCAGTGGTGGATTCAGCTATGAGTGCCCGGATGGAGTCAATATCAATAACTGATATACGATCTACTCCTGCATGAGATACAAAAGCCCGCTTCCCGTCAGGTGTGATAACAATGTCAAACGGATCAGAATAATAGCTATTTGGTTCATCCAGTAATAACTGTATAACCCTTCCGTCCGGCTTTTGTTCTACTACTCCAATGCCATGGGTCATCATAAAACCCCTTTCAACCTGGATTGATGGAATATAATTTTTTGGCCTGATAAGCGTCATCATTGCCAGATCACCTCCAGGTGTAAAGGCAACATTTTCCATCATATACGCTGATTCTATATCTTTCCGGTCAACGATTTGCCGGTTTTTGTCATTTATCACAGACAGCTCGGAAACTATCTGATCACCATAGGGTGCAAGTTGGGCACGCCTGCTTGTTACATATAATTTACTCCTATCAGGAGACATCCCGATCCCTGTAGGATTATTCCCTGCTGACAATCTTTTCCATTCCCTGCCGGAGGAAAGATCAATAACAGATACATCGGAGGTATATGAATTGACAACGTACAGAAAGTGCTCATCTGAGCTCAGGGCAAGACCTGCCGGGCCATTGCCTGTCTTCAGGTTGTCTACTACGCTCATCCCAGCAAGATCGATTACCGAGACATTATCTGACCACTGGTTGCTTACATAGGCTTTTCTTTCGTCACGGTTCAATATGACACTGTGAGGGTGATCTCCAACATCAATTTTATGTAACACCTTTCCGCTTTCTGTGTCAACGACGAGCAGCACATCACCTTCTTCAGTAACGACGAACAATGTTCTTCCATCGCTGGTTAAAGCCATGTTAAAAGGTGACAAATAATCCGCATTAATAAGCCATGCAAGAACTCCGTCTTTCTGGGTATAGAGGTGACACGAGATACAATTCAGCCTGTGGTCCTCAGTAGCTGTCACCCAATTAACATGCTCCCTGGCCCAACGGTGGGTGGGAGAATAAAGACCTGCTCCCAGGATAAGAACGCAAACAGTTATAATCAATATTTTATAATACCTTCTCATACCTATTCTAATTCTACGACTTTCTCTTTAATTTCGGTAATATGTACCGGTATGATTACCGGATCACTTCTTACTGCAACAGGTATCCTGTTAACAGGCACCAGTTCAAGGTTTTCATGACAGCCAACACATCCTCTTCTTTCATTCGGCCGTAAATACAGCCATGAACAGGGGCCATATAAAACATGACCATCCTTATCAAGAGTCTGGATCCGAAACGGGGTGTCTGCAAGAACTTTTAAATAAAATGAACCGTCCTCTTCAACAGGCACAACTCCGTAAGTTGAATCTATTCCCAGCACCTCTATCATAGATGCTCTGTCAGGTCCGGGATTATCTAAAATCGATTGAAATCCCATGAAATGAATATCCTGACAAAGAAGCAGCCCTGTTTTAACATGCATATCCACTTCGCTTGGTAATTTCCTTGGCCGGTCGTATTTAACGGCTTTAACAATATCTGTGATATCATAATCGGGATTATGGTAAACAGCGTTACCAAGACTTCTATTTACAGGATCAAATTCATACAGTGCATAACGTTCTGATTCTGATTCACGGAAAGAAACCATGAATTTACCCGATTGCTCCGGCAGAACAGCATAAAAACTACCGTTGATTCCGGCAGTGTAATTGACCCATGTATGCAAAGGCCGGTTATAATCCACAGAAACAATATCACCTGAAAACTTACTGTTCTCATTTGTTTCAATAAAGTATATTTTACCATTTGATGTTTCCCGCGGATTGCTGATGAGTATAGTACCTTCATTGCCTTTGTAGAACATGTCTGCTTTTGTACCGTCGGGGCGCAAAACCATAAACATTTGATCCCCCCCGTCAGGGAATAATTGCCTGCTGATGGTTAACAACCGGCCATCCTTTAAGACAGTAGTGGCGTAATTTGAATTAGGATGAAAAGTGATCTGCCTGACATCAGAACCATCAAGATTGCAGGTATACAGGCAATGTGCTGTTTTTACAGTATCGTTCTCAGTAAGCCGGGTAAATACCAGACGTCCGCCGGGTAAATATGCCGGATCAATGCAATGACCTTTAAAAGATGTGACCTGGTTTGTTTTCATATTATCCAGGTTCATTTCCCATATCTGCCATAAATCACCTTCATTTTGTTGTCCGGCAAAAAGCATGTATTTCCCATCATATGAAATTTCCGGAGAACAGGCAGAATAGAAACCGTCTGTGAGAACAGTTATCGATTCGGGATTGTCAGTATCGAGGGCTGCAATATGCGCCCTGGAAGGATATCTCCATGATTCCCCTGATATAATATCCGGATGCTGATTATTTCCCGGTACCTGCGTTATAATCAGCCTGCCACTCAGCGATCCGGTTTTACAGGATACAAAGTACTGGCATGACAGGACTAAGGCAAGGATAAAGAGTAATATAAATTTTCGTATAGTAATCATGTGGTCTGTCAGCTTAGGGTTCCTTAACATCAAGAATCTGATTGGCAGGGATATTCTCCAGAACCTGTACTTTCCCGGAAGGCCACTTTATTTCGATCTTTTCGATCATTTCACTTCCGGCCAGGCCAAAATGGATCCTCGGATCATTACATGAGAGATATCCGGTTGTGGTTTTTTTCTGCGCTATTTGTTCCCGGCCACCTGCACTTATCTTAATCCTTGCACCGATTCCATCTCTGTTGCTTGAAGTACCAATCAAACGAAGGATCAGCCAGTTATTCTGATTCCCTTTGTTATTTCTTAATAACCTGCAACTGTCATTCAGGTTCACAACAAGTGCATCCATATCCCCATCATTGTCATAATCACCTATACAAGTTCCACGTCCTACATATTCCTTGCTAAAGTATTCTCCCCTCTCAAGTGACACATCCGTGAATTTTTCATTTCCCAGATTCTCCAGAAGCTGATCTTCATGCCCGTACAGGTGTTTCAACTCACCGTTCGTTTTAAATATATCCACATCACCATCATTATCATAATCAACAAAAGATGAAGACCATCCGACAAACTGAGCACATACCGTGGATAATCCTGAAGCATATCCTCTATCGCTATAAACACCATTCCCTTCGTTTTTATATAACGAACAGTAGGTATCATCAGAAACAAACATATCAAGCAAACCATCATTGTTAAAATCAGCGAAATCTACGGACATACTGACGGTTGCTTCTCCTGCCTGGCTGAATGCTGTCCCGGTCATGGTGCCTCTGTCTGTAAATCCTTTACCACCATCATTGTGAAATAAATAATTTAATGTATGATCATTTGCCACATATATATCCACATATCCATCCTCATCATAATCAGCAGCACCCACACCCATAGCCCTTCCATCTATATCAATGATACCCATACTTTCCGTAACGTCTTCAAAAGTTCCGTCGCCGTTATTATGATATAAAACATCTTTCTGGGCATCATAAGCCATTGGCCCGGGAAAGCCATCGGGAGCATAATAATATATATATTCAGGATCAAAATTCAGGTAATTCCCCACATAAAGATCAAGCAGTCCATCATTGTCATAATCGATCCAGACAGCTCCCACACTGAATTCATTTCCTCCTCCCACGCCGGCACGTCTTGTAACATCAGAAAAGGTTCCGTTACCGTCATTTTTTAACAGTACATTCGATCCATAGTTACATACATATAAATCGGGATAACCATCATTATTGTAATCACCCACTGTAACTCCCATCGTATACCAGGGCCCCCCTACACCTGCTCTCCTGGTTACATCCTCAAAAGTGCCATCCTGCCTGTTCCTGAAAAGATGGTTTTCCGGTAATTTATCAGGCTTTTCCCCATCACTTAAATGTTCTATCCAGGTGCCAGTACAAATATATAAATCAATGTACCCATCCTGGTTATAATCCAGGAAAGAGGCACCGCCAGCACTGGATTCCACGATATTGGTTAAATGATCGTCACCTATGGAGTGGACAAAATCGATTCCGGAATATCCTGTGATGTCCTGATAATAATCGTCTGTTACAGGAGCAGGTGCTGATGCAGGTATGTCCCCGTTTGAAGTGGAAGGATTGTTTTTTGACTGGCAGGCAAAGAAAAATACTCCTGTAAGAAGAATAACGATATTTAATTGAATACTTCTACTTTTCATAATCACCAAGTAAATTAGAAAAAAATCCACCTGAATTTACCAGCTAAAATTAATTAAATTTTTTGACCGGTAGGCAAAGAATATAGCTTCTGGAATTAGCATGAATATGCTCATCATGACCCCTCTTCTGTTCATACAAAAAAGTAAGTTAGTTAGATATATATCCTGTTGAATATACATTTCAAAATTAATTAAAATAACCTGATCAGCTGCTGATATAATTAAGAATCCGGATTATTTATATATGCAGAGCTGCGCTAAAGTACGTCTCGACTTATAATCCAATTTCAATACCATTGATCCAATCAAACAAATACGTCAGGTTTAATCTAATTAAAATAAAGAATCAGATTTATTAACTAATTTTAAATGAAATTAAATAAAAATAACGAGCATTTAAAATTAAATAAAATTAAATAAAAATAAAAGTAAAATCACCCTCAATTACTTGTTCTGAGCCAATTTTTATGGTTTATTGCATGTTCCGCAACAGGTTTGGATTAACCGGAACAGGAACAATCTATCCGGGGATAAATTTTCTGGTTCAGACTCATCTGTAACAGCTTTTCCTTTCTCATCTCCAGGCACCTGTTACAGGAAGAAAAGCGTTCGATATCCCAGAGATCGGCCAATACTGCTCCTGATTTCAGACCGATACCGTATTCTATTACCTCCTCCAGCGATTTGATGTCAGGCTGTAAGAAATAATGAAGATCTGACAAAACATCCATTGCCCCATTTCCTGATCTTACAGGTATAATAGAACATGTAGCCACACCGGCTCTGAATGCAAAATCAATTGATTTTTTTGCCCAGTACACACCTTCTTCTTCTGAGAGAAAAGGTGGACGAAGCAGGATGAATGCACGGGTTGACACACCATGGGAATTGAGGAAACTGACCGCATTTTCGAAATCAATCAATCTCATTTTCTTATTCAACCTGGCAAGAATTTCAGGATTTACCGTTTCCAGACCTATAGCCACCTGCAGCGCTGGTTTTAACAGATCGCGAAAATGAAGGCTGTACCTGCCAATGAAAATCGGATGGCTTTCCACAATGACTGTCTCAAAATGATTCACCAACCGGGCAATTTCCTCATAGTCATCCACCGATATGGCCCCTGGATCAAAGAAACTACCACTGTTGTAAAGTTTGACATGCTTTGCCACTGGTAAATTTGACAGAGCGTATCTTATCTGGGAAGGAATGGCACCTTTTCCTATGGGTTTATCAGTAGTGTTCTTCCATAGATCACACATCAAACAACGAAAAGGACATTCACTGTTGGTTAGTAGGATTGTTGAAACATCATCGATGGCTCCCGGAATTACGCCCTCTTTCTCGATGAAATAGTGATAGGGACGATCCGGATCAACTATATTCTTTTTACCCCGGTGGGATACAATCCATTGATTATCAATACTAAAATCCGGGAATTTACTCATAAATCGCGAGGAATTCCTTCCGGTAGTCTGTTTCTTTTGGGGGGAAATATGTCGAAAAGGTATCCATGGAAGTGGCACCATGCTGAAAACGTCTTTTATTAAAGACAGGCATTTCCATTCCTGTAATGGCTTTAATACCACTTGCCACCACCTGTCCTTTCAGATTATAAAGCTTTTCATGATCCCATTGTGTCAGGTCTATAAATGGAATACCTTCAGAAATCTCTATAACATTTTGCAGTGTATAGGGGCTGAAACATTCAAATCCCAGGGTATCGGAAGTGGTGTATGTTCGCATATAACCCCTGCTTAATCCACCTGAATAAGTTAATGAATGTTTCATTCTGCCCACACCCCATCCCTCATGATACAGCATCAAATTATTCAATACACTGCGGATTGTCAGTTCGGGATTTTCTTCAATCGGGTAATCCTTCATGTTTTCATCACCACCATCTCCGTCAATCATAAACTTCCAGTCAGGATAACGGCAGCGGACACCTTCAAGCAATGCAAGGTTCATCGTAGCAGCCTGTATATCAAGAGGTTTATAATCCTCAACAATTTTTACTGCTTTTTTCCAATCGAGGTCAGAGGATTTTATTTCAACTGGTTCCAGAAAAATCTCCAGTCCAAGTACTTTTAAAAACTCATGGGCCTGTTTCAGATCATCACCTTTACCATCCACATTGAGGGTGAATGCTTTTAACCTTGAGGGGCTTTCTCCAAGCTCCATCAATGCATGATAAGTAAGCAAAAATACCGAGCCGCTGTCAATGCCGGCTGAAAAAGTTACACCGACGGGCCCTGTGGTGGCTCTGAACATCAACCACTTTTTTATTTCATCATATATAGTACCTATATAATATCTGCCTATTTGTTCAACAGTGTTGTTCCTGAACCTGTTCCGTTCCGGTGTGAAAAACCTGGTGTGCACCGGTGCCGGATCGGGACAACCCAGCAACTCAATCGTTGTAATATAATGGGCAGGAGCCATCCTCGTATAGGATGGATGAAACTGATCATCCAGCTCTGCCTGCCTGAGATAATCATATATCGAATCGATACGCTCTGCCAGTACCAGGCAGGGGCCATCTTCCAATTTTGCTATAAAAAAACGCAGGGGACGTCCGATAGATCTTGCCATACGAATGGTTTTTCCTGCCACTGCCACCAGGGCAAATTGTCCATCAATCTTCCTAACAGCTTTTGCATCTCCGGATTTCACTATTTCAATGGCTTCTTCCCGGGACATATTATAGATAATATTCTTTGCCGGATCCGTCAGATCCACAACACGGTTTACATATTCCTGTTTCATTGTTTTATGTATAAGTACTCGTTCAATCAAAATCAAAAAAAATATAAACTTTAATGATGCTTAATAATAGTCTGAATACCCCAGCTGGTCTCTTTAGGCATAACCAGTACATATTAAGAATTTTAAGGCTGGAAAGTTTCATCTTTTCTACCAGTGCTTGCATGAATGTCCCAGCTGGAAAGCCGGGACATTCATATCGTTAAAGCAGATGACAGGAGCCCGGCTTTCCAGCCGGGATATTGATACTATCGATATAGATGAGAGGAACCAGGCTAACCAGCCGGAGCAGAACAATTTTTGACATTACCCTTAAAGCTTGGCTTTCACCGTAAACGCCACTGCTTTCCCCCTGTTAATTCCTGCAATAATAATTGGGGGATCACCATCGAGCCATAACAACGACTCTACCATTCCCTGTAATACAATCCCGCTCTGTGAAGGTGATTTCAGATCACTCAACGGCCTGCCATCCTTGCTCAACAGAAGGATCCCCTTATTTGCATCATAATAACCGGTAGCGATATCGTATGTATGGTCATTCCCGGTTAATAAAACGTCCGGATAGGTGTCATTATTAAAATCATGTACGATTGTTTTTTTGATGGGTGATACCTGTGCCGCCCTTGGCAGTTTCTCCCACCTGAATTGTCCTCCATCATTCCACACAATATAGCTTGATGGAGTATTAACATAAAAAAAATCTTCGACCCTGTTCATCATCGCAGTGTCCAGGATAGCGTCAATGGAAGCATAACTGAATGATTCATAGTTGCCGAAAATTTGCAGAAAATAAAAAGACTGGCCGACAAGTTCGTCGAGATAATTAATAGGATATTCTGTCATAACATCGTTCCGGTCTTTCCAGTAGCCGGTTGATATGGGATCCAGCGTACCATTCATATCCAGATCGAGGGGATAAATCCTGAGCGGGTATTGGTCACTGATGGTAAAACGGTGGTTCTCTCCCAGGTTGCCAAAGATATAATCATTATCCCCATCCCGGTCAAAATCTTCAGCCGTGATTGAATACCAGATACCATGCATGCGCTCAATTTCAGGTAAATTCTGTTGTTCAAGTCTTTGCCCGTCCAGGTTCTTCATAAAAACAGCTGAATTCCACTCCCTGGCAATAAGAAGGTCTTCCCATCCGTCACCATCATAATCACTCCATATCGCATCGGTTACCATTCCCAGTTCAAAACTCCTTGTGCCCTCCGGTTTGAATGCACCATTATCATTAATGAGTATCCATGAGTCAGGGGCAAAAGGGAACTTTTCAATCTTTATTCTTGCCCCGATAAACAGGTCTATATCCCCATCATGGTCAAAATCACATGGTCTCACTACAGAAGCTGAGAATGGCGGTATGGGAAGCGCAGTTTTTGTAAATGATCCGTTATTGTTTACATAGAGATAGTGTATATATACCTTGTCATCACGGTTTTCATAACCACCAGCCAGGGCAATGATATCATCATCCCCGTCGTCATCCGTATCTATTATGGCCAGGTCTGACTCTGCAAATTCTTTAAGATCGGTTAAGCCTTCATATTCTGTTTCCTCGAATTTATTTCCAGCCCGTAAATAAACTTTTGTCGGCAACCTGTTTGTTGCACCAATTACAATATCTTCAAGACCATCATGATTCAGATCTCCCTTCTGCATGCAGGGCCCGATCTGTGAAAACTTGTGAGGGAGTATATTTTGAGAATAATAGAAATCGATAAAATCATACTGTTGATGGTCATATTCTATCGCACTATCAAAGCAGGAGAATAAATAATCAGGGGGAATTGGATTATTCGGATGCTTAACGAAGGGAACAGCATGCTTCTCGTCAATTTCAATACGTTGATTGGCCCGGATATTTTTTATGCTTGAAATATAACCGGTTGATGGCCAGGTAACTTTAATTGAATCAACCAGGATGTTATCCGAAAGGCCGAAATGAACAATGGGATCTACTGAAGAGACATAACCCCTTGAAAGGAAGTGTTCATGGAATTGGTACATCTTACCACTCCACAATTCCACTTTTGCACCAAAAGCATAAGGATTATTCTCTTTCCCGATAAGTCTTATCCGGATAAAATTGCTTTTTTCTTTTTCTTTTTCTATTGTTGTGTTTTTGTAGATAAATGCTTCATCATTCATATTATTCACCACATAATCGAGATCTCCGTCATCATCCAGGTCAACAAAAGCAGCTCCATAAGAATAGGATGGAACAGGTTTAAACCATTCCCCGGTTCTGTTTACAAATTTTAATTCTCCTAAATTTTCATATGCATGGTTAGAAGCTTTGACTGCAGGTAATTTATCGATTATGTATTTGTCAGATGCAACAAAATTCCATACCTCCACTTTATAACGAGTCCAATCCTTATCTGTCATATCTCTTGGATACCCATTAGCGACCACCAGGTCTTTATCCCCATCATTATCATAATCGGCAAATAGTGGGGCCCAGCTCCATTCTGTCTGGTAAATGCCCAACATCTGTCCCACTTCACTGAATGGGACCATCTCACCATTTACAAAGCCATTATGCATATGCAGCATATTTCTCAGGAATTGATGCTCATAACCGTATTTTGCATCGTTTGTAAAATATATATAAGCAAATCCGTTTATAGTTTGTTTTTTCTTGTAATAGTATTCGGGGAACATATCCAGCGTGAATATATCCGGATTCCCGTCATTATTGATATCGGCCATATCATCGCCCATGGAGGATTTGGTCTGGTAAGAAAGGTATCTGGCAATCTCATTTTTAAAGGTCCCATCACGCTGGTTGATATACAGCAGGTCATTGGATACATAATCATTGGATATATAAACGTCAGGATATCCGTCTTTATTCACATCACCCAGCGCCAATCCCAATCCAAAGCCCTCGTAGATAATTCCTGCTTCAATGGTTACATTGGTAAAAGTTCCGTCGCCGTTGTTCCTGTACAGGTCATCATTACTGACCGCATGTCCATCATTTTGTTTCGGTCTGTAGCTGGCAGACAACCTGTCATTCACCCAGTTATTCATCAGGTAAAGGTCCAGGTCACCATCCAGGTCATAATCAAAAAAAGCTGCATGGACAGTATAGCTGTCATCTGCTAAGCCATAGGCTTCGGCCATGTCTATGAACAGCAGTTGTCCATCATCCTGCAACCCCTGGTTAATCCAGAACCTGTTTTTTCTCTTTTCAGCCTCGTTATAGGCAGTACATGTAAAATACAGATCCTTCCACCCGTCATTGTTGATATCAACGAATGTAACACCACTGTACCATTGCCCGTTATCCAGTCCCTCAAAACACGAAGTAATATCAGTGAATTTAAAATCACCCTCATTCAGGTATATCCTGGGAGAAACCTGGTTGGCTGTAAAGATGATATCCTGCCTGTCATCATTGTTTAAGTCTACAATCCCCACTCCTGCTCCGTTGTAGATGTATTCAAAATTCATCACGTGGAGACTGTCAGTCTCGGTGATTTCATTAACAAACTTTATCCCTGTCCGGTCGGAATCCATCAACTTAAATATGGGCCCCCGGGAGCATGAAAATGTGATAAGAATGAGAAATAAAAATAAGTAGTTCTTCATTTCTTCAATTACATCATACAAAAGTGGAAAATAATCATTTATATAATTGAAACTCTAAAATAAGTGAATATTATTTAATTTGTATACAGGTTCTCAGGGGGAGTCAAAACCACATTTTTAATTTAATAACGTAGGAGGTCTTCCAAAGTGTCATTCATAACTTCACCCCATCCCCTATCCCCTTCCCCTGAAGAGGGAAGGGGATAAGGAATCCCCTCCAACCTCCCCCTTTTAGGGGGGAGGTTAGGAGGGGGGTGAAATGATATTTTAGCTAATTATTGACGTTATGACACATCCCCCGATAAAAAAAGAGGCCGTCTTCTAATGGCGGCCTCTTTATATATAATTATGCTAAATTACCTACCTGTTTTGAACCAGTTTATCATTGCTTACGTCGATCTGACGCTGCGGAATCGGGAAGTTTACGTCTTCGGGACCAACGGAGCAACCACCATAAAGGTTGTCACCCCACTCCATTGTCTGCTCGTAAGCAAGGATCCTGTTAAGCTCGGCAACAAGAATAGAAGCTCCCAAGCGCTGCAGGTCAAAGTACCTGTGTCCTTCCTGCCCCAGCTCAAGTTTTCTTTCAAACATAATGGCCGTCATCGCTTCTGTAGCATTGGCAAATGGTGTGGTATATTGAGATATCTGGTAGTTGGCAGCATTTGTAGTCCCGTCATCTTCTTTTACAAAGCCATCAGGATTAGCAGCTCTTGCGCGGATCTGATTGACCTCTCCAAAGCCCAGGTCATCAGAGCCGGTCATTGCTTCACATTCAGCTTTGAGCAGAAGCACATCTGCATAGCGGATCATGCGGTAACCATTGGCAGTCCATCCTGAGGTCCAGTTACCCACTTCTGTCCATACGCCTTCCTGCTCTTTCTTATAGACCTGCTTTTTGCCAACATATGGTCCTGCATAAGTCTGGTCCCTGATCCAGTCAGTACCGGTATGGATACCCCAATCCCAGAAAGGAATGCCTCTTCTGCCAACTGACCAGTCAAGGCGTGGGTCAACAGCACCGGTATATTCTGTGAAAGCATCGGTAACAGTCAGACCCTGGTCATTAATCACCTTTTCACTATTATAGGTATTATCAAGGAAAGGTAATCCGTTGGCATCC
>Ga0111176_1014_pt1 | contig 35171 bp, 23 predicted proteins | sample DeeMarSWOR324_28_FD_80229 | JGI IMG/M metagenome (GOLD analysis project Ga0111176, IMG submission 80229) | Bacteroides sp. SM23_62_1 | reverse complement strand
ACTGTTGCATTTGCAGCCATGAAGGAAATTAAGCGGCAGGGATATAAAATTCCAGAAGATATAGCTATTATAGGATTTACGGATGAATACCATGCTACTATTGTGGATCCGCCCCTTACATCGATCCAGCATCCAACATTTGAAATGGGACAAATGGCAGCAAAATTGTTTTTCAATTTACTTGAAGGAAAAACCAGTCCCCAACATGTCGAGCTTAAGACGGACCTTGTAATCAGGGAATCCTCTGTAAAAGAATGAGTATTCAACTTTCCATATTGGAAGATTGAGTGTTAATTACCTACCTCCCCATTTTTTTCAAAAATTGATCATCAAGCTAAATAGGCTTGTCATTCATAAAATTGATGTAGATAATATGGTGACAATACTTTATCTAAAAACACATTAGATGTGATAGTTATATGAAATAAAGGAGCACTTATTAAGAAATAGTCTGCGGCCGGTATTACTCCTAACCAAAGAATTGAATAACAATAATTTTTATTATCTTGTTAAGAAAAATCGTGGTAAGAAATAATTGTTTGCAGCACTACTAGGGTTTGTTATTAGTGTTATTTTATGTAGCTTAAAAGAAAAATACCAAAAAAACAGATGCATATACTATAATAGGAGGTGTGACCATCAATCACTGGCTTTTACAAATTAATCGAGGGGAAGAAAAACGAATGAACCTTTTCACCCAAAAGATTATGAAATTAATAGAAGATATCGAATACGACAATATTCTTCTGCTAGGGGATAAAGAGCAATTGGAAGATGAATTTGGAAATAAGGATGAGGAAGCTTCCAGACTCTTTCACGATCCTCTTAAGTCGTTATAAGAGGCCAACCTCAAAGTAATGATGAACCTGCAAATTATCTGATCACATTACTATGATAAACAAGAAAGACCTTTATGGACTGATCCGGCAGAACTAATGCTATATTATAGATCGATGCACTGGATCTAACCGGAACAGAGGGAAAAATGGAAAATTGATTGTACTAAAAACTTATAAATCATGAAGACTAAAAACTTAATTTTTATCCTGGTCATTTCATTTATACTCTTTACCTGCACATCTGACAGGGGTGGAAGGGAAATACAATCCCGACAGGATAACAAACGTCCGAATTTTGTGATTATCTATTGTGATGACCTGGGATACGGAGATCTGGGATGTTTCGGTGCAAATGACATCAAAACACCGAATATTGACAGAATGGCTGCTGAAGGGATCAGGTTTACTGAGTTTTATTCAGCTTCTCCTGTCTGCAGCCCCTCGCGTGCTGCCCTGCTAACAGGGCGTATCCCCCAGAGAATGGGTATCAATAATGTATTCTTTCCTGAAAGCTTTACCGGGATGCCCCTTGAAGAGATTACCATTGCTGAAGTACTTAAAAAAGAAGGCTATGCTACCGGCATCATAGGCAAATGGCATCTTGGGCATATGGAAAAATTTCTCCCTCTGCAACGAGGATTTGATGAATATTTTGGGATCCCGTACAGCAATGATATGGAAAGTGTAGTATACCTGAGAGGAAATGATGTAGTGGATTTCAACGTAGATCAAAGATATTTAACAAAGACTTATACCGAAGAAGCGGTTAAATTTATCGAAGAGCACAAGCAAAAACCTTTTTTACTTTACCTGGCACATAATATGCCCCATGTACCCATTTATGCGTCAGAGGATTTTCTTGGCACTTCTGAAAGAGGTTTATATGGAGATGTTATTCAGGAAATTGACTGGAGCGTCGGGCAGGTGATGAAAAAACTTGAAGAAAATAATTTGCTGGAAAATACTCTCATAATCTTTTCGAGTGATAATGGGCCGTGGCTGGTTATGGAGGACCTTGGTGGTTCAGCTGGCATCCTACGAGAAGGGAAGCAGTATACATTTGAGGGTGGACAAAGGATTCCTACTCTAGCAATGTGGCCTGCCATGATCCCCCCGGGTCAGGTTTATGATGATATGGCGGTAATGATGGACTGGTTTCCCACCATTGCAAGTATTGCAGGTGCAGAAATACCGGATGACAGGCAATATGATGGAGTGGATATCAGCCATGTTCTTTTTGGAAAAGGCCCCAGGAACGGCCCCGGATTTCTTTATTTTGATCTTGCCGAATTGCAATGTTATCGGGAAGGAAATTGGAAAGTTAAGCTCCCTTATGAAGGATTTCATGGTTCTCGTGGGAAGAAAGCCGTACCTCCCCATCCAATGCTCCTCGTGAATCTTAAGGATGATCCGGGGGAACAGCATAACCTTGCAGATCAGATGCCGGAAAAATTAAAGGAAATGTTGCAAAAAATGGACAGTGCAAAAATTGCCCTGGGGGACTTGCCCCCTTCACTTGTAATCGGAACACCAGCAGATAAAAGCCATTTTGATTATCTGATTAAAAAACACAAAGTAGAAAATTATTGGTATAAAGAATGGTGAAAGGGATCAGTTAAGGATATATGTATTATTCCATATTACGCAACAGGATAGTAAAAATTTACCAGTAAATCAGGAAATGGTGAAATACAAACAATCGCAACGTAATCTTCTAAAGTCAACAATCCTGGTGATTACAACCCTCCCGGTAAGTTCAATGGAGGTCTGTACCAATAGATCCTCATAAGGGATTCGGAAAGAAAAATTTCTTAATTTTTCAAGGTGCAAAAACAGGGGTTCTTACTACCTTTCGCAGAAAGTAATTCAACTTTGTAAATGACATGATTACAAACATTTAATTATTGAAATGGGTGTTCAATATATTCCGACTGACGCTGGTCATTATAAGCGATTTTTCCATTTCATCAATATTTTACTGATATTTTATTCTCCCTGGTTCTCCAATACTCGAACATCTTCTCCGCGGCCACCTGTTCATCAACCTTAATATATTTAAGAAAATTCCGCTCAGTCCGGTGACCGCTGATCTTCATGATAAACAGGGCAGGAGTACCTTTCAGATATTCATTTGTGCAGAAAGATCTCCTGCAGGTATGAGAGGCAATTAACTCAAATTTCTTAAAGGTTTTATCAATACGTTCTGCACCTCTTTTCTGTGTGATGATGATCTCTTCATCAATTCTGGCTTCTTTTGCAATATCTTTGATCAGTTTGTTGAAATCATTCATATCTCAAAGAATTGACCGTGCTTTGATTAGCAGCCTTTTGACTTTGCCAGAGTATCGTAAGAAGTGCAATAATGTAGACAATAACTCCTGCCAGGATAAATACCCACCAGCTTATATCCGTTTTGTAGGCAAACCCCTGCAACCACTTTCTCAATGCAAAATAAGCGGCTGGAATTGCTATCACAAGTGCAACAAATAACCATCTGTTGCTATCCCTCATAAACAGTAAGTGTATATCCCTTGAAGTTGCACCATGCACCTTGCGGATCCCAATCTCCTTGATTCTGCGAAGTACCGTATATGCCATTAGTCCCATCAGACCCAGGCATGAGACAACGATAGCCAGAATTGACAGAAGGGAGGTAATCAATCCGATTTTTCTGTCCGTTTTATACCATGCATCAAATTCACTGTCCATAAAAGAATATTCCATCGGCCGGTAAGGAACGAATAATTCCCATGTATCCTCTATAAATGAAATTACTTCTTTCGTTTTGCCCTGTTCTATCCTTACACTGATAAAGCTTTCCGATCCGGGGGCAATGAGCACCATTCCCATGGGTTCAATAGTATTATGCAATGATTCATAATGAATGTCCTCTACAACTCCTATAACTGTGTAAATCCTCTCAAGTTCATACCTTTTACCGATTGGTTCGGTCCACCCAAGTCTTTTAATCGCTGTTTCGTTCATAACCATTCCCAGGTGATCAGTTGAATAGGATCTGTCAAAAAACCTGCCGTGTTTCAATTTCATGCCAAGCACATCTAGATATTCATAATCACAATAAATCACGGTTATATGACAATCCTCCATCGCTGAATCGACAGGATGTCCCCATACACTGAAATTATCTATCCCGGGTACACTTTCTGAACTTGAAATCTGCATGATACTGCTATGCGTACGCAAGGTCTGCTTGAATGCATCATGAGATGAGTCCAGGTACCAGGGGTTTTTTATCAGCAATATGTTTTCCTTGTTGAAGCCTTTCCCGGTCATCTGTTCCATATACCTGAATTGTTTATAAACAAAAATGGATCCTGTGAGGAAGAATATACAAAGTGCAAACTGAATGATGATTAGTTTGGAATTGAAAAATACTCCGATAGTTTTGAAATCTTTCCATGCTTCAAGATCACGTGTTGTATTGTTTGAAACAAGAACAACCGCCGGGTAAAGACCCGCTAACAAACCCATGATTATGACGATGGCAATTCCCGTTAATATGTGACCGGGGGAATAAGGTATGGTTCTGTCCAGAACCCTTTCCACTAACTGCTGAAACCAGGGAAAAACCAATTCTACAATACAGACAGAAAGAACCAGGGCAACCAGGAAAATAAAGACCGCATCGAAAATGAAATATATCAGTTCTTTCGAAGTAGAAGCACCAAACATTTTTTTAATTACTACCTCTTTCCTGCGACTGAGGGATTGGCTGGTATGGAGGTTTACAAAGTTTATATTGGATATCAGTAAGATGAGCACCACAAGGACGGGGAAGAAGTAAATGGTAAAATAGCTGCCCCTGGGAGTTTCATAACCGGCAGGGTATACTTTGGTGTTCAGGTGGATATCCTGAATGGATTGCAAAAGGTATGTGCTTCTACTATAATTGTAATAGTTAGAACCATAAAATTGTTCCAAAAACTCAGGTAGCATCGCTTCGATCTTATCTTTCTGATCAGGGTTTTTCAACAATATATAGGTCTGCAGAAAATGATTAAAATGACTTGTATTGTTAATGAACCGAAAAGATGTTGAGGATATCAAAAAATCCGGTCTCATGTGAGAGTTTTCTGGGAAATCAGCGAACACACCTGTAACTGTATAAATACTGCCATCTGTTCCAAGGTCACTGCTTTCGATAGTAAGATGTTGACCCATTGGATTTATGTTGGGATACAGTTTCTCAGCAGTGGACCGGCTGAGTACTACTACCCCCGGGTTGCTCAAGGATTGATCCTTGTTACCGGCAATAAGCATTATTCCGAAAACATCAAAAAATGAAGAGTCAACCACCAGAACAAGTTTCTCGGAATATACTTCATCTCCAATAAGAATAATGTTATTACTGCTGGAAAACAACCTGGTAGCAGCCAGTACCTCCGGAAACTCAGAATATATACTTTGGGCCAGAGGTGCTGGAACATCCGATGAGAATTTTTCACTTCCCTGCCAGTTCCTTATTATTCTGAAGACCCTTTCACTTGTTTTAAAAAATCTGTCATAAGATAGTTCATGGGTGACAAAGGACCAGACCAGCATCGCAATGACAAATCCTGTAATCAATCCCGTGAGATTTACTATCGTAAGCAGTTGGTTTTTAACAAGATTCTTTATGAATATCTTGAAATGATAGCCGAACATTTCAATAATATTTGGCCGGTTGCTTATCCTTTTAAAGGTGCAACAGCGTAGTTGCTACAATCCGGGGAAACAATCTTGATTTTCTACTCTAACTATGAATAAATATAAAAAAATTTTTGTTACAAACTGGAATGGATATAAAGCCTTGCACTTGTCGATCTAATTAAAGTATTATTGAGAGAGTTCATTAGCAAAAAGAAAGTGTTTTTTCAGTAAACAAAAAAAGATTTTTATTGAATATTAGCCGATAGATTCAAGCCAGGCTTCTGCCATCAGTTGAGCTCCCGCCATCGACGGGTGTACACCGTCAGGTAACCAGTAGTTCTCAGGAGTATGATTGGCAGCTTCATTAAAAACTTCCTGGAAAGGAATCCATATCGCATTAAATTCAAGGGATAATTTTCTGGCGATATCCTGATAAGCTTCGAATGGCTCTATCCAGGATTCATCAACAGCTGTGGTGTTTTTTAAGATGAAAGGCTGGCAAATAATCAGCTGGATTTCAGGAAGCTGGTTCTTTGTTCTTTCAAGTAAGCGGCGATAATCGTTTTCATAGATCTCAGGCGTTCCTTCATACCTCCCGTTACGCATATGCCAGTAATCGTTTACTCCGATAAGGATACTCAGGATATCCGGTTTTAGTTCCAGGCAATCTTTTTCCCACCGTTCGGCAAGCTGATAAACCTTATTCCCGCTTATTCCGCGGTTATAAAGGGCGAGGTTCTTGCCAGGATATTTTCTCAGGAGATTCGAGGCTATAATATATGCATAACCATTGCCAAATGAACCGGCATTGTTGGCCAGTTCATGTTCCTTATCCCGCCCTGCATCTGTAATGGAATCTCCCTGGAACAGTAATACATTATTGCTATCTATGATACCTCCGGCATTAACATCCGGTTTGATGCAGGAAGTAATAATAGCGGGAATAGATGCCAGCGTTGCGGTGCTGAACGTGGAGGTTTTAAGAAAATTTCTTCTGGATATACTCATGAATGCAAATATAATATAGTTGCCGATACTCAGGGCATGACTGTGAGTCATGCCCTGAGTAATTCAGCAATCACTCCTCTTTTTTACATTTTTTCTCCCAATATTGGATAAACAATATACAGCATAGTACAATCAAAAGACACGTATTGGCAACATGAAAATAGTTTACCACATGTACTACTCCAAAAATCTTTGCTCCCGAGATGAATGAAATGGCAGCAAGAATAATTATTATACCGGCTAATATGCCGAAGATCCAGATGAAAATTTCAAAGATTTTCATAACGTATTATTTTAAATTTTAAATTTCAGGCATATAAAGTTATAAAATTGAAAAGGGTAAGTCAAGGGAAAAATATAAACTCACCGGATGATTTTATATTCACTCACCGGGTGACTTGAAGTCACCCGGTGAGTATGGTTCCAATAAAAGACAACTGGCAATTTGGCAGTTTGCTATATTCTTTCACCGGGTGACTGCGAGTCACCCGGTGAGTGAAATATTTAATATCTTTGATGCTTTCACAGGATGATGTTTCTGCAGAAAATATCTGATTTTATAATTGATACGGGTAATTTCATCTGGAGCTACCCGTTATTAATCCTTCTGCTGGGTGGTGGCTTATTTTTCCTGATCTATTCAAGGTTCCTGCCTTTCTTTTACTTCCGTCATGCACTAAAATTATTATCGGGCAAATATGACAATCCGGATGAGCCCGGGCAAATCAGTCATTACCAGGCTCTCTCGACAGCCATATCAGGTTCAGTAGGCATGGGAAATGTAAGTGGAATAGCTGTTGGTATTGTCACCGGTGGACCGGGTGCTGTATTCTGGATGTGGATCAGTGCTTTGCTGGGTGCAGCAACCGAATTTTTTACCAACACACTCGGAGTTTTATACAGGGGAAGAGATTCAAGCGGTGAAATACAGGGTGGACCAATGTATGTAATAACTGAGGGTCTCGGTAAAAAATGGAGATTTCTGGCAATCTTTTTTTCTTTCTTCGGAATGATCGGAGTTACATCCATGTTCCAGGCTAACCAGCTAACCCAGGCAATAAGGGATATTATCCTGGTGCCAAACCATGTACAGGCAGGATTCACATCAAACCTGATCACAGGTATTTTATTGACAATCTTTGTTACCCTTGTTATCACAGGCGGAATAAAACGGATCGCAAAAATAGCTGCTAAAATAGCCCCCGTTATGATCATCCTTTATATTCTGGCCGTTATTTATATTATTATATCCAATCCCGGACAAATCATCCCGGGATTAAAACTGATATTCGTTGATGCTTTTTCTGCCAGGGCAGCCATGGGAGGAGCTGTCGGATCACTGATCATTACAGGAGTCCGGAGAGCTTCCTTCTCCAACGAAGCAGGCATTGGGGCCACAACACTTGCCCATGGTGCCGCGAAAACAAATGAACCTGTTCGCCAGGGATTGATTGGGATGCTCGGGCCATTCATAGATACGATCATCGTTTGTACGATGACAGCCCTGGCAATCATTATCACCGGTGTCTGGGATCACCCTGAAGCCGATGGAATAACCCTTACCGCCCTTGCCTTTGAACAGTCAATCCCAACTTATGGTCCCTATATTCTGATCACGTGTGTTTCAATCTTCGCATTAAGCACAATGTTCTCCTATCCTTATTATGGTGCCAAATGCTTCTCATTCATTTTTGGTACAAGACACACTTATATATATTATATATTTTATATCCTGACAATCATGATCGGTGCCCTGGGATCCCTCAAGGTTGTTCTCAGCATCATCGACAGTTCTTATGGACTGATGGCTTTCCCCACAATGTTGTCCGCTTTATGGCTCGCACCAAAAGTTATGAAAGCTGCAAAGGAATACTTTAAGAGGGTGTGAAAGTTGACATTACCCGGGACTGTGCCACAACATCAATATAATGTTTTAGGCAGGGAACGCAAAGTATTCGCCAAAACCACAAAGCATTGGTTAACAGACATGTATTCTTTGCGCACTTCATATAATCTCTGCGATCATTGCGTGAAATATCAGTTGTGACACAGCCCTGAGTGTTTCATGGGAGTCATCGTATAAATAAAATAATTAATTCCAAAAACAGATCTTTCATAACACTTTTACACTTACCCGCTTACTCACTTATCCAAATAAACGCATCAACGCATTAACGCATCAACGCATTAACGCTTCTTTGCCATAATTACCTAAATATGTAATTTTATCCTGATTGTTAAACCTCAAATAATTCAAAATGAAAAAGATACTGCTTATTATACCTTTTTGCTTTCTGGGCATTCAAATATATGCTCAAACCGAGGAAGCACCCAGGCCGGTAGCTCAATACAGCCAGTCAAGGATGACTGCTTCAGGGATTTTGTTTGTATCAGGCCAAATACCAATAAATCCAGAAACCGGGGAATTATTGAAAGGTGATATTAAAGCTGAGACTAATCAGGTTATGAAAAATATAGGTGCCATACTGGAGGCAAATGAAATGTCGTATTCCGACATCGTAAAGTGTACTGTTTTTCTGACCGATATACGTGATTATTCAGCTATGAATGAGGTCTATGGTAGTTTCTTTAAGGATCATTTTCCTGCCCGGGAGGCTATTGAAGTAGTAAACTTACCCCTTGGTGCAAGTATAGAAATTTCTGCAATTGCTTCGAAATAAGCAGAGCACTCAGGGCATAACTGTCAATGATAGAGCACTGACACTCAGGGAATGAATGATAGTCATACCCCGGTCAAATAACACGCCCTTAAGTCAGGCCCTTAGTTCAGCTATCTCATGCACTGCCTCAATAAACTTATCCAGGTCTTTTGTTGTTATATATACATTTGGAGTAACCCGGACCCCATGAATATTCTCCCAGTTAATTGAAATCGTATAGATCCTGTACTGACTGAGCAATTTTTTCTGAATATCCGCCGGCTCCATACCTTCAATCGCAAAATTTCCCAGTCCACAGGCAAATTCAGGCCTCTTTGATGTATAAAACTTTATCCCTTCAATATCACTTATTCCATCCATCCAGTAATCTTTCAGGTATCGTAACCTGGCTTCTTTCCTTTCCGAGCCTATCATATCATGAAAATTAATGGCAGTACCAATGGCCAGTTCAGCAGGGAAGGACCGTGTTCCCATGGCTTCAAATTTCCTTATATCTTCACTTGAAGGATCGGCAGGTGCTGTTAAAGGCCAGATTTTTCCGATCTTATCCTTTTTTACATATAAAAAGCCTGTTCCAAATGGCGAACATAACCATTTATGCAAACTTGTCCCGTAGTAATCACAATCCAGGTCAGGAATCTTAAAATCGAGATGAGCAAATGTATGTGCACCGTCAACCAGGACTTCTATTCCTTCCTGGTGAGCTGCATCGGCCAGCTTTTTTGCCGGGAGGATCTGGCCCGACCAGTTGATCATATGCATGATTTCGATAATCCTGGTTTTGCTGGTAAACTGTTCCTTGTAAGCATTCACAATAGCTTCTTCATCTTCTATTGGTTGCGGAAGATCAACCCATTTCAGAACAACACCATCTCTTTTTTCCCGCTGTTTCCAGGCATTGATCATATTCGGATAATCCTGTTTTGTGAGGATAACCTCATCACCCTTTTTTAAATCAAGGCCAAAAATGACTATTTCAAGTGCTTCTGTGGTATTCCGCACAATCGCAATCTCATCGGCTTGACAACCAGCCATGGCTGCCAGGTCACGACGAACCGATTCCCTCCCCTCTCCAACCACATTCCACATATAATAGGCAGGCCCCTCATTACTGAAACGGTTGTAACTTTCAAATGCTTCCTGTACCACTTTCGGCTGGGGACATACTCCACCATTATTCAGGTTCATGATGTTTGGTGAGGCTGTATAGGCCTGTTGAACATACATCCACAGATCCTCATCTCTGGCAGTATCAAATGGATTGAGCCCCTCTCCGGACTCCAGAATTTGTTTAAGATTCCTCCCAAAGGAATCATTATAAAAAGAGCTCAGGATCAAAGCACCAAGTGCAGATACAGATCCTTTAATAAATTTTCGCCTGTGTGTTTCCATAGCAGATGATTTTTATAAATAGGATTAATTGTATTCTGACGTTTGATTGCAATTTACGAAATATTCACAGCCAGCGGAAAATTTTCTTTTATACATTGCTATACCGCCCGATTGGACCGCAGTATTAACCAGTCTGAATATATACTATGTATCACTCTAATGTTACAGGAGATAAAACTGTATTCATACCACCAGCAACGTCTGAAGCACAGTATTAATAAAAAGGATCTTATATTGATGGGTGGTTGTTTTTGTTATTTATCAGGATATTAATTTAGAATAATAATTAATTTTACAGCATCTCAATGGCCAGTTGTTTTCTTATCGGGGCTGTAATAGAAAGAACAGATTATATTTCTTTTTTCTGCATTATACAAACTATTTCAGTGATGGAGTCAAATTCCGGCATCTACAAGTCAACCAAGGGAAAGGTGTTTATTAATGATCTGGGAATACTTGTCCAGACTTATCACGATAATGCCAGCCTTACAATTAATGATGCCCGTGAAGATTTTCAAATTTATAAGGAACTCTGTAAATCCATTAAAAGGCCTGTACTTGTTGATATCAGGAATATCAGGTCAGTTAAAAGAAAGGCCAGGATGCTCTATTCAGGTCGCGAAGCAATTAATTATCTGACGGCAGCAGCACTCCTCATTGGGAATCCTGTAAGCCGGATTATTGGAAATTTTTATATGGGGCTGAATAAAACCGTGTTTCCTCTCCGGTTATTCACGAATCAGAAGGATGCCCTTAAATGGCTTAAATCCTATATCTAAATTACTCAACTGATGCACCTTAAAGATTCAAGGATTGAAGAAATTATTCAAGTTATCCAGAATATAGCATCTGGAAATTATTCCTCAAGGGTATCGATTAGTAATAAAAAAGATGAGATTGATGGCATTGGAACGGGCATTAACATGCTTTCGGAGGAGGTTGAAAACATGATCAACCAGCTGGCCCGGGAAAACCTTCATCTTCAGGATCTTGTTAAAAAATTAAAGGAAACTTCAAATGAATTAAACAAGAGCCAGAACTTATTCAGATATGCATTTCATTCCAGTCCGGATTCGGTTATTATTTCCCGCGTCGATAACGGATTATTTATCGATGTGAATGATAGTTTTTGCAAGCTAACTGGTTTTAGCAGGGAGGAGGTAATTGGCAGGACAGTTTTTGAATTAAACCTCTGGATAAACAAAAAAGAAAGAGAAAAATTTATGACCGCGTTGCGGAGCAAAGGAATAATTAACAATCAGGAAATTAATTTTCGCCGGAAAGATAAGCAGATTAGAACGACCCTCATGTCTGCGATTGTATTGATGCTGGAGGGAATTCCCCACATGCTCTCCATTACCAGAGACATTACTGATCTGAAAGAAATCCAGGAAGAATTGCGTACCTCAAAGGAGAGTTATGAAGATCTGATAAAATCAGCACCTGATGGAATTGTTGTCCTGGATAATAAAGGAGTGGTAACCATGGTTAACCAGGGTTTTGCTGATGCAGGTGGTTACACCGCCGAAGAGCTGATAGGAACACATTTTATCGAATTCCCCGGTTTCCGGAAGAAAGATGTCCCCAGTTTTGAAAAACATTTTACTTCACTTATCAGTGGACACAGGCCGGAGCCCCTTGAAATCAAATGGTGTGATAGAAAAGGGATCCTGCGTACTTCTGAAATACATGTATCACCCATAAAGAAAGACAATAAAATTAACGGTATTCAGGCTATTATCAGGGATACAACTGAAAAGGTCCGGTTTATTGAAGCATTAAAATCTTCGGAAGAACAGTATCGAACATCTATTGATTCAATGCAAGAATGGATCCACCTGGTTAACCGGAATATGGAAATCATCCTCGCCAATAAATCACTTTTTGAAATTGCTTCGATACTGGGCTTTTCGAAAAATCTTGTTGGAACGAAATTCTATGAAGCCTTTCCGTTCCTAAAAAAAACTGTCAAAGATGAATATGCATCAATCTTTAAGACCGGAAAGACCATACAAAAAGAAGAATATTTCACTTTTAGCGGTAACATCATCTATACTTTTACAAGATTAATCCCAATCTACGAGGGAAAGAGGGTTGAACGCATCCTGACCATCATTCAGGACATTACAGAAAGGAAAAAAGCCGAAAAAATAAGGGAGCTCATGTACTCTATTTCAAATGCGGTAACCCTTACTAAAGACCTGAATGAACTATTCCATGTAATTCAGAGGGAACTGGGGAAAATTTTCGATACTACAAATTTCTTTATTGCTCTCTATAATAAGAAAAATGATACCCTTTCTCTCCCCTACTTCATTGATGAAAAGGACAGTTTCAGCGAGTTCCCTGCTAAAAAATCCTTAACAGGATACATGATAAGGAATGACCGGCCATTGCTCATGAGAAATGAACAGATTGAAAAACTGGTCAGGTCAGGTGAGATTGAGGACGTTGGCACACCAAGCAAAATCTGGCTTGGCGTTCCTCTGAAAATAAAAGATGAGATTATCGGAGCTCTCGTTGTGCAACATTATGAAAACGAGAACGCGTATACAGAACAGGACATGGAGATTCTGAAATTCGCCTCTGCCCAGATCAGCCTGTCTATTGAAACAAAAAGGGCATACGATGAAGTCCAGATAGAAAAAGCCTACTTCGAGCAACTTTTTGAAAACTCACCTGAAATAATTGTCCTTACAGACATTGAGGGACATTTAATAAAAGTTAATAATGAATTTGAAAAACTGTTTGGATATACTGCTGAAGAGATCCTTGGGAAAAAAATAGATGATCTGATCGCCCCTGACGACCATTATGACGAAGCAATTTCGATATCAAAAAGGGTAGGAAAAGGTGAAAAAGTAATACTGGAAACTATCCGGCAGGATAATAAAGGTAATCAAATACATGTCTCTTTGCTTGGAACCCCGATTGAGATAGGTGGAGGGCAGGTAGGAGTGTACGGTATATATAGAAATATTTCTGAGCAAAAGAAAGCCAGGCTGGCCCTCGAGGCAAGTGAAGAGAAATTGAGAAACATTTTATATTCATCCCCGGATGCAATTACCGTCGCGGATCTGCGTGGATATATCATTGAAGGTAATCCGGCTGCTCTGGAAATATTCGGTTTGTCATCCATGGATGAATTAATCGGAATGAATGCAGTAGGCCTGGTCAGCCCAAAGGACAGAAAAAAAAGCCTTGAAGGATTCAAAAAAGTCCTCAGACAGGGATATGTTAAAAATGTTGAACTTGAGCTGAACCTGAAAAATAAAAAAAGAATTCTTGTTGAAATATCTGCCAGCATCATAAGGAATGCTGCGGGCAAACCAATAGGTATCGTAGGTGTCACAAAAGATATCACTGATCGGAGGGAATATGAAAAAAAGCTTCAGCAGGCCAAGGAAAAGGCTGAGGAGTCAGACAGGCTTAAATCCTCTTTCCTGGCAAATATGTCTCATGAAATAAGGACACCAATGAATGCCATCCTGGGATTTTCAGAGTTATTGAAAAATGAAGATATAACCCGGGAAGAACGTGAAGAATATATAAAAATCATCAGAAGTAAGGGGAATGAATTATTATTAATAATCAACGACATCATTGATATATCTAAAATTGAAACAGGAGATATTAAAATCTTCACATCACATTTCCCCGTCAATGACTTCATTCTGGAAGTTTATCAACAGTTTAACGAAGAAAAAGTCCTGATGAATAAAGATCATATTCAGTTGCGTACAAATATCCCTAATGATGAAGAACCGGTGATTAAAACTGACAGAGGTCGTTTAAAACAGATCTTTACCAATCTCATTCATAACGCGCTTAAGTTCACGTTTGAAGGATATGTTGAATTCGGATATGAATTGGTTAAACAATCCCAGATCAGGTTTTTTATTAAAGATACAGGCATTGGTATTCCAAAAGAGAAACAGGACATTATTTTCGACCGGTTCCGGCAGGTAGATGAATCAATCAGCAGTCAGTTTGGGGGAACAGGCCTGGGACTGGCAATATCAAAAAACCTGATAGAAATACTTGGAGGGGAAATCTCTGTACTTTCGATACCATTCCAGGGCTCGGAGTTTTCTTTTACCCTACCGGTAAAAGAGACCAGGAAAAAGGAATTCGATGTTACCTCACCGGTAATGCATGATGATGAATCACCTATCAAACTACCAGACCTAAACGGTAAGAAAATACTTGTAGTTGAAGATGATTCATCCAACTATCTTTTCATCGAATCTTTTCTGAAACGTTCGAGTGCAAAGATCCTGTGGGCAAAGGATGGATTACAGGCAATTGAAATTTTTAAAATGGAAGATAACATAGATTTGATTATTATGGATATCAGGATGCCTAATATGGATGGTATCGAGGCAACACAAAAAATACGCAAGATAAATAAGAAGATACCTGTCATCGCGCTGACAGCCTACGCTTTTACCAATGATCAGGAAAAATCCATCCGCGCAGGCTGTAATGATTTCCTGTCAAAGCCTGTTAAAATAGAAGCATTATCCGGCACTCTGAAAAAATACCTCTAGAAGAATTAACAACAATTTATCAGGGGAATATATAAATACCAACCTGTTGTACTACTGAAGCAAATAAGCGACTGAATGATAAATAATCTTATGGAGATCCGCGCCGCTGGGTGGATCTCCATATTTTTAAAACTCTATATATTCGGCTTCTAGCACAACACGTTGAATACTAACTTTTACCTGTTTCTAATCCTGCAGAAGTGAATTAAAATAAAATGAAAAACCGAAATTGAGCATTATGCCGTTTGTATTATGGCTGCCACCCATCTCCTTATTTTTCTGGTTCTCAAAAATATAATTGAGCATTCCTTCGAGAGCAAAGTTATCAGCCAGAAAGAAGGAGGCTCCGACACCTGCACCCACGTAAATGATTCGATGCTTAAATTTTTCACCGGTAGTTAATTTATCGACCTGGCTACCCAAACCACCTTTCAACTCAGCAAAGGGGACCACCGAGGCGACTGTTTTATAATAATAACGTGCAAACGGACCTATACGGAATGTGGTTGATGAGTAAGGATCACTCTCCCCAACTTTTGATCTGCTTAAATAATATTCAAGATCACCACCAACTGCAATCCTGTTTTTAAGGAAATACGCTGCCCGGGGATTAATATCAATAAAGATCATCTTGGTGGCATCTGTAGCACCCTCATCTTTCTCCGATAAAAAACCGAAATCCAGATTGCTCGAGGCACCAACCATTTTGCTTCCAGAGTTAAACTGGGCCGATAGAAAGCCAGCTGAGACAATGATTAAGATAAATGCAATTGTGAGTTTTTTCATGACTTTGATTATTTAATTGTTGTTCTGGTATTCAGCATTTTTTTATGATTATAGTAACCGAATTATGCAATTAAATCAACTATCTTGATAATGAAGAATTAGTAAAGCCCCGGCACGCAAGACGGTTCTGCAAATAACTTTATGATTAAATTACTGAGCTCTTCCATTCCCGTAACGCGTTAAAGTAAGTAATATTTTAATGAATTAAAAAACCCTGATTGAGTGGATCATCCGGATCGAAAGTGAATATTGAACTACCCGTAAAATAGGCAACGCCCGATACTTCCGGAATGATCGCCTGATAGGGGCCATATTTTGTCACAGCCTGAATCTTAACATCCATGGTTGTTCCAATAATACTTTCAATTGTAATGGATTCTCCGGGCATCAGATCACCTTTGTGATAGTGCAGCGCGGCACGGGCACTGATACCTGATCCTGTTGGCGACCTGTCCAATTCACCATCTGCAAAAATACAAACATTCCTGCTATGTATACCGGGTTTGTTGGATTTACCTGTAAAGATAGTCCCATAAAGAAAACCCAGGTCGGTTTCAAAGGGGTGATCAATATGAAAATCTTTGATGATGGCACTTTTAATCTTTCTACCTGCTGAAATTAATGAGCTGGCTTCTTCAGTATGAAGGCTTAATTTTAACCTGTCAGCCTCAACCAGCGCATAAAACGCTCCTCCATATGCAATATCAAATCTTATTATACCCAGATCTTCAACAAAGATTTCTTTGTTTTCCATGAGCACAAATGAAGGAACATTCAGGAATGCTACTTTATCAATTATACCACTCTTCACAAATCCCTTCCCAACAACCCTTCCAGCAGGTCCATCAATCAGAAGCTCTGGTTCCTTACCAGATTTTTTAATAATTCCCGTTTCCAGAACCAGTTTCGTCAGAGCGATAATGGCATGACCACACATCGTACTGTAACCTTCATTATGCATAAAAAAAACACCGATATTGCCATCGGCAGTAACCGGTTCAGTGATAACAGCGCCATACATATCAGCATGTCCCCGTGGCTCCCACATCGTCCCGGTACGTATAAAATCCAGGTTTTCCATAAAGTACCTTCGCTTCTCTAAAATAGTTCCTCCTTTTATTTCAGGCAATCCATTAACAATAATGCGAAGGGGTTCACCCGCGGTATGCATTTCTATTGTCTTTAATGTTAACCAATCAGAGGGTGGTTTCCAGTGTAAATTTTGAAGCATTTTCATTGTTGAGGTTTTATACCCTTGGAGCTCTTAATGAGCTCCAAGGATTATTCGATTTTCATTTTCTCATTCATCTCTAATGCCCTCTCATACAGGCATTTTGCTGTAAAAATATCGAACATGGCCATACCAACCGATTTGAAAAATTTTGTTGGACGGCTTCCGGTATCGGTTTGTCCCAGAATTAATTTTCCTATTGTAACCAGTAAATCATGATTTTTAATATATTTTAAAATTATACCTCTCGAAAAGCTTTTATATGTTAAATGTAAAATTTTATTTAATATCCTGGATTCCCCATATTGAACCTGGATTTATTCTGTTTTTACTCTTTTCAAATCTTCATCATTCATCCTTCATCATTTCGTATATCCCTGGTTATTCAAAGAACTCCTTACAAATGTTCATAACTCATCCTGAAATGATTTTTTATAGAGTAATAAATTTTTATAGTACTTTTGTCCTGATAGAAGATTTTCTTATTTTTGTATACGTTCGATCTTACTTGAGACATGAAGCCAATCCTAACATACTTCACGTTGTACATTACCGTGCCCACCCGGTAAGGTATCTTTTCAGAATATTTCCATTCTGAGATTTGCTGCTGCTCTTTCGTTTTAACAAGACATCATTTTTTTCTTTTCTCATTCTTTAATTTTTTGAAATCCATATTCTAATGTATTCTTCTCACAAATATCAAATACTAAAAGGTAAAATCAGAATTCTATTGAGTGACCTGTATGAAGCGATTGCCGGAACGGAACAGGATTTTACAAACGGAAAACTTGGACGGGCTATCTTTCTCCTCTCCGTACCAATGGTACTTGAAATGGTCATGGAGTCGGTATTTGCAGTTGTTGATATCTTTTTTGTCTCAAAATTGGGTGCGGAGGCCGTGGCGACGGTCGGTATTACAGAATCAATGATGACAATTGTATATGCAATTGGAATGGGTCTGGCTGTTGGGACAACTGCTATGGTATCTCGCCGTATCGGTGAAAAGAATCCTGAAAGTGCCGCATTAACTTCTTTCCAGGCTATCATGACGGGCGTTTTCGTTTCCTTATTAATTTCCATCCCCGGAGTATTATTTGCATCAAAACTCCTTTACCTGATGGGTGCTGACAGTAAAATGGTGGATCAGAATTTTATGTATACAGCCATCATGTTCGGCGGGAATGGAATAATCATGCTCCTTTTTATCATAAATGCGATTTTCAGAAGCTCCGGCGATGCAGCTATTTCAATGAGAATTTTATGGCTGGCAAATATTGTTAATATCATCCTCGATCCCTGTTTGATTTTCGGCCTTGAACCGTTTCCCGAGTTAGGCATTCAGGGAGCTGCCATAGCAACAAACACCGGCCGGGGAATAGCAGTAATCTATCAGTTCTATTTGCTCTTTAAAGGAAAAGGCAGGGTTAAACTGATGATCCGCCACCTGTATATCCAGCATAATGTTTTGTTACGACTGATCCGGCTTTCAATGGGTGGTATCGGGCAGTCCATCATTGCTACCACAAGTTGGATTGGCCTGATGCGCATTATAGCAGAATTTGGGAGTGAAGTTGTTGCCGGTTATACAATCGCTATCCGCGTGATTATTTTTACCTTACTTCCTTCCTGGGGATTAAGCAACGCAACTGCAACACTGGTTGGCCAGAACCTTGGCGCAGGGAAACCAGACAGGGCACAAAAATCAGTCCTTTATACCGGTAAAGTAAATATGACATTTCTCGGAATTATTGCGCTGGTCTTTATTGCTTTTCCTTCGGTTTTTATCAGGTTGTTTATCAATGATCCTGCTGTCATTGAAAGTGGTATTGTCTGTCTGAGAATTATCAGTTACGGGTTTATATTGTATGCCCTTGGAATGGTTATGGTCCAGGCATTTAACGGAGCAGGCGATACAGCTACACCAACAATCATTAACCTGTTTTGCTTCTGGCTTTTTGAGATCCCACTGGCATACCTGCTGGCAATAATGATGGGTTATGCGGAAAAAGGAGTTTATATAGCAATCATCACCGCTGAATCAACTATGGCAATAATAGCCCTGCTATTGTTTAGAAGAGGGAAATGGAAACTGAGAGTGGTTTAGTTTAGAGAACAGATCGGATGACTTTGAGTCATCCGATCCGTTTATCTACTCATCAAAACCAGGCCGCTTAAAGTCCCTGGCCCGGGGATAAGTTTTTTCAGTCATATTCCTTATTTTACCCAGCATTGTCAGGAATATCAGGATCTCATCCTCTTTATCTTTCATATTCTCAAGCAGGTAGCCAAAAGCTGCTAGGGAACGGTCAGTTGCAATAAGCGCAATCTTTGCTGTCCCATTTGTATGATCTGCCATCATCTCTGCCAGTTCAGAATCTTCTTCCTCCTTCTCATCCCTTAGTGAATTTTGGGCACGTCTCAGTTTAACATAGATAAATATATGGTACCATTGGATAACCTCAATGGCATCCTTAAGGTTAACAAGTTCATTCTCATTCACAACCGAAATGTTTTTAATGGCTTTTTCCAGGCTGTTCCTGTTTTCTTCAAACCACTTATGGGCTTTCAGCGAATATTCATGCGCCAGAGCAATATGCGGACTGTTCTGAATAGCTTCTTCTTCTGTCTCCTCTTCTGCATCTTCTACTTCAGGTTCAGCATCCAGTTCTATTCCCATTTCTTCAGCCTTCTCAGAGAGAAATTCAAATGTGGCCTGAAAGATTACAGACAACTGTTCCCAGAAAGCTTTATTATGAATATCCATTTCTTCACTCTCATCACCCATTTCTCTTCCCATGGCCCAATTCAGACAGCGTTTGGTAAAACCACATTTCTCACACCAGCGATCACAGTAATTATAAATCCCGGAGATATACTCCTCACGGACCGGCATCCTGCTCATTAATTCTTTTGCCTTGTCCACTTTTCTGCGAAAATCCGGATCTGCGTTACGGCCAACTGCTTCAACTGATTTAGCTCTTTCTTTCTTCTCCTTTTGAGAATCATTCACTTCATCATACTCTGCTTTCCACAGCTCACAGTCATTGCAATATTCCGGCAGCGGACAATTTTCATCGTCATAATCGCAAAACTCCACACCAATTGCACCGGTAGACAGGCAGACCTGGTCAATGTCCCAGTTATCCCTCAGAAGACGGTACCTGACTTTTCCAGGCAGATCATCTGCAGGATAGGAAGGGTAAAAACGAAAATGCTTCCAGAGTTTTTCCATTTCAATGGCAAGCAAAGCAGCCTGATCATCCGATAAACGTTCCGGCGAAGGTAACCTCTCCGTTTCAACACCCAGGATTTGGGATAACGGCTGCCTGGAGCCATTCAGATACTCCTCCACATCCGCAAGATGATCTTCCACCTTTTCAACCTGGCTGATAAGAAAATCTTCCATAATCTCAGGAGGATCATCATAATTTCTGGCTTTCCTGAGATCCTCGATTAATTGTTCAATGTAACGTTCCATTTCTTAAAATTTAAGGGTTTCTATCCCTTTATGACAGAAATGCTGAAATATCGTATGGAAAAAATGATTTTTTATAAAAAAAATCACTCAGGGAATGACTGAAAGTCATATCCTTAGTAAATCCCGTCACTATTCATACCTCAGGCTTTCAACCGGATTCCTGTCGGCCGCACGATATGTCTGATAGCTTGTTGAAAGAAGTGCCAGTATAATGATAATGAGTCCGGCAAAAACAAAAATACTCCAGTGAATATCTATGCGGTAGATATAGTTTTGTAACCAGCGATTAATAATATACCATGTAAGCGGAATTGCCAGCAGGAGAGTCACAAGAATCTGTACAAATATTTCTCCATTCAACAATAACAGGATCCTGAAAATACCGGCACCATTTACTTTTCTGATGCCTATTTCTTTTGTTCGCATTTCTGTGGAATACATCACAACGCTGACGAGTCCCAGTAATGCAAGAATAATTGTAAGCAGGGAAAAGATTCCCATGACTTTTACCTGCATAATTTCCGTCTGGTAAATTGCCGCATACAAATCATCAACAAAGTGGTATTCAAGAGGATAATCAGGATAGATCCGATCCCATGTATTTGCCACATAATCAACAGCCTGGTCAAAATTATTATCATCTACTCGAATAACGAAACACCAGAAAAAAATATGTTTCTGAAACATAACAATAGGTTTTATTGCTTTATTCATGGAGTAGAAATGGAAATCTTCTGAAACTCCGATGATTTTCCCTCCTTTGAAAATACCCGGCCACTGGAACGTCAGTTTAAATGGTTGTCCTATTGCATCCTCCGGAGATCTAAAACCCAATTTTTTCAACGCCGATTCATTGATGATATAATATTCGTTGGCATCCATACCCAGGTAATCCGGAAAATTTTCTCCTGCTATCAATGGTATATCATAAAATTCGAGAAACGAATTATCGACAGGCAAAACATTCAAATATTCACCTATAAGGGATTCATCCATTCCATCCATTTCAAACTGCATGGCATCCAACACTTCATGGCCCGGTTCCTCCATACTTGCACTCACCTCCCTGACAAGAGAATTGGATAATAGTTCCCTTTTAAATATCGTATAATCATCAAGCACTGGCCTGGCTAAGTTTTTCAAAACAAGTATATCTGTCTGTCCGCTTCCGATACTACTTCCCAGCATATAATTTAACTGCTTATTTACAAGGAGTGTCGAAATTATCAGGATCACAGCTCCCAGAAATTGCAGCACAGTCATTGCTTTCCTGCCATTCATTTTTCCACGGGGATAAATAAGGCTGAATCCCGATTGATAGAAAATTTGGCCGGTGAGATTCAATAATTTTTCTTTCCCCCTTAATAATAATACCGGATATGAACCGATAAAAATACCCAGCCCAATAAAAATCAAGCCTGTAGTACATAATTGTAACCATATATTCCAATGAGCCAGATCAACCTGGTATCCAAAGATTTTATTAAACAGAGGCATCCCAATAATAAGTAACAGAAAGGAGAACAAAAAAGCGGTCAGATTCTGTGTGGCAGATTCAACAACAATAAATCTTGAAACATCACGTATTCTTGCTCCGACCGCCCGATTCAGAAAGATAAAACCCATCTTTTTATTTATAACAGTAAACTGAATGTTGGCATAATTGATTAAAGCAACAATCAGTAATACTAAAGCCACGATAAAAAATATGGAAATATTCTGGATATTTCCGTTATGTTCTATTTCACGGTCCTTATCTGAATAAAGATGAATATCTTTAACCAGTTGAAGATGCGGAGTCCAGTCTGCCAGATCTTCATTATTCATAAACTGCCTCAGAAAGTCCGGAAATTTAAACAGCATTGTTTCCGGATCACTGCCTTCATGCAATAACAAATAGATATAAGCCCATCCAACATGTTGTTTCGGATCATCAAATGAAGACAGAATGTCAACATGAAAATGTGAGTTCACCGGAAAATCTTTCATTATACCAGTTACAGTATACATATTCATGATGGTATCAAACTGATGCCCTGAAAATATCTCTTTCCCAACAGGGTTTTCATTCTCAAAATACTTGTTGGCTATACTCTCGGAAAGAACCACACTCCTGGGTTCAGCCAGGATTTTTTCAGGATCACCCCGGAGAAGTTCAAATCCAAAAACTTCAAAAAATGATGAATCGCTGGAGAAATTTCTTGAGTTGTAAAACTTATTCTGGTTTATCCTTATCCTGGATTCACGCATGGGCTGTAACCTGATCATCTGTTCAACTTCCGGGAAAAACTCCGGGATCTGCAGAACCCAGTTCTGGTAGCTTCGGGCAAAATGGGATTGGTGTTCCTTGCTATGGTATTCAAATGTTAATCTGTAAAGCCTCTCACCTGTAGAATAAAACCTGTCAAAGCTGAGTTCATAATCAGCCCAAACAAGAATAAAAAATGAGCATGTCATGGCAATGATAAGTCCAATGATGCTAATAAAATGGTAGAACCTGTTTCGTAAAAGATTACGAAAAGTATACCTCAGGATAATGTGAAGCATTTACAATTATTTGGATTCAGATAAAGATAGAAGAAAATGATGTTCCCGGAATACCTTTTAAGATTTATTAAAACTCAACGGGTAATATTCACCGTGACATTCAAGGGGTAACCTTAAATTACTCGCCGGGCGACTTGAAGTAACCCGGCGAGTATGCCGGTGAATAATTTCAGGATACGTGGCAAGAAATTTCAATTTGTCGGTGGAGTATATATCACTCTTAGATGATGATTTAAGTCACCGGCACTTATTTCCTTCCATTTTCAAATTCATATATTTTTAGTACGAATACCCTAATAGACACATTAACAATAATGAAAAAGAATGAACTTAACGATCTTCAAAAAAGATTAGTACAACTGGAAGATGCTTTAAGAAGAACAGAGAATAACCTCACAGCAGTTCTGGAGTCAACTGCTGATGAAATCATGGTAACCGATGATAAAGGGAATATAGCACTGACAACCAGCAAAATATTTGAAAATCTTGGATTGGATGAAAGTCCGGCAGCAGATTTGAGGGAGGAGGATTTTATGAAACTGATTTATGTGAACATTGAGGAACCGGAGAAATTTGTGCAAAAAATTGATCTGATAAATAAATCCGATGATTCCAATACTGATTCGTTCAGACTGAAAAACGGAAAAACTATTGAATGGTATACAAAGCCAGTTCTTATCAATTCAGAGAAAATAGGCAGGGTATGGAGTTACAGAAATATTACCGAGAAACTGAAAGCAATAGAAGCGGTGGTTGAAATTGAAAGCAGGGCACAGAATATTATTAATCGCTCACCGTTTGGAATGCATTCATACAAAGTGGATGAGAATAATGAATTAGTCCTTATTGAGGCCAATGCTGCTGCTGACAGGATCACAGGCATTGATACAAAGAAACTCCTGGGCCTTCCCATTCATAAGGCTTTTCCTTCTGCTGATAAAGAATTGATTGACAGGTACCGCAGAGCTGCTCTGAAAGGAGAACTTTGGGAAAAAACTGACTTGTACTATGAGGATAATAACATCAAAGGTGCTTATGATATCATTGCATTTCAAATTGCTCCGCGGGAGATGGCGGTGTTGTTTCAGGATATAACTGAAAGGAAAAAGACTGAAGAAAAACTGCGGTTAAGTGAAGAAAAATACAGAATGATTTTTCAAAATATTACAGATGTATATTTTGAAATTGATCCTGACCTTATTATCAGGGAAATAAGCCCATCTGTTTCTACAATTTCTGATTACTCACGCGAAGAGCTGATCGGTAAGCACCTGAGTAATTTTACTGTTGACAGCAGGATTATGAATGAGTTTGTGACCTTATTAATGGAGAAAGAACATCTGCATGATTATGATGTTCCGCTGAAGGACAGGGATGGAAGGATTATTTACTGCTCCGCCAACGTGATGCTCGAAAAGGATACACTGGGGCAACCCCTCCAGATTATTGGTACCCTGAGAGATATCACCGAACGCAAAGAGAACAGGGATAAAATCCTGAAATTATCAAGAGCGGTCGAGCAAAGCCCTGTATCGGTTGTGATCACAGATACGCAGGGCACTATTGAATATGTTAATCCCAAATTTACTCAGATCACCGGTTATTCATTTGATGAAGCAATCGGGCAAAATCCGCGTATACTTAAAACCGGTTATTCTCCAGCATCATTTTACAAAGAATTATGGGACACGATTATCCAGGGCAAAGAATGGAAGGGTGAATTTCACAATAAAAGGAAAGACGGAACTACCTTCTGGGAAAGCGCATCTATTTCACCAATACGAAATAGCCATGGAGAAATTACCCATTACCTGGGCATTAAAGAGGATATTTCAGAGTTAAAAAAAATACAACAAACCCTTGAAGAAAGTGAATTGCATTACAGGAACCTGTATATGCAGGCTCCAAATGGATACCAGTCTCTGAACCAGGAAGGTTTTATCATCGAGGTTAATCCGGCCTGGACTGAAATAACAGGTTACCAGAAATCGGATGTCGTTGGAAAATGGTTTGGGGACTTCCTCACAAAACCAGGTCAGTCTGAATTCAATATAAATTTTGCCACACTTCTTACGACAGGATATACATCTGACGATGAATATGAATTGCAAAGAAAGAATGGTGAAATTATTCAAATATCAATAAACGGACGTACGAATTATGATATTGATGGTACGTTGAAGCAAACACACTGTATTATCACCAATATCACTGAAAGAAAGAAGGTTGAGAAAGAATTAAAAATAGCCAAGGAAAAAGCTGAGCAGTCAGATAAACTTAAAACAGCATTCCTGGCAAATATGTCACATGAGATCCGAACTCCCATGAATGCTATTCTTGGTTTTTCAGAATTGCTTAAAAGCAAAAGCCTTTCCCTGCAGGATCAACAGGATTATATTAACCTGATCCATGCTAAAGGGAACGAATTGATGCTGATCATTTCTGATCTTATTGATATATCACGTATAGAGGCAGGGGATATAGGATTGGTCAAATCCAAATTTCCTGTTAATAATTTCCTGGATGACCTGTTTAGTGAGTTCAAAGCAGATAGACTGAGCCAGACTAAACAAAAAATTCATTTCAGAAAAAATTTCCAGGATGATATGAATCCTGTTATATATACTGACAAACATAGATTAAAGCAGGTTCTGTGCAATCTTCTTTACAATTCACTAAAATTTACCAATGAAGGATTTATTGAATTAGGTTATGATTTAAATGATAAAGAAATACAATTCTTTGTAAAAGATAGTGGAATTGGTATTGATGAATCCAAACATAAAGTAATTTTTGAACGGTTTACTCAAGCCGATGATTCATACTCCAGACGCTATGGAGGTACAGGACTTGGACTGGCAATCTCCAAACAGATTATTCATATGCTTGGAGGGGATATTTGGGTTGAATCAAAGAAAGACCATGGTTCAACTTTTTATATCACGCTGAAGATCAGTGAAGAAAATGAATCACTTATCCTGAAAGAGAAAAAAATCAGAAAGACTGCTGTCGAAAAGCTGGATTTGAGTAATAAGAGAATCCTGATTGCTGAGGATGATGGTTCGAACTACCTTTTCCTGGAATCTTTGCTGCGTAATACCAATGCGGATCTGATTTGGGCTAAAAATGGCGTGCTGGCTCTTGAAATATTCAGATCTAATCCACAGCTTGATCTCATCATCATGGATATCAGGATGCCCGAGATGAATGGACTTTTAGCTACAGAAGAAATCCGTAAAACGAATAAGTCTATTCCGATCATTGCCCTGACAGCTTTTGCTTTCACTGATGACCGGGAAAAATCCCTGAAATCCGGGTGTAATGAACATATATCAAAGCCGATAAAAGCAGAGGATCTGAAATTAACCCTGAAGAAATATCTTCTGAGCTGAGAGCCACTTCCATTGCAGCCATTTTGATAGCTGTACATCCTCAATCCCTGAAGATCCATTAAAATGGCAACTGCTTATTTATTTCTTTGATTACCTTATTTAACGTTATCCTTCTAATGGATAACTCATCCGATGAGTATGTAACCTTTTAATCCTATCCTTTTACCGGTCAACTATTCCGATTACCGCAACTTATCCGATGACTTCAAGTTATCCGATGAGTAAATAGCTGATAAGGAATAATCTGCCAATCTTACAAATTTTGTTATTCTTACAATAACTATTAACTTTAAAAGAGTATTAGAGTGTTTTATTAAAATCATCAATCATGAACCAAAAGTTATTAAGTGCAGTCCTGGTTTTATTAGGATGTATTTTCCTGTCTTCTGAATCTTTAAAATATTCAGATATGAACAAAACTTCTTCTGATATTATTCTAACTATTCTTTATGACAATTATACTTATAATCAGGAGCTTGAAAGTGACTGGGGATTTGCCTGTCTGATCGAGGGTCTTGAAAAGACTATTCTTTTTGATACCGGAACCAATGGTAAAACATTATTATCCAATATGGAAAAAATGGAAAAAGATCCTGCAGATGTTGATATTGTTGTTTTTTCACATATCCATCAGGACCATACTGGAGGAATGAAAATGTTCCTTGAAAGGAATAATAAGGTGAAAGTATATTTACCCGTTTCCTTTCCCGCAGATTTCAAGAAAATGATCAAGGATAAAGGAGCAGAGATAACAGAAGTCAGCGGGCCTGTGGAAATAATAGAAAGTGTGCGGACTACCGGAGAAATGGGTGTTGAAATCATTGAACAATCACTCATCATTGATACTGAAAAAGGGTCAATTGTCATAACCGGCTGTGCTCATCCCGGCATTGCTGATATCGTCAGGAAATCGGCTGAATTATCCAGTGGTGAGCTCCTGATAGCAATGGGTGGATTTCATCTGGTACGCACGGGTGAAAATGAAATTAATGAAATTATAAAGATATTCAAGGATCTGGGTATTAAATATGCTGCACCGACCCATTGCAGCGGTGATAAAACGCTTGAGATTTTCAGGGACAGTTACGGTGATCATTTTGTCGATCTGGGAGTGGGCAGGGTACTGACGTTATCTGAACTTTAAATAGTATTTTATCAATAATCAGCTTTCAGATACCTGGATCATTTTTCTCCAGACATCCATACAAAACATACAATCCCGGGTGCCCGGAAAGTATTAAAGCATCATATACTTCAGGTGATAAGCAAGTTTTAAAAGACGTGGCCTGACATCCATTACCTTCTTCTGCATATCTTGCTGAATACATCCCAAAAGTTCTGAAATACCGGGATCTGAGGGGCCACCATTTAACATTCGCATATATTTCCGGTAACGTTTCAGGTCCCCACAAAGAACAGAACAGTCATTCCAGTTACCCAGAATACTTTCGATCTCTTTGATTTCATTGAAGTCAACCTCCTCCATAGGATTGGGATCTGTGCAACTCTGCATCATCTCAATGAAAAAACGTAACTGTTTTAAGGTTTGCCGGATTTTATGCAGATATTGGTTGATATCGGTTCGGAAAAGGTATTTCTCGATAAGTTTCAACCTTTTCATGATAAAATTGGTGGTCTGCAAGGTCAGTGTTTCCTGTTTGAATGATTTTACAGCTTTTATAATATCATTTTTGACCTGAATCTGCTCCTTTTTGGGATAGTTTAATGACTTTATTAAAAAATATGATCTGGAAGTTTTCTCTTTTCCTTCCAGGTATTGTTTATAACCTGCCAGACTTGCATCGTTCAGATTACCGTATTTCCCGATAAGAGATTCATGGACCTGGATATCCCTGAGATTCCCGGCAGATTTGAAGAATTGTCTGAGCTGAATAAAGAAAGATTGTGAATTGCTTTTGTAGATCCCGGCCTCATCAAGGAAAACGAATAACGCATTAAACCGTTTGATGAGTACCCTGAGATCATGAACAGGCTCCTCCTTGGCACCTTTTTGTGCCATTCTGAACTGTTTATTGTATTCTCTAACAAGCCGATTTATATATTTTACAAATAACTCCTTTTTCACCTTGTAAAATTCTCTCACCAGCAGGTGATGGTTATCTGAGAATATACAATATAATCAATTAGTATTTCTTATTAAGTTTTTTCAGAGCCTTTTTACTTTTTCTCACTTTCTTTACTGCTTTTGCTGACTGAGTTTTCAGCTTCCTGATCTTTTTTTTGCCAGCTTTTTTAGCCTTTGCTTTCTTTATTTCTTTTAATATTTGTTCCTGCTTTTTCTTTGCTTTTTTAAGTGTTCTTTTATTCTGCTTTATCTTTTTTTCAACCTTTTTCTTCCGTACTGCAGATATTTTGCTTTCAGGTTTTTTATTCATTTGTGATAATTTTAACGGATCCGTTTCGGGTGTTGCCATAGATACGATAGCTTTATCCATTTCGTCAACTGGTTTTTCAGGGATTAATCTGGTATCTGGCCTGGTAATTTTGGTTTTTCTAACAGTTCTCCCTCTGGTTCTTCTTTTTTGCCCGGTTGTGGTAGAAGGTTTTTTCTTCCCGGTCTGCTGACTGGTTGGGATATCCCTAACATCAGGTTTGGTAGTTACCCGGGAAGTTTTTCGTGTTACAACAGGTTTCCTTCCCGGTCCCTTCCTTTTACTTCTTATCGATGTTCCAGTCTTTTTCGTGACTGTCCCGGTCCTGGCAACTGCAGTAACATCTCCTCTGATTGTACCTGCTTTCGTTTTAGTCCTGGGTCTTCCGGGTCCGGTCCTTTTTCCGGTCCTTCCAGTCTTTTTTCTGGTTGTTGTTTTTGGGTTAGTTTGTTTTTCTTGTGGCATAATGGTGCAGTTTAATTATCCGTGAGAATTTAAATATATTATTTTTTGAATTACCTTAGATGAAATGAATAATAAATTAATTTTGATGAAGATCATGTCCTAAAAACCAAAGATATTGAAATTAAAATTATCCGCTATGAAAACATCCGGTTATAGTTTCTTTATTAAAACATTGCTTTTATGCATGTTTGTCTTATTATTCAACAAATGCACACAAGAAAATAAGACCGTCTCAGAATTCCCATCCATCATTCCTGCACCTGTCTCCATGCTGATCGGCAAAGGACAGTTCACCATCACGCCTCAGACACAGATTGCCTATCCGGGCGAAAATTCTGAGATCCGGAAAATCGGTGAATACCTGAATGAGCTGGTAAATGAATATGCTGGATTTTATCTAAGCCTTATTGAGCTGGACAATGCAGGAGCAAATTGTATTTCTCTTCAGACAGGTGATTTCCCTGATCTCGGCCAGGAGGGTTATAATCTGAAAAGCAGCAAAAAGGGTGTTCAGATAACTGCCGGCCAGCCAAATGGATTGTTTTACGGGATCATAACACTCTGGCAGCTATTCCCTACAAACCAGGTTGAAAACACACTAGCTATTCCGGCAGTCGAAATTATGGATAAGCCAAGGTACAAATGGCGTGGTGCCCACCTGGATGTCTGCCGGCATTTTTTTTCAGTTGAATTTGTCAAGAAATATATTGATATCCTTGCCCGCCATAAATTGAATATGTTTCACTGGCATCTGACGGAAGACCAGGGCTGGAGAATAGAAATTAATAAATACCCGTTGTTAACAGAGGTTGGAGCATGGAGGGATGAAACAGTTATTGGCCGGCCCAGGCGGAATACACCGGTTCAGTTTGATGGAATCAGGCATGGAGGGTTTTACACCCAGGATGAGATCAGGGATGTTATCCAGTATGCAGCCAACCGCTATATCACTGTTATCCCCGAGATTGAAATGCCAGGGCATGCACAGGCAGCCATTGCTGCATACCCTGAGCTTGGATGTACAGGTGAAAAAGTAAGTGTAAGAACCACCTGGGGTATATCACCATATATCTACAACGTTGAAGACGAAACCTTTGAGTTCCTTGAGAATGTGTTGTCTGAAGTCATTGACCTTTTCCCTTCACAATATATTCATATCGGAGGCGATGAAGCAAGAAAAGACCAGTGGGAAGCCAGCAAAAGGATCCAGCAACAGATAAAAGATCTTGGATTGCAAAATGAAGATGAATTACAGAGCTATTTCATAAAACGAATTGAAAAATTCATCAACAGTAAGGGTAAAAATCTTATTGGATGGGACGAAATCCTGGAGGGTGGACTTGCACCCAATGCTACGGTGATGTCATGGAGAGGGATTAGCGGAGGTATCGAAGCTGCCAGAGAGGGGCACGACGTCATTATGTCTCCGACAACACACTGTTATTTTGATTATTACCAGTCACAGAACAGGGAACAGGAACCACTTGCAATTGGTGGTTACTTACCTGTTGATACTGTATACGCTTTCGAACCTACCCCTGCTGAATTATCCGAAGAGGAGACAAAACACATTCTTGGGGTTCAGGCAAATGTCTGGACTGAATATATATCAACAACAGAGGGTGTTGAATATATGCTTCTGCCAAGATTATGCGCGTTATCGGAAATAGCCTGGTCACCAAAAGAAATACGTGATTGGGAAGACTTCAGGGCAAGGCTGAATACCCAGGTGAAGAGGTATGAAACGATGGGGTGGAATTACCGGCCTCTGGATGAATGATAACGGGATAAGAAGGCTGAGGCTAAGAAAGAAAAATACCGGGTGGGGGTTGGTGATGATTGTGAGATCACTCATCCGATGACTTTGAATCATTGGATGAGTATTCAACCTTAGATTGAAACAAGTTATCCCGAAGGAGCAAAGCGACTGAATTATCTATTGAATTATCTATTTAAACAAGCTATGAGATACATAATACTAATCATCCCTTTCATTTCAGTTTTGTTATTACTTTCATGTAACAATAAAGAAGGATCTGTAACAATTTCTTCTAAAGACATCGTTTCAGCTGAAAAGATGACAGGATTGGAATTCAACGAGGCAGAACGTGATTCGATGCTGGATGGATTAAATGATGCTCTACGGGATTATTCTGCCATTCATAATTATCCTTTAAGTAATGACATCCCTCCTGCCCTTTTATTCAATCCCCTCCCCCGGGGATTTACTCCGGCACAGAAGCAGGAGGTTATTCACTGGGATCTGCCACAAAAAGTTGAACTGCCTGAAGACATGAATGATCTTGCTTTCTTCAGTGTTGCTGAATTATCTGTTTTAATAAGGCAAAAGAAACTATCCTCATTTACATTAACCACTCTTTGCCTTGAAAGGCTTAAAACATATGGAGACACCTTACAATGTGTTATTACAATAACTGAAGATCTTGCTTATCAGCAGGCAAGAAAAGCTGATGAGGAAATAGCCAGAGGAATATACAGAGGTCCTTTACACGGTATTCCATATGGTATCAAAGACCTGTTCAGCCTTCCTGGTTACCCCACCACATGGGGAGCTATGCCATATAAGGACCAGGTGATCAATGAGACAGCAACTGTCATCAAAAAGCTCGAAGAAGCAGGGGCCGTCCTGGTAGCAAAATTGACCCTTGGAGCTTTAGCCATGGATGATGTGTGGTTCGGTGGACAGACAAAGAATCCATGGGATCTTAACCAGGGGTCAAGTGGTTCATCCGCAGGCTCTGCCTCAGCCACTGCAGCCGGACTGGTGCCATTCGCAATAGGAACTGAAACATGGGGATCTATCGTATCACCGTCCAACCGATGCGGAACGACAGGATTGCGGCCTACATTTGGCAGGGTAAGCAGGTATGGTGCCATGGCCCTGAGCTGGACCATGGATAAAGTCGGCCCGATCTGCAGGAGTGCCGAGGACTGTGCACTGGTGTTTCATTCCATTCATGGTTTCGATGAAAGAGACCCATCTACAATTTATGCGGCTTTTAACTACTCTCCTGGAATACATCCCGGTACCCTTAGAATCGGTTACCTGAAAGACACGTTTCAGCGAGATTACCCCAACCGTGTAAATGACAGCATTACATTGGAGACATTCAGGTCATTGGGAGCGGAACTGATGCCTGTACTATTGCCGGATTCAATACCTGTGCGTGCTCTCAGTATTATTTTATGGGCTGAGACATCAGCGGCTTTTGATGAACTGACCCGCAGTAACCGGGATGATGAACTTGTTCTCCAGAAAAAAGAAGCCTGGCCTAATTATTTCCGGCAGGCAAGATTCATCCCCGCAACGGAATATATACAGGCCAACCGCCTCAGGTATTTGCTTATAGAGGAACTTCACAGCCTGTTCAGCCAGTATGATGTAATTATCAGCTCCTCCTTTGGAGGTAACCAGCTACTAATAACAAACCTGACAGGTCATCCCTGTGTGGTCATGCCAAACGGTTTCGATGAAAAGGGACATCCAACAAGTATCAGTTTACTTGGGAACCTTTTTGATGAAGCCACCATTCTTGCAGTGGCAAAAGCATACCAGGATGCAACGGAATGGGACGACCAGCACCCGGAATTATTTAAATAATGACCGGATGACTCCATAAATTGAATTCAAAGGCCTTCAAATGTGTTATGTTCACTGGAGGTGTGTCACAACTTCATTAAAAGGCTTCTCGCAAAGTTCGCAAAATTGTCGCAAAGATCGCAAAGCCCTGATTAACAATAATATGTTTTTTGCGAACTTGGTGTTTTCTTTGCCCTCTTTGCGTGAAAAATCAGTTGTGACGCAGCCCCTGAATGCGTATTTAAAAATATAACCTCCACAAAATAATTGGTAATATCCCGATCTGGTACACCTGTTCAACCCGGTCAGTATCGGGATTATATTCCTCGAGGAAACGGTTTTTCCGGTTTGTCATATTCTGTATATCCAGGGCAACCAGATGTCCCGTCTTGGGCCTGTTGATCCTCAGGGATATCCTCAGGTCTATCCTGTAATAATCATCATATCTTTTTTGATAAACCCTGGAATAATCATAAATGGTCCTTCCCGCTTCCCGTGATGCTTCAAGATCAATTGGGATGCTTCGTAATCCACCTGCCCAGATAGCCTTTAAATCTGCTGAAAGGGTGTTTTGACGTGTCAGGGACCATTCATACCCTCCGAGAAGATTCAGAATAAAATTCCCATTGTATGCTGTATTCCTGATTTTACCATCACTGGCTTTATATTTTGAATCAAATAGTGACAGTGTGGCAAGCCAGTAATATTTTTTTGAAAAGAAGTGTTCGAATGTCAGTTCGATTCCGATGTTTCGTCCGGTTCCTTCATTAACGAGGCTATCATAATCGCCATAAATGAAACTGCTTCCGTAATTGATCATGGAGATCCAGGATGAGTATCTTTTTACAGGAATATCAAACAACCACTGGTAATAAGCCTCCGTTTTGATTCTCAGGTCAGGATTAAACGAATGTTTAAAACTAAACACCATGTGATGACTTCGGGAAAATCCGAGATCCCTGTTGGTCTGATCATAAATCCGGTTGGTTGTATCAATCAGTATCTTTTCAAAATATACTGTCCTTTGCTGCATCTGGCTATGCAGGCCATACCCGATGCTGAATGACTCTTTCTGATTCAGATCCCAGCTGAGGCTTATCCGGGGTTCAATGACAAATTGTTGGTCAAGTGAGATCTGCTGGTGATGCAGTCCTGCTATGAATGAGAAATCATCAGAAAACCGGTGCTTCCACTGGATATAGGACTGAATAAGCATCATACTGTTTTTGATCTCCAGTGAGTGATAATAATCATTCATTTCAGGAGAAAAAATACTATCACGATAGTCCAGCCCGATTAGATCGAAATTAATTCCGGCAAAAGCAAGGTTATTGGCACTGAATTTTTTCCTGACCTCTGTTGCTAAGACAAACTTGCCTTCCAGATAACGATCCCAGTAAAATTCATCCAGTGAACCATTTCTGTTCAGGCTATCCGTTTCATGGTCCCTTGCAATGGTTAATGCAATACTGCTTTTAAGTCTGAGGGAAGGATTAATAAAATAAATATGTGATAATCCAAGTACTCCTGTTGTAGTGGTAATCTTTGTCACACTTTTTCTGTCATTTTCATTTTCTTCGAGGGTAATATGATTTTCTCCTCCCAGGCCGAAGAGAGACCACTTACCTGCTTTTCTACCGGGAAGATCAATTTTAAATGAGAGGTCCTGGTAGAATGGAATGGCTCTGACACCAATATTGAGACCTGCCAGATGGAGTAAAGCCAGGGTAGAATATCGATAATGTGCTAAATATGATGCATCCTCGCGGTTTTTCAGCATAGGGCCTTCAACTCCAATCTCAAATCCATTGAAGCCTGCCTGCACAGTATATTCCCTGGTCCGGTTATTTCCACTCCGTAACCTCAAATCAAAAACACCTGACATCGCATTTCCAAACTCGGCAGGGAATGCTCCGGTATAAAAATCTGAATTACTCAGTACATTATTGTTTAGCATGCTGATTGGCCCTCCCGATGAACCAATGGACCCAAAATGATTGGGATTCGGTATATTGATTCCTTCCAGTCTCCATAAAAGCCCCAGCGGCGAATTTCCCCTGATAATGATGTCATTAACCTGATCTGCGCCACCCATAACACCGGCAAAGTTCATGGCCATTCTTGCCGGATCTCCGAGACTGCCCGCATATTTCTCAGT
>Ga0111176_1013_pt1 | contig 35355 bp, 26 predicted proteins | sample DeeMarSWOR324_28_FD_80229 | JGI IMG/M metagenome (GOLD analysis project Ga0111176, IMG submission 80229) | Bacteroides sp. SM23_62_1 | reverse complement strand
ATATTGCAGCCTGGCTTCCTGGTAAAGCCTGTCTGAATTATCCCCCGCCGACCTGTAGACCATGGTCACATCATACGGTTCATAATACTTTTCATATATCTCCACGTTGCTCAGCTTCCTGGTCTGCAGGGTATACAACACACCCACCGAGATAAGAATGGCCACGGAAGCGATGGCAGCATAGGAAATTGCTTTTCTGTACCGCGGTACCCGCTTCGGATTCCTGGTACTGTCATCCAGTGAGTTGTGAATGACTTCAAGCTGGCTCCTGAGTTCCATTACATCCTGTTCACGAATGGCGCTGTCAACCTCACGGTACAGTTTTATGTCATCCGCAAGAACAGCATTGGATTCGAGCTCCTTACTGATCCAGTCCAGCTCCTCACGGCTCAGCTCACCATCCAGAAAAGGCTGAATGAAATCCTGGTATTTGCCCATTTTTTGTTCCATCATTTATGATTTTAAAATGAATAATTATTTCTGAAAATATGAATTCAACTTATTAACTGTCTGACAATATTTGATTGAAAATCGGGATTTCACGCTTTGTTGTATTCTTTTTAAAATGTTAACAATTTTTCTGATTCATGAATTCTGAAAAACCTTTCTAATTATCCGATACAATTATTTTTTACCCATACAATAAACTGCAATGATTGTACAACATCCACAACTGATGTGCACAGCATCATACATAAGGATATATGTATCCTTAAATCTGAATCTCCACGGCATCGTCTGCTGCCACGGAAAAATGGCTGCATTTTTTCCTGCCGTGCATTTTCACCTGGAGCGAAAATGCTATATGATTATAGCACATTCATCCAGCCGGGTGAAAATCTCATTCCGTCAAAACAAGCAAAGAAAGAACCGTTAATCTGCGATGATTATGTTTTCTTCTTCTCTATTTGCTGGTTCACCACCTCCACGTATCTTTCTCAGGTCGTCGAATTTCAGTACTTCCACATCCAGGTCTGAGAGAGAAAGGGTCACCTTCTTTGCGGAAAACAGGGCGAATAAGTTTTTCATCTTATGAGTGATTAGGGATTGTGCCTACTCTGTTAAAGCTTTTCGGCTACCGCTTAAGGGATCAACTCACCTGTTAATACCATAAATCCACAGAAGGTTACCTAGTGAACAAAAAAAAAATTAAATGATTATCTAAAGTCCTGAATTACAGTAATATATCAAAACATCTTTAAAGGGATAATGACATAGATATTCGTTTGTTAGCTGAATTAATTATTTTTATATTGTATATTATTCACTAATAATTAATTTATATTTAAAATGCCAGTGCTATCCAGATTTGTATTTATAATTATTATCTGTTACCACTGTATCTATATACCTCCAAATAATGTTAAAGGCCTAATTTATAATGTTATAGACACAATTAACTTCACACATCCAATTGATACACTTGATTCATTAATGAGATATTACAATAGTACAGGTTATAAATACTTAACTCAAGGAGATTATGAATTAGCAAAGGATAATTTCATAAAATCGCTTGATATAAAACAAAAAATATTAAGTGAAAATGACAGAAGAATAGGAAATGATCATCACAATTTAGGGGTTATATACGAAAAATTATGGAATTATGAACTTGCACTGAATCATTATAATGAAGCTGAAAAGATATTTCAAAATATTGATAGTAATTATGTTCATATTGGTTCAATATATGTAAATAAAGCTATTATTTATAGAAAATTACAAGATTACCAGAAAGCTATTGATTATTACAATCATGCACTAAGAATATTTAATAAACAAGATTCTATCGATTATGAAAAGTTAAGTATTGTTTATTATAACCTTGGAATAATTTATGAATTTATAGATGATTATGAAAAAGCAATTAATCATTTTCAACAGAGTCTATTATTTGACCATAATAAGACTCCCATAAGACAATTAAATATTTATAACGGACTAGCATTAAATTACAGCAAGCTAAACAATCAAGAAATTGCTAAGAAATTCTATGAACAATCAATAATAATGGGAGAGAATAGATTCGGCAAAAATGATTACCGTCTTGCTAGTTATTATATAAATTATGGCTTATTCCTTATCGAAAATACAAACCAGTACGAGATAGGATTCAATTATTATAAGAAAGCTCTAGGGATACTTTTAGATAAATATGGTGAAAATGATCTTACAACATTGTTATGTTTAAATAATATTGGAGAATACTATCTTACTATTGGTAAAATTGATTCAGCTTTATATTATATCCAAAAAGCTCTTATTGGTGCATTTCCCAATTCAGTCATTTTATCAAAAGAATCAAATCCAAATAAAGAAGATCTTTCTTTTAATCCAAGAGCATTATCAACACTTAAATTGAAAGCAAAAGCGTTAAATACCAATTACAGTAAGGACTATAATCTAAAATCTTTGAAATTGGCACTTGAGACTTACTTACTAGTTTATGTTTTAATAGATGAAATAAGGCTTAAGTACGAAAATGAAGTTAGTAACTTTATTATCTCTGAAAAAGAAGATGATACTTTTATCACAGGTATAAATATTTCAGAGATGCTATATATATTAACGAATGATACTAATTACAAAGAAATAGCATTCGAGATTAATGAGAAGCGAATCGCATTTAGCCTTCTGACTTCAATAAGAAAAATGGAAGCAAAGGAATTTGGAGGTATTCCCGCACATTTACTCAAAGAGGAAAATGATCTTTACAGACAAATGGCTGCCTATGAAGAATTGATCTATGAAGAAAAAAGATTAGTACATCCTGATAAAAATCGTTTATATCTCTGGGAAGAGAGGTTATTCAAATTGTCACAGGAATATGAAAGGCTTATAAACAGGTTTGAACTGGAATATCCAAAGTACTATCAGTTGAAATATGATGTAAAGGTTAAATCAATCCCGGAGATCACAAATAAAATAAATGCAAAAGAAGCAGTTATCGAATATTCACTTTCAGATTCTCTTATTCACTATTTTGTAATTTCTCATGAAGAGTATAATTTGTATACTGTAAAAATCGACTCCACATTTTTCAATAACCTGGAGATTCTCACCCTTGATATGTCAACTCCTAATTTCTCATCGGGTGTGCATGCATCATACCGGAGGTATGTGGATGCGGCGTATGCATTATACAGGGTATTGATAGAGCCCTGTGCCGGGATGATCCGTGACAAATCTCTCATTATCATTCCGGACGGGATATTATCCTATCTGCCTTTTGAGGCATTGCTCACCCATCCTGTAATGAATGATGAGCCTGATTACCGCAATCTCCCTTACCTGGTGAGGGATTATGATATCGGTTATGCCTATTCCGCCACGCTTCATTTCGAGGTACAGCGCAGCAGGGAGAGGCCATCCGGCAGCCTGCTGGCATTTGCACCCGATTATTCGAACGTGTTCGCCCAGAACATCATTGATTTTTCTTACCTGGAGGCTTACCGCGACCAGCTGGTTCCCATCCCGGGGGTAAAGGATGAGGTCAGAAAGATCTCAAGGCTGATCAGGAGCGATGTATACCTTGATGAATCAGCCACGGAGAATAATTTCAAAAGGCATGCGGCAGATTATGATATCCTGCACCTGGCCATGCATACGATCGTCGATAATGAGAACCCCATGTATTCCAAGCTTGCGTTTACGCAGAATATCGACAGCGTGGAGGACGGTTTTCTGAATACGTATGAGATCTACAATATGAAGTACAATGCCAGGATGGCTGTCCTCAGTTCCTGCAAGACCGGTTATGGCAGGCTCCAGAAAGGTGAAGGGGTGATGAGCCTTGCCCGCGGATTCATGTATGCCGGCTGCCCGAGTATCGTGATGACCCTCTGGGAGGTATCCGACAAATCGGGTGCCCTGCTGATGGAAAATTTCTACAGGGAACTAAAAAAGGGTAAAACCAAGACAGAGGCCCTTCGCGAGGCTAAACTGGAATTTCTCCGGAAAGCCGACCAGCTCAAGGCAAATCCTTATTTCTGGTCGACCTATGTTGCCATCGGTGATGACCACCCTCTCTACCCCCCCCGATCCGGAATCCTATGGATTATCTCTGTAACGATCCTCGTGGTTGCAGCAGTAATCACCATTACCTGGTATCTGAGGGTAAGAAGAATGCGAAATAAGAGCGGGGGATCGATGCGCCAGGATACCATCTATACCTGAACAAACTATTCATCCAGCAGGTCATTGTACAGGGGATCCTCCTTGATCTTCCTCACCAGGAACTCTTTGCAAAAATGTTTCCGTTTCTTAACGTAGTTTTCACTCTTAAATCCCAGGATCCGGGCAATCTCTTTCTGCGGGACATCCTTAACAGTCAGGCTGAGGATCTTCTGGCAATCTTCCGGAAGTTTCATGAAATATTTCTGGTAAAGCCTCATCCTGAGATCTTCATTTTCAATCTTAAAGGGCTCCTCCTTCAGTTCTATAAACTTTTGCTGGTCTGCTATTTTCTTATCCTCATATTTCTGGTTGCGCAGGTTCTTCAGCCATAAGTGCCTGGCAATGGAATATATAAAGGTCTTAAAGCTGCTGTTCAGGAAAAAATGGTTCTCCTCTTTCAGCTTCCGGTATATGATAATGATAGATTCCTGGAAGATATCCTTGGCATCATCGGGAGTGCCGCTGTTGGAGAGGATGAAGTGATATACAGTAGGGTAATATTCCTTATAGATATATTGTAAAACAGCATTGTCCTGTAACCGGATACCCTCAATGAGTTCTTCAACTGTATATACACTCACCTTGTTTGATTATGAAGAAATTAGGAAATATAAAGCTATAAAAAATTAGACTTATTGATCAATCGGTAGAATTTAAATATGAACATGAAGGTGGGGATATAATGAAGAAGATTATGTAATAGATTGTAATTCTGCTGGTTAATTTAATAATAAGAGGACCTGACTGTAATCTTTGTGATGATATGTCCCGTTGATATTACCTGCCTTACAAGCAGGGGGTCAATGGTTCTAATCCATTATCGCCCTCCGGGCCCCCGGGCTGGATCGCGAATCAGCCGGAAGGCTGATGAGCAATCCTACATCGCCCACGATCTAAAATGAAGGAGTTAGGTCTTTATTGGTCTGACTCTTTTTTGTATTGGATAGAATTAGGGTTGAAGATTAGAGCTTAATTATCTTCTCAGTTCTTACTAGATCCCTGGACCTGACCGTGATGAAATAGACTCCCTTCTGGAATGAGGAGAGGTCGATTTGAGTAGAATTATTAAGTATCTTAGTGCTTTGAATAATTTGGCCACTTAATGAGTGGATTTCGATAGTGAGTGGAATTTGATATTGCGTTTCGATGTTAATGATATTATCAGTTGGGTTCGGGAACAATTTATATCCTTTTGTATTTAAAGTAAGGTTGTTACTAGACTGGGAAACAAATAATTGCAGAGGTATACTAAATGATTCGTAATTAGTATCCATCCCATATACAATATATTCTCCTTTTTGGATGCTATTCAATGGTATTTTAATTTCTTGATTGGCCGAAATTGAACTAATTAAAGTATAATTATTGTCCATTGAATCTTTAATTGCAAGAGTTCCAGGCGGTACAAGGTATATTTTTCCGTCAGTGTCCAGTTCAACGACAAGTGTATCCTTGGATTCTAGATAGTTCTCACACTTTAGAGTTATTCCAGGAACTAAAAGTGTTATAGTTACTATCAATGTATTGAACTAAGTCCTGAACAATGAAATCCTCCCAGTTCCCTGAAACGAATGAGTTTTTATACCAACTTCCGTGATATTTGTTAAATGAATCAGGTGAGACTATAATCAGCGGAGTAATGATATTACTGGATATCAGATTATCCAAAACCGGAAAAATATCAATTTTAAGACCTGTACTCCACCAAGAAAGATCCTCTCCAAACCAAAATTCATCATGGCAATTAAATCCATGTAATAGATAAACTACAGGATATTTATTATTCGGAGCATTATAATATCCCGGAGGAAGATATATTGTTACCTCTCTTTCAGAGGAATCTCCAAGTAAGTTATTTTCAAGGCTAGAGCTGATAACTTTGATTGTATACAATTTTCCATTAAATAATGAATCACTGTCTGAGTTATATTCTTTGGTAAGATATTTTTCTGTTCTATTGATTTGTGAGTACAAAGAGTAGAATCCTAATGATAAGATGACTGAGATAATTACAAAGTGTTTCATGACTGTTGTAGATTTAGGAGTCATGGCAGGTTACAACCTTAAAATTATGAACTCTGCGAGGTCTGGAAAACCGAAAATAAAAATATGACAAAATTATCAGAATATCAACTAATTAGAAGATTTTAATAAAACATCGCGGAAGGATACACCCTCTGATAGTCCTTCTCAATAATTGGAATATGTCTGGTTGAAAACCGGTCACATTCAGTCACCACCGGTAAAAAACCAAACCATCTCATTTCCCTGCTAGCGATTGTATGGGAACGAACAGGCAAAAAGGTGAATGGAAGAAGGGATGGAGCAGGTCCGGTTTCCAACCATTCCTGCCGATGTATTACTGCAGGCAGTACTTTCCGGACGGATCGAATCTTACCTCTTCTGAAACAATCTTTGTGACAACAATGATTCTGTGATTAAAAAAAGGCATACACCCAGCAGGCTGAAGATAACATAGGTTATAACCGGGCTGGTAGTCTGGAATAACCGGTATATCTTTTCTGTGACCGAAGAGATCCACGCCAGGTTAAGGTCTGGATTGAAGTTAACGTCAGGAAGGAATCGTACATAACTGGTTCCCTCACCGCCCAGCACGATAGCCAGGGCGACCAGTGCAGCAACAGATACAGCGATGATGATCCAGGCTGTCCTGCTGATCAGCGGCTTATAAATCTCACCATAATAACTTTTCTCAACCGACACACGGTACATGACCCGCTCGGTGAATGATGCGGAGGGCTCAACCACCTCCTGGCGGGAGAAAAGATCCCGCATCAGTTCATCTTCTTTCTTAGCCTGTCTTTTCATAATAACTCAATTAATTCTTCTTTTAAATAATTCTTCAGCATATTCATCATCTTCTGCCTGGCACGGAATATCTTCACTTTTGCATTGTTCTTTGTAAGGCCCGTGATCTGTGCGATCTCATCAAGCTCCTTCTCCTTGTAATAGTATAAAGTTACAAGGAAATTTTCATCCGGGTCAAGTTTTTCAAGCACAATATCAAGGAATTTTTTCCTTTCCGACTCTTTTAACTGATAATATACATCACTTATTTCCGCCGATTCTTTCTCTTCAACCTCTGCGTCGTTGATACTGTAAACTTCCTTACTGCTTCTTCTCATTTTTGAGATGGCCGTGGTGTACACTATCCTGTACAGCCATGTCGAAAACCTGGCGCCACCCCTGAACTGCGATAACGACTGGTATGCCTTCACAAATGCATCCTGGGCCACTTCCTCGGCATCTTCCCTGTTCCTGAGCATCCTGAGCGCCAGGGAAAAAACCATCGACTTGTATTTGTTGACAAGAAAGGCATATGCGTTTGTTTCACCATCCAGGACTTTCTTTATATAATGGCCATCTTCCTTATATTCCATCTTAACTCATCGGTTAGACGCAGCAGGTTAGTTACCGGTTACAAGTTAATAAGTCCTTCAGGATAATAAAAATTTTTTTGCCGGTTTTGTAACCGGTTGACTGGAGCAGGCGTCAAAATAACTGAAAACAAATTATTAATCCAAACAAGTTGTATGATTGAATGAGCTGACAGAATAATAGATTTTTTACTTAGCCGCCCTGCGGCGCGGCTCTGCAAATTTCTAACTATTCATATTATCAGTTTAATCACACAATACGTTAACTAAAAATTATCATCATGAGTCACGCAGGAGATGCTCTCGTAGCAATTTTAGTCCCGATTGCTTCCTTCGCACTTATTTTCGGGATGTTTTATCTGTACGTAATGACCAGGCACAGACAACGCCTGGCATTAATAGAAAAAGGAGCCGATGCTTCTATTTTCGGTATGGGAAACGGTAAATCAGGCAAATACTGGACGATCAGAACCGGCCTGTTTTTTGTCGGGATTGGCGTAGGTATATTAATGGGTAATCTGCTGGCCAATATCGGCCTTCTGGATGTCGTCGCCTATATGTCAATGATCTTTATTTTCGGCGGACTGGGGCTGGTGCTGTTCCATATTATCTTCAGGAACCTGAAGTGAGGAAATATTTTCAGGACTCACCCCCTTGTATTCCCTCTCTCTCGAGAGAGGGGGCGAGGGGATGAGTCCTATTCCGTATAATATTGAATCATCCTCACGATAGCCCTCTTGCAGACCTCGCAGAATCCTTCCGCCTCGTTGCTTTTCATCCTGCAGTCAATGGCAGGCCTGTAGACCCCTTTCGCAACATATCCGCCACCCTCGAAGACACCCGTCTTATCAAGATAGGGCTCTACTGCCGGTGTGGGCACCGGGGTGCCAGGTTCGAGCATGTCGGACCATTTCGACTCAAAATCCACCAGCGTAGTCAGGTTGGGCTCCCAGGGCTCGACTGAAAGGTCGAAATATTCCTCATAGGCAACAGCTGAGGAATAATATTCATCCCCGAGTCCGGCAAAACCATGCCCGAATTCATGGACCATCACCTCACCGGGGGCACGGCCGCCATTGGAACCCACACAATAATTGTTGTACATGCCCCCTCCCCCGTACCTGTCGATATTCACCAGGACAAAGATCTGGTCATAAGGGACCGGCGCAACCACATCACAGACAGTCTTATAATCATAGGTTGTGAGGTACCTGGCAAGGCCGAAGGTATAGAAATTTGTGTTCAGGATGGTATTTTTCCAGATCCCCTCACCCGGGATATCGGTGCCCTCTTCAGCCGAGATAGCAGCAATGGTCCAGATATTGAATTTTTCTTTGTTTGATTTATAGGGTTCCATGGCAAAAAGATATCCTGAGAATCGTTCCACATCGTTGTAAAAATCATCCACCTGGCCGGCTGTATAACCTTCAGCAAGAAAAAGGAGGTCAACATGACGGGCAGGATCACCACTGTCAATATATTTTCTTATCTCAAAATCATACTTTATGCCCTGTTCAATATAAAGGTCAGCAGGATCAATATCCAGTTCAAAACACTTCTCAAAATTGTTCTGTTGATCCCTCCTGTATAACTCAAGGATAATCTCATTCTTCGGATAAGGAAACACCAGGACTTCCGTGAGATATTTTTGTGTTGTTTCAGCTTCACGGGTCGTCTGCCATTCTTCAAACAAGGTTGAAAATCCTCTTGAGAAAATCAGCTCTCCCGTTGGAGTATCCAGAACCCTGTATTGAAATTCTCCCAGCTGAAGAGGATCAACGAGATTTGTCCTGGTCCCTCCCCATTCAGGCTCCCCTTTGATCTTCTCAAGATAAATATTCATGTTTTCATGGTCACCGGCAAAAACCAGGTCAACCCGCATCCTGGCATCAGTGAAATAGTCAGAATAGTTGATCTGTGAATTGATTGATATACAACAGCAAATCAATAATATCAGGATGAATGAATTTTTTTTCATGATTTCAATAAATGAATTCGTTTAATTTATAGCTATTTTGATTTCATAATATCTGCAATGATTCTTGCATCTTTAACCACAAAGGACACAAAAGATAACACCAGGTAACACAAAGGAATTTAATTATAGACCATGGAGTTCCTTTGTGCTGCCCTTTGTGCCCTTGGTGGTTAAGGAAATTATGAATCTTTGATGTTGTTAGTTGATCTCTGTTTAATAATAATGCCTAATTTTGAGTACCTCCTTAATTCTGCTATTAATCATTCATTAAAGATATAAAAATACAGATATGAATTTAATAAACAATCTCATACAGAAAGTTGAACAGGTTTTTCAGAATTTTGGCCTTTCTGATAATCTGACCATATTACTCAGGACGGTCATTGTAGGACTCATTATTATCCTCCTTGCCCTCCTTGCAGATTTTCTTACCAAGCGGATCCTTGTACAGAGCATCCGCAGGATTGTTGCACGCACGAAAGTCAAATGGGATGATATACTGATAAAAAGAAGGGTTTTTATCAGGCTGGCACACCTTGTACCGGCCCTTATCCTGTATTATTCGGCCGGCTTCATCCTGGCAGATTACCCGGTGATAGAGAATTTTGCAATCGGTCTGATAAAGATCTATATGATCCTTGTTGTCCTTCTTATTATCGACAACATTATCAATGCATTACATGAGATATACCATACCTTCCCGGTCTCAGAGAACAGGCCGATAAAGGGATATGTCCAGGTGGTCAAGATTTTCTTTTATTTTATTGCAGTTATCCTGATCCTTGCCATAATACTGGGCAAATCTCCGAAGGGGCTGCTGACCGGTTTAAGTGCGTTGGCTGCAGTCCTGTTACTGGTTTTTAAGGATACCATTCTCGGCCTGGTGGCAAGCATCCAGCTCTCTGCTAACAAAATGGTCAAGCCGGGCGACTGGATCGAAATGCCCAAATTCAATGCCGATGGTACAGTTTTCGAAATCACATTGAATACGGTGAAGGTGCAGAACTGGGATAAAACGATTGTCACCATTCCAACCTATTCGATGGTATCCGATGCTTTTACGAACTGGAAAGGCATGGAGGAGTCGGGAGGCAGACGGATAAAAAGATCCATCAATATTGATATGCAGAGCGTCAAATTCTGTGACGATGCCATGTTGAAGAAATTCAGCCGTATCAGCGTCCTGAAAAGTTATATTGAGACCCGTAAAAATGAAATTGAAGAATACAACAAAACCAACCAGATCGACGATTCTGTGAAGGTGAACGGGCGGCGTATGACCAACCTTGGCACCTTCAGGAAATACATCGAGGAATACCTCAGGAACCACCCCAAGATCCATCAGGACATGACCTTTCTCGTGAGGCATCTTCAACCTACAGAAAAGGGTATCCCTATTGAAATATATGTCTTCAGCAACGACCAGGCCTGGGCAAATTATGAAGCCATCCAGGCCGATATCTTCGACCATATCCTTGCCGTGATCCCTGAATTTGAACTCAGGGTGTTCCAGAACCCTACCGGGGCGGATTTCCTGAAACTCGCTGATTAGGAAGGCTGAGGCTAAGGTACAGGAAGGGTACAGGGTGGCGAAGTTAATAGATCGTAAAGTTGCAAGGTCGCATGGTCGCACGGGTCACAAAGTGAAAAGGGTACAGGGAGCAAGGATAGCCCCGGAAGGGGCTGAACTATGAATAACCCGGTACGAAGTGCCGTGCATAGATGGCACGAACTAACACAACCCTGAAGGGATTGAATAAATTGAAATGTTGAAAATGCACTCAAATGTCATAAACTGGAAGAAAGACCAAGGCTGAGGGTGAGGAAGGGCAAAGGGTTTGATTAACCACAGAGCGCACAGAGAATGAATAGAGAACCACAGTGTGGCGGTTTACTCTGTGATACACCTGAAGGCTCTGTGATCTCTGTGGTTCAAATTATAAGGACCTCAATGTCAATAGGAATAACTGATCAACTAATCTGGTAAATCACACCCTGATACAGGAGCAGTTAAAAAGAAGGGGCAGGGAAGAAGCCAAGACCTGGTAGTTATGAAGAAGATTTAATCTAGTATCCTGCCCCGTCTGTGTTACTAACTAAAACCATAACAAAAATATTAAACTGTCAGATTATTCCAAATAATTGAATCAATAAATTCATAATATTTTTTAATCAATAATAATTTATAATTTTAAGGGTTGTTTTAATTACAATTTTTATTTAAAGCACCCTGTTTATGGAAGATAATTTACAGATTGATAGTCTTGACAAGAAGATCCTGTCGATGATCACGCAAAATGCGCGCATACCATATCTTGAGGTTGCCAGGGCATGTAATGTGTCAGGTGCAGCGATACATCAGCGGATACAGAAGCTGACAAAGATGGGGGTAATCACCGGATCAAGATTTACCATTGAGCCGAAGAAGATTGGTTACAAAACCTGTGCCTACATGGGCATTTTCCTTGATAAAGCAAGTCTTTACCGGGAGGTCCTGGATAAACTGAAGGAGATACCGGAGGTAACCCAGTGTCATTATACAACAGGTAATTATTCCATATTCATTAAGATCTACACCAGGGATAATGAACACCTTAAAACTGTTCTGACCGACAAGCTGCAGGCTATCGAGGGTGTTTCCAGGACAGAGACTTTTATTTCACTGGAGGAGGGGTTTAACAGGTCCCTTCCGATCAATTAATACCAATCATTCCTGCGTTTTTGCCGGACGGCCTCATAGATAAGAATGGCAAAGGCTGCACTGACATTAAGGGAAGAAATCTTTCCCATGACAGGAATCCTGACAAGCTCATCACATCTTTTCAACAGCCCGGCAGATATACCCTTATCCTCGGATCCAAGAATGAAGGCACAGGGGCCTGTGATCCGGGCCTGTGAATAAAGCTTCTCTGCCTTTTCCGAGGCACCAATTATCATCAGTCCGCTGTTCCTGAGATAGCCCGTGGCAAATATAAGGTTCGGGACCCTGCATACAGGTATCCTGCTCAAAGCTCCTGAAGATGTTTTAAGAGAATCTGCATTAATCCTTGCAGAGCCATGGTACGGTAGGATGATAGCATGTACACCGGCACATTCGGCTGTTCTGGCGATGGCACCGAAGTTCCTTACATCAGTCACACCATCCAGCATCACAATCAAGGGATCCCTGCCTGACTCATAGATGGCGGGTATGACCTGGTCCAGGTCCTGAAAAGTGACTGGTGAAACAGTGGCGATGATGCCCTGATGATTTTTACGTGTGATACGGTTGAGTTTTTCCACCGGGACAAACTGGAAAGGTATGGATCGTTCCTTTAAGAGTTTTAAAATATGCTGGGATTTTTCGCCCTGGAGGTCCCGCTTAAGATAAACCCTGTCAATTTCCTGGCCTGCATCAATTGCCTCTATAACAGGCCTTGGTCCATATATAAATTCACTGCCTTGCTTCATCAGATATTATCAACATAGAAAATTTTACCCCTCCGCCAATCCTGCACAGCCTGGATCCACATTGAATTAACAAAATTCCTTTCAAGCTGGTAATCATTGTCAGAATATGGGGTTCTCACCTTTGAGAAGGCGAACCTGAGGGGCTCCTTGCCCCTTTTCCTGTAATATGTCCATATTTCCATATCAGCCGTTTTTGATAGGCTGTTCGGGGGGCCGTAAACAATGAACATCATCCCGCGGTCAGTTTTCCAGCCTTCCTTATAGGATGTAAAATAGTAATTTGCATAGAATACCCTGTTGTAATAAATCCTGATCAGCTCCCTGGCTGTCTGGACATTTCCTGATGCCTGCAGCCAGAAGTTATCAACTGCCAGCTTTTTATTTGTCGAATTAATCAGATCATTAAATTCCACCGTTGATGTAAGATATGCCAGCGGGCCTATCATATCATCCATGGTGGTAACCCTGGGATAGTGTTCTCCAAAATTGAACAGTGCCAGTCCACCGGCCTGACGGGGATCAACCTGAATATAATACATCCCTGGCCGTGGTAAAAGGTACTTGATTGTGTCACTGTAAGGATAGGCGTAAATACTGTCAGGAATAAAATCGGGCCTGGGGGATGAGAGGTTGGTGACCGGGGGCCTGGGAAGGGGAAACCTGCTCTGATAATATTTGACATACAGGGTATCAATTTTTTCCCTGGCATAGGTTATGTTAAAGATATCGTTACTTTTAAAAACCCTGTCGAAGGACGGATAACCTGTTGCGGCAGTAATAACCTTGAAATTCTGGGATGTATTGATGAATGATTTATCAACATCAAGAAAAGATATGCTGCTCTTTTTGCGCAATAAATCAGTTATGTTCACCTTGAGTGAATAAATCTTATTCTGCTGTGCAAGGATTGGTATGGAAGTAATAAAAATATCCTTAATTGCATTCCTGTTCAGGCTGTAATGCATCGTTGCACTATCAGCAACAGCTCCGCTCTCATTACCGTTAATAATTTCCCGCAGTTCATAATGAAGGTCAACAGAAGCCAGGTATACACCCTCCCTGTTAGCCTGGTTAAACAACAACTCAATGGTATATAACTTAACATATAACCTCGACATGTCGATACGTTCATGATAGATAACCATCTCCGGGTGAAGCGGTGTGCTGGAGGGATTATAGATCGTGGCCATATTCCTGTTGACTGCGATGGTTGATTTTTGAGTTAACCTTGCACAGGAACCTGTGACCAGAATCAAGCAGATTAATATTTTAATAAAGTGTTTTACCATTACTTCTTCAGACTATAAATTTATCAATTTATCCAGCTCCCTGCTCAGTTCTTCCCATTTCTTCATTTCTGATGACAGTGAGGTGGTCAGCTGTTCATAGCTTTCAAAAATCATTCCATCTTTCACTTCTGCATTTTTGCTCATCTGCCTGTTTAGTTTCTCAATTTCTCTTTCCAGGTAGGCGATATGCTCTTCTGCAAGATGAATATGTTTCTCGATTTTACGAATCTGCTTTTCATATTCTTTCTTCCGTTCGTATGCCAGCTTATTCTCCTGTTTTTTAGCCACATTTTTTCCTGTTTTTTTAATATTAGCCATATTCAGGTCTGACAGGTCTTCAATTCTTTTTTTCTGCAGGAAATCATATATCCCACCCAGGTGTTCCCTTACCTTTCCATCCCTGAATTCATATACCTTCTGCACCAAGCCATCGAGGAATTCCCTGTCGTGTGAAACCACAATGAGTGTACCATCCCATTTCATTAAGGCCTGCTTCAGGATATCTTTTGATCTCATATCAAGGTGATTGGTGGGTTCATCCAGTATAAGCAGGTTATATGGTCTCAGTAACAACCGGGCAATGGCCAGGCGGGACCGTTCACCGCCGGATAATACCCTTACCGGTTTATCAATATCATCTTCATGAAAAAGAAATGCACCAAGGAGGTTCCTGATCTGTGTTCGCAGCTCTCCAACAGCTTCATAATCTATCGTTTCATAGACCGTTTTAGTTTCATCCATGATCTCATCCTGGTTCTGGGCATAATAACCAATATCAACATTCTGCCCTATTCTCAGTTTGCCTTTCCTGTCCAGTTCACCTGCTATGATCCTAGATAATGTTGTCTTCCCCTCACCATTTTTCCCGACAAAGGCAACTTTTTCACCACGGTTAACCACAAGATCCACCTCTCGTATAACCTCTTTCGTACCAAAACTTTTTGATAATCTTTCAGCTTCCAGCACAAGTGTTGCTGACCTGGGAGCAGAAGGAAACCTGATGTTGAATACAGCAAGATCCTCCAGTTCAATTTCAATCCTGTCCATTTTATCCAGCTGCCTGATCCGTGACTGTACCTGGGTGGCTTTGGTTGCTTTATACCTGAACCGCTCAATGAACTTTTCTGTTGTCTCAATTTTTTTCTGTTGATTTCTGTAGGCTGCCAGCTGCTGTTCCCTTCTTTGCTGCCGGAGTGTTCTGAATTCAGAATAAGGTACTTTATAATCATAAACCGATCCCATGCTGATTTCAATTGTTCTGTGTGTTGCACTGTCCAGAAAAGCACGGTCGTGGGAAATAATCACCACGGCACCCGGATAATCCGAAAGAAATTTTTCGAGCCACTGGATGGATTCGATATCCAGGTGATTGGTAGGTTCATCAAGGAGCAACAGGTCGTTGTTTCCAAGTAATAGTTTAGCCAGCTCAATACGCATCCGCCATCCCCCGCTGAACTCAGCTGTGGGCTTATGAAATTCATCTCTCCTGAAACCAAGTCCGGCCAGGGTCTGTTCAACGGTCGCTTCAAGGGATGTACCCCCGAGTAAATGATGTCTGTCAGTCAATTCTGCCAGTCTCTGGGCCATAATACTGCTTTCTTCATGGTTCGTTTCAGATTTCACCTCAAGCTCCTTCTCTATTAATTTCATCTCTTTCTCCACCTCATTCAATTCAGCAAATGCAGATTTTACCTCTTTCCAGAGTGTTCCTTTATCCTGATACTTCATCTGTTGTGGCAGGAAACCTGTTACAAGCATATCAGGCCGTACCACTTTTCCTTCCGAAGGTTCAACCATGCCGGCAATGATCTTCAGAAGGGTTGTCTTTCCCGCACCATTCCTCCCTACCAGCCCGATCCTGTCCCTCGGATTGATGCGTAATGACACATCCCTGAATACCGTCTGCCCACCAAAATAGATACTTATATTATCAAGTGATATCATACAAAACCATAATAATGATTCCCACTGCCACCCTGCCAGCCAGCCATAATCAACCAAATATCCAGCACCCGGACCTTAAAACCCGGCACAAAAACTCAGAACTCAGCAGCCACAACGCAGAGCTCAGCACTCAGAACTCTTACCCAGCACTCAGAACTCAGAATTCAGAACTCAGAACTCAGAACTCAGCACTCAGAATTCAGCACTCAGCACTCTGAACTCAGAATTCATTTTATCTTTGCAAATGTCACAAAATAAAAATAATTAACGCGCAGTAATACCAAAATTCTCTGTGACAAGAAAAAACCTGCCCCTCATCGAAAAAGTCCTGGTCACCGACCTGGCAGCCCAGGGAAAAGCCATTGCCCGGATTGACCAGTATGTCACATTTATCGCCAATGCCTTGCCGGGTGATGTTGTTGATCTCCAGGTAATAAGGCGTAAAAAGTCATGGCAGGAGGCAAAAGCAATCCATTTCCATTCATTCTCAGATAAACGAACACCACCGTTCTGTGAACATTTTGGTATTTGTGGCGGTTGCCGATGGCAGGATTTAAAGTACCGGGAACAGCTGTATTACAAGCAAAAAGAGATAAATGACCAGTTTGCCAGGATAGGCAAGCTCAGTTATCCTCAGCCTGAACCTATTATCGGTTCAGAGTCAGGAAAATTCTACCGGAACAAACTTGAATTTGCTTTTACCAATCAGAGATGGTTGACCCGTGAAGAAATTGAAAATGAAACAGAGATCATTCACAGGAATGGCCTGGGGTTTCATGTACGGTCACTCTATGATAAGGTCATTGACCTGGAGAACTGTTATCTTCAGCCCGAGCCTTCCAATACTATTCGCCTGGCAATCAGGAATTTTGCTATCAGGAATCAATATAGTTTTTTTGATCTGAAAAACCAGTCAGGATTATTGAGGAACCTGATTATTAGAACCACATTAACCGGCGAGGTTATGGTGCTGGTTGTATTTTATGATGATGACCGTGATGTCCGGGAACATATTCTCGGCCACATCTCAGGATCCTTTCCGGAGATTACCTCGCTGATGTATGCCATTAACCAGAAGGCCAACGATTCCATTTATGATCTTGAATTTATCTTATACAGGGGCAAAGATTATATTCATGAAAAGCTTGAGGATCTCCGGTTCAGGATCGGCCCGAAATCCTTCTTTCAACCCAACGCCATACAGGCCTCCAGAATGTACACCTGGATCAGGGAAAATGCGGATCTAAATGGTTCTGAAACAGTTTATGACCTGTATACAGGTACCGGAGCCATCGCTATTTTTCTGGCCGGGCATGCAAAAAAAGTTATTGGCCTGGAATATATTGACGATGCTGTCAGTGATGCAAAAAAAAACAGCCTCCTAAATAACATATCCAATACACGGTTTATATGTGGTGATATAAGGAAGGCCTTGAATCATGACCTTCTGGAGCAGGAGGGTTATCCGGATATAATGATCACCGACCCTCCCAGGGCAGGAATGCATAAGGATGTCATTCAATCCATTCTGAATATTTCACCCGGCAGGATTATTTACATAAGCTGCAACCCGGCTACCCAGGCGAGGGATGTAAGCTTGCTGGCAGATCAATATAAGATTGTCAGGGTCCAGCCATTCGATATGTTTCCACATACCTGGCACGTTGAAAATGTTGTGTTGCTTGTGAAAAAATAACCTGGATAATTTTATCTTTGACAGTCATTTACATTTAACATCCACATACCTTGTCAAGGAATCTTCTGATAGCCTTTCTTCTATCTCTGATTCAGCTTCCTATTCTCAGCCAGGACACTGATTTTGAACTCTGGCTTGCAGCACAGGTAAGAAAAGATTTCGGGAAGAAATTCAGGCTTTATTTCGAGCAGGGATATCGAAGGGATGAATTTCTGGTTCACACCAAGACAATATATTTCGAAGGCGGGGGTTATTTCAAACCTGTTAAATTCCTGTGGCTTGGATCCTATTACAGGTACGCGACGGATTTTAAGGGTTTCAGGAAAAACAGGGTCAGCGGTGAAGTATTGCTGCGGGGAGAACTGGACAGGTTCGGTATTAAACTCAGGAGCCAGTACAATTCAGAATTTGCTGAAGATATAGATACCGATCATTATTTAAGAGAAAAGATATCCATTGATTATAATATCAGGAACTGTAAGATTGATCCATTCATAGCTTCCGAAGCGATATTTCACCTTCAGACAGATCAGTCAGAAAATGAACAGATCCGATTTGATATAGGTGTGGAATGGAAAATTGGTAAGCGGAATTCCATCGATTTTTTTTACAGGTACCGGGATAAGAGAAATGTAAAAAATCCTCTTCACTCACATATCATTGGCATTGATTATGTCTTTGAATTTTAACTGAACTAATTATTCGGGCAATTTTTCATCCGGCCAATCATTCCTGAAATCGATCCAGTAAGACTTTATCGTTTTTTTAATTTCGGGTGATAGGATCAGGATACCAATCAGGTTGGGTATGGCCATCAATGTGATGGTAATATAAGACAGTGCCCATACAATCGTTGTATCGGTAAATGACGCAAAGAAAAATCCAGCCACATAAATGAGTCTGTAATAAATTACATATTTCGGTCCCACCAGGTATGTCACTGCCCGGTCACCATAGTATGACCAGGATATGGCGGTGGAAAATGCAAACAGCAGGAGCCCGATAGAGACAATATATTTCCCCCATCTGCCCAGTATACTACGGGTAAAGGCTTCTGTTGTCAGGGGCGCACTGTGCAGGAGGGATTTGCCCTGCACAACAATATCCCCCGTCTCGTCCTGCAGCTTTCCTTTAACGATATCAAGTGCGCCACTGAATATCTCCCCTTTCCTGTAAAATTTAACATCTTCAGCAACAGACCGGGCATTCAGAAGTGTGACATGATCTGTCATGATCCCCTCCCTGATCTCGAGCACACCGTTATAAAGTTCTAATGTATCCTTATTGGCCAGGAAACGATACAGTTTTTTACTATCCGGTTGATTTTGTTCATGATATTCCCCGGTAAGGAATATCATATCTGCCTGCTGAAATTGATTTTCGACCTTATCTTTCCATGCACCTGATGATAGCAATACCAATCCTGTTAATGTACAGATAATGATTGTATCGATAAAGGGTTCAAGGATTGCTACCAGTCCCTCCGATACAGGTTCATGGGCTCGTGCTGCAGCATGTGCAATGGGAGCGGATCCCTGGCCTGCTTCATTGGAAAACAGGCCCCTGTTCACACCCCTGTTAAAAGCAAATGCAAAACTTGCACCCAGGAATCCTCCGGCAGCTGCCGTACCGGTAAAAGCATCCTGAACAATAGATATGAGTGAAGGAATGATATTCTGATAATTGGTGCCTATAACAAGCAGTGCACCGATAAAATACAGGATAGCCATGAACGGAACCAGCCGGGAGGTGACCTTGGCAATACGTTTTATGCCGCCAATGATAATAAGGGCCAGCAGAACGGCCAGTACGGCACCTGTAATGATTTGTTTTAAACCGAATGTTGCAAAAATTGAATTTGATATGCTGTTTATCTGTGGAAGATTGCCGGTTCCGAAAGAGGACAATATGGTAGCAATAGCAAAGAAAGCCCCAAGGAAGATACCTATCCTGATGACTTTCCCGCTTCGAAGCCTGATATTAAGCCGTTTTTTCATGTAATACATCGGTCCTCCCGATACAGAGCCATCGGGCAGTACATCACGGTATTTATGTGATATTGTTACCTCGACAAATTTTGTGGTCATACCAAACATGGCGGTGATCAACATCCAGAACAGGGCAGCAGGTCCCCCGAGATGAATGGCCAGTGCCACCCCGGCAATATTTCCTGTCCCTACCGTCCCGGACAAAGCAGTGGCAAGAGCCTGGAAATGTGTGGCATCACCGATATCGCCTTCCTTATCAAATTTTCCTCTTACACATTTAACTGCATGACGGAAATACCTGATCTGCGGAAACTTAAGATATATTGTAAAAAAAATGCCTGTGCCGAGCAGAAGAAATACGAACCATGGATGCCCTCCAATATAGGTGTCCAGCTTTGTCAGAAAATTGTAGATTGCTTCCATCTGTATGATCTGAAAAATGAACGGATTAAAGTCAACAAATGTAAAAATAAATCATGAGGAGCAAAATGTTTGTGGTGCAAACATTTGTAAAAAGGCAGTTGCTGTAGCATTATGAGGGAGTGCAATTGTGAGTCGTGAGTCGTGGATCGTGGGTTGTGAGTCGTGGGTTGTGGGTTGTGAGTTGTGGGTTGTGAGTTGTGGGTTGTGAGTTGTGAGTTGTGGGTTGTGAGTTGTGGGTTGTGGGTTGTGGGTTGTGGGTTGTGGGTTGTGGGTTGTGGGTTTGTGGGTGCGAGAGTTGGAGTTGGGAGGTGGATATAACTCTCCAGTGGTTATCAACCCAGGAGAAGGATGATACTCTACAAGGATTTTAAGAGCTCCAAGGTTTATCAACAACCACATGGGATGATAAAAAAGCTTAAGGAGAAGGATGATACCCTCCGGGAGTTCAAAGAGCTCCAGGGGTTATCACCAGGGGAATTTTCAAGCACGGGATAAAAAATAACTTCAGGAGAAGGATGATACCCTTCAGGAGTTTAAAGAACTCCAGGGGTTATCACCAGGGGAATTTGTAAGCATGGGGCAAAAAAAAAGCTACAGGAGAAGCATGATACCATCCAGGAGGATTCCATTATCCCATCGTTTTTTATAATTTAGCGCATAACCATTTGTTTCAATTCTGTATTCATTATGAACCGAAAGACAAAACACATCATAAGATTCCTCCTCATCCTGGTTTATTATCCTGTTTTTACCTTAGCACCGGCAGTTTCCCAGGTCAGTAATCTTAACCAGAGAGTTGCCCTGGTCATCGGCAACTCAGACTATAACGCAGGCCCCCTGCTGAATCCCGTGAACGATGCCAGGGCGATGGCCACGGCACTCCAGGAAACAGACTTTGAAGTGCTTAAATATGAGAATGTAACAACGACGGCAGATATGAAAAGAGCTATCCGTGAATTTGGGGAAAAAATACAGAACGGTGGCGTCGGACTGTTTTATTATGCAGGCCATGGTATCCAGGTTAATGGTAAGAATTACCTTATCCCAACACAGGCTGAAATTTACAGGGAGGAAGAGGTGGAATATGAAAGTGTTGATGTGGGATTTGTCCTGGCCCAGATGGAGGCTGCACATAACAGGATGAACATCATCATATTGGATGCATGCCGTAATAACCCCTTCTCAAGGAGCTGGCGGTCAGCATCACAGGGACTCGCCTTTATCAACGCACCGGCAGGTACCCTGATCGCCTATGCTACCGCCCCGGGATCAGTTGCGTCGGACGGAACGGGAGAGAATGGATTATATACTCAGGAATTACTGAAACAAATCAGGAAGCCTAAACTCAAAATAGAGGATATCTTTAAAAACGTCAGGGTTAATGTGCTGGAGATTAGCGATCAACAACAGATACCATGGGAATCATCATCCCTGGTAGGTGATTTCTATTTTGTCGAAGAAGAATCCACCGCCCAAATAACGGAAACCACTGTGAACGAGCTCGATAAGGATTTGTGGGAAGAGGAATTTAATGCATTGTTTAACACCGAACCACTTTATAATGTACAGTGGAAAGCCATGGACAACAGGTTCAGTATCCTGATGGATAACAGGGATATCTCATCTGAAATATCCAATGCCGTATGCGATGATGATCTGCTGGTCTATCACCATAATACCGGTAAATACTTTATTCTGGATGATTACCGGTTACACCAGGATAATACCTATCGTGAAGCGATAAGCCTGCCTTATGATGTCACCACCTGCTGGAGATCACGGGATAATCTATACTGGTTTTTTGACCAGGGTAAGGATATAACAAAACAAACAATAATGTCAGTATATGATGAACACAGGCTAATCTATAATACGCAGAATAGACAATATTATCTCTGTGCCTTTTTCACCAGTTTCCAAGATGGTAATGTTTATCCGGCTGAAGCGGTCCCGTCAACAAATGGAACACTGTGGAGAAATGACGGACAGCATTATTTTCTATATGTTAATGGCGAACAGATCGGATTCCGTACATTTTCCCAATGGAGCGGGAATGACCTGATTGTATATGATGAACAATCAGCAGGTTCATTCCTGCTGAAGGACCTGTACAACCGTAATGATAACCAGCTCAGGCCGGCAGAAATCGTTGCCATACCCGGTATGATCACCTGGCAGAGGCAGGATAATACATATTTCCTCTATCGTAACGGGGTTCAATTCGCCGGTGAGGAAACCACGGTGGCAGATTATTCTGGCAACGATCTCATCGTTTACGAAAAAACCTACCAGCAGACCTACCTGTTGAAAGATTGGGCATCCAGCAACAAAATGTCAACACGCAATGCTATCATATTATTTTCTTCCACAGGAGTATTCTGGCGACGGTCAGGCAATAATTACTGGGTCTATCGTCATGGCCAGATTATTCAATACGAGTTAACCTCAACCTGGAATGGAAATGACCTGGAAGTATATGATCCCAACCTGGGATTAACATACATTCTGCCAGGTTATGCAATCTCAGATGATGATACCCTCAGGGCTGCAAAACTGAAACAGTGAGTCCCCTCACAAAAGTGATTCGGATACAAAAGAATGCTTACTTTTCTACATTATTGATACCTTTAACCAACGATTCTTTCAAATAAGAGAAGATTTGGTATTTTATTTGCCAGTATGATCCTTAAAATCAAAGAGGTAGAAGGGAAAAAAGACCTTCACAGGTTTATTCATCTTCCCGAACAGATCCATCAAGGCCATCAAAACTGGGTGCCTCCACTTTATGTGGATGACTGGCAATATTTCAATCCTGAAAAAAACAAATCATTCTCTTATTGTGATACCATCCTTTTGCTTGCTTACCGGGGAGACCAGGTAGCCGGAAGAATTATGGGGATTATCAACCACCGGTATAACGAGAGTCATCATGAAAATGACGCACGATTCTGCTGGCCGGAATGCCGGAATGAACCGGATGTTGCCGAAGCTCTCCTGAATAAAGTGGAAGAATGGGCCCGTTCAAAGGGTATGGAGAAAATTGTGGGTCCCCTCGGATTCTCGGATAAAGATCCACAGGGTTTCCTGGTCGAAGGATTCGATGAGCCGGTTGCCATTGCAACTAACTGCAACTGGCCTTATATGATAGACCTTATCCAGGCCAACAACTATGTTAAAAAAATTGACCTTGTTGTCTATAAGATTAACCTGCCGGATAAAATCCCGGAAATTTATGAAAAAATCAGTACCCGCTCACTGAATAATCACCAGCTAACTGTCCTGGAGTTTGAAAAAAAATCCCAGATGAAACCCATGATCAGGCCCGTCCTGAGCCTTGTAAATGAAACCTTCATGGATATTTATGGATTCGACCCGATGTCCGGCAAGGAGATGGATGACCTGGCAGCACGTTATATGCCTATCCTGGATCCAAGGTTTGTAAAATGTATTCTGAACAACAAAAATGAATTGGTGGCTTTCATCCTGGGAATGCCTGATATGAGCAAAGGAATTATCCGTTCACGCGGATATCTTTTTCCCTTCGGGATCATTCATATACTACGGTCTGCAAAAAAAACAAAACAGTTGAACCTGATGCTGGGAGCTATCCGCAAGGATTTCCGCAATATTGGTCTGGATGCGGTAATGGCAATAAAAATGTTTGGATCTGCTAAAAAAGCAGGATTCGAAATCGTCGATAGCCACCTTGAAATGGAAGATAACTATAAAGTAAGAGCGGAAATGGAACGATTTGGGGGAATAGTATACAAAAAATACAGAATCTACCAGAAAAATTTATGATTCAAGGGATATTTGCCAGCAAATATCCCTTGAATCATAAATCTATTCTTCTATCAGCTTCAAATAATCCATCATCAGGGGAATATCAAACGATCTGATACCATGCTTCAGCAAATATTTTTTATCCTGTTCAAAAACCGAAGCAAGCCAGTTAAAATCGGCACCTGACCTGATCAATGCTTTTTTGTAGTTCTCAATTGCTTCCGATCTGTGTCCCCTACACCACTCTATATGACCGAGGTTGACAAAATCATTCCTGGTACCCTCCTTGTTAATGGCTTTCTCAAAATATTTCCTCGCACTGTCAAATTTACCAATGGCAAATGAACACCAGGCAATCGGCCTGTAGATCTTATAATTTGAGGGATCCTGGTATTCAACCTTGTAATAGTATTTAAGGGCAGCTTCAAAATTTTCCATATCCATATAGGTATGGCCAATATATGCCTGGATATAAAGATTTTCCGGATCCTGTTTCTCTGCCTCCCTGTAATATTTCAGGGATGACTTAAAATCACCCAGTTTGCGATAGCAGAAGGCGATCTTTTTGAATATCCATATTTTGTTCTTATCGAAAAGTTCTGCCTTGTGATAATTCTCTATTGCCCTCTGAAATTCTCCCTGCTTCTGATAACCATAAGCAATTTTTTCAAATACCTCAAAATCACTTTCATCACAGGGAAGGTGACTTAATATATTGATAGCTTCACGGTAATATTCTTTTTCAAAATAAAACTCACCAATATTCCTCAGTATCTTTTCGTCACTGATCAGTAAGTTAATGATGTGACTTCTTTCAATGTTGAACGGTATCTCAAAAACATCCTCAAACTCCTCCCTCATGGGATGAAGCTTGAAAAACCTGTACATATCCTGGAGGTATTGGGTATAGATGGTCCGGTCCTTAATAAATTGATCAAGTACTTCATCATTTGATGACAGTTCGTTCATGGCTTTGATCTCCATGTTAAACATTTCCATCATCATGGATTTTTGAAGTGATGGCATATTCCTGATATTCAGACAAAAAGAATATTTATCCGAATTGCACAGAACGTTTGACCTCTCCAATCCTTCAACAAAAAGTGAAACATCAAACTCTTCCTTCTGGTCCTTTAATGCTTTGACAACATTTTCATTATCCCTGTAAAATGGTACAAACCAGTTGCTGAACTCACTGAAAAACTGAAATCTTTTCAACATGGCAAAAGCACTCAGAAAGACATCCGATCCTTCCATCTGCAGCGTGGAAAATTGCTCCAGTTTTTCATAAATATCCGGGGTATCTTTAAAAACCGTTTCCCATTCCGGGTTCTTTTCATCAATATATTTTTTAGATAGAAGATCTTCGAGGTCTAATTTCTCTTCAAGTGTGGATTTGATCTTCATCATCTCAGGAAAAATCTCCTCCCTGATTTTCCGTGTTACTTTTTCCGTTTCCCGTGCTTTGAGATACTGAAGAATGATTGCTTCAATATTCTTATCAAAGTTTTTCTGTTCTTTGATTAATTTGATACGTTGTTCAATTTCAGGATAATACTTCAGTTTCTGGTCATGGAAATAGAGTCCAAGCACCAGGCCGGCCAATGCCCGCTGCCATACCTGGTTTTCCTTATGATCAAAAAAATCAAAATGGAGACTGGCTTTCTGTACATCAAAATGACGAATAAGTGATAGTGTGAGTGAACTGACCAGGATGCTTTTATCATGCCAGGGTATGAACCGGGAAGTAATGATTTGCCTGACAAGGTTCATTTCATCCTCACTGAATTTATCTGTCATCCAGATGATTCTGAAGATATTAATCAGGCTCCGGTAATATTCTTCCTGTGCCGGTACTTTTCCCGCATCACCCGATACCTCTGTATCTCCGAGGATTTGTTGTATCTCCTTCTGAAATGTCATTTTATCAACCAGCTTGGCAGACTTCCCGGTCAGCAACCGGGATGCTCTTTCCACTTCCCCCTTAATGATATAATAACCAAGCAGTTTCTGGTGAAATATGATATCTTCTTTTATATCATCTGTCAGCTCCAGGATTGATTTCATCAGATGCTTGTATACTTTTTCCTTTTCGGGATCATCCCCGAGCTCAAAAGAATATTTCAGGATATTCCGGTATGTTTCACGATATTTCTCAAGCTGGTTGGCAAAATCCTTGTTCCTGCACACTGCTGTAAGATCCAGCAGTTTATCAAAAGCATCAATCACTTCATGATCATTGATATGATCGTATACCTGATTGATTTTTTCGTGTAATTCGGAATATTTCATTAGTATTTTAATTGTTAAATTGTTAAACTGTTAAATTGTTAGGAGTGTATAGATGGATATTTAATCATTTAAACAATTTAACCATTTAACAATTTAGGAGGTATCAAAAATCGACCCAAGCCTGAAATTGAATAAAATCAGACAATTTGTCATAAAGAAAGTAAAAAGGGAAAAGGCAAAGGATGAGGCAAACTGGATATAGAAAGAAAAGGGGATGGATTGAGATGAGAGGGGGAAGGTCTTTAAGTTGCAGAATTCTGAATATCCTGGTACGAAGTCCAGGGGGTGAAATCAAAAGACGATTGGAAAAGAGTAGAAGGATTGATAGAAGAAATGAAAGTGAAAAGGCAAAAAGTAAAAGTTCTGTAACAGATACTTTTGCCTTTTACCTTTTGCTTTTTTACTTTTTCCCCTGGTTTTGCTAAGATTTGCTTTTTAACAGGATTTTTTCAATCTGTTCCCTGAACATTTGTTCGGTTTCTTCAGGAGTACGGGCGATACCGCTTGTCATAACCGGATTGCCTTTCATCGGACAGAAAAGGAATGAAGGTATACTCTGGATACCAAAAACGGCAGCAAGCTCTCTTTCTTTTTCTGTATCAACTTTATAGATATGTATTTTGCCATGATATTCCCTGGCAAGCTCTTCGAGTATCGGGGAGGTGGTCCTGCATGGTGCACACCAATCAGCATAAAAATCAACAAGGCAGGGTAATTTGCCCCTGAACACCCAATTTTCGGGGTTCTCTTCATAATTCATTACTTTATGCAGAAAATCCTGTTTAGTAAGGTGAATGGCACCTTTGTATTCTTTGCTCATCTCCATATCTCTGGCAGTAGTTACTTCATTATCCATTTTGTTCCTTGCGGTAGATGGACCACCGCAACCATGAATGCCAATCAACAAAACTGTCAAAACCGGAATAATCAATTTCTTCATTGTTATTATTTATTAATCATTAATTGTTCTGTCATTCCGAAGGTTTTTCATTATTCTGTTTTTTGCCTGTACCACTGACCAGAAACCCGAGCAATCCTCCCATCAATGTACTTGTATGCCAGTTTGAAGTGATCGGGCATGACCCGCCGGTACAACCAACAAAGCGCCAGTAGGCAAAACCAACCAGTGCCCCTGCCATACTGAATGCAAAAACCTTCCAGTATTTTCTTAAAAATTGTTGCATGAGATTGTTGTTTCGATGGACAAAATTAATTCAAATTCAAAACCATAAATATAGATATATAAATATTAACATATTTTTAAAGATTCCAAGACCTGACAGGTGGCTTTGCACTTGTCAGGTCGAAGAATTAAAATGATTAAAATGATTTTCGACTTGTCAGGTAGTGTTCAACCTGACAGGTCTGTTATTATTCCCCGATCCCCTCATGATATTCCTGGAGGGATTTTACCATATAAGCACCGTTTCGGCGTTCACGGATGCCCCTGGTGGCAGCCAGTGCGGCTGAAGTAGTAGTAATATAGGGTATTTTGTATTTAATTGCGTTTTTCCGGATATATGAATCATCATATTCGCTGGTCTTTCCGGCCGGTGTGTTCACGATCAGGTCTATCTCTCCGTTTTTAATAGCATCCACAATATTTGGCCTGCCTTCGTGCACCTTTTTAATAAATTCAGACTCGATATTATGCTCTGCAAGAAATTTTTGTGTCCCTTCTGTAGCGAGGATTCTGAAATTCATATCAGAAAAGTTCCTGGCAAACTCAAGGATTTTATGTTTATCTCTCTCTGCGATGGTTATTAACACCGTACCCTCAACAGGCAGGCTGGTCTGGGTGGCTTCCTGGGATTTAAAAAATGCCATTCCATAGTTTTCGGCCAATCCCAGGACTTCTCCCGTGGAACGCATTTCAGGACTCAGCAACGGGTCAACATCCGGAAACATGTTAAATGGGAATACGGCCTCCTTTACTCCAAAGTGATAGAATTTTTTATCCCTGAGGTTAAAATCGGAAAGCTTCTTGCCCAGCAATATCTGTGTGGCAATTTTAGCCATGGGTATATTGCAGACTTTCGATACCAGTGGAACTGTACGTGAGGCTCTGGGATTTGCCTCCAGGATATATACAACACCCTCATAGATAGCAAATTGCATGTTCATCAATCCGACAACATTCAATTCGATGGCAATTCTTTTGGTGTACTCCCTGATCAGTTCCTGCTGCTCTTCTGTAATAATTACCGGTGGTATCACACAGGCCGAATCTCCTGAATGTATACCGGCATACTCTATATGCTGCATGACTGCAGGAACAAATACATCCCTGCCATCAGATATGGCATCTGCTTCTGCCTCAATGGCATCCTCCAGGAAATAATCAATCAGCAGGGGCCTGTCGGGTGAAACATCGACCGCAAGTTGTACATATTGTTTCAGCATATCCTCATCCAGTATGATCATCATTGCCCGTCCACCCAGGACATATGAGGGACGTACCATTAAGGGATACCCGATTTTCGATGCAATTTCGATGGCTTCTTCCAGTGTGCTTGCCATACCCGATTCAGGCTGTGGAATTCCCAGTTTCCTGATAACCTGCCGGAAGTGGTCACGGTCTTCAGCCAGGTCAATCGTTTCAGGGGTGGTACCGAGTATGTTTACCCCTGCCTCCGCAAGTTCACCGGCAATATTCAGTGGTGTCTGCCCGCCAAACTGGACGATCACCCCTTCAGGTTTCTCCTTGTTATAAATACTCAATACATCCTCGACGGTGAGAGGTTCAAAATAGAGTTTATCCGAGGTGTCATAATCCGTAGAGACAGTTTCAGGATTACAGTTCACCATGATGGATTCGTAGCCTGCCTGGCGGATAGCAAATGCAGCATGTACACAGCAATAGTCAAATTCAATCCCCTGCCCTATCCTGTTCGGGCCGCCTCCCAGTACCATGATCTTCTTCCGGTTACTGACCTCCACCGTATCCGGAGCATTATAGGTTGAGAAATAATAGGCTGCATTTTCCACACCGCTTACCGGCACAGCTTCCCACGCCTGTGCCAGTCCAAGTGAGAGGCGCCTTTCCCTGATATTTTTTTCAGGCATATTCAACAGTTTTGACAGGTATTTATCAGCAAAACCATCTTTCTTGGCCTTTATAAAGATTTCGTCAGGCAATGATTTACCCCTGAATGTCAGGATTTTTTCTTCCAGCACCACCAGTTCCTTCATCTGGGATATAAACCATGGCTTAATATGTGTCTTTCTGTACAACTCTTCTATATCTGCTCCCTTTCGCAGTGCCTCATACATAATGAACTGTCGTTCACTGGTGGGATGTTGAAGCATGATCATCAGCTCATCCAGGCTTTTTTTATTAAAATCCTTCGCAAATCCAAGCCCGTATCGTCCAATCTCCAGTGAACGGATGGATTTCTGAAACGCTTCTTTATAATTTTTTCCAATGCTCATAACTTCCCCAACAGCCTTCATCTGTGTTCCCAGCTTATCCTCAAGGTTTTCAAATTTCTCGAAGGCCCACCTGGCAAACTTAACAACAACGTATTCTCCTGAGGGAGTATATTTTTCCAGCGTACCGTCCCTCCAGTAAGGTATCTCATCCATGGTTAATCCCCCGGCCAGGAGCGATGATACAAATGCTATCGGGAATCCCGTTGCCTTGGAGGCAAGAGCGGAGGACCGGGATGTTCGGGGATTGATTTCTATTACCACCACCCTCCCGGTCTCAGGATCATGTGCAAACTGTATATTCGTACCACCGATCACCTCGATCGCTTCAACAATATCATAAGAATATTTCTGGAGACATATCTGTAAATCAGGATCAATCGTGAGCATTGGAGCCGTACAATAGGAATCACCGGTATGTATGCCCATAGCATCCACATTCTCAATAAAACACACGGTGATCATCTGGTTTTTAGCATCCCTTACCACTTCCAGTTCAAGTTCCTCCCACCCGAGGACGGATTCCTCTATCAATATCTGGTTCACTATACTCGCTGATAATCCCCTGCTGGCAACAGTCTGCAACTCCTCAACATTGTATACCAGCCCTCCTCCTGTGCCACCAAGTGTATATGCCGGCCTGATAACCACAGGATAACCCAGTTCAGCCGCAACTTTTTCAGCATCTTCAACACTGTTCACAGCCTGACTCCTGGGCATTTCTATCCCGAGCCGGTTCATCGTTTCCTTGAAGGCAGTGCGGTCTTCACCACGCTCTATAGCATCGACATTAACGCCAATCACCTTTACACCAAATTTATCCAGGATCCCCTTCTTGGCAAGGATGGAGGAGAGATTCAATCCCGTTTGCCCGCCCAGGTTGGGCAACAAAGCATCGGGCCTCTCCTTTTTGATGATCTCAGTTAATGCATATTCATTCAACGGTTCAATATAGGTCACATCAGCCATTCCCGGGTCCGTCATGATAGTAGCCGGGTTGGAATTAACTAGAATAATTTTGTAACCAAGTGAACGAAGCGCCTTGCAAGCCTGTGTCCCTGAATAATCAAACTCGCAGGCCTGGCCAATAACGATCGGCCCGGAACCTATGATCATAACTGAATCAATATCCTTGCGTTTTGCCATGGCTTAAATTAGAAGATAAAAGATAAAAGGAAAAAGATAAAAGTTGATGAGACTTGAATTTTGCGAACCGCAGGTGAAGCAAAATTTATAGTCAAACAATCCCGCCTGTCCCGATGAATATCGGGGACAAATGTCGGGAATAAAAGAAAAAAGTAACAATCTGTATATATTCAATAGAAATACTTTCTTAGGAGAGACCATTTTATTGTTGACAGGACATTATTGGTTCTATTAGTTTTTTTCAATAATAGTTATTTTATCCGAATGTTTTGTATAGTTGTCCGGTATAAAGTTTTCCTCAGGTTTTCAACAGTCGTGATTGCATGGAGCCCCGACTTCATAGGGATTAGTTCGGCCAGGACATTTCAGTTCGCTTCCGCTCGTGAAATGTCAGCCTCACTGAACATGGTGCATCGAGCAAGATGAAGAAGGCTGAGGCTTCTTTAATATTTGATTTTAAATCTGAATTAATGTAAATTTATCATACCAAAGCTGGTTTTAACATTCATGCTCCAATGACAATCTGGTCTTCCGAAATAATAGAACTCGAAAACCTATTCACAGCCATAAAAGGCCGTTTTCCTGAGCTGGAGAAAGAACTGGAACACCTGATTAAAACCGATGATGAAAATGTTGCCCTACTATATTCTAGAAGATGCATGGAGATTATTATTACCGCCCTGTGTGAATGCGAATTAAAAAGACCACGCAAAACAGAACCACTTAAGGGTATAATTGACAAATTATACCGGGAAGATAAGGTGCCTTCTCATATCATTGCCTCCATGCAAAACCTGAATACGCTGTCAACTTTCGGTGCCCATCCCAAAGAATTCGATCCGGAACAGGTTAAGCCGGTTCTCAGTAATCTTACTATTATTATCAAATGGTACCTGAAATATAAGGATGGTCAAACCATTGATAAAACAAAACCTGAAGAAGTAAAATCTGAAAGTCTAAGTCCGGATGATCCCAACAAACACATCCAGAAACCAAAGAAAAGATTGATATTATTGCTTTCCGGATTTTTATTGGTTTGTGTTATAGTTATAGTGGTATTATTTGTTTTTAATATCATTGGCGACGGAAGGCAAGCTGAATATCCTGAAAAATCAGTTGCAGTATTACCATTTGTTAACCTGAGCAACGATCCTGAGCAGGAATATTTTAGCGATGGTATGGTGGATGAGATTTTGGACCATCTTTTCAAGGTAGGTGATTTGAAAGTAATTTCACGCACATCATCAATGAGGTACAAAGATACAGGGCTCACATTAAAAGAAATTGCCCGTGAATTAGGTGTTTCAGCAATCCTGGAGGGAAGTGTTCGAAAAATAGGGAATGATGTGCGAATAACGGCTCAGCTGATCGACACACGAACCGATACACATTTATGGTCCGAGACATATGAAGGAGACCTTTCTGATGTTTTTTCGATTCAGTCCGAAGTGGCTCAAAATGTTGCCCGGGGATTGAAAGCAACATTAACCTCGAGAGAAACAGATCTCATTCAGAAAATCCCACCTACCACCAATCAGTTAGCCTATGATTTTTATCTGAAGGGGAGGGATTACTGGTCAAAAATTGAACCTTTTCATGCTATAGAAATGTACTCAAACTCCATCCAGGAGGATTCATTATTTACAACAGCTTATGCTCAAAGGGCATTTATGCATTTATTTATATGCTGGGACAGGAGAGAAGGATGGCAGGATCATGTTATAAAAGGCAGGGAGGATATAAAGAAAGGAATGCAATTGAATCCCGAATTAACCGAAATGAAATTCATAACAGCTCTCTCCTGTTACTGGATAGATCGCGATTACGATAAATCTTTAAAAATCCTAAAAGCATTAAAGGCAGAAGCACCCAATATGGCAGACCTGTACGCTTTCTCTTCTTACAATCTGAGACGGCAAGGCAAACTGGAAGAATCAATCAGTGAATTAAAAAAAGCGATGGAATTGGATCCATTCAACGCGAATTATATAGATAATTTGTCCGGGACATATAGAAATTTACATCAATATGATAATCAAATTGCATGCAGCATGCAAGGATTATCATTATTGCCTGACTATGAAGGTTTTATTGATAATATTTTCAGAGCCTATCTGGCCAAGACTGGTGATTTGATGGTTGCACTCAAAGAATCGGGACTGAAGGAAGAAGATGTTCAGTATGAGATTTATTACTACACCAGGCAATATGACAGGTTAATAGAATTAATAAATAAAGAATATACAATTATTTCCGATCAAAGATTCTTTCGCCCGAAAACATATGATCTTGCATTCATTTATTATTTAAACGGTAACACATCTCTGTCCAAACTTTACTCAGATTCAACAATAATATTTTTAAAGGGGGAAATAGAAGAAAATCCGAATGATGCCAGGTTTTACTCTACTTTGGGGAAATGTTATGCATTCAATAAGGATATTAAGGAGGCAATTGCATACGGGATGAAAGCAACTGACCTGATGCCGGTTAAATTAGATGCCCTGCTGGGTGCTGTTAAAGAATACGAATTAATGGAAATCTATATATTAACCGGCAACTATGACCTGGCTTTAGATAAAATTGAGTTCTTATTGTCAATCCCATGTGAGTTGATGAGCATAGGAGACCTAATGATTAATCCAATATATGATAATCTTCGTAGTTTACTGCGGTTTCAGAAAATAAGTAATTCCGCGCGAAAGTAACTTACGCTTAAATAAATCTTTGATGCTGGTTCAATGGTCATTTCCCGAGAAATGCAGAATAACATTCAGGGGCCTGTGATAGATCTCCAGAACCTAATGTGGATAGGAAGTTCCTGCCAGACAAAGCCTGATTTACTTCATGTAATCAATCCCAGTGGAGGGAGTAGTACCCATCCTCAGTTAAAACAGCACTGGTTCCCAGTTTTCTCCCTTCCCGGTTCAGCATATCCAACAGCCACCTGGCATCGGCAACAGATACATGGTTAAGGCGGAATTTTCTGATCTGCATGGGTACCAGTATCATGGAGATCAGGGTGCCGCCTGAAGGATCTATCATGGGAAAATACATCAGGGTGAGGTCGTCACGGTATTGCTCATAACCGCTGATTCCTTCGTAATCGTTGATAAAATCCCCTGCTCCATATATAATCAGCTTATCCTTATATAACTCAATGCCTCTTGGATGATGTGAAGAATGACCATGAATGATATCCACTCCGGCATTGTCAATCAGTGCGTGAGCAAAGCTGCGCTGATCGCCGGGAATGTCATAACCCCAGTTACTTCCCCAGTGTACAGAGAATATCACAATATCCCCGGGCTGTTTTATCGATTTTACTTGTTTACCGATTATGTCTAGGGCTTTATCATCCTGCCCGGGAAGCAGATTGACTCCGGAATTTTCAGCAGAGGCTGCCCAGCTTTTCAATATGCCGCTTGTAACAGATCCATATGCAATAATAATCACCCTCGATTGCCCCACTTCAAATTGAGCAGGCCTGCCGGCATCAGCCAGATTGATGCCTGCACCGGCACAGGCGATGCCTGCATCCTTGAGGGTTTGCAATGTCTCCAGAAGCCCTTCACGGCCCCAATCCAGAAGATGGTTATTGGCCAGTGAACAGAAGTCAATACCGGCACTCGTAAAAACCTTTATGTTCTCCGGATGCATACGATAGTTTATACCTTTCCCGGACCAGGGCTGATCATGAGTGGTAATACTGGTTTCAAGGTTAATTATCTTCAAAGTGGGATCTATTTTGTTCCATACTTCCATTGCATCACCCCATATGTAGGAATAAGATACCGGTTTATTGATCGGCCCATTTACCCTCTCTGCCAGAAGAATATAATCCCGGGCATCCTTAACATAGGATTCGTAGATCGTGGGATCAACAGGATGCGGCAAAACCTGGTCCAGACCCCTTCCTGTCATCACATCACCGCATAGAAAAAGGGTTATACCGGAAGATGAAGACCGGCTTTTATCTTTCATGGTTATTTCGTTTTGTTCCTGATCAAAAGGTGAAAGAGAAAAGAAAAGAATGATAATTAATATTGTAAATGATCGAAAGGTCATGTGTTATAAACTTTTCGACTTATCGTTAATTTAATGTATGCATATACGAACTATAAAAATAACCTGCTTTTTAGACATAAGAGAAATGGTACTTGTAAATTAACAGGCTTTTATCATTTTTCCGTTTTTAAATGTTCTTGTTAAGACTATTGCCCTCATCGACGATTTGAATGTCCCGGTTAAAAGCCGGACTCTACATGTAGCTAACCAAGTTACAAAAGGTTCGACTAAAAGTCGAACCACCATTAAAAAAATTAACAATGGCTGGCCGACTTTCAGTCGGCCAATGTTT